>Ga0209647_1000480_pt1 | contig 37474 bp, 37 predicted proteins | sample GraSoi_2013_60cm_FD_185827 | JGI IMG/M metagenome (GOLD analysis project Ga0209647, IMG submission 185827) | Grasslands soil microbial communities from the Angelo Coastal Reserve, California, USA - Sample 9_17_2013_60cm (SPAdes) (version 2) | ecosystem: Environmental > Terrestrial > Soil >... | reverse complement strand
GGATTTTCCGCTGCGGAGATATCGAGGTTCACGACCACCGGCTCCTGGCCGCTACGCAACAGGACGCACTCGAGCGGCTCTTCGCGGCTCGCGTTCATCTCCTGGTGCGGGACGAATGGCGGCACCCAGATGAAGTCTCCCGGCCCGGCCTCCGCGGTGAACTCGAGGCGCTCGCCCCAGCGCATGCGCGCCTTTCCCCTCACCACGTAGATGACGCTTTCCACGGGGCCGTGATGATGCGCGCCGGTCTTGGCGTTCGGCTGGATGTTCACCGTGCCCGCCCAGATCTTCTCCGCGCCAACCCGCGCGAAGTTGATCGCGGCCGCGCGCGACATCCCCTTCGTCTGCGGCACGTTCGGGTCGAGCTCGTGGCCGTGCACGACGCGCACGCCGTGTTGCTTCCAGTGGGCCGCCTTGTCGCCGTCGCTCACGATTTCACCTCCCGCCTCAGAGTTGCTCGGTCTCGCCCTGCGTCGGGCGCCACACCAGCAGGCGCCGCTCCGCGTGGCCCACCGCGAAGTCCAGCACCAGCGCGAATGCGGTGAGGACCAGGATGCCCGCGAACACCGTGTTGATGTCGAACGCGCCCTCGGCCTGCTGGATCAGGTAACCCACGCCCTTGGCCGATCCGAGATACTCGCCCACGACGGCGCCGACGAAGGCCATCCCCACCGACGTGTGCAGGCTCGAGAACACCCACGAGGTCGCCGAAGGCAGGTAGACGTAGCGCAGCAGCTGGCGCCGATTGGCGCCGAGCATCACCGTGTTGTTGAGCACCACGGGGCTTACTTCCTTCACGCCCTGGTACACGTTGAAGAACACGATGAAAAAGACCAGCGTCACCCCGAGCGCGACCTTGGACCAGATGCCCAGGCCGAACCACACCATGAAGATCGGCGCGAGCACCACGCGCGGCATGGCGTTCATCGCCGTGATGTAGGGATCGAAGAGCGCCGAGGCCATGGGCGAAAGGCCGAGCCAGAGCCCGATCGCGAGCCCCAGGGCCGAGCCGATCACGAACGCAAGCACGGTCTCCTCGAGCGTCACCCACAGATGGCTGTAGATCGCGCCTTCCGAAAACCACACCCACACCGCCTTGAAGATCTTCACCGGCTCGCCGAAGAAGAAGGCGGCGCGGTCGGGGTTCTCCCACACGATGGGCGGCAGCAGCCCGGGCTGGGTCGCGAGCTGCCAGGCCGAGAAGATGGCGACGAGCAGCAGCACCTGGGCCAGGCGCAGGCGGTTCTTCATGCGGACACCCGGTTCCTGGTCTGCGCGTAGCCCTTGAGGACTTCCTCCTTCATCGAATGCCAGATGCCTTCGTGCAGCTCGATGAACCGTGGCGTGAGCCGGATCTCGGCCACATCTCGCGGGCGCGGCAGGTCGATCGTGAATTCCCCGATGGCATGCGCTTCCGGTCCCGCCGAGAGCACCACCACGCGGTCGGAGAGCGCGATCGCCTCCTCGAGGTCGTGGGTAATGAAGGCGACGCTCTTGCGGTCGGCGCTCCACAGCTCGAGCAGCTCGTTTTCCATCAGCTGGCGCGTCTGGATGTCGAGCGCCGAGAACGGCTCGTCCATGAGGAGGATCTGCGGATCGAGGATGAGGATCTGCGCGAGCGCCGTGCGCTTGCGCATGCCGCCGGAAAGCTGGTGTGGATAGCGATCGCCGAAGCCGGAAAGGCCGACTCGCGCGAGCCAATCCTCGCCGCGCCGCTTCGCCTCCTCGGGCGGCGTGCCGCGGAATTCCAGGCCCGCCGTCACGTTGGCGAGGCAGCTTCGCCACGGCATCAGCGCCTCGGACTGGAACATGTATCCGGCGCGGCGGTTGATGCCCGAGAGCGTCTCGCCGAGGATCCTCACCGCACCTGAAGAAGGCCTGAGCAGTCCCGCGGCGATGTTGAGCAGCGTGGTCTTGCCGCAGCCCGTGGGCCCGACGATCGAGACGAACTCGCCCTCGCCGATCGTGAGCGTGACGTCCTTCAAAGCCGTGTAGGACCTGCCTTCGCCGCCCCTGGCGGCAAAGGCGCAGGTGACGCGCTCGAACGCGACCGCGGCGGTCACGTCTAGGGATACTTCGCGAGCGCCTTCTTGACGAACGAGTTGTCGAAGGTCGCGTTCAGGTCCATCTTCCCCGCCGCCTTCACCGAGGGCTCGAACTGGACCAGGACCTTGTAGACGTTCTGGGCCGCCTTCATCGACATCTCGCCGTTCTCCGAATAGCCGATCATGTTTTTCAGGAGCGCCTCCTTGTAGAGCGACGGGTTGCCGGCCTTGTATTCCGCGGGCATGAGATCGATGATCTCCTGCGGCGTCGCCTTGGCGATCCACTTGTCGGCGCGCACCATCGCGTTCACGACGGCCTGGACGGTGTTCGGATTCTTGCGGATGTACTCCTCGGTAATGTAGATAACGGAAGCGTGATAGTCGCCGCCGTAGATCTCCTTCATGCCCTTTTCCGTCCGGCTGTCGGCAACCGGCACGAATTTCCCGGTCGCCTCGAGCTGGGTGATCACCGGGTCGAGGTTGGAGAGCGCGTCGATCTCGCCCTTGTCGAGCGCCGCGAAGGCTCCCGCGCCCGTGCCCACTCCCACGACGGAGATGTCGGTCGGCTGCAGTCCCCCCTTGGCGAGGATGTTGTTCACGAACATGTTGGTCGACGAACCCGGGGCGGTCACGCCGACCTTGAGTCCCTTCAGGTCCTGTGGGCCGCGGTATTTCGCCGCCTTGTCCCTGGGCATCAGCAGCACGATCGAGCTGAACTTGGCCTGCAGCACCACCGCCTTGATCGGCTGCTTCTTCGCGACCATGTTGATGGTGTGCTCGTAGGCCCCGGAAACCATGTCGGCGCTGCCGCCGACGAGCGCCTGCAGGGCTTTCGCGCCGCCGGCGAAATCGGGAATCTCGACCTCGAGGCCTTCGTCCTTGAAATATCCCTTGCGCTCGGCGACCGTGAGCGGAAGGTAGTAGAAGAGGACCTTTCCGCCGACCGCGATGGTGATCTTGCGCTTCTCGGGAGCCTGCGCGGCCACGCCGCCGGCGAGCGCCACGCCCAGGACGGCGGCCAACACGATCTGCATGAGTCGTTTCATCGTCTCCTCCTGCCTTGTTTTCAGAACCGGATGCCGACTTTCGCGGACAGCGAGGTGTTGTCGCCCATTTTCTCGGCTTCGATCGCGAGGTTCGCGCCGACGAGGTTGACGTTGAGGCCGCCGAACACTCGCCCGCGGCTGAATTTCTCCTCGGCGAGCGTGGTACCACGCGCCTGGGACTGCACGCGCACCGCTCCCGCGCCGACGTACGGCGTGAGGAGGGTGAAGCGCTTGGATACCATCACGTCGAATGCGCCGGTCGAGAGCTTCAGGTCCCCGGTTCCGGTCATCCGCGTGCCCGAAATGCGCGCGGCGAGCGCCGGCGAGGTCAACGTGTCGTCGATGATCGCGTAGCGCAGGTCGAGGCCGACGAGCGTCGCGTTGACCTCGGTCGTTCCCCCGACGAAGGCCCCGATGTCGAAGCCCGCGGGCAGCCCCTTGTAGACATGCAGCTTGGGAATCACCAGGTGCGAGCGATCGCCGACGCCCGCGCGGGCGAATGCCGACGAGCTTTCCAGCTTCGTATCCGTCGCCTCGACGCCGATGTCGAAGCCGATGGGGCCGAGCGCGGTCCCGGGAGTCACTCCCTTGTAGGACATCGCAGCGCCCAGATCGCGCGTGAGTCCCCGAAGATCGTCCTGCGACAGCGCGCCGAGGGAAAAATCGGCGGCGCTCGCACAGGTCGCGCCCAGAGCGCAAACAACGGATATCAGTCGCAGTCTCATGGAGACCTCATGAATTCGGGAGGATCGTGCAGCTCGAGGGTCTGGCCCGCCTTCATCACCTGTCCGGGAACGTCGTGTCCGACCACCACCGGCATGCGGCGCGCGACCGCGAGGAGCTTGGCGAGATCGACGCGGGTGTCGTAACCCATGTCCTCGAGCATGTTGACCATGTCCTCGGTGCAGATGTTGCCGGTGGCACCCGGCGCGAACGGACAGCCGCCCAGCCCCGAGACCGAGCCATCGAACGAGCGCACGCCCGCGCCGATTCCGGCGACGACATTGGCGAGCCCCATTCCGCGGGTGTTGTGGAAGTGCAGCGTGTAGTAGGTCTCGTCTCGCGGGGGAAAGCGCTCGAGCACCTTGCGCGTGAGCTCGCCCACTTGGCGCGGATTGGCCATCCCGGTGGTGTCGGCAAGCGAGATGCCGTCGAAGCCGAGGCTGCGGAAGCGCTCGACGAAGGTGAGCACCACGTCTTCGTTCACGTGGCCCTCGAACGGGCAGCCGAAAGTCGTCGACAGGCTCATGGTGATCTTCATGCCCGCGTCGTGAGCGGACTTCACCATCGCCGGCAGCTCCTGCAGGGACTGCTCGTGCGTGCGGTTGATGTTGGCGCGATTGTGCGTCTCCGAAGCCGATACGACCGCGTTGACCTCGTCCGACTTGCGGGGCGCGGCCGCGGCGTTGTGCACGCCACGCAGGTTGGGCACCAGCGCGACGTAGATGACCCCGGGAACGCGGTCGATTCCGGCGAGCACCTCATTCGCGTCCGCCAATGCGGGGACCACTTTCGGCGAGACGAACGACGTCACCTCGATGCGGTGCAGTCCCGTGCGCGCGAGCTGGTTGACGAGCTCGACCTTGGTCGCAGTGGGGACGAAGGCCTTCTCGATCTGGAAGCCGTCGCGGACGGCGACGTCGTTGATGTAGAGACGCATGGCGCGGAAGGGCGATTCTACCTCTCCGAATGGCGGATGGGGTGCGGCGGCGGCCACGGAACCCGGCAGGCGCGGACCTTGTCTTCCCGCTAAATCCCCTTCGGTGGAGGGTTTGCCATGGTCCATGCTCCTCTTGCTGCTGCGCTTGCCGTCGCCGCGCTCGCCCTGCCCGGCGTGGCCGGAGCCGTATCCGAGCCTTCGGGGCTCGATGGAAAACTGCGCGCCTCATCGGACGAGGAACCGGCGCTCCTGCTCTCGGGTGGCGGCACCCAGGTCTTCACGTGCCGTGTGATGGGAACAGACCCGGAAACCTACTCGTGGGCGTTCGTGGCACCCGACGCGACGCTGCGCGACGGAGCGCGGAGCGTCGCGCGCCACGCCTCGATCAACCAGTGGGAGTCGACCGTCGACGCAAGCAGCGTGGGCGGCTCGATCCGCGCCGCGCAGGCGGCCGGGGGCGACAATCTCCCCTGGCTGTTGATGCGCGCGATACCCGCCGGCGACAGCGGAATCTTCGCCGGCGTGACGAGCATTCAACGCGTCAACACGCAGGGCGGCGTGGCGCCCGCCGGCGGCTGCGATGCGAATCACCAGGGAGAAGAGGCGCGGGTCGCCTTCAGCGCCGACTACTACTTCTACAAGCGTCGCGGCGGATAGCGCCGCTTCAGGCGACCACGCCGCGGGCGCGCATGGCCGCGATCTGCGCTTCGGTATAGCCCAGCTCGCCGAGAACCTCGGCGGTGTGCTCGCCCAGCTTCGGGCCGACCCAGCGCGTGCCGCCCGGCGTGCGCGAGAGCTTCGGCACCACGCCGGGGAGCAGCAGGTCGCGGTCGCCGAGTTTGTGCTTCTCGATCATCCCGCGCGCCTGGTAGTGCAAGTCCGCGACGACGTCCGCGATCGAATAGATCCGCCCCGAAGGCACCTCGGCCTTGTCGAGCACTTTCAGCACCGTGTCGAGATCGTGGCGCGAGGTCCATTCGGCGATCACGGCGTCGAGCTCCGCGGTACGCGTCACGCGCCCGTCGTTGGTGGCGACGGAGGGATCCTCCGCAAGATCGGGCCGTCCGATGGCGCGCATCATGCGCTTGAAGATCGAGTCGGCGTTCGCGCCGATGACGACGTACTTGCCGTCGCCGCACGGATAGGTGTTCGAGGGGACGATCCCGGGCAGGGAAGCGCCGCTACGCTCGCGCACGAAACCCCCAAGGCCGTACTCCGGAAGCATCGATTCCATCATCGCGAAGACCGCCTCGTAGAGCGCCACGTCGACGTACTGGCCGCGACCGGACTGCGACCGGTGCTGGAGGGCCACGAGGGCGCCGATGACGCCGAAGAGCGCGGCGAGGGAATCGCCGATCGAGATGCCCACGCGCACCGGCGCGCGATCGGGATATCCCGTGATGTAGCGCATGCCCCCCATGGACTCGCCGATCGCACCGAACCCCGGGCGGTCCTTGTACGGGCCGCTCTGCCCGAATCCCGAGATGCGCACCATGACCAGCCCCGGGTTATCGCGGCTGAGCGTGTCGTATCCGAGGCCCCACTTCTCGAGCGTGCCGGGGCGGAAATTCTCGACCACGATGTCGGCCTTCGCCGCGAGGGCGCGAACGACGGCCTGGCCCTCGGCCTCGCGCAGGTTTACCGCGACCGATTTCTTGTTGCGCGCCTGCGCGTACCACCAGAGCGAATTGCCCTCGTGGAGCTTGCGCCATTTCCTCAGGGGATCGCCCTCGCCGGGCGCCTCGACCTTGATGACTTCGGCACCGAACTCGGCGAGGAGGCGCGCGCAGTACGGCCCGGCGATCAGAGTGCCGAGCTCGACGACCTTGAGGTTGGAAAGAGGAGCGTCCATCGCGGGATGGATTATCCGCCAGCCGCGGCGATTACCGGCGCACGTAGAGGGCGAAGGCCTCTTCCACGTCTCCCCGCCGCGCCCCGCGCCACACGGGCTGCCAGACATCGGCTTTGGGCGGCTCCCGATCCCGATACTTGCGCACTTGCAGCAGCAGAGCAGGGCAATCGTCCTGCCGATTCGACGCACGCGGCCGTGGCATGACGTCGGCGTAGTACTCGATCATCGCGCGTTCCGATTCTCCGACGCCCGCCGTCACGATGCAGCGCGTGCCCGGCGGCAGGTGCTGCGCGAGCTCGGCGAAGAGCGTGCGGTAGCTCTTTGCATCGTCAAGCCACGGCAGCCACAGGGTGTGCGCGAGGCCCCACACGCAGGCGATGGACCCCACCCAGATCGCGAGGCCCGACGCGGCAAGGCGGCGGCGAAGGACCACGAGGGCAGCGAAGCCCGCGCTCAGCGCGAGCGCGGCGGCGACGGGCACGATCGAGATGGGCATCGCGAATTCCGCGGTGAGGTAGCCCGAAAACGGTAACCACTTCGGGATGCGGCCTTCGATCGCCAGCATCGCCCACGCCGACCACACGAGCACCGCCCCGGCTACCGCGAAAGCGGTGCTCGCCACCGCGAGTGTCTTTTCCAGGACTCCATCGGGACGGCGCAGCGCCGCCACCGAAGCCAGTGCCAGCGGCGGGATCATCGGCAGCACGTAGATCGCGCGCATCGAGGCCGAGATCGCCAGCACCAGGGCGGCGACAAAGGCCATCGTGAATCCGATCTGCATCCCGGGTTGTAGCCAACCCTTGCGCCTCTCGATCGCGATCGCCGCGGCTGCGTAAACCCAGAGGGGAAAAAGAACCCATGCGAGCGAAGCACCCCAGAGGCCCTGCTCGCTGACCGCCCCGGGAAGGTAGTAGCCGTTGAAGCGCCCGAAGTTGTTGTTCAGCCATTCGTGGAACAGCGTCTCGGAGCGTGCCTGCAGCGCCAAAGGCCAGATGAGCAGCGCGGGTGCAGCGATCGCGAAAGCCTCCAAGAGATGCATGGCATATCGCCGTGTCCGCCATTGCTTGAAGAAGAGCGGCAGCAGCAACGCCGTGACGCCGATCACCGCGGGCGCGAACACTCCCTTGGCAAGGAATCCTGCGCCGATGCCGGCCCCTAGCGCGACGCCACCCCATCGCCGATCGCGAATGCAGGCTGCGAAGCCCAGCAGGGCAAATGAGAATCCGGCCAGCAGGGCGAGGTCCACCTGTAGCCGCTGGGCATGACCTTCCAGCCCGAGCGCGCTCAAGAACAGCAGTGCCGCGAGCGCTCCGGCACCGTCGCCCCAGCACAATCGCGCGGCGCCCGCGGTCGCGCCGACGCTCGCCAAGAGGCACAGGAGGCTCGCCAGGCGGGCGCCGTCGTGCAGCGGCAGCAGCGGCGAGGCGAGCGAGGCGGTGACCGACGCGAGCCAGAAGAAAAGCGGCGGCTTCTCGACGAACGGCGACCCCGTCACCGTCGGCACGACCCAATCGCCGCTCTTCAGCATGTCGAGCACCGCGCCGAACGTGTAGGGCTCGTCGGGTTTCCAGGGATCGTGGCCGAGAATTCCGGGAAGCGCGTAGGCCAGCACGAGAAGCACCACGATCCACGCCGAAAGTCTCGGCGGCGGTGCGACGGGCGTCACGCCGGGAGAGATCCCAGGCATCGACTCCGGAGAGAATTTCATGGCATCACGGCGACGACGCGCCGGGGATCGAACCGCGTGACCGGGGGTCGCGGTAGACTCTGCGCGACCATGACCCGTGCCTGAGAGGAGGAGACGGCGATGAACAAGTGCATGACGATACCGGGGTTGGCTTGCGCGATCCTGACGTTCGCATGGAGCGGTTGGGCCGTGTCCCAGGGCTACCCGACGCGAACAGTGACGCTAGTGGTTCCGTTCGCGGCAGGAGGCCCCACCGACGTGGTCGCGCGCACGCTCGGCGCGGCGATGTCGAAGTCGCTCGGCCAGACGGTGGTAGTCGAGAACAAGCTCGGGGCGGGCGGCACCATCGCCGCCAACTACGTCGCCAAGGCAAATCCCGATGGCTACACGATCTTCATTCATCACAACGGCATGGCCACGGCGACTGGATTGTACCGCAAGCTGCCGTTCAACCCGCTCACCGATTTCGAGTACATCGGGCAGGCGGCCGACGTCCCGATGACGCTCATCGCGCGCAAGGACTTCCCGGCCTACAACCTGAAGGAGTTCATGGCGTACGTGCGCGCCAACAAGGAGAAGATCAACCTCGCCAACGCCGGCCTTGGCGCCGTATCGCACCTGTGCGGCATGCTGCTGCAGCAGGCGCTCGGCGTCGAGCTCACCACGGTGCCTTTCTCGGGCACCGCGCCCGCGCTCACCGCGCTCCTCGGCGGACAGGTCGACGTGCTGTGCGACCAGACGACGCAGACAATTCCGCACATCAAGGCAGACAAGGTGCGCTTCTACGGCGTCACCACGCTCACGCGCATCGCGGCGCTCCCGGATGCGCCGACGCTCGACGAGCAGGGACTGAACGGATTCGAGGTGGTGGTGTGGCACGGCGTCTACGCGCCCAAGGGAACGCCGCGCGAGGCGCTCGACAAGCTCAATGCGTCGCTGCGCGCCGCATTGCGCGATCCGGACGTCGCGGCGCGACTGGCGGAGCTCGGCGGGCAGATCGTGCCGGAATCGAAGCAGACGCCGGCGGGCTTGCAGACCTGGCTCAAGGCGGAGATCGACAAGTGGCAACCCGTGATCCGCAAGGCCGGGGTATACGCCGATTGACTCCGTGAGGTCCAACGGCGGGGACTACGCTGAGATTCGCGAGGGAGTCCGCGCCCTGTGCGCGCAGTTCCCCGCGGCGTATTTCCGCAGGATCGATGCGCGGCGCGAATATCCCGCGGACTTCGTCGCGGCGCTCACGAAGGCCGGCTGGCTCGCCGCCCTGATCCCGCAGGAATACGGCGGCTCGGGGCTGGGCGTCTGCGAGGCCTCCGTGATCATGGAGGAGATCAACCGCGCCGGAGGCAACGCGGGCGCATGCCATGGCCAGATGTACAACATGGGCACGCTCCTCAGGCACGGTTCGGCGGCGCAGAAGGAAAAGTACCTGCCGGCGATCGCGCGCGGCGAGCTGCGGTTGCAGTCGATGGGCGTGACCGAGCCCTCGGCAGGAAGCGATACCACCGCCATCGCCACATTTGCGCGGCGAAAGGGCGAGCGCTACGTGGTCAACGGGCAGAAGGTCTGGATCTCGCGCGTGCACCACTCGGACCTGATGATCCTGCTCGCGCGAACGACGCCCCCCGCCGAGACGCGCGCCAAGTCCGAGGGACTCTCGATATTCCTGGTCGACCTGCGCGAGGCGATCGGCAAGGGGCTCACGGTGCGGCCGATCGCCAACATGGTGAGCCACGACGTGAGCGAGCTCTTCTTCGAAAACCTCGAGATCCCGGCGGAGAACCTGATCGGCGAGGAAGGCCGCGGCTTTCGCTACATCCTCGACGGCCTCAACGCCGAACGCGCGATCATCGCCGCCGAGTGCATCGGCGACGGTCACTGGTTCATCGACCGGGTCACGAAGTACGCCGGAGAGCGCATCGTGTTCGGCCGCCCGATCGGTGCCAACCAGGGCGTTCAGTTTCCCATCGCGCAGGCCTACATCGAGATCGAGGCGGCGAACCTGATGCGGTTCAAGGCGTGCCAGCTCTTCGACGCAGGCGAGCCGTGCGGGGCCGAGGCGAACATGGCGAAGTACCTCGCGGCCAAGGCCTCATGGCAGGCGGCGGAGGCATGCCTGCAATTCCACGGCGGCTTCGGCTTCGCGGCCGACTACGACGTGGAGCGCAAGTTTCGCGAGACGCGCCTCTACCAGGTCGCGCCGATCTCAACCAACCTCATCCTCGCCTACGTGGCCGAGCACGTCCTGGGATTGCCGCGCTCGTACTGAGCTAGAGCGCGCTGCTGCGCCCCCGGAGCATGTGGTAGATCGCGAGGAGGATGATGGCGCCGATCACCGCACCGATGAATCCCGCCGACTGGCCCGCCGCGTACAAGCCCATGGCCTGTCCGAGGAAGGTCGCCAGCAGCGATCCGGCGATGCCGATAAGGGCCGTGATGATGAATCCGCCTGGATCGCGCCCGGGCATCAGCAACTTCGCCACCAGTCCCACGAGGAATCCGATCAGGATCGCCCAGATGAGGGTCATGGCATCCTCCGATATTGTGTACGTAGAGGATTCCAATTTCGGGGCTGGGGCGCCGCCGGTCTGCGGGAAGGCACCGATTCGGACGTAGGACAGGCGAACGCGTGGTCCCATCGAACTAGTCCGCCTCGGGTGCGGCGACGAGCTACTCGACCGTCACCGACTTCGCGAGGTTGCGCGGCTTGTCGACGTCCGTGTCGCGCTTGACCGCCGTATGGTAGGCGAGAAGCTGGACGGGGACCGCGTGCACGATCGGGGAGAGGAGGCCCGCGTGCCGCGGGGTGCGGATGACGTGGACGCCCTCGCTTTCCGAAAAATGGCTGTCCAGGTCGGCGAAGACGTAGAGCACGCCGCCGCGCGCGCGCACTTCCTGCATGTTGCTCTTCACTTTCTCGAGCAGCGCGTCGTTGGGCGCGATCACCACCACCGGCATCGCCGCATCGACCAGCGCGAGCGGCCCGTGCTTGAGCTCGCCCGCCGGATAGGCCTCGGCGTGGATGTAGGAGATCTCCTTGAGCTTGAGGGCGCCCTCGAGGGCGATCGGGTAGTGGATGCCGCGACCGAGGAAAAGCGCGTGCTCGCGCTCGGCGAAGAGCGCCGCCCATTCCCGGATCTGCGGCTCGAGGTTGAGCGCGTGCTGCAAGCTTCCGGGAACGAATCGCAACTGTCCGATCGCGTCGGCTTCCGCCTGCGGGGCAAGACGGTCTTTCGATTTCGCGAGCGCGAGGGCGAGCGTGAAGAGCGACACGAGCTGGGTGGTGAACGCCTTGGTCGACGCGACGCCGATCTCCGCCCCCGCGCGGGTATAGAACACGAAGCGCGAGACGCGCGGGATGGCGCTTTCCCGCACGTTGCAGATCGACAACGTCGCCTCGTGTCCAAGCTCCTTCGCGCGCTTCAGGGCTTCCATCGTGTCGAGCGTCTCGCCCGACTGCGAGATGGTGACGACGAGCTGGTTGGGATTGGGAATCGAGTCGCGATAGCGGTATTCGTGTCCGAGCTCGACGCTGCAAGGCACCGTGGCGAGGCTTTCGACCCAGTAGCGCGCCACCATGCCGGCGTAGTGACTGGTCCCCGAGGCAAGGATCAACACCGAATCGATGCGCGCGAAGACTTCGCGTGCGCCGGTGCCGAAGAGCGCGTCGACGTCGACGCCCGCGTCGATCACGCCCTCGAGCGTATCGGAGACCGCGCGCGGCTGCTCGTGGATCTCCTTCTGCATGTAATGCCGGTAAGGCCCGAGGTCGACCGCATCGGCGCTGAGCTCGGAGACATGCACGCGGCGCTCGACCACCGCTCCCTTCGCGTCGACAATCTCGACGCTCGCTCGCCGCAGCGCGACCACGTCGCCGTCCTCCAGGTAGATCACGCGCCGCGTCTGCGCGATGAGGGCCGAGACGTCGGAGGCGAGGAAATTCTCGCCCTCGCCCACGCCCACGACCAGCGGGCACCCCATGCGCGCGCCCGTCATCGTCTCCGGGTCCTTAAGGGCGACGACGCCGATCGCGTAGGCGCCATGCAGGTCGCGTGCGGCCTTGCGCGTCGCCGCGAGGAGGTCGCCGCCTTCGGTGAAGTAGTGGTGGATGAGGTGCGCGATCACCTCCGTGTCGGTCTGGGACTCGAAGGCATAGCCCAGGGCCTTCAATCGCGCGCGCTGCTCCTCGTGGTTCTCGATGATGCCGTTGTGCACCACCGCGATCTCGTTCCTCGAGACGTGGGGATGCGCGTTGGGCTCGGTGACGCCGCCATGGGTCGCCCAGCGCGTGTGCGCGATGCCGATGATGCCCTTCAGGTTCTCGGCGCGGGCGGCGCTCTCCATCTCCGCAACGCGCCCCACGCGACGCACGCGCCGGATGGAGCCGTTGAGCACCGCGATGCCCGCTGAGTCGTAGCCGCGATATTCGAGGCGCTTCAGGCCCTCCGTGAGGATCGGCACGACGTCACGACCGGCGATGGCTCCGACGATTCCGCACATGGCGTCATTGTCTCACGCACGGAAGGCCGGAAAACAAGCTCTCCCCGGCCCTGGGGGACCGGGGAGAGTAAGAATAGGCGGCATGCTCTTGGCCTCACGTCGCCTAGCCGGCCGCGGGAGAGGAGGTAACCCGCGACCCGATTGAATTCTCGCCCCGGGGAGCGCGTGGCGCAGTGGGAAAGTGGGCAGGCGCGGTGCCGAATATTCGACAGCGCTTCAACGGCCCCGAGTCGGGCGAAGCGCTCCGGCCGCGCGTGCGCCCCAGGCGAGCGCCAGCGTGAAGAAGATCGATGCGACCGGCAGCACGAGCCCGCCGCGCAACGCGAGCAGGGACGCCGCGAACGCGACGATCGCCGAGAGCAGCGCCGCGGCGAGGGCGATGCCCAGGCCGCGCACCAGGAACACGAGGGCGGCCGCCGACAGGAGCAGCACGACCATCGGTCGCGAGGCCTCCGAGGGGGCGCCCGCGAGGAGCGCGGTGCGAAGCGCCGCCGCATGGACCACGATCGCGGGCGAATCGGGCGCGGCCGGCTCCCAGCCGGCGAGATTCACCGGCACCGGAATGCGATCGGAGAACGGCTGCGTTTCGCCGACCAGAACGATGCGGTCGCGCACCGCGCGTTCGAGCGTCGTGGAGTCCATGTCGAGGACTTTGCGCAGCGACAGGTAGCGAAACGGCGGCCCCAGCGCGTAGTTGATGAATCCGTCGGTGCAGTCCTTCGACAGGGCGCGGCACAACCGGCCCGCCAACGTCGGATAGCCGCCGTCCTCGGTCGGAACCAGGAGCGAGAACTGGCGCGTGACGCCGTCGGCGTCGCGCGCGAGCAGGCCGATCCCCAGGCGCGAGTCACCCAGCAGGGCGAGGTACGGGGGATGAATGCGCCGCGCCGCGCGCGTGCGCGCGTCGATGCTCAATACGGCGACGAACGGCCCGTTGCGCGCCGCCGCGGCGAGCCCCGCGAAGAGAGCGTTGTCCAGGCCCGCATGGATGGCGTCGTAGGAGCGCTCGGGCAGGGGGAAGTCGAGGCCGATCGCCCGCGGCTTCGCGGCGGCTATGCGCGTCAGCGCGCGCCCCAGGGATGCGTGCCATAGCGCCGGCGGCTCGGGAATCGAGTTGACTGTCGCCGGGTCGATGCCGACGATGAGGATGTCGTCTGGCGCCGGACGCGGATCGAATTTGCGCAACAACCGCCACTCCCAGTCGAGCAGCGCGTGGTCGAGGTAGGTCGCCGCGGGGGAGAGTGAAAAGAGGAATCCGCCGAGCGCGATCGCCGCGACCGCGAACGCGCGCAACGCCGCGGCGCTGCTGTCGTCGGGCTCGCCCATGGCTGTATCTTAACGCGCACCGGCGCCGGTGCTAGACTCTTCCTCCTCGAACCCCCTCGCACGAAACAACGATGACAGGGGAGTCCCCCAGCGCCGCGCAGCTCAAGGCCATCACCGATCCCTTCGTGAGGCAACTCGCCTCGCTCGGACGGCTGCGCAGCTATCCCAAGAACACGGTGTTCATCACCGAGGGCGACTCGAGCGACTCGGTGTTCGTCGTCCTCGCCGGCCGGGTCAAGGTGTTCCTGTCGGACACCGAGGGCCACGAGATGATCCTCGATACGCAGGGGCCGGGCGAATACGTGGGCGAGATGGCGCTCGACGGCAAGCCCCGCTCGGCTTCCGTCATGACGCTCGAGCCGACCACGTTCTCGGTGGCCGCGCGAGACCCGATCCGCGAGGAGATCCGGCGCAATCCCGATTTCGCGCTCGACATGATCTCCAAGATCATCGACCGCGCACGGCTCGCCACCAACAGCATCAAGGACCTGGCCCTACTCGACGTCTACGGCCGCGTCGCGCGATTGCTGCTCAACATGGCGGTCGACCACGAAGGCAAGCTGCAGATACCCGAGAAGCTCACGCAGCAGGAAATCGCCGAGCGCGTCGGCGCCTCGCGCGACATGGTGAGCCGCATCTTCCGCGACCTCACGACCGGCGGCTACATCAAGGTCGAGAACCGCATCATCACCATCACCAAGAAGCCACCGGCCCGCTGGTAGCTACTTCTTCGTGGGCCGGCGCCACTCCGGGCGCGTGACCTGCTTCTTCTCGGTAAGCGTGAGGCCTCCCGGCGGGACATCGCGGGTGATGGTCGCCCCGGCGCCTATGGTCGCGCCCTTGCCGACCGTGACGGGCGCTACGAGCTGCACGTCGGATCCGATGTGCACGTCGTCCTCGATCACGGTGCGGTGCTTATTGGCCCCATCGTAGTTGCAGGTGATGGTGCCGGCGCCGATGTTGACGTCCGAGCCAACGGTCGAATCGCCGACATAGGCGAGGTGGTTGGCCTTGCTGCCGCGCCCGATGGAGCTCGCCTTCACCTCGACGAAGTTGCCGACGTGCACGTCGTCGTCGATTTGGGTGCCGGGACGGATGCGCGCGTAAGGCCCGATCCGCGCATTGGCCCCGATCGCCGCCTCCTCGAGCAGCGAGAACGGCTTCACTTCGGTCCCGGCGCCGATCGTCACGTCGCGCAGGATGCAGTTCGCGCCCACCCGCACGCGGTCGCCCAGCGCGACGCGACCCTCGAAGATGCAGTTGACGTCGATGGAAACGTCGCGCCCGCAGCGCAACTCTCCGCGCACGTCGATGCGCGCCGGGTCGGCGAGGGTCACGCCTGATTCGAGGAGCTTCGCGGCTTCGTTCATCTGGAAATGGCGTTCGAGGTTGGCGAGGTCGCCCAGGCTGTTGACCCCGAGGCATTCGTGCGCCACGACGGGCTGCCGCGCCTCGATCGGGACGGCGTCGGCGACCGCGAGCGCCACCAGGTCGGTCAAATAATACTCGCCCTGCGCGTTGTCATTGCGCACGCGTGCGAGCCAGTCGGGAAGGCGATCGACGGGCACTGCCATGATTCCCGTGTTCACCTCGCGAATGCGCCGCTCCTCGGCGCTCGCATCCTTCTCCTCGACGATGCGCAGCACGCGCTGCTGCGCGTCGCGGACGATCCGCCCGTAGCCGCGAGGCTCGTCGAGGACCTGTGTGAGCAGCGCAAGGCGCCCTCCGCTTGCCGCTTCGATGAGCGCACGCAGCGTCGCGGGGGCGATGAGGGGCACGTCGCCATAGAGCATCAACGCGACGCCGGCCGGCTCGAGGCCGGGCAGCGCCTGCATCAGCGCGTGCGCGGTGCCAAGCTGGGGCTCCTGCGTCGCCCAGCGGATGTCGGGATCGGAAATGCAGCTGCGCACCGCCGCGGCCCCATGCCCCACGACTACGCATATGCGCCGCGGCGACAGCGAGCGCGCGGCGTCGAGCACGTGCAAAAGCAGCGGCTTGCCCGCGAGGCGATGCAGGACCTTGGGCAGATCGGAGTGCATGCGCTTGCCCTGTCCGGCGGCAAGGATGACGACCTGGATGGCGGCTTCGGGGCTCAAGGCGCGGCGTCCGCGGCGCGGTGGATTCCTGGAGGGCAGGGACCGACCCCCGCCCGCTCCCTCACCGCGTCTTGCGGAGCTTGCGGATCGCGGCGAGCTGTGCCGCGGCCTCGGCGAGCTCGGCCTGCGCCTTGGCGATCTCCATCACCCCGGTGCGGTTGGCGATGGCATCCTTCGCGAGGCGCTCGGCCTCCATCGCCTTGGCCTCGTCGAGGTCGTGGGCGCGCACCGACGTGTCGGCAAGGACGGTGACGCGATCGGGCTGGACTTCCATCATTCCGCCGGAGACGTAGATCACTTCCTCGGCAGCGCCGCCCGCCTGCTGGATGCGCACGGTCCCGGGCTTGATCCGCGTGAGCAGCGGAACGTGCTCGGGGAGGATGCCGAGCTCTCCCGCCTCGCCGGGCGCGATGACCATCTCGGCCTCGCCGGAGAAGATCGCCTGCTCGGCGGAAACGATGTCGACTTGGAAGGTCTTTGCCATGGCGGGCCTACTGGAGGGTCTTCGCCTTCTCGAACGCTTCCTCGATCGGGCCCACCATGTAGAAGGCCTGCTCGGGCAGCGAATCGCATTCGCCGTTGACGATCATATTGAAGCCCTTGATCGTGTCCTTGAGCGATACGTACTTTCCGGGCGACCCGGTGAACACCTCGGCGACGTGGAAGGGCTGCGAGAGGAAGCGCTGGATCTTGCGCGCACGCCCGACGGCGAGCTTGTCCTCCGGGGAGAGCTCGTCCATGCCGAGGATCGCGATGATGTCGCGCAACTCCTTGTAGCGTTGCAGCACGGCTTGCACCGCTCGTGTCGTACCGTAGTGGTCCTCGCCGACGACGTTCGGGTCCACCTGGCGCGAGGTCGAATCGAGCGGGTCCACCGAGGGGTAGATGCCCAGCGCCGCGATGTCGCGGGAGAGCACGACGGTCGCGTCGAGGTGGCCGAAGGTGGTCGCCGGCGACGGGTCCGTCAGGTCATCGGCGGGAACGTATACCGCCTGGATCGACGTGATCGAGCCCTTCTTCGTCGAGGTGATGCGTTCCTGCAGGCGCCCCATCTCCTCGGCGAGTGTCGGCTGGTAGCCCACCGCGGAAGGCATGCGGCCGAGCAGCGCCGACACTTCCGTGCCGGCGAGCGTGAAGCGGTAGATGTTGTCGACGAAGAGCAGGATGTCGCGGCCTTCGTCGCGGAAGCTCTCCGCCATGGTGAGGCCCGACAGCGCCACGCGCAGGCGGTTGCCGGGCGGCTCGTTCATCTGGCCGAACACCATCGCCACCTTCGACTTGCTCAGGTCCTCCTGCACGATCACCTTGGCTTCCGACATCTCGTGGTAGAAGTCGTTGCCCTCGCGCGTGCGCTCGCCCACGCCGGCGAACACCGACAGGCCCGAGTGCTGCGTTGCGATGTTGTTGATGAGCTCGAGCATCGTCACCGTCTTGCCCACGCCGGCGCCGCCGAAGAGGCCGATCTTGCCGCCCTTGGCGAACGGGCAGATCAAGTCGATCACCTTGATGCCGGTCTCGAGAAGCTCGACCGACGGAGAGAGCTCGTCGAACTTGGGCGCGGTGGCGTGGATCGAGCGGCGCTCCTTGGCGTTGACCGGTCCGCGCTCGTCGATCGGGCGGCCGAGAACGTCCATCACGCGTCCCAGCGTCGCGGGGCCCACGGGGACCGAAATGGGCGCTCCGGTGTTCGTCACCTTCATCCCGCGCCGCAGGCCGTCGGAAGAGCCCATCGCGATGGTGCGCACCACGCCGTCACCGAGCTGCTGCTCCACTTCGAAGGTGAGGTCCTTCTCGGCGAAGGACTTGGTGCCGTCCTCGACGAGCTTGAGCGCGTCGTAGATCTTCGGCATGTTGTCGCGCGGAAACTGGATGTCGATCACCGCGCCGATGCACTGGACGATCTTGCCTTCGTTGGTCTGGTTCATTGGATTTCCGTGTCCTAGCGAGAAGGGTCTAGACGGCGGCTGCGCCGCCGACGATTTCCGACAATTCCTTGGTGATCGCCGCCTGCCGCGACTTGTTGTAGATGAGCGTGAGGTCGTCGATGACGCTGGAGGCGTTGTCGCTCGCCGACTTCATCGCCACCATGCGCGCCGATTGCTCGCTGGCGATGTTCTCCGCCACCGCCTGGTAGATGATCTGCTCGACGTATCGCGTGAGCAGCTGCTCGAGCACCACGCGCGCCTCTGGCTCGTAGAGATAGTCCCAGTTGGCCCGCTTCGCCGCCTGGTCGTCGCGCAGCCGATCGAGCGGCAGCGGCAGCAGCTGCTCGAGCACCGGCTCCTGCTTCATCGTGTTCACGAAGCGCGTGTAGACGATGTAGAGCGCTCCGATCCGCCCTTCCGAGAAGGCGTCGATCTGCACCTTCATCGGGCCCACGAGCCGGTCCATGTGCGGCGTGTCGCCCACACCCGTGAGGTGCGAGACGATGTTGCCGCCGAAGCGCTGCATGAAGCCGAAGCCCTTGTTGCCGATGGCGGTCAGCTGCGCCGGGCGGCCCTCGCCTTGCCATTCGCGCAACTTGTTGAGGGCGAGTCGAAGAACGTTCGTGTTGAGGCCCCCGCACAGACCCTTGTCGGAGGTCACCACGATCATGCCCACGCCCTTCACCCCTTCGCGCCTCACGAGGAACGGGTGGCGGTACTCGGTATTCGCGTGCGCGAGGTGGGCGGCGATGGTGCGGATCTTGTCGCCATACGGCCGCGCGTGGCGCATTCGCTCCTGTGCCTTGCGCATCTTGGAGGCCGCGACCATTTCCATGGCCTTGGTGATCTTGCGCGTGTTTTGCACGCTCTTGATCTTGGTCCGGATCTCTTTGCTGCCAGCCATTTGGCGCCTCAGTACGTCGCGTTCTTCTTGAAGTCTTTGATAGCCTCGTGAAGCTTTGCTTCATCTTCCTTGCCGAGGTCCTTGGTCTGTTCGAGGCGATCGACCAGGTCGCCGTACTTGCTCTTCAGGAAGGAGCGCAGCGCGCTTTCCGCCGCGAGGGCCTTCTTCACCTCGATGTCGTCGAAATAGGCGTTGTTGACCGCAAACAGCGTCACGGCCATCTCCCAGACTTGCAAAGGCTTGTACTGCGGTTGCTTCATGAGCTCGGTCACCATGCGGCCACGCTCGAGCTGCTTGCGGGTCGCCTCGTCGAGATCGGAGGCGAACTGCGCGAATGCCGCCAACTCGCGGTACTGGGCGAGCGCGAGGCGCACGCCGCCGCCGAGCTTCTTGATCACTTTCGTCTGCGCGGCGCCGCCGACGCGCGACACGGAGATGCCCGCGTTGATGGCGGGACGGATGCCGGCGTTGAAGAGGTCGGTCTCGAGGAAGATCTGGCCGTCGGTGATCGAGATCACGTTGGTCGGCACGAACGCCGACACGTCGCCCGCCTGGGTTTCGATCACGGGTAGCGCCGTGAGCGAGCCTGTCTTGCCCTTCACCTTGCCCTGCGTGAACTTCTCCACGTAGGCCTCGTTGACGCGCGCGGCGCGCTCGAGCAGGCGGCTGTGGAGGTAGAACACGTCGCCCGGGTACGCTTCGCGGCCCGGGGGACGGCGCAGCAGTAGCGAGATCTGGCGATAGGCCCACGCCTGCTTGGTCAGGTCGTCGTAGATGATGAGCGCGTCCTCGCCGCGGTCGCGGAAGTACTCCCCCATGCTGCATCCGGAGTAGGGCGCGATGTACTGCATCGCCGCGGGATCGGAGGCCGAGGCGGCCACCACGATGGTGTAGGCCATCGCGCCGAATTCCTCGAGCTTGCGCACCACGTTGGCGATCGTGGACGCCTTCTGGCCGACGGCGACGTAGACGCAGATGAGGTCCTTGCCCTTCTGGTTGATGATCGTGTCCACCGCCACCGCGGTCTTGCCGGTCTGGCGGTCGCCGATGATGAGCTCGCGCTGGCCGCGGCCCACCGGCACCATCGCATCAATCGATTTCAACCCGGTCTGCACCGGCTGCGAAACCGACTTGCGCGCGATCACGCCCGGGGCGACCTTCTCGATCGGCTCGCTCATCTTGGCGTTGACCGGGCCCTTGCCGTCGATGGGCTGGCCGAGCGAGTTGACCACCCGGCCGATGAGCTCGCGTCCCACGGGGACTTCGAGAATGCGCCCCGTCGCCTTCACGGTGTCGCCCTCCGAGATGTGCTCGTAGGCTCCCAGGACCACGGCGCCCACGGAATCGCGCTCGAGGTTCAAGGCGAGGCCGAAGGTGTTGCCGGGAAACTCGAGCATCTCGCCCTGCATCACGTCGGCGAGGCCGTGGATGCGGCAAATGCCGTCGGTGACGGAGATCACGGTCCCCTCGGTGCGCTTCTCGGCAGCCACCTGGAGGTTCTGGATCTTCGACTTGATCAGGTCGCTGATTTCGGAAGGATTGATCTGCATTTCTTTGGGCTCCGGTGTCGCTAGCGTGCGAGCGCCGCGGCCATCTGGGCCAGGGCGTCACGCACTGAGGCATTGATGACTTGGTCGCCGATCTGCACGCGCGCGCCGCCGAGCAGCTTCGGGTCGACGTCGAGCTCGGCCTCGATCCTCCGGCCGTAGCGCTTCTCGAGCGCGGTGGTGATCTCGGCGCGCTGCTCGTCGGTGAGCGGCTGCGCGCTGGTGATATGCGCCCGCAGGACACGCTCGTGATCCCGCTTGAGCTCGTCGAACTGCTCGGCGATCGAGCCGATCAGCACCTCGCGGTGGTTGTCGACCAGCAGCGCTACGAGGTTGCGCGTGATGTCGTCGAGGCGCTCGCCGCCGACCGCCGCGAAAAGGTCCTTCTTCTGTGCCGGGCTCACCCTGGGATTGGAGAGGGCCGAGCGCATCTGCTCGTCGGCGGCAATCGCGGCCATGAGCGCGAGCGCCTCGCCCACCGGCGCGAGGCGTTTGGCCTCAAGCGCCGACTCGAAGGTCGCCTCGGCGTACGGCCGCGCGATGGTGGCGATTTCGGCCATGGGCTAGAGCTGCGCCTTGAGCTGGCTCAGCATGTCGGCGTGCGCCTTGGCGTCGACCTCGCGGCGCAGGATCTTCTCGGCGCCGCTCACGGCGAGCTCCGCGACCTGCTCGCGCAGCTTCTGCTTCGCGGCTTGCACCTCCTGGTCGATCTGCGCCTTGGCGGCGGTGACGATGCGCTCGCCCTCGGTCTCCGCCTGGGCCTTGGACTCTTCAATGCGCTGGCTGGCGGCCTTTTCCGCGCTCACCACGAGTTCCTGGGCGCGCGCGCGCGCGTCCTTGAGCAGGACTTCGATCTGCTTGTGGGCGTCTGCGAGCGAAGCCTTTCCGCGCTCCGCCTCGGCAAGGCCGTCGGCGATGACCTTCTGCCGCTCTTCGATCTTCTTGAGGACCATCGGCCAGACCCACTTGATCGAGACGATGATGAACAGGAAGAACGTGATCGCCTGCGCGAACAACGTCACATTTAGGTTCATAACGCTTCCCTTTTCGGGGAATCCGGTTCGCTACTTGATCTGGTTAAGGAGGGGGTTCGCGAACGCGAAGAACATCGCCAGGCCCACGCCGATGATGTAGGACGCGTCGATCAGGCCGAGGAGCAGGAATACCTTCGCCTGCAGCTGGGGCATGAGCTCGGGCTGGCGCGCCGCGCCCTCGAGGAACTTGCTGCACATGATGCCGACGCCGACGCATGCGCCGAGCGCGCCCAGGCCGATCATCAGGCCGATACCCACGCCGGTGTACGCCTGGATGGTGGCGATCAATTGGAGTTTGTCCATGTTGTGATCTTCCTTTCGATTGATGACTTGCGGTGAGTTGAAGCGTGTCGGGGCGCCCGCTCAGTGGCTCTCGTGGCCCATCTGGATATAGACGATGGTGAGCATCATGAAGATGTAGGCCTGCAGCAGGACGATCAGGATATGGAAGATCGCCCAGCCCAGGCCCAGCACGACCGCGCCGACGAAACCGAAGATCCCGGCCGTGGCCATCAGCCATAGCAGCAGGAAAATGATCTCCCCCGCGTACATGTTCCCGAACAGCCGCAGCGAGTGCGACAGCGGCTTCGAGATGTACTCGACGAGATTGAAGAGGAAATTCAGGGGCCAGAGGATCGGTTTGGAGCCGAACGGCGCGCAAAACAGCTCGTGGATGAAGCCGCCGAGCCCCTTCGTCGTCACCGCGAAATAGATCATCATCGCCCAGACGGAGAGCGCCAGCGCAAAGGTGGTGGACACGTCGGCGCTCGGCACGATGCGGAACCCGTGATGTGCGCCGAGGGCGCCCGTCAACATGGAGACCCAGTCGACCGGGAGCAGGTCCATCGCGTTCATGAGCAGCACCCAGACGAAGACCGTCAGCGCGACCGGTCCGACGAACTTGTTCGGATCGCCGTGGAAGATGCCGCGCGCGCTCTTCTCGATCTCGAGAAAGATGATTTCGACGAACGCCTGTTTCTTGTTGGGCACACCCGTGGTCGAGCCCTTGGCCATCCAGTAGAAGAACGCGAGCCCGATGACCCCGATGATGATGCTCACGATCAGCGAGTCGACATTCAGCGTCCAGAACCCGCCGTCGCCGACCGGCTTCGTCATGAACGTCAGGTGATGGGCGATGTACTCGGACGCATTCTCGTAAGCGGCCATCGCGGGTCTTTCCCCTCAGCGCTCCCCGGCAATCCGGGTCGCCTTGTTCTCTTCGTCGTCGCGCACGGCGATGGCCGTGGCGAATATCAGGACCGTGACCACGAAGCTGGTGAAGAAGGCCCCGTGCACGATCTCCCTGTAGTACGCCAGCGCGACGGTCAGCAAGACGAGGATCAGGATGATTTTTGTCGCTTCCGCCCTGAGCACTCCCCGCAGCGCCTCTCCCGCCGACCTCGGTTTGCTTCGCGAAGCCATGAAAGCATACGCGGCCCCGGCAATCACGTTGACGGCCCCTCCCAATGCGGCCGACAGCGCGCCATGCACGCCCCACACGAACCCAAACGCCAGCGTGAGGACTGCGGTGGCGATCACCTGCCACCCGAGAACGATGCGTATGGGCTTCATCGAAAAAAGCCGCTGGATTATATCAAAGCGTCGGCGCGCCCACAGCCTGCGCCGCACGCCTCACGCGCGCTTCAATCTCTTCAGCAATCCCTGCAGTTCGTCGAGGCTCGAATACTCGATCACCACCGAGCCGCGGCCGCCGCGGCGGGGCTTGAGCTTCACGGTCGCCCCGAGCGATTCGGACAGGTCGTCCTGCAGCCGGCGGCTGTCGGGGTCGAGCCTGCCTGAGCTCCGGCGTGCGCCCTTCGGCGTGCTCGCCGCCCCTTGCGCCAGGCGCTCGGCCTCGCGCACGGAGAGTCCCTTTTCCGCGATCTGTTCGGCGAGCTCGACCTGGCGCGCCTTTCCGAGCGCGAGGAGCGCACGCGCGTGCCCCATGTCGATGCGGCCCTCCAGCACCATGACCTGCACAGCGGGGGCGAGCTCCAGGAGGCGCAGCATGTTGGTCACGCCGACCCGCGATCGGCCGACGGCGCGCGCGGCCTCCTGGTGCGTGAGCTTGAACTCATCGATGAGCCGCTTGAGGCCGCTCGCCTCCTCGATGGGATTGAGGTCCTCGCGCTGGATGTTCTCGATCAGTCCGATTCCGAGCGCCGCCTCGTCGGGGACTTCGCGCACGACGGCCGGGATGCGCTCGAGGTTCGCCAGGCGCGCGGCCCGCCAGCGCCGCTCGCCTGCGAGGATCTCGTAGTGCGAGTCGTTCAATGGCCGCACCACGATCGGCTGGATCACGCCGCGTGCGCGGATCGATTCGGCGAGGTCCTGGAGCGAGGCTTCGTCCATGCGCGTGCGCGGCTGGTACTTGCCGGGACGCAGGGAGTCGACCGGAAGCGAAGTCAGCTCGTCCTCGCTGCGCGCGCCGGAACCCGCGCCGAGCAAGGCATCGAGACCGCGGCCGAGTCCCTTCTGGCGGCTCATGCGGCCTCCGCCACTTCGACGCCATTGCGCGCCAGCAGCTCGCGCGCGAACTGCAGATGGGCAAGCGCGCCTTTCGAGGCCGGATCGTGCAGCAGGACCGGCTTGCCGAAGGAGGGTGCCTCGGCGATGCGGATGTTGCGTGGGATCACGGTGTCGAAGACCTTGGCTCCGTAGTGGCGCTTGAGCTCGTCGGAGACCTGCACGGTGAGCGTGCTGCGTGGGTCGTACATCGTGCGCACCAGCGCCTCGATCTCGATGCGCGGATTGAGGTTCTGCTTCACCTTGCGCAGAGTGCCCACCAGGTCGGAAAGACCCTCGAGCGCGTAGTACTCGCATTGCATCGGGATGATCACCGCGTCGGCCGCCGTGAAGCCGTTGACCGTCAGCATGTTGAGCGCCGGTGGGCAGTCGATGACGACGAACTCGTAGTCGCGCGCCTCGCCGAGCGCGTCGCGCAGGCGATATTCGCGCCGCTCGATACCGATCATCTCCACTTCGGCGCCGGCCAGCTCGCGGTTCGAGGGGACGATGTCGTAGCCGCCTTCGCAGCCGCGGATGGCCTGCGGCAGGCCGTACTCCCCGAGGAGCACGCCATAGACGGTCTTCTCGCAGGTCGACTTGTCCACGCCACTTCCGGTGGTCGCATTGCCCTGCGGGTCGAGGTCGACCAGAAGTGAGCGCCGCCCGTAGTGCGCGAGGCTCGCGCAGAGGTTGACCGCGACCGATGTCTTGCCGACTCCGCCCTTCTGGTTGGCGATCACGAATACGCGCGCCATCACGCCGCCTCGAGGAAGACGAGGTGGCGCTTCGCCTCGAGCTGCGGCACGTGCAGCTCGAGGACCTGCGCGACGCGATGGGTCGACGGCACGCGCGCGATCTCGTCGAACGGATAGACGCCCTTCATCGCGATCAGGCGCCCGCCGGGCGCAACCAGGTGGCGCGCCTGCGTCACGAAATCGGCGAGGTCGGAGAAGGCGCGCGAGACGACCGCGTCGAAGCGGTGCTCCGGATGCCAGTGTTCGACGCGGTCGCACACGACATCGATGTTATCGAGCGCCAGCTCGGTCTTCGCTTGCTGCAGGAAAGCGCACTTCTTGTGGCTCGAATCGAGGAGGGTCACGCGCGCGTGCGGCCACGCGATCGCGATCGGGATTCCCGGAAGCCCGGCCCCAGAGCCGACGTCGACGATGTTGCGGGCGCCCTCGAGGTGAGGAAGGACCGCAAGGCTGTCGAGCAGGTGCAGCACCACCATCTGCTGCGTTTCGCGCACCGCCGTGAGGTTGTGCACGCGATTCCACTTGGCAATGAGCTCGAGGTAGGCGGCGAGGCGCGTGCGATCGGCGTCGTCCAGGTCGAGCCCCATCGCCGCAAGACCCTCGGCGATTCTCGCTTCGAGCGTCATGCCCGTTTCTCTTGGGGCATTGCCCCGGCTGCCAGCGAGCGGCGCTTGAGGTGCACCAGCAGGAGGGAGATCGCCGCCGGCGTGACGCCCTGGATGCGCGAAGCCTGCCCGACAGTTTCGGGGCGATGCTGGTTGAGCTTTTGCAGGACCTCCTTGGAGAGTCCGCGCACCGCCGCGTAGTCGAGGTCCGCGGGAAGCGCCAGGCGTTCCTGTGAAAGCTGGCGCTCGACTTCGGAGCGTTGCCGTTCGATGTACCCCGCGTATTTCGCCGCGATCTCGACCTGCTCGGCGACAGGGCCGCCCGCCGGCGTCGGGGGCTCGTCCAGCCAAGCGCTCAGCGCCGCATACGAGACATTCGGTCGCCGCAGGAGGTCGAAGAGCGAGTGCTCGCGTTCCAAGGGCTGGCCAAGTATATCTATTTGATTTTCAATAGGAATACGCGCAGGATGGGCCCAGGAGGCCTTGAGCCTGGCGGTCTGGGCCGTGATCGCGGTGCGCTTTTCGTCGAAAGCGCGCCAGCGGGAATCGTCGACCAGGCCAAGGCCACGACCGATCTCGGTCAGGCGCAGATCGGCGTTGTCCTCGCGCAGCTGAAGGCGGTACTCGGCACGGCTGGTGAACATTCGGTACGGCTCGGAGACGCCGCGGGTCACGAGGTCGTCGACCAGCACGCCGAGGTAAGCCTCGTCGCGCCGCGGACACCAGCCCGCTTCTCCCCGCACCAGCAAGGAGGCGTTGATCCCCGCGAGGAGCCCCTGGGCAGCCGCTTCCTCATAGCCGGTGGTGCCGTTGATCTGCCCGGCGAAGAAGAGCCCGGTGATCGCCTTGGTCTCCAGCGTGGACTTGAGGCCGCGCGGGTCGAAGTAGTCGTACTCGATCGCGTAACCCGGACGCAGGAGGTGCGCCTGCTCGAGCCCAGCGATCGAATGGACCAGCTCCTGCTGGACGTCGAAGGGCAGGCTGGTCGAGATGCCGTTGGGATAGAACTCGTGCGTATCGAGGCCCTCGGGCTCGAGGAAGATCTGGTGGCCCGCCTTGTCGGCGAAGCGATGGATCTTGTCCTCGATCGACGGGCAGTAGCGCGGGCCGACGCCCTCGATGACTCCGGTGAACATCGGCGAGCGGTCGAGCCCGCCGCGAATGATGTCGTGAGTACGGGCGTTGGTGTGGGTGATCCAGCAGCTGAGTTGCCGCGGATGCAGCGAGCGTTCGCCGATGAAGGAGAAGACGGGCTCCGGCCGATCCCCCGGCTGCTCCGCGAGCCGCGAGAAATCGATCGTGCGTCCGTCGATCCGCGGCGGCGTGCCGGTCTTCAGGCGCCCGACAGGGAGCTTGAGCTCACGCAGGCGCGCCGCGAGGGATAGCGATGGAGGATCTCCCGCGCGCCCAGCCTGGTAGCGGGAAAGCCCGACGTGCACCAGCCCTCCGAGGAAGGTCCCGGTAGTGAGGACCACGGCGCGGGCGCGGAACGTAACTCCCAAAGATGTGACCGCCCCGGCGACGCGATCGCCCTCCATGACCAAGTCATCCACCGCGCCCTGGAAAACCCGCAGGTTCGCCTGGCGCTCGAGACGGCGCCGAATCGCCCCCCGGTAGAGAACCCGATCGGCCTGCGCGCGCGTCGCGCGGACCGCCGGGCCCTTGCTCGCGTTGAGGGTGCGAAACTGGATGCCGGCCTCGTCGGTGGCAATGGCCATCGCTCCGCCAAGAGCGTCGACCTCTTTCACGAGGTGTCCCTTGCCGATGCCGCCGATCGACGGATTGCACGACATCTGCCCGAGCGTCTCCACGGCGTGCGTCAGCAGCAGCGTGCTGGCGCCCGAGCGCGCTGCGGCGAGGGCGGCCTCGGTGCCGGCGTGTCCACCGCCGACCACGATGACGTCGAAGCGATCCGGGAATTCCATGAATTGGGGCGCAGGAGCGCCACGAGAGCGAAGCGAACTGGCGAATTCTACGTTGAAAGGCGGCGAGCCCCAACGTTCCACGTGGAACAGAACGGGCCGCGTTCCACGTGGAACCTTCGCCGCGCCCCTACTTGCCGATGCAGAAGCGGGAGAAGATCTCCCCGAGAAGGTCGTCCGCCGACAGTTCGCCGGTCACCCGGCCCAATGCCCTTTGCGCCAGGCGAAGCTCTTCTGCCATTAATTCAAAGGCTTGGGATACTCCTTGGGCCGTAGTCACATGTCCGCGCGCCGCTTCCAGCGCGATCAGGTGCCGCTCCCGGGCCATGAAAAGCCCTTCCCCGTGGGGCTTCCATCCGGCGGCGTCGAGCAGCCAGCCGCGCAACGCCTCGATGCCGGCCCCGGTCTTCGCCGAGACGCGCAGCACGGTCCCGCTCGCGGCATCTTCCCGGCCGGCAGGGCTCCCCGACAGGTCGATCTTGTTGACGACGCGCGCCACCGCCGTGTCCGCGGGAATTCGGGCCAGGTGTGCCGACTCTTCCATGTCCGGAGTTCGGTCGGATTCGGTGATGAAGAGCGCCGCGCCGGCCTCGGCGACCGCGCGCCACGTACGCTCGATGCCGATGCGCTCGATCTCATCGCCCGAGGCTCGCAGTCCCGCGGTGTCGATGAGATGGATCGGCACGCCCTGGAGACTCACGGTGGCGCGGACGTAGTCGCGCGTCGTGCCCGCGATCGGCGTGACGATCGCCACGTCGTCGCCGGCGAGGCGATTCAGCAGGCTCGACTTGCCGACGTTGGGGCGTCCGACCAGGACCACCGTGAGTCCCTCGCGCAGGACCGCGCCTTGCCTCGCCTCGGCGAGCAGCGCGTCGAGGCTGTCGCGAATCGCCGCGAGCTTGCGCGCGTGCTCGCGCCGATCGCCCGGATCGATCTCCTCCTCGGGAAAATCGATGCACGCCTCGACATGGGCGCGCAGGTCGGTGAGCGCGGCGACCAGGCGCTCCACGCGCCGCGACAGCTCGCCCGCGAGCGAGCGCGCCGCACTGCGCGCCGCTTCCACGCTGGAGGCATCGATGAGGTCGGCCACGCTCTCGGCTTGCGCGAGGTCGAGCCGCTCGTTGAGGAAGGCGCGCCGCGTGAATTCCCCCGGCTCCGCGACGCGCGCTCCGAGCTCCACGCAGCGGCGCAGCAGCTGCTGCATGACGACGGGTCCGCCATGTCCCTGGAGCTCGACCACGTCTTCGCCGGTATAGGAGGCTGGCGCCGCGAAGAAGAGCACGAGGCCCTGGTCGATGATGGCGCCTCCGTCGGCGCGAAAATCCGCGAGGGCGGCGTGCCTCGGCGGTGGGAGCGTGCCGGCAATCTCCTCGGCGATCGCGCGCGCGCGCGTTCCGGATACGCGCACGACGCCGATCCCCCCGCGCCCGGCGGGCGTGGCGACGGCGGCGATTGTCTCGGCCTGCGCCCTCAGCGGCGCGCCTTGGCCTTCGTCTCGGCTTCGATGGTTCGGTTGATGTGCCACTGCTGCACGATCGACAGCAGGTTCTGGACGACCCAGTAGAGCACCAGGCCCGAGGGGAAGAACAGGAAGAACACGCTGAACATGATCGGCATGATGAGCATGACGCGCGCCTGCACCGGATCGGCGGGCTGCGGATTGAGCTTCGTCTGCACCAGCATCGAGACCGCGTAGATCACCGGCAGGATGAAGTACGGATCCGGGGCTGAAAGATCCTGGATCCATCCGAGCCAGGGCGCATGGCGCAGCTCGATCGAGGCGAGCAGCACCCAGTAGAGCGCGATGAAGACCGGGATCTGCACCACGATCGGCAGGCAGCCGCCGAGCGGATTGATCTTCTCGGTCTTGTAGAGCTCCATCATCGCCTGGTTGAGCTTCTGGCGATCCTCGCCGTAGAGCTCCTTCAGCTTCTCCATCTTCGGCGTGAGCACCTTCATCTGCGCCATCGAGCGCCCGGCCTTGGCGTTCAGCGGATAGAACACCAGCTTGATGAGGATCGTGAGGAGGATGATCGACCAGCCCCAGTTGCCGACCACCTCGTGGATCGACTTCAGGATCCAGAACAGCGGCGCCGCAATGATGTAGAGCCATCCGTAATCGACCACCAGCTTCAGGCCCGGAGCGACCTGCTCGAGCCTCTCGGTCTCCTGCGGTCCGATGTACGCCGGCACGTCGACCGTCGCGGAGGCACCTGGCGCGATCGACCCGAAGCGCACGACGACACCCGCGGTGTAGAGGTTTTCGCCCACCTTCCTGGTGAAGTAATCGCGTTCGACTCCCGCCTTGGGAAGCCACGCCGAGACGAAATAGTGCTGGATGATGCCGATCCAGCCGTCCTTCGCCGTCTTCACGGGCAGCTGTTTTTCCTTGTCGATGTCCTTGAAGTCGATCTTGTGGAATTTCGCTTCGTCGGTGTACAGGGCCGGGCCCGTGAAGGTCGTCACGCCGGCGAAGGCGCTGGTCTGCGCGGCCTCCTCGCCGGGCGGATTGCCGTCGCGCAAGAACTGGAAGTAGGCGTAGGGGACGATCGCTTTGTCGGATTTGTTGGTGATCTCGTAGGCGACGTCGATCACGTAGCTGCCGCGGGAGAATCGCAGGCGCTTGACGACTTCCGCGCCGCCCTCGCGCGACAGGAGGCGTACCTCGAGCGTGTTCTGGCCCTCGCCAAGGACGAAACTCCGGCGCTCGGCCTCGTACACCGCCTTGTGACTCGGCAGTCCATCACCGAGTAGTCCGGTCTGCGTGACGAAGAAGTGCTTCGAGTCGGGTGCGAGCAGGGTGAGAGGCTGCGCGCGGTCGAGCGCCGAGTGGACCTGCTTCATCGTTACGCGACGCACGTCGCCGCCGAGAGTGCTCAGCTCGACATCGAAGAGGTCGGTCCTGACCAGGATCGGATCGCCGCCGGAGACCTGCGCCGCTTGCGCCTGGGGAACGGCGGGCGTGCCCGGTTGCATGGCCGGCGAGGGCTGCGTCGAGGGCGCCGCAGGCGCGCCGGGCACCGCCGGTGCGGTGCTCGCGCTCGGCGCGACTTGCTTGGGCGCGTTGTGCTTCTGCCACGCGTCCCAGAGGAGCAGCGCGGAGAACGAGAAGACCACCAGGGCGATGAGGCGTTGGGTTTCCATCATGATCGGGAAGGAATCACGGCACCGGGTCGAAGCCGCCGTGGTGCCAGGGGTGACAGCGCGCGACGCGCCTGAGCGCCAGCCATGAACCGCGCAGCGCGCCGTGCTGCTCGACGGCATGCGCCGCGTATTCGGAACAGGTGGGCGCGAATCGGCACTGATTTCCCCACCAGGGACTCAACAGGTACCGGTAGCCGCGAATGGCGGCGAGCAGGATGCGCTTCATCATTCAGCGCGAGGGGGCCCGGCGAGCTGTTCGAAAAGCGCGCGAATCTCGTCCTTCACCGCCAGCGCGTGGCTTGCCTCGAACGCTTCGCGCAGGGTCACCACGCAGTCGAGCCCGGCGAGCTTCAACGCATGACGCCGAAAGGCCTCGCGCGCCATTCTCTTGATCCGGTTGCGATCGACGGCGCGTGGAACCAGGCGCCGCGTAAGCGCGAGGCCAAGGCGCGAATCGGGGCTGCGGCCCGCGATCACGTGGATCACGGCGAGCCGGCCCTTCACCTTGCGTGGGCTCCGCAGGACGACGCCGAACGATCCGTGCGCATCGTAGCGGTGGCGCCGGGAATAGCCCTCTTTCCGGGCGCTCCGCGCCATCGCGACGTTCAGACGGCGACGCGCTTGCGGCCCTTGGCGCGCCGCGCGTTGATGACGGCGCGGCCGCTGGCCGTTTTCATGCGCACCCGGAAGCCGTGCGTCTTCTTGCGGTGGGTGGTCGACGGCTGGAAAGTGCGCTTCATCGCGGCAAACCTCGGGTCCGAAATTGGGGGAGCAAAGCCGTAAATTATAACGGATTGGGCTCACTTTCGCGATTGCGTCGCGCATACAGCCGTCTTTTCAAGGGCTTCCACAGCTGTGGATAACTGCCCGCGATCCAGCTAAAATTTAGGATCGCCCGTCCGCGTTTCTTCGCTCCAGCCCCTACCTCATTTTCATCCATGGATTCGCTTTGGCCATCGCTCGCCGCTGAGCTCAAGAAGGAGCTGCCGGCGCAGCAATTCGACACCTGGATCAAGCCGCTGCGCGCCGAGCGCCGCGAGGGCCAGCTCCTGCTGGTGGCCCCCAACCATCACGTGATGCGCTGGATTCGCGCCAACCTGCTGGCGAAGATCGAGTCGCGGGTCGAGCGTGCCGGCGCCGGCCGGCTCAGCGTGAGCCTGATCCTCGACGAAAAGCCCATCGAGCAGGAGATCGTGCTCCCGGATCCGGTGCCCGTCGCGGCCGCGGAGCGCGCCCCGCGCGAGGAGCATCGCCTCAACCCGGGTTTCACGTTCGGCAACTTCGTGAACGGCAAGGCCAACCAGATCGCGCGCGCGGCGGCGATCCAGGTCGCCGAGAATCCCGGCACGGCCTACAACCCCCTCTTCATATATGGCGGCACGGGCCTGGGGAAGACCCACCTGCTGCAGGCGATCGGCACCGAAGTCCTCAAGCGCAACCCCAAGGCCAAGGTCCGCTACATCCACGCCGAGCAGTTCGTCGCCGACGTCGTTCGCGCCTACCAGCACAAGAGTTTCGACTCCCTCAAGCGCTACTACCGGTCGCTCGACCTGTTCCTGATCGACGATGTCCAGTTCTTCGTCGGCAAATCGCGCTCGCAGGAGGAGTTCTTCTACACCTTCAACGCGCTCTTCGAAGCGCACAAGCAGGTCGCCATCACCAGCGACTGCTTTCCCAAGGAAATGACCGGCATCGAGGAGCGCCTCATCTCGCGCTTCGGGTGGGGACTCACCGTGGCCGTCGAGCCTCCCGAGCTGGAGATGCGCGTGGCCATCCTCCTCAAGAAGGCCGAGAACGACGGCGTGCGCCTCGACGAGAACGTCGCCTTCTTCATCGCCAAGCACATCCGCTCGAACGTGCGCGAGCTCGAGGGGGCCCTCAAGCGCGTGCTGGCGTATGCGCGTTTCAACAACATCATGGTCACGGTCGGAACGGCGCGCGAGGCGCTCAAGGACCTGCTCGCGGTGCTCAACCGCCAGGTCTCGATCGAGAACATCCAGAAGACGGTGGCCGATTACTTCAAGATCAAGGTCTCCGAGATGTATTCGAAGAAGCGCTTCCGCTCCGTGGCCCGGCCGCGGCAGGTGGCGATGGCGCTCTCCAAGGAACTCACGCAGCAAAGCCTGCCCGAGATCGGCGAGGCCTTCGGCGGACCGTGCTCCATGCCTGCCGCAAGACCCAGGAGCTGCGCGACACCGACCAGGAGTTCGCGCGCGACTACGCTCAACTGCAGCAGATACTGCTGGGATGATCGGGCGCGAGCACATGAATAACCTGTGGACCGTTTCTACCCTTCGCGCCGGCGGCCTCGTTATCCACAGACTCGCCTTGGGCTCAGGGGGTTTCGCCCCCAATGCAATTACGGGACAAGCTATTGATCGAAATGAAAATCTGGGAGTTCTCCCGCTCCCGAGCGTCTCCTATTAGCTATTAACTGGGTTTAATTCTTTAAAGAACTACTAAAAGCTAATGCTGAAGATCAAAACGACAAATGACCGGTTGCTTGCTCCGCTGCAACAGGTCACGGGCATCGTCGAGCGTCGCCACACGCTGCCGATCCTCTCGAACGTCCTCATCAGCGCAACCGGGTCCGGAGTCGAGTTCCTCGCCACCGACCTGGAGGTGCAGATCACCGCGCGTGCTGCCCTCGACGGGTCGTCGGAGGGAGCGGTGACGGCCGGAGCGCGCAAGCTCCACGACATCCTGCGTTCCCTGCCGGAAGACGCCGAGGTCTCGCTCGAATCCAAGGAAAACCGGATGACCGTGCGGGCGGGCAAGAGCCGCTTCAACCTGCAGACGCTCGCCGCGGGCGATTTCCCGAAGATGGTCGAGGCCAAGGATGCTTCCAAGACCATGACGCTGCCGCAGAAGGCGCTGCGCGACGCCCTTGGATTGGTGCAATTCGCGATGGCAGTCCAGGACATCCGCTATTACCTCAATGGCGTGCTCTTCTCGATCGACAAGGACACGCTGCGTGTCGTCGCCACCGACGGCCACCGCCTGTCCTATGCGAGCCAGGCGCTCGGCAGCGACCACGGATCGGTCGAGGCGATCCTGCCTCGCAAGACGGTGATCGAGCTGATCAAGCTGCTCGCCGACACCGACGATCCGGTGTCGCTCGCGATCGGGTCCAACCAGGCGCGTTTCTCCTTCGGCGGAATCGAGATCGTCTCGAAAATCGTCGAGGGCAAGTTCCCCGATTACCAGAAGGTGATTCCGTCGTCGCACAAGAACCGCGTATCGCTCGACCGCGCGACGCTCGCGCAGTCCCTCAACCGCGCGGCGATCCTCTCGAACGAGAAGATCCGCGGAGTGCGGCTGGTGTTCACCAAGGACGCCCTGTCGATCATTTGCACCAACAACGAGCAGGAGGAGGCCGAGGAGGGGCTTGCCGTGGAATACGACGGCGATCCGCTCGACATCGGCTTCAATATCTCCTATCTCCTCGACGTGCTGAACCATGTCGAGTCCGAAACCGTGACCTTCACGATGGGCGATTCGAACTCGAGCGCGCTCGTGCAGATGCCGGGGCGCGAGGACTTCAAGTACGTCGTCATGCCGATGCGCATCTAGAAGGGCTCCAACCAGGAACTCAATGGCAACGCTTCCAGAACTCAGCAGCAATGGCCGCAGCACGGCCGACGATTACGACTCCTCCAGCATCAAGATCCTGAAGGGCCTGGATGCGGTCCGTAAGCGTCCGGGGATGTACATCGGCGACACGTCGGACGGCACCGGGCTGCACCACATGGTGTTCGAGGTCGTCGACAACGCGATCGACGAAGCCCTCGCCGGGCACTGCGACGACATCAAGGTGGTGATCCACACGGACAACTCCATCTCGGTCGTCGACAACGGCCGCGGCATTCCGACCGACATCAAGGACGACGACGACCTCAAGCGCTCCGCCGCCGAGATCGTGATGACGGAGTTGCACGCCGGCGGCAAGTTCGACCAGAACTCGTACAAGGTTGCGGGCGGCCTGCACGGCGTCGGGGTCTCGGTCGTGAACGCCCTCTCCGAATGGCTGAAGCTGCGCATCTGGCGCAACGGCAAGACGCACTACATGGAATTCCGCCACGGCGTCGCGGTCAAGCCGCTCGAGCTCACGGGCGAGACCGACCGGCGCGGCACCGAGGTCCATTTCTACGCCTCGAAGGACACGTTCGGGACGATCGAATTCCACTACGACATCCTCGCCAAGCGCCTGAGGGAGCTTTCATTCCTCAACCACGGCTGCAAGATCGAGCTGATCGACCAGCGCACCGGCAAGAGCGAGAACTTCGCGCAAGTCGGCGGCATCAAGGGCTTCGTCGAGTACATGAATCGCTCGAAGACCGTGCTGCACAACAACATCTTCCATTCGACCGGCGAGAAGGACGGCGTGACGGTCGAAGTGGCGATGCAGTGGAACGATTCGTACGGCGAGTCGGTTCAGGTGTTCACAAACAACATCCCGCAGCGCGACGGCGGAACGCACCTCACGGGGCTGCGCAGCGCCATGACGCGCACGATCAATACCTACATCGACCGGGAAGAGATCGCGAAGAAGGCCAAGGTCGAGACCACGGGCGACGACATGCGCGAGGGCTTGACCTGCGTCCTGTCGGTGAAAGTGCCAGAGCCCAAGTTCTCCTCGCAGACCAAGGACCGCCTGGTGTCCTCGGAAGTCGGGCCGATCGTCCAGGAGATCGTGGGGCAGAAGCTCGCCGACTTCCTGATGGAGCGCCCTGCCGACGCGAAGATCATCTGCATCAAGATCGTCGAGGCGGCGCGCGCGCGCGAAGCCGCGCGCAAGGCTCGCGAGCTCACGCGGCGCAAGGGCGTTCTCGACGGCATCGGCCTGCCCGGCAAGCTCGCCGATTGCCAGGAGCGCGACCCGGCATTGTGCGAGCTCTACCTGGTCGAGGGCGATTCGGCCGGCGGCTCCGCCAAGCAGGGACGCGACCGCCGCAACCAGGCGATCCTGCCCCTCAAGGGCAAGATCCTCAATGTCGAGCGCGCGCGCATCGACAAGATCATCAGTTCCGCGGAAGTCGCGACCCTGATTACCGCGCTCGGCGCGGGCATCGGCGAGGACTTCAACATCGAGAAGCTGCGCTACCATCGCATAATCATCATGACGGACGCTGACGTCGACGGCGCGCACATCCGCACGCTGTTGCTGACGTTCTTCTATCGACAGATGCCGATGCTGCTCGAGAAGGGGCACATCTATGTGGCGCAGCCGCCGCTCTACAAGGTGAAGAGCGGCAAGGAGGAGCGCTACCTCAAGGACGAGCTCGAGCTCAAGCAGCACCAGTTGCGCAAGGCGCTCCACGGCGCCTCGCTCGCGCCCGGCGCCGGTGCCGCGCCCCTCTCGGGCGAGACCCTCGAGAAGATCGCCTCCGAATACCTGGCGACCGAGGCGATCATCGAGCGCCTTTCGATCGCGATGGACCCGACGGTGCTGCGCGCGATGCTGGGCATTGCGCGGATCGCTCTCTCGGACAAGGACGGCGCGACCCAGGCGGCCAAGTCCCTGCACACCGCGCTCATGCCGAATCCGCCCAAGGCCCACATCGAGCGCGACCCGACTTCCGACGGCTGGCGCTTGCGGCTGCAGAAGATCGTTCACGGCAACAAGGTCGAGACCGTCATCGACCAGGCGTTTCTCGATAGCGGCGACTACACCCAGATCGTCAAGACAGCCCAGACGCTCACGGGCCTCATCCAGCGCGACGCGCAAGTCAGGCGCGGCGAAACCGTGCGCTCCATCGCATCCTTCAGGGAAGGCCTCGACTGGCTGCTGGCGGAGGCCAAGGGCGCGATGACGATCCAGCGCTACAAGGGGCTGGGCGAGATGAACCCGGAGCAGCTGTGGGAAACCACCATGGACCCGACGAAGCGCATCCTGCTCAGGGTGCAGATCGAGGATGCGATCAGCGCCGGGGAGATCTTCTCGACCCTCATGGGCGACGAAGTCGAGCCGCGGCGCCAGTTCATCGAGAGCAACGCGCTCGGGGTCACCAACCTCGACGTCTGACGATCCTCACCGGGGCCGGGGAAGCTTCCCGCGCCGGGTTCGGGAAATCGCGCCGCGGGGCGGCTGCGGAATAGACAGCCGCGATCGGACCTCGTCCAGGTATTCGACGAAGCCGTCCAGAGCGCCGCCGTCAGCGTCGCGGAAGACGCGCGAGAGCAGCCGGTAGTAGGGACCGCGCACTTCTTCCAGCTTGGCGATGCCGCCCCGGGTGAGCCGCACGATGCGCGCCCGCGTATCGCCCGCATCCACGATTCGGCTGATCCATCCCGCACGTTCCAGGCGCGCTAGCACGCCGCCCGCGCTCGCGCGATTCACGACCAGGATCTCGGCGAGCTCGTGCTGTCGCAGGGGGCGCTCGCGATAGTCCCACAGGATCATCAGCACGTTGAACTGGACGTCGGTGACGCCGAATGCGAGGAAGAATTCCCTTCCGGCGTCTTCCAGCCGTTGCCACGTCCACACCAGCGCGAGGAACGCCGCCTCGCCCGGCCCGCGGAATTCGCGGTTGAGGGCGATCTCGTGCCTGAGCTTGCGGTACGAGGTGCCGGTGCGCCCGCCGACCGGGACTTTACCTTTTGTATGCATGCATATAGTATGCATCTATACTAACCGTCCGTTCAATGGGACTTGCGCCCTTGGAGGAGCGATGCGGAATGTATGGCTGGGGCTGGCCTTGCTGCCATACCTCGCCGCGGCGGGTGCCGACGCTTGGATGCACGAGCGCGCGCGGCGGGTGCCGCGCCTGGAGCAATGGGCACATGCGGGTCTCGCGACGGGGATGACGGTGTTCCTCGCGGCGGTCTTCGTACGGCGGGCAGACGTGGCGCTGGGCGCGCTCGCTGCGTTCGTCGCGCTCCTCGCGTGGGACGAGCTCGCGTTCCATGGGGGCCTCT
>Ga0209647_1000476_pt1 | contig 37568 bp, 30 predicted proteins | sample GraSoi_2013_60cm_FD_185827 | JGI IMG/M metagenome (GOLD analysis project Ga0209647, IMG submission 185827) | Grasslands soil microbial communities from the Angelo Coastal Reserve, California, USA - Sample 9_17_2013_60cm (SPAdes) (version 2) | ecosystem: Environmental > Terrestrial > Soil >... | reverse complement strand
TGGCAGCACGGGTACGCAGGCTGCACGAAACCGGCAACCAGCACAACGGCAATGATGATCCAGGGAGGTCGGTTCATAAGTTTAGTCAGCCCTATGTTGTGACTTCAGCCTGAACACGGCTTCGCGTGGGAATATTCCTTCCCAGCACCGCCGCAATCTGCCTCACCTGCACCATCAGCGCGTCGAACTGATCAGGGTATAGGGACTGCATACCGTCCGACAGCGCGCGGTCGGGATCGTGATGCACTTCAACAATCAACCCATCAGCTCCGACGGCGACGGCGGCGCGGGAGAGTGGCGTCACCTTATTGCGCTTGCCGGTGCCGTGGCTGGGATCGACAACAATGGGCAGGTGGCTAAGGCGCTGCACAGCCGGCACAATGCTGAGGTCGAGCGTGTTGCGAGTGTGGTCGGCAAAGGTCCGCACTCCGCGCTCGCACAGGACGATGTTGTAGTTGCCCTCGCTCATGATGTACTCGGCGGCCATGAGAAATTCTTCGAGCGTAGCCGAGATGCCGCGCTTCAACAGGACGGGCTTGCGGGCGCGTCCAGCGCGTTTGAGCAGAGAGAAGTTCTGCATGTTGCGGGCGCCAATCTGGATAACGTCAGCGTACTGGTCGACGAGGTCGAGCGACTCGTAATCCACGGCTTCGGTGACGATGAGCAGTCCGAAGCGGTCGCGGATTTCGGCCATGATCTTCAGCCCTTCTTCGCCCAGTCCCTGAAAAGAATAAGGAGAAGTGCGCGGCTTGTAAGCGCCGCCGCGGAAGAACTGCGCTCCGGCGCTGGCCACGCGCTCGGCAGTTTTAAATGCCTGATCGCGAGTCTCGATGCCGCACGGGCCCGCGATGATGGCGAGGTCGGGACCTCCGATGGTGACGAGTGAACCTTTCAAATGCGAATCTGAGAACTTGATAACCGTGTTATCGGGCTTGGTGTCGCGACTAACCAGCTTGTAAGGCTTCGAGACGCGGATGACCTCCTGCACTCCAGGCATTTCTTCCAGTGTCCCGGATTCGACCTCGCCCTGATTACCGGTGATGCCGATGGCAGTCCGCTGTGCGCCGGGCATGGAGTGCGGACGGTATCCAAGCGATTCGATTTTCTGGCAAACCGCGCGCACCTGCTCTTCAGTGGCCTGCGCTTGCATTACGACCAGCATGTAGAACCTCGAAAGTAAGTTTAGCGTTCGCGTCGGAGTAGGGCAAACGAAGCGCCAAGCCCAATCCACGGAATCGCTGAGGCCCGTGTAAAATCAACGATTACTCTTTACCAAACTATCCTTATCTATGCCACAGGAAGACCAACCCGTCACCGCCGCCCGCGAAGAGCGTTACGACGCGCAGCGCATCGAACAAAAATGGGCTGAGCGCTGGCAAAGCGATCCGTCGCTGTATGCTGCCGAGGCCCATCCCACAAAGCCGAAGTACTACGTCTTGGAGATGCTTCCCTACCCTTCGGGCGCGCTGCACATGGGACACGTCCGCAACTATTCCATCGGCGATGCCCTGGCTCGCTACATGTGGATGAACGGCTACAACGTGCTCCATCCCATGGGCTGGGATTCGTTTGGCCTGCCGGCCGAGAACGCCGCCATCAAGAACAATACCCCGCCGAAGCAGTGGACGCTAGCCAATATTGCGGCCATGAAGCTTCAAATGAACCGCCTCGGCTTCGCCTATGACTGGTCGCGCGAGGTTACCACCTGCCTGCCGGATTACTACCGCTGGAATCAGTGGTTCTTTCTTAAGCTCTACGAAGCCGGACTGGCCTATCGCAAGAAGAGCAAGGTGAACTGGTGCCCGCAGTGCGCGACGGTTCTGGCGAACGAGCAGGTTGTGGCTGGGATGTGCTGGCGTCATGAGGACCAGCCCGTCGAGCAGCGCGAACTCGAACAATGGTTCTTGCGCATCACAAAGTACGCCGACGAGTTGCTGCGCGACCTGGAAAGCTTGCAAGAGTGGCCGGAAAAAGTCCGCATCATGCAGCAAAACTGGATCGGGCGCAGCGAAGGCACGCTCGTGGATTTCGATCTCGGCGGAACCGTGGGGCCAGCGGGATCAACGATCACGGTTTTCACCACGCGCGTGGACACGATCTATGGCGCCACCTCGGTGCAGTTGGCCCCCGAGCACCCGATCGTGTGCGACATGATTGCTCGCGACACCGACCTGCGCGCCAAGGTGGAGCAGTTGGTCGCCGAGCAGCGCAAAGCAAAAGAAGCGGGCGACATTGGCGCGATTGAGAAGCACGGCGTGTTCACCGGCCGCTACGCCAAGAATCCCTATAACGGCGAACCGGTCCCGGTGTGGGTAGCGAACTACATCCTGATCGACTACGGCACCGGCGCGATCATGAGCGTACCGGCGCATGATGAGCGCGATTACGAATTCGCCATGAAGTACAACCTCGAGATTCGACTGGTGATTCTGCCGCAGTCAAACGACGACGAAACCATGGCGGAGCCGGCGCTGCCGTTTACCGCTATGAATGCCTTCCTGGTGAACTCTGGCGAGTTCAACGGGCTGACCTGCGCAGACGCGATAAAGAAGATGTCAGCCCGTGCCGCAGAAAAGGGCTTTGGCAAGCCGACCGTCACCTTCCGAATAAAGGATTGGGGCATCTCCCGGCAGCGCTATTGGGGCACGCCCATTCCGATGGTGTATTGCGAGAAGGACGGTGTGGTGCCGGTCGCCGAGAAAGATTTGCCCGTAATTTTGCCCGACAACGTGCCAATTACGCTAGCCGGCGGATCGCCGTTGATGAATGTGCCGCAGTTCCTGAATACAACTTGTCCGAAGTGTGGCGGCCCAGCCCGGCGCGAGACCGACACCATGGATACGTTCGTCGATTCATCCTGGTACTTCTACCGCTACGCCGACGCGCACAATGACAAGGCGCCGTTCGACTCCGCAAAAATCGCTTACTGGTTTCCCATTGATCAATACATTGGCGGCGTCGAGCATGCCATTCTCCACCTTATTTATTCGCGCTTCTGGACGAAGTTCATGCGCGACATGGGCCTCGTGAAAAACGACGAACCAATTGCGCGCCTGTTCACGCAGGGGATGGTGATCAAGAACGGCGCAAAGATGTCCAAGAGCATGGGCAACGTTGTGTCCCCGGACGAGATGGTGGCGCGCTACGGAGCGGACGCCGCGCGGCTCTACAGCTTGTTCGCAGCGCCTCCCGATCGCGACCTCGACTGGCAGGAATCGGGGATCGACGGCATTCAGCGTTTCATGGGGCGCGTCTATCGGTTCTATTTACGCAATCCCGTAGAGACCGGGCTTGCCCCCTCTCCACCTGCCCAGTCTCAAACGTTGTCACCCAAAGCTCGCGACCTTCAGCGCAAGCTCCACCAGACCATCAAGCGCGTGAGCGACGACTTCCAGGGCCGCTGGCACTTCAACACCTGCATCGCGGCCATCATGGAACTGGTGAACGAGATTTATGGCGCCGAGTCCGCCGGCAAAATCCCCGCTTCGTTGATCGCCGACGTGCGGCGCAACATCGCACTCATGCTCGCGCCCATGGCGCCTTACCTGGCGCACGAATTGTGGGAGATGACCGGCGAGACGGGCAATCTGCTGAAATCCCCATGGCCGAAGTACGATCCCGCGTTAGCAGCAGAGGACGAGATCGAGATTCCGGTGCAGGTCAATGGGAAGCTGCGCGGGCTGGTAGTGGTGCCGGCGAGCGCAACCAATGATCAGGTCGAACAAGCCGCACTCGCCGACGAAAAAGTTAAGGCAGCAATTACAGGCAAGCAGATCGTAAAGAAGATTGTGGTGCCGAACAAATTAGTGAATATCGTTGTGCGGTAAATGATACGCCGTGAAAAAAGTGCGGGCACGCTTCGACAAAGCGAGCCCGCTCGAAAGTGTTGTGAATCAGCCCTGCCGCCGGAGCTTACTCTCCGAACACCAAAGCCTGATTTCTCTTGTTGAAGTCAATCTCGTCGATTTCCTTCGCGTTGTCGCTAGTCGACTTGGTGACGACCGCACTGTACGGCGCAGGCCCAGGCAGATCTTTCAACTTGCCTTCCGCAGTGGCGACAGTTTTGCCGTTCTGCAGGATTTCGACTTTGACAGCGCCGTCGGATCCTTCTTGCCATTGGGCTTTGTAGTCCCCGGCGCGAAGGTCAGTTGAACCGACTCGGGCTGTGTCGAATAGCGTAAAGTTGCCTTGATTCTTGCTGGCTGCGAAGGTGACGGTGGTTAGCGCAACCGTAAGCGTGGCCAGCGAGGTCAGACGTGCTAGTGCTTTCATGATCTTAATCCTCCTCAGATTAGATGGTTGAGGTTATGGAATGCCGACTGCGCTTCAAGAACGTCACGCTGCACGGACGTTGCGCCCCACACTGCGCCTACTCGGCCTGATTGCTTGCGAATTTTCTTATATCCATATGAGATGCCCCACCGGAAATCCGGTTGCATAATTCCGATTGCATAATTCTGGTTGCATAATGATTGACGTGATTATTAACGTGCCGCCGGCGCCCACGATCTGCGATTTACACAACCTGACACTAGCCACTCCACCGCAACCCGCTTTACACTTCTGAAGCGAATCTGAGACACTCATCCGTGGAAACCCAATCCATCGTTGTCCTCGACTTTGGCGCGCAATATTCGCAATTAATCGCTCGCCGCATCCGCGAACAGAAAATCTTTTCGGTCGTCCTCCCCTTCAACGCCAGCCTGAAAGAAATTCGCAGCTACTCTCCGGTGGGGATCATTCTCTCGGGCGGCCCTTCCTCGGTGTATGACAAAGACGCGCCGCTGGCCGACAAGAGCGTCTTCGATCTCGGCATCCCCGTGCTCGGCATCTGCTACGGATTGCAATTTATGGTGTACGCGCTAGGCGGGAAAGTACGACCCGCCGCTAAACGCGAGTACGGACACGCCAAAGTTGAGATCCAGCACTCCGACTCACAACTTTTTCACGGACTGCCTAAGCTGCTCGCGGTGTGGATGTCGCATGGCGACGAGGCCGAAGAGCTGCCTTCGGGATTCCGGCTGACGGCGAAGACACCGAATGCCGTTGCCGCCATCGAAAACGCTGAAAGAAAGATGTGGGCGGTGCAATTCCATCCCGAGGTGCATCACACGCCGCTGGGTTCAGACATCCTGCGCAATTTCGCCGTAAATATCTGCGGCGCGAAGCCGACTTGGACGCCGCAGCACTTTATCGACGCGACCGTGGCTCAGATAAGACAGCAGGTCGGCAGCGGGCGCGCCATCTGCGCGCTTTCCGGCGGAGTGGATTCTTCCGTCGCGGCGGTCCTGGTGGACAGGGCGATGCGCGATGCATCCGGGAAATCGCGGCTGACTTGCGTCTTCGTCAACAACGGCGTTCTCCGCAAGAACGAGTTCGAAAAAGTGCAGAACAATCTGCGCGACAATCTTGGACTGCACCTGGTCGCAGTCGACGCCACCGAACGCTTCATGCGGAAGCTGGCTGGCGTCATCGATCCGGAGACGAAGCGCAAGATTATCGGCAAGGAGTTCATCGAGGTATTTGACGACGAAGCAAAGCGCATCCTTAAAGCAGAAGGAGAAGTCGAGTGGCTCGTCCAGGGGACGCTCTATCCCGACGTGATCGAATCGCGCTCCGTGCGCGGCCCGTCGCAGGTCATCAAGTCGCATCACAACGTCGGCGGACTGCCCGACAAGATGAAGCTGAAGTTGATCGAGCCGCTGAAAGACTTATTCAAAGATGAAGTCCGCCGTATCGGCCGCGATCTCGGCATGCCCGAAGACATTCTGCAGCGCCAGCCTTTTCCCGGCCCAGGACTGGCGGTTCGCATCTTGGGCGAAGTAACAAAAGAACGCGCCGACTTGCTGCGCGAGTGCGATGACATCGTTGTTGGGGAAATCAAAAAAGCTGGGCTGTACCAGAAAATCTGGCAGTCGTTTGCTGTGCTCTTGCCGGTGATGTCGGTCGGCGTCATGGGCGATCAGCGGACTTATGCTTACACCTGCGCCGTCCGCGCCGTGCATTCCGAAGACGGCATGACGGCGGACTGGGTTCCGCTGCCATATGAGGTGCTAAAGGAAATTTCCAATCGGATCGTGAATGAAGTGCGCGGGGTGAACCGGGTGGTGTATGACATTACTTCGAAGCCGCCAGGCACGATTGAGTGGGAGTAATGGAGCGAGGGGCGTCCTCGCCCGTCCTCGCCGACCGATATTGGTTCGCAGGAACACCAAAAATAAATTCCCAATTGCCCAGTCGAGGCCGCGCCGGAATTGCCTTAATGTTTACTGGTTGGTACCGGTACCCCCCTCCCCCCTCGGTATCTGGAATCATCGAGTTAGCGGGGTATCAAATCACTTGACGCACATGTCAAACTGGTTTAACCTCGCTGACTCAATAGCTTGGAATAGAATCCGAGCGCAGCGGAGGTGCGTCGAATGGTGTCTAGAGGCGAGCGTCGTCGAGCCGCGCAGAAGAAAGAACAGGGGAGAATCTGGGGCGCATTTGCGGGGGTTGCCGTGGCTCTAGTGCCTTCCATAGTCCCTCGCCTTCCGGTGGTTATTGTTATGGTTCTGGTCGTCCTTTGGATTGCATCGTGGCGAATGGCTCGCGATGGATACAAGTACCGCTTATCTACTAAGTGGGTCGTCGTTCTTATGCTTTTTCACGGCAGCGTAATCGCGTCGGTGGGATATTGGATATGGCCTAGGATAACGGTTAGCCCATCGCAGGTTTCTTTTCTGGGGTACCCAAACGAAACATTTAATTTTTCCGTGAGGAATGGGAGAGCGGATGATGTTTACGACGTTCAAATCCCGTTCCTAATCGGCTACAGCAAACGTTTCGAGGATAAGTTGACCGCAAAGGTCATGCCAAATGGAGATCCTCCCCAACGCATCTATGATGACTACAATTATTGCTTCGGCATAAAGGGCGACGGAGTTGTGAGCGACGTACAGAAGAATGAGCAAGAAGTTCTGATCGTGAGAATTACGCACTTGGCCCCATATGGATCGGGGAGCTTTTCAGTAACCTATGCCGGAGGAGATAAGTTTGACACGAAACCGGAAACCCCGAACTTCATCGGAGAGCCCTACTCATATTCTCCTTTCCAAGGAACGGTCGGAGTACGAGGGGACTATCGAATTTGCAAATTTGCTCTATCTACGAATGGATTGGTAGGAAAATGAAACCTGAATACGCAGAAGGCCTAGAGGTCACGGAGAAGTTTGAGCAGGCGATGAAACTTCTCTTTCGGACTCCCAAGCCCGAAGCTGAACCGAAAAAGGAGCGGACGCCAAAAGCAGCTAGCGTCCGCAAAACGAAACGCTCTGGCAAGGACTAGAAGGGTACTTGCGTTTCCCCCGTCCCTGCCGTGGGCGAGTGTAGCGCGTCGGCGTCCTTCCCGGTCAGTTCGGCATAGGTAAGACGCTTGCCGCCGATCTGAGACATTGCCAGCGCGAAGCGTTGGGCATCGGTCATGTTCTTGCGGTTGTTGTAACGGAAAACTTGTTCGTCAACGTATCGGAACAAATGAAAAGGCTCAACAGCAACGTAAGTTCCCCGAAGGCCGCGTTTCAACAGCGACCAGAAGTTTTCCAGTCCGTTCGTGTGGATACGACCATTGACGTACCGTTCCGCATGATTCACTACGCCATGAACGAAGTTATAGCTCACTTTGTCGTAACCAATTGCATCATCCGTATAGACCTTCGATCCATGCTTGATGTTTTTCAGCAGAACAGCTTGCAACGTTTCTCGTGTAACGTTCGGGACTACTTCAGCGCGAACTTGGCGAAGATTGCGGTCGAGGACTCCTTGCACGACCGTCTTACCGCCATGTACTCCGCCTTTGTTTACCAGCTTCAGCTTGCGATCCTTGTGCATGTTCTTTGTGAGTCCGCCAACAAACGTTTCATCCGCTTCAAGTTCCGAGTCCGGCCCACCGAGTTTTGTGGTTCCGAACGATCCGCGATGCAGAGCCTTACGAATCCGCTGGAGCATGAACCATGCCGTGCGTTGAGTCACCCCGATAGTCTTACCGAGTTCATAGCTACTGATCCCGTTCTTGCAAGCGACCAGCATCCAGACGGCGATCATCCACTTATCAAGACCGATGGCGGAATCCTCGAACACGGTTTTAACCTTGACGGTAAACTGCTTCTTGCAGTCGTAGCAGAACCAGATGCGGCGCGTCTTGATAAACGAATGCTTCTTGGAACCGCAACGTGGGCAGAACACGATTCCATCCGGCCAACGCAGCTTGACAGCGTAGTCGAAGGCCCGTTGCGGATCGGAGAAGTAGACCATCGCTTCTTGGAGAGTTTTGGGAGTCTTGGGTGCCATGCAGAAATACTATACTAAGCGCACATATGTGTCAAGTGATTTATTGCCGTTAGCGGGAATTTTCGGACTTGGTCTTTGAAAAATAAGGACTTATATCAAAGTATTCCGAAATAAGGACTTACGGGTTTTCGACCTGTTTCTTGCTGTTGGACCCCCGTTTCGCTCCCGATCAGTTTGTCAAGCCCGCTCGGGAGAATCCAAAATGTCAAAGAGCATTTGTTTCCAGCACGGAGCGCTTGCCGCCTTTGGAGGCGGGCACACGCTTCGCTGTCGCGATCTGGAATGATTCTCGCATGGAATAGGAATAAAGTCAATGATGCTGGATACAGCGCGGATGTGATGAAACGGAATGAATGAGGTCTGGCGCAGTGGCTGGAGTGATCGCGACGAAGCCCACTCATCGCAAAGAACGCGACGAGTGAGGCACCCGGCAATCTCACGGCTTGGAGAAGATGCCAGCAACCCACTTGGTTAGCTCTTCGCTCTGCTCGGCAGGCTTTGAGAACCGACGAACATGGAGCCCGTGAGTGCCGTGCGTGAACGGTGCGGAGTCCATCGTCTGCGTGAAATCCATCACCCCGAATCCGACGCGCGCGTCAAAGAATTGCGTTGCGGAGGAAACAGCGGTTTCCACCTTGCTCCGCATTTCAGATGACAAGCCTGCAAATGTGAGCTTCCCCGTTTTCTGCTCTTCTGCGTTCTGCTCTCTGGCATCCACGACCACGATAGCGCAGGCATATACCTGCCAGAATCCCATTTGGGCGAGGAGGTTCGCTTGCTGGATTAGCTTCTTGAATTCCTGCAGTTTGCCGGGGGTTCCGTTGCGAAGCTGATTGATTCCGAACTTGATTCTCTTTATTTGGTAAGCGACCGATTGCTCGGGGAGGCTCGGAGCGGAGAAGAGCACATCGATATCGCCTTTGGACGCGCCGGGTGCGGTTTGCAACGACACGCGCTGCCTATTCATCATTCCAGACGGCATACCGTGGAACTGAAAGAACTCGCGGCCCCAGATTATGTCAGTGACGATGCGGTCGACGAGCTTATCCTCGGGAATTTCAGCAAGCGATTCGTGAGCCAAATGAAGAGTACTCATCCAGCTAAGTCTATAGTCTTCAGTAAACAGCGTGCTACCATTTGGGATGGCTTCCCTTGATTCGGTAGAGCTGAAAGTCTTTCGGGCTGCCGTTCACTACAAGGAACTGGAAGGCGAGTTTGAAAAGTATTTTCAAACGAACCCCGCCAAGGTGGTACGGCAACAGGAAGGGAGTCCCGACCAGTACATCGGAAAGGTTGAACCCAAGGCTCCTATCCCGGCCCGCTTCCCTCTTATCATCGGCGACTGTCTCCAGAACCTGCGCTCGTCGCTAGACTACTTGGTGTGGGAACTCGTGCTGGCCGCGAACAATGCGCCCGGTAAGGACAATATGTTTCCAATCTGCAGCGCCAGCGATTCGTTCAAGTCGCAACTCGGACGCGGAAGGCTCGGCGGAGTACACAAAGACGCCGTGGCAGAGATTGAGGCGTTGCAGCCGTTCCAGTTGGGACAGGACTATGACAAAGCCCTTCTCTGGGTTTTGGATGACTTCTGCAAGGTCAACAAGCACAGGCGACTGCTGCTCACCATGCTCCGTGGTGCGGGTGGCTCAATTGAGGAGACACGAATGGTTGACGGCAAGCTCTGGATGCGAACCGAACTTCCTCGCGTTGACCGGAATTCGAGAGTCGGGCCGTTCCCAATCGTTGACGGCACTCATGTGCACGTCACTTCTCAAATCATCTCGTTTGTGGCGTTCGATGAAGGAGGTGCAGAGGGCATGGAGGTTTCACTGGCTCTACGAGGAATTTTGAATTACGTCAAAGACGAGGTTGTCCCACGGTTCGAGCGGTTCTTCGTTTAAGCGAAATTCGGGGACAGACAGAACGTTCCCAGTAACTAGTTCGAATCACACCCCAAAGAGAACCGCAGGGCAGCACACAATTCATTCATCCGTGCGGCACTAAGCTGGGCCACGCGTCTTACTAATCGCTGTTGAGATACCGTGACCGCGCTGTCCAGGTTCACTGCGCAAGGGGACTTCATCTCGGGATTGTGTTTCGATCAAGGTTCGTGGTTCCCACCCTTGCGCACAAAACGCGCAAGAATGGGGCACCCTCCGCGGAATGAGCTGTCAACGAAAATCGAGTTCGTTTAGAGAATTCCCTGCGGCCGCATTACTTTGGGAAAAGAACGCAGGGGTCCTTCGACTGCGCGCTGCTACGCTTCGCTCACAGCGCTCCGCTCAGGATGACAGGGTTGGGAGGGTGCTTAAGCACGTCCGCGACGAGAGCCATCGAGATTACCTTCCCATTTGACCTTGCCTCGAAGCCGCCGGACGCCGACCTGAGAATGCGTTTGAATGAGCAAGCGTAGGGCGGCTTCGATGACCGCTTTCTTTGTCGTTAGTCCGCTTAGGCGCATCGCCTTGCGCATTAGGGCGTCGTCGATATCGATGGTTGTCCGCATGGGCTTTGGATCCGAAATGCGATTCTTTACGATACATCGGCCGTCTATATAGCTTCCATAAATTGTCATCCTGAGCGGAGCAAGAAGTTCACGAAGTGAAGTTCTTGCGGAGTCGAAGGACCCCTATGAGCGATTGAAGCGGCTGCGAAGTGGCAGGGAGTTCTCACGATGACCTATGTTTGACGCGCTGAGCGCTTGGGATTACGGGGGAGAACGCCCTGACACGATGCTGGAGGGATTGGTAGCGTAGGGGTCCTTCGACTCCACTTTGTCAGCGGCTTCGCCACTGACAAAGTTCCGCTCAGGATGACAATTATGTGCGGATGACGGCTTGCGATTATTGGAGGATGGCGGAGTCGGCAAAGCGCTATTGGCATTCTTCCCATTGATGATTCCGTATCCAACGCACTACCATACTTCCATGCCGGTCGAGACCGAAATCCCCACCTCCCTAAAAACCCGCATTCGCGCTCCGCGCGGCAACGCGCTCTCCTGCAAAGGATGGCAGCAGGAAGCCGCCATGCGCATGCTGATGAACAATCTTGACGAGGACGTAGCCGAGCGCCCTCAGGATCTGGTGGTTTATGGCGGTACGGGCAAGGCGGCGCGCAATTGGGATTGCTATCACGCCATCGTCAGATCGCTGAAGGATCTGGAGAACGACGAGACGCTGCTGGTGCAGTCGGGCAAACCGGTAGGAGTGTTCAAGACTCACGAGTACGCGCCGCGCGTGCTCATCGCGAACTCGAACTTGGTGGGCCATTTTTCCAACTGGGAAAAGTTCAACGAACTCGAGCGCGCCGGACTGATGATGTACGGCCAGATGACGGCAGGTTCGTGGATATACATCGGCTCGCAAGGAATTGTGCAGGGCACGTACGAGACGTTCAACGCCGCCGGAGACAAGCATTTTGGCGGCGACCTCAGCGGAAAGCTGATCGTCTCCGGCGGCATGGGTGGCATGGGTGGCGCGCAGCCGCTGGCTGCGACCATGACCGGCGCGGCGTTTCTTGGGATTGATGTCGATCCCGAGCGCATCAAGAAACGACTCAAGACCGGCTACTGCGATTTTCTTGTGACCACGCTGGACGAAGCGTTGCGCATTCTGAAAAATGCGGTCCGCAAAAAAGAAAACGTTTCGGTCGGACTGGTCGGCAATTGCGCGGATATCATTCCGGAACTCGCCGAACGCGGCGTGGTGCCGGACATTCTCACCGATCAAACTTCGGCGCACGATCCGCTGAACGGATATGTGCCGAATGGCATGACGTTTGAAGCGGCGCTCGAACTGCGCAAGCGCGATCCGCAAGCTTACCAGGAGCGGTCGCTCGACGCCATGGCGAAGCACGTGGAAGGCATGCTGCGTCTGCAGAAGATGGGCTCGGTCACGTTCGACTACGGCAACAACATTCGCACCTTTGCCTTCCAGCGCGGCGTGAAGAATGCTTACGATTTTCCGGGATTCGTGCCGGAGTATATTCGTCCGCTGTTTTGCGAAGGCCGCGGACCGTTCCGTTGGGCAGCGCTTTCCGGCGAAGCTTCGGACATCGCCGTCACCGATGATCTCGTGCTCGAACTTTTTCCCGAGAATCGGAGCCTGCGCCGCTGGATTGAACTCGCGCGCAAGCGCATCAAGTTTCAGGGATTGCCAGCACGCATCTGCTGGCTGGGATATGGAGAGCGCGCGCGGTTCGGCCTTGCGATTAACGATCTTGTGAGAAAAGGCACGATCAAAGCTCCCATCGTAATTGGACGCGATCACCTCGACTGCGGCTCGGTGGCTTCTCCGTTCCGCGAAACCGAAAGCATGAAAGACGGCTCGGACGCGGTGGCCGACTGGCCCTTGCTGAATGCGCTGCTGAACACAGCGGCAGGCGCGTCGTGGGTTTCGATCCACAACGGCGGCGGCGTTGGCATTGGGTACTCGCTCCATGCCGGACAGGTCACGGTCGCCGACGGCACCGACATGATGGCCAAGCGCATCGAGCGCGTGCTGACGACCGATCCAGGCATGGGCGTGATTCGGCACGTGGACGCTGGGTATGACGAGGCGAAGGAGTTTGCGAAGAAGACCGGCGTGAAGGTGCCGATGGCGGAATAGCTAGTCGTTGGTCGTTGGTCGTTGGTCGTTGGCGAAGTGTGGGCAAGTTCGCGTGGGAAGGTTCGTGTGGGGACGGGCTACCCGCCCGTCCACGCCGAGCGCAGCTCGGCAGCCTTCCGAACTGCGGATTTCTCACTCGCAATTGCATCTTGATATGTGGTGAATGCGATATGGTAATTGCGTGAAGTCGAAGCCATTGCTGTTGCTAAACATCGCTCAGCTTCTCACGTTGCGGTCAGCGGCAGACGGCCCGCGACGCGGCGCTTCCCTTTCCGATCTTGGCATCATTCAAGACGCTGCCGTGCTCTGCCTTGCCGGCAAGATCGTCTCGGTGGGTACAACGAAAGACGCTCTTCGCGATCCGTGGCTCAAGAAGAATCGGAAGAGGGTTACGGAGATTGATTGCAGCGGACGAGTGGTCCTGCCCGGCTTCGTCGATTCGCACACGCATCCGGTGTTCACTCATCCGCGGCTGGTGGATTTCGAGAAGCGAATCACCGGCGCGAGCTACGAAGAGATTGCCGAGGCTGGCGGAGGAATTCGCTCCAGCATTGCGGGTGTGCGCGCAGCCAGCAAAACCGCGCTGACAAAGAAGGTTTCCGCAGTGCTGGCGGATTTAGCCCGTCACGGAACCACCACCGTCGAGGCCAAGTCTGGATACGGTCTCAACCTGGAATCCGAACTGAAGTCGCTGGAAGCCGTCCGCGCCGCCGCGCGCGCGTGGCCAGGAACCGTGGTTCCCACTTTTCTCGGCGCGCACGCTGTGCCGCCCGAATATCGCGGACGGTCTCCGCAATATGTTGACAGTGTCTGCAAAGAAATGATCCCAGCGGTCGCGAAGCGCAAACTGGCTCAGTTCGTGGACGTATTCTGTGATCGTGGAGCCTTCAGCGCTGAGGAAACCGCGCAGATTTTCACGGCGGCGGAAGAACACCATCTCGCCGTCCGCACGCATGTTGGGCAACTCAGCGAAACGCGACTCGAGCCGCTGTTGCGTTACCGGCCGGCATCTCTCGACCACCTGGATCACGTGAACGCCGCCGACCTGCTGGTCCTAGCCCGGAGTGAAACGATCGCAACTTTCGTCCCGGGAGCGAATTACTTTCTCGGCTTGTCGAAGTATCCCGACGCGCGCCGCTTCGTTGAATCCGGAGTGGCAGTCGCGCTCGCCACGGACTACAACCCTGGCTCGTCCCCGACGCTCAGCATGCCAATGGCGATGTCGCTGGCCTGCACGCATATGAAGATGTCGCCGGCAGAGGCGATCGCGGCGACGACGATTAACGGAGCATGGGCGCTTCGACTCGCCGACCGCAAAGGCAGCATTGAACCTGGCAAAGACGCTGACCTCGCCGTATTTGAGGCGAGTGACTATCGCGAGATCCCGTACTGGTTTGGTGTAAATCGATGCGTGTCGACGATCCTAAATGGCGTGCCGAGCGGGCATCTTTCGTCGTGAAAGACACTGTAGAAAAGACCCTGAGAAAGATAAATACGGCGCGAAGATCGTCTGCAATCATTTTGAGGGAACGGCAGATGGTTGTTATAATTCGAGAGTTCCGCACGGTCCCAGCGCATCGGCTGTTTTGCTTCGCGGCATCCCGCCCAGTAAGAGCGCGCACAGTGCACGGCCACAATTTGGCCGCGAGTCGTTTTGTGGGCGAGAGCTGTGCGAACGGGAAGTGGCCAGGTAGCTCAGGTGGTAGAGCGCAGCCCTGAAAAGGCTGGCGTCGGCGGTTCAACTCCGTCCCTGGCCACCACATTTTAGAGAACTTGGGCGTTTTCGCCCACTTTCTTCAGCCCAAGGTTCAGCCCAAGATAGATCACTGGATCGTCTCCGTGAGCAGGTGAGCCTTGTCTCCGAGTAGCAGTGCCAAGAACTTGCCCCGTGCTTCGAGTCTCGATTCCTGGTCGGACTGCGCATACAGTTGCATGGTCGTCTTGACGTCTTCGTGACACAGAGTGCCCTGTACCATCTTCGGATCGCACTTCAGTTTCACCAGCGAATGCCTGAAGTTCATGGGATTAGCCGACTCGTCGAGAGGGATAAGCCCCTAGCGTTTGGCTACCGAATTCGCTGTTCCGAGTGAGTTCGAAGTATTGAGCTCACCCAGCCTAAGAGACAAAAAGCCGCTTCAATGACGCAGAAAGGAGCTTAGTCCTTCCTGCGTAATCAAAGCGGCTTCGGCGTCGCTTCGTGCGTGTTTGAGCCGGCTATGGCCCTTCACGACCTCGGAGATTCCTAATTCCGTTCTCCGAGGAATTGGCACATCGGCAACCAGCAGAGCTCACTGACACATAGCTGGCTGTACCACAAGGCTGGTGGGCTGGTGTCCTATTTGAGTGCGGGGCGTGCCGGACTGGAAGACCTGTCCAGCCCAAATCTCCGCGATCAGAACTCGCGCGATGTCCGACGACGCAATCGAGTTCCCGGTAAGGAAACGGTCGTAATATAGGAGGAACTTTTTATCGTCCAGGATATCGAGCTCGGCCAGTGTACTCCCCCGAAATCTTCGCCGGATTACCGGGACAAGTTCACGCCTGAGCCAGAGTTGTTCGGGCACCAGAAAGCCTTGCTTATCGCGCCGCCAGCGAAGCGCAGCAGGCATTTCGGGGAGCGCGGCGCGCAGAATGTACTTGGTCCAGCCCTGGTGGATCTTCAATTCCGTGGGCAGGTTCACGACAAAGTTGACCAATCGGTGGTCTAGAAACGGATGCCGAACCTCCAGGGAATGGGCGCCGGAATTGCGGTCTTCATAGTGAGTTAACGCGGGCACCGAGTAGTGGCTTATGTCGGCGATCTGTCGCGACCGAATGTCGCCGCATTGCCAGACTGGCGCCCGCTGGCTGTCGCGCAGCATCGCTTGCCAGATGCCCCTCCGATCATGCTGAAGATACCGGCGCGCCTCGGACATTCGGAATTGTGTCACAGCAGTGCGATGCAAACTGCTCGCGGCAAGGAGCGACATGGCATCGAGATATTTCCCCGCTTTAAGCAAGAGCTGGACATGGAAGAAAAAGAACTTAAGGTATCCGAGCAACGTTTCGTCTCCACCCTGCCCGCTTAGCAGGACGGTGACGTCGCTGTCGTTCTTGATAGCCGCGAAAAGCTGGTACTGCGCGATGACGCTGAATTCGGCAACCGGTTCATCACTGTAGTACAACACCTGTTCGAGGCAATCCAGAACGTCGCCCACGCGAAACGTGACTTTGCGGTTGGGAACCCCGGTTTGGCACATTACGTCAATGAAGCGCCGTTCATCGTAACCCTCGTGCTCGGAAACGATCGAGTAGGTTTGCAACTGTTCTCCGCCGATTTGTCTCACGGCCGTAGTTACAGCTGAAGAGTCCAGCCCCCCACTGAGCAGGACCCCGACCTTGACGTCACTCCGGAGGCGGATGCGGACACTGTCGAAGAACAGGGCCCGGAATTCCTCGACGAGATCTTTCGAGGAAGTGGAAGTCGAGCCCGTCGATTGGAAGCGCCAATATTTTCTTTCTTCGATGGCACCCGAGTCCAGCGAGATGATCACATTCGTGGCTGGCGGAACTCGGGTAATGCCGCGGAAGAACGTCTCAACATCATGATCGAGTAAGCCTTGCGCCAAATATGCTGTCATGGCGCCGGCATTGAGTTCGAGAGCGGGCAGGAGCGGCAATAGTTGCTTGATCTCGCTGCCAAAATAAAGTTCGCCATTCGACTTGAAGAGATACAGCGGCTTGATCGAAAAACGATCCCGGCTCAATACAACCTTGCGCGCCCGGCTATCCACGATGGCAAATGCCCACATGCCATTCAAGCGATCGAATCCGCGCTCGCCATATTCGGCGTAAACATGCAGGATGACCTCTGTGTCAGTTCCTGTCCTGAATGTATGCCCACGAGCTTCCAGCTCGCGCCGCAGTTCGAGGTAATTGAAAATCTCGCCGTTGTAAGTGATCCAGCATCCTTTACCGTCTGACATCGGCATGTGTCCGGACGAAGACAGGTCAATGATTGACAACCTGCGGTTGCCGAGGAATACGTCGAATAGCCGTTCGCGCTGCGAGTCAACCGGTTTGAGCGTGAGGGGAAGGTGACCGCAGTCATCGGGCCCGCGGTACGCTACCAGGTTGGTAAGCGCGACGAAACGGTCGAAATCCGGCCCGTCAAAGAATCCAGTTCTGTTAATCGCTCCAAAAATTCCGCACACTGCGAGCCTCTTCTTACTGGATGTTTGTGTGGCGCGTGATGAGCTGACTGCTTGAGGTTAGGAACATACTTTTAGGTTTGCTACGCGACCGGGAGGCCGCAAAGCGTCTCGCGTTCTGTAGTTGTCGATCGGGGCGCGAAACCCATGGATTGATGCTCGCGGGCACAGGCGTCCGTGTCTGCAATAGAGTTCTCTCTTGCGGTTGATTCGCTGATACAGGATTTCAACTTGATTGCCAGGTCGCGAACAAACGGCTCTTCGACAAGTTGGGCGGGATAAGAGGGCACGCAGACAACTTCCAGACTACCAGTAACCAATTTATCCCAGGCCATCTCAGGCCTGTTATATCTAGCGTATTGTCGCGCGGGATGGGCGTGTAACATTGATCCAGAGTACACCTTCGGAACATATGCGCAGGCGGCACGTCTATTACATTCAGAGAGTCCCGATTTATCGGGGAGCTCATGAAGTCTCGCTTGTAAAGAGCTCAACTTCTTCCGGGAGTTCGTCGAAAGGAAGTGCTGGCAACGGAACCACCCCTTCTGGATATTGAAATACATATCCTGCAGCAATGTTCGCTTCATCATTCTCCAGTTATAGGTATCTAACAACGCTAACAAATCCACCCTTTGCCCCTGCCCGCTGAGTTGCTGAGCCATCTCGAACGCTATAGTTCCACCCATGCAGTATCCCGCCAGGAAGTAAGGCCCCTCTGGCTGAATGACTTGTATCTCCTTAATATAGCGAGCTGCCATGTCCTCGATTCGCGTCAGAGGAGCCTGCTTGCCGTCGAGCCCTTGCGGCTGCAACCCATAGATCGGATGATCCTGTCCCAAATAAAGCGCCAGGCTACGATACATTAGTAAATTTCCCGATTCGCCGTGGATGCAGAAAAGCGGCGGACGGATCCGGCCGGGCTGAATTGTCACCAGGGAATGCCATGCGTCCGGAGAGCCGGGCAGGTGAATGACTTGGGCTAATTTCTTTATTGTGGGAGCCTGGACTAAGGTCACCAAAGGAATCCTCAGCTTGAAGTCTTCCTCTATCTGCGCAAACAAGCGCGCAGCAAGGAGAGAGGTTCCGCCCAATTCAAAGAAATCGTCCTCGATACCGATAGGCCGCTTGTCGAAAACCGCTTCCCAGAGTTTAACCAGTTGCGATTCGACGCTGTCTCTCGCTCCTATGTAGGATTGGGGCGCGGATTCGAGCTGCTGATAGTTGCGGCTTTCTGCTTGCAGCATTGCAATTCCAAGCTCGCTAACCTGCGCTTCCGGGTTTTTCGACATGATACCCAACACCGTGCCATAGTCTTCCAACATCCGACGTATAGTACCCGCTTCAAACAAGTCAGAGTTGTATTGCAGGTCGATCTCGAGTTTTCCCTCTAGTTTTAGCCATACGATTAAGTCGAATGCTGTTGTTCCAACATCGAGCATAAGGGGCCTTACATCCAGCCCGGGAAAGCTCCATTTCTCTTTTGGGGCCTCAGTTAACACCAAGAGCGCCTGGAAGAGGTTATTTCGGTTGGCGTCAGGAGCAGTTTCTAGTTGTTCTACCACGTTCCCAAATGGCAAATCCTGATACGAGTAGGCAGTAAGGGCTGTTTGGCGAACCTGACGAAGGACATCACGAAGCGTTGAGTTATCCGCCAGACTCGTTCTAAAAATAACATGATTGCTGAAATGACCGACCAGCCTCTCTACTTGAGAGGACTGCCGATTTGCAACACAGGATGCAACGCCTACATCGTGTTGGCCAGAATATCGGCACAATAGGCATTGGAAAGCAGCAAGAAGCACCATGAATGGACTAACTTTTTCTTTCGGGCTCAGTGTCTTCAGAGAATCCGTCAAGCTCTGATCCAGAGTGAGGCGTTCGTGCGCGCCGGGATATGTCTGACTCTCCGGTCGAACATTCTTCGGTCGGACGTGGTCCGGAGGCACATAGTGGAACCCGTCTCTGCCGGCCAGTTGCTGCTTCCAGAAGGCAATGTATTCCAATTCGTTGTGCTCGAACCGTTTCTGCTGGCGTCGCACGAAGTCTCCGTATTGGCAAGAAGCCTCGGGAAGGGGAGATTGTTGTCCGGCCGAAAAAGCCCCATAAACGAGAGAGAGTTCCCGAAGCAGAATTGCCATGGACCAATTATCGGAGACGATGTGATGGGTGGTCAGCAGCAGCAAGTGATCTTCAGGCCCGAGACACCACAACTTGGCCCGCAATAAGGGGCCCTGAGTCAAGTCAAATTGCCGATTGGCGTCTGCTACGGCGAGCCGCAGCGCCTCTGCTTCCTGCCCAGCATCGCATACGTTGCTCAGATCCACCATAGGTAACGGCAGAGATTGCGGCGGCAGTACGATCTGGATGAGGCGGCCCTCGATAATGCGAAACACCGACCGGAGAGGCTGATGCCGCCTCACGATTTCCTGCAAACTCCGTTTCAGTGCGCTCCGGTCTAAAGAACCGCGCATACGCAGCGCCAGCGGATAGTTGTAGGCGGAGTTTTCCGGGTGCTGCGGATTCTGAACCCACGACATCTGTTGGAAGTACCACTTCGGCGCCGGAAAGGAGTCCTCTGCGGTTAGACCCAAGTCATTTTGTAGAGGGTCGATCATTGACCTACGCCTGCATTTCCACGTGATCGCGAACTGCAACCGCCGGCAAGCTCACCAGCACTTTCTCCATTGCGTGATACAGATCGTGAAATGAAACAGGGTGGGGGTGATAGAGCGTGTAAATCTCTTTGGCCGCAAGCGCTTGCCCTAGTGCATCGCGAAGCAAGCTGGGCACCTTCTCTAGAAACTCATTCCGCATTCCAGGAAACGCGAACTTGAACGCGCGATAGTGAGACATGAGCGACGTGAGTTCAAATTCCATGGCGCACGCCAGTTGATCAGCTACCGTGGCAGGTTCGGCAGGTTCGATCAGAACACGCTCGTCGGAATGCACCATCCCAATAAAGATCTTGTCGGGATGTCCGGAGAGATGGCCGCAGCGGTCACCAAAGATTGCTTTGGGTTCAACCCGGAAATTGAGTTGCCGGCGGAGCGCAGGCATGCCCTCGCACAGAAGTTTCAATGGCCCGAAACTGGCCAACCCCCTGGGCATGCCCCGTTGCACGGCGTCCAGAAAACGAATAAGGCGAAATGTTCCGGCGTTGCCCCCAATGTGTTGCAAGTGAGAAAGCCTACGGCGCTGCCAGTCCCACATGCGAAACGTTCCGGGCAGTCCATACATCGTGTTTCCATCGCAACTGAGAAGCACCCACTCGCCGCCAACGTACGTGGCTCCATGCTGAGAGAATGCCAGGAGCGCTTCACTCTTTCCGCTCTTCACCCAGCCCGCTACGAGCACGCCTGTGCCTTGGTGTACGAAAGCGGAAGCGTGGATGGGCACACACTCATGTTTTTTGAGAGCAGTCAGATTAATGATCGGAATCAGAAGAGGGATCCATCCCACGCGGCGCTCACAGAAGATTTCACAATCCGAGCCAATCTGCTCGAAAGGGATGCTTACTTTGCGATCGCCGTCTCCTTCGGGGAACAGGATGAAACCTGCATTCGAAGATGCGGTCTTGCCCAAGTCCACGTAATGCAGCGTCCCGGCGGAAATGCGATCCACGTAGCGGACCACGATGTCAGGACGCCGCAGCACGCGCGAGGTAGGCGGCCCGATTTGGGCGCTCACAGCTGCAACGTTGGCTGGTGAAGGTGCAACCAGGCGCACGCCCACCAGTCCATGGATGTCGAAATCCACCGCATTGCCGGAGTCAGTTTTTACTTGGCGAGTTTGTGGGAAACGCGATGTCATTCGAAGCTACGCTTTCCCTGCTAGCACCAGGCATGCACGGAGCCAGCGTGGCATCTTCGAGATCTCGTGATACCAGACTTGGGATGCGCCAAAGGCACGAAAAAACCTTTCCACAGCGGGAATCTGAGAACCTTCGAAATCGAAGACGGCTGAGCGACCGGAGGAGAACTGCATCATTTTCCACAGGAGCAGAGCGGTTGCGCCGCTGGTTCGCAGAGTGGGGTCGCCCCCTCCCGCCAGGTAGTAAGCTCTCTTTCGGTCCCAGACGAGCATCGCGGCGGCATGTACTCTGCCGCTGGCATCACGAGCCGCGAAACACTCCCCGGCGTCGTTCTGTTGGGCAGCCTGGTGAACGAGGCGCAAGAGATGAGCCTTCGCGGGAGACTGAAGACCTTGCCGGCCATACGTTTTCGCCAAATTCTCCGCCACGATTTCGGAGTCGCAACGTTCTACAATGATTCCGCGCTTTTCCGCCTTTCTTATCTCACGACGCTGGTTCTCTCGCATCTCAGCCCACACGCGATCGAGGTCGCACAAATATTCGATCACGTATGTCACCCGCGAGACCTGCCGAAAGCCTTGCCAGTGAAAGGGCAGGAAGTTGACGATTGCAGGGTGAAAACGCTGCAGGAAAACCTGCTCTCCGGCGAGGTGGCGAGCGAAGATTGTAAGAATCTCCAGCTGCCGGGTTATCTGATGCACAGGTTTGCCTTCTATCGGTTCGATCACTACGCCCCACGTTTGGGTCAGACTCGGCATCGCGCAAAACTTGACGCCCAGTCGCTTCTTGAAAAACAGGGGGATGCCCGCGATAAGTCGGCCGTGATAGAAATATCCCAAAACGCGCGCGTCAGGAGCAACCACATTGAGCCACCATGAACGACAGAACAGCGAGCCCTGAGAGGAAGCTTCGACGAGTTCGTCCCATTGCTGGTATTCCTCTCCCAACAAATAGCGCAGCCCCTCACTCTGTTCTGCGGGTAATGAGTTCCCGAATTTTTCGACCGGGACAGGACCTCGAATCTTCATTTCGCCGGAGCCTGAATTGCAGGATTCGAGAACCTGTTTCACGGAAGCGGACTCCGCGTTTGGGAATCACTTACAAGAGGCTGAACATCGCTTTGTCTTAACAGCCGCCAACCGCGACGCATCAGGTCCCGAATGGGCGTCCACCAGTCCAGCAGAAAAGGCATGGGATCGCTCCAGGAGAACACGGCATCACGTTTGTGGCCTCGCAGCGAGCGCGCCCACTGCCCGAGCGTAAGTTCGCCTTTTTGCCAGTAGTACCATGAAGACGCAAGATCCTTCTTGAAGTAAATCCATTTTGCTCCCTGGTATGTCTGTTCTCGTTGGGCGGGAAGCGGGAGACCGGCAAGGTCACAGTACATCGAGTAGATCAGCGGTACTCCGCCAGCTTCGGCAATAGCGGAACGGCCCGTCGGGCGGCCGATGTTGGGTTCGATGATGCGATATTGGCCGGAACGCGCGTCCCGCTTCACTTCCAGATAGCCCAGGCCACGCAGGCGCACGCTCGCGAACAGCTTGACGGTTTGCTTCAGCACAGTGTCATTCCGGCACTCCTCGCCAGAAGCACTCACACCGAGAATGGGTGGATTCTGTCGAAGTTTGCGGGCAACAAACGTAGTGACGGGCCTGGAGTTTGCGTCGAAGTAGCAATTACAGGAGTACAAGTCGGAGTCCTTGCCCCGGACCCATTCCTGGGCCACAATCGATTCCGCCCATGAACTGCAGCGGTCATAGGCGGCCAGGAACTCCTGGGAAGAGGACAGCAAATAGGCCTTCGCTCCCGCCGCATTTCTTTCCCAGTTCGGGGTCTTGAACCCCGGTTTCATGATGCAAGGAAATGGAATCTGCTTGGAAGCGGCGATTGCTTCGGCTCGGGTTCGCAAAAAGAACGTAGCCGGCACGGGCAGACCATGTTCTCGCGCAAAGCGAAAGAAGCTGGTCTTGTCCATCAACATCTCAAGCGTTTCAGGCTCCGGGAGCGCGATGTGATAATGCTGGCGAAGCACTTCTCTATTACGCGAAACAAGCAGCACACTGGCGTCAGTGCAAGGATAGAGCACCGCTTTTTGATCGAGCTGCGAGCTTATGCCCTCAAGCACTGACGTCAATTCGTTCTGACCAAGCTTGGTGAATAGAATCGCGTCGCACATGTTGGTGTGAGAAAACGGATGGTTTGGATCGCGGGCGATTCCGATGACCGGGACGCCATTCTCCGCCAAAATGCGCGCGGTCTGGATACCGGGCAGACAGTCCAAACCGATGATTATGGCGGGGGCGCGTTGGCCTCGCGCCTGATCTAGGCCTGGCGTGGCAGTAGATTTTGTCTTTCTCATAGAGGGCGAGAATTTAGGGGAATAAGATCCACCGCGATTGGATATGCGGAAACATCTGGCTTGTTGCTGGATGAGACGGGAGATGCCAAAACCGGTGGCTGGACGGGCAGATATCGCAACTCCGCTGCCTCAAGCTCAGCGGCATTCTGCAGGCGGAAGATTTCCTTGACGGGCACGATGTGTTCCTGGATAGCCGCGACGGATCGAGTCTGGTAGATGATTGAAGCCACGCTCTGCATCGCGGCGGTAGAGGCTCGCAAAAGATGATTGGCCCAGATCACGATACTCACTCCCGCGCGATCGAAGACCTCGGTCGGCGTCTGGTAGTAGGTGGTCGGGACGATGACGACAGGACAGTTCTCTTTCCATTGACTCATGAATGCCAGTATCTGGTCGGGAGAAGAGAGCTTGCTGTGGACGAGAATGGCGTCGGCTCCCGCGGAGCAGTAGGCATGGGCCCGATCCAAGGTTTCGTTAAGACCCAAGCCGAGGATGAAAGCTTCAATTCGGGCGACTACACAGAAGTCGCAATCCTGTTGCGTATCCTTGGCAGCCTTGATCTTGCCGGCAAATTCCTCAGCATCGGCAAGGAGTTGATGTTTCTCATTGAGGAACGAATTCGTCTTGGGAAAAACCTTGTCCTCGATGCACATGGCCGGGATATTGCGTTGCTCGAGCTTGTGCACCAAGCGGCGCACATTGTTGAAGTTTCCATATCCAGTGTCAGCATCCAAAAGAATAGGAACGCTGCTGGCATCGCTCATCAGTTCCACGACCTCCAGCACCTGGGTCCAACTGGCTTCATTGCTGTCGCGCACTCCCATGGCGGCGGACAAAGTAAGACCACTGGCCCAGATCCCTTTGAAGCCCGCTTCTTCGACCAACTTCGCAGTCAGGCCGTTATGGGCTTCCATCAGAAACTCCAGCTTCCCGGAATGCAGAAGTCGCTTGAATTGAGTAGTCTTCTTAGTCATATACGCACCATTTCACCGGAGAGCGCGCCTGCCGTGACTCTGATTTCGGTCTCGCGGCGCGCCGCCGTCATAGATTGTTGTTCGGATTGTTGGGCGAATGCTTCGACGATCTCGACAACACGCACTCCGATCTGTTGCTGCGTCTCGACCGTCGATGCGCCGATGTGAGGAGTGAGAACCACATTGGACAGTTGTGCCAGCGGGGAGATCTGGCCTTGACCTTCGTGTTCGTGGACGTCCAGCGCCGCGCCGCGAAGTCGGCCTGCAGTCAAGGCGGCATATAGCGCCGTTTCATCCACCACCCCGCCACGGGCAAGATTGATCAGATAGCCGCCTTCCTTCATTAATGACAGAGCTCTCCCGTTGATGAGATTCCGTGTTGTGTCATTTAGAGGAACATGAACACTAACGAAATCAGCGGAGGCGAGGACCGTATGAAAGTCCGCGACTGTGATGCCCTTGTCGTGGAGGGCTCGAACAACGACTGGAGGTGAGTCGCCAATACAACCGATCGGCTCCATGCCAACAGAGGAGGCTAGCACGCCAAGACGGGAGCCGATGTTGCCCGCCCCCACAATTCCTAGAACTTTGCCGGCGAGCAGATGGCCTTCCAACGTATCCTTTGCCCATTGGCCGTGCCGCAGCATGGCATCGGCCTGTCGAATATTGCGGGCGAGTGCAAACATTAAGGCCAGAGCCATTTCCGCGACAGCCTGCGCTGCCGGTTCGGGGATCCTTCGCAGCACGATCCCCCGTTTACGAGCGTATTCACAATCTAGATTGTCCAGGCCGCATCCAGCACGCACCAGGAGCTTTAGATCGGGAGCGCAGTCCATAACTGCCCGCGCAATCTCAACCCCACTGCGAAACACCAACACTTCGCGATCATGGACCATCGAAGACAGGTCCGCGGTTGGCTGATCAAACGTGCAAATTACGTCGTGGCGTTGCTGTAGTTGGCTGATAGCTGACGGTTCCAGGTGACTTGCGACCAGGATTTTCATAGGTTTTTATGCCGCTGTTTTTATGCTGCAGGGGGAGCTTCGACTTGCGTTTGTGAGCCAGCCTCATACGTGGCAGAGACCTGCCGGACAATGATGCCCACGACATCATCCATGCTGTTGTCTGTTACATTCACTTTCAAGTGGTCGATGTGACAGTAGGCCAGCACATTCGATATCTTTTCGTCCAGATTGCGCAGGCGTTCAGCTGTGAACTCCCTTTTGCGCTCATAGATTTGCTGGTAGTCGCCAGTGAGCCAAAATGTAAGATCAACTCGCCGATCGTAGAGATGGAAGAAATAGTTGTTGATTCTGTCTTTTAGGAATGACGGCCTGGTGTTGATCTGCTCCAGCGGATGACGATCGTAGATGACGATCCAGCCGAGACATCCAAGGCAGAATCCCAACCATCGCCGCAACATCCGTTCGCAATGCGCAGCCAACTGCACCACAGGTGAGGGAAAGAACCTTTGCAGCATCGGCAAACATCGAAAATGCGCCGACCCCATAGCGATCACTTTGACAGGACGAGTAAGATGACGGAAGGCATTAGCGACACTTGTTTTTCCCGTGCCGTCAACCCCGAGAAGCACAATCTCAAGCCCAGGTTTGCGTCGGGCGAATCCTTTCGATTTCATGGGGTGAAGGTTCGCCAACTCTCGTTGCAGAGTGGTCGCCGGTCCGGCCATAGCGTTCGTTGCTCTCCTTATTGTTTCTTGGAATACGGGCAATTCGAAATTGATCAGGCAATCTCGTTGAGCGGGGCCGAATCGCGTGGCGACCGCAATGATGAAACGGTCCAGCGCGCAGGCTTAAGGTAATCCAGCAACTGCGAGCCTGTCAGCCAGATACCCAACAGAGTGGTTCCGCCCCATGCGAGAGATATCAATCCCAATGCGACGAGATCATCCTTGCGGCTGCCATGCAGCGGAATGGCCTGGGACGCGCCCCACGCGGTCAGGCCGGCAAAACTGGCAACTGCCATAACCTTTCCGATTTCACCCCAGCGGAGGTCAGTCAAGCGGACTAGATGGCGCCGGTGTAGCAGCACAGCGAGAACGATCGTGTCCAGCACGATGGCTATGTCTGACGCGATCACCAGTCCGACTATCGAAAACATCCTGAACATGACTGCGTAGATCGGAAAGGCGATGATGGTGACAATGGTCGACCCAACCATCGGCGTGAGCGAGTTTCCGGCCGCAAAGAATGCGCGAGCGTAGAGTACCTCTATTGCCCAAAACCCTAGTGCGAGAGAGAAACAGAACAGATAGACGGCGGTTTGTTGTGAGTCGGAGAATTGGAATCGGCCCCGGCGATAAACCAGATCGACGACCGGGAGCGCCGCGGCCATGAACCACGCTGTGCACAAAATCGAGAGCGTGAAGATTCCCGTTACCGCCTTGTTTACGGTAGCTCCGAACTCCTTGCCCCGCTTTTCACCGAAGAGGCGCGCAAAGAATGGTAAGGACGCTTGCCCGGCAGTCTGGCCGAGGATTCCCAGCGGAACCGTGAAAAGCTGTCTGGCATAGTAGAGGCGCGAGATGTCTCCCGGACTGCCGGAGGCGAAATATCGCTGGTACAAGGAATCAGCCATCAAAATGCTGATGCCAAGTCCCAGGGGAACTGAAAGACGAACCCACTCGCGGAAGGCAGGATTGTGTAAGTCGAACGACGGACGAAAATGGAAACCACTGCGGCCGGCGCTAATGGCATTAAGAAAGAAATGACCGATGAACAATCCAGCCACAACGCCGAAAGCCAATGAGGTGATGCCGAAGCGTCGCGCCGCCACTACGCCCGACAGAATGATACAGACGTTATAGAGAAGAGGTACGGTAGACGGGACGAGAAACCAGCGACGCGAGAGCAGTACCGCGGCGAAGACGCCACCAAAATAATAAAAGATCTTGCTCGGCAGTAAGATGCGCGTGATCCTCGTGCAAAGCTCGAGCTGCGCCGGCGTGAAGTGGGGGAACATGTACGGCTCGATCTTCGACGCCGTCAGTTCGAGAACCGTGATGCCCAGGGCCAGGATCACGAGTATCACGGTCATCATCACGTTTATGCCCTGCTGTGCCACCTCCTCCCGCTTTTCGGCACGATAGCGCGCCATGATTGACGTGACTGTCACACCGACCGAGCCTGCCGCGAGCATGCAGGAAAACGTGTCTGGAAGAGTGAAGGCGGCAACATACGCATCTGTGTTTGCACCTGCACCGAACACAGAGGCGATATATGCCTCGCGCACGTAGCCGAGCAGTCGCGAGACACACAAAGCCAACACCAGGAGCATGGCTGCCGAAATTGGTGTGTGCTCATGCGAAGGCCGTAGCAGCCCTGCGATCCGGGACCACCGCGTCTTTGGCGCCGTGGGGAATGCGGTAAGGTTTGTGGCTAGTGACACGGTTCGGTGAAAAGCGGAAGGAAAAACATGGGATGCGCGAAAAGCCATCAGCGCCGGTAAACTGCTACCCCGACAGCAGCCTGCAATATGGCCTCCATACTTCGAGCAGCGGCACTCTTCCCCGCGCTACCGGGAATGAAGAGGATGTCTTCGGATTGCAGCCGGATATCTTTGCTACGGCCATCAAGAATTTTCTTGACCGAAATAGGAACGGACTCGCGGGCGCCATTGACTTGGCGCACGATTTGGGCTCGATCCAGAGCAGCCATTGGACTATTGCCACCCGCGAGCGCTAAGGCCTGAAGCACAGTGATTTGGCTGTCAGTCATGGGATACCCACCGGGCTTGTTGACGTTTCCGATGACATACACCACTCCCGCGGTGGCGACCACGATCGTATCCCCTGTCAGAATCGCAGGGTTGGATGTCGCGGCGAACTCAGGATCTGGCGAGAGTGTAACCACGCTCGGAGTATTCTGGCCTGCATGCGTGACGGAAACGGTCTTGGAGGCATTGGGTGTGAGTCCGCCGGCTTGAGAAAGCAGATCCAACAAGTGGCGATCGGCCAGCAGCGGATACACACCCGGATTTTTCACCTCCCCTAAGATTGAAACTCCCTGCGTGACATATTCCTTCTCGAACACGGATACTCGGGGCTCGCGGTAGAAGCCGCCTTCGACCAACTGGCGCTCAATCGATCTTTCGGCCTCGGAGGTACTCATGCCGGCGACATGAACCAGGCCGAGAGGCGGCAGAGAAATATTTCCGGAAGAGCTGACCCGGAAATCGGCATTGAAATCCTGGGTCCCAAACATGGTGATCTGCAGAAGATCCCCGATTCCAATGTGAAGGTCGTGAAGTTTCCCTGCTGCGGCAGCATCCTGCAGAAGCCCGTTTGTTGTTTTGGAAGTTACGGTAACAGGGTCACGGGTCAGCGGAGCGCTCGCGACTTGTGCGCTCAGACCTGCATGGACCAAGGCTAGAGTCGTCAATATCAATAACGGGCAGCTGGTTTTATATATGCTAAGCATGGCTTGTCAACCTCCCGCGGGTGCATGGTTGGATCACTGGGTAGATGTGAAGCGTTCCGTCGTACACGAGATACTGATATCCGTGCGCGCGGAAATCGGCACTAATCCGTTCTCACCGCGTCGATAGTCGCATTGGCAATGCGGGCAACTTAGAACGTCCTGGATTGTCGTCATCGGGATGCGCTGAGCGCAGGCACACATCCAGCCGATCTGCCGCGTTGGATTTCCCACCACCAGCGCAAAATCTGGGACCGAACGAATGACCACAGCCCCTGCACCGATAAAGGCGTACCGGCCAATGATGACGCCGCAGACGATGGTGGCATTAGCGCCTATGGTGGCATTGCTGCGGATCAGGGTCTCGACCAGCGAGTCCGCCGACTTCTTGATATAAGCACGAGGATTCGGATCGTTGGTAAGGACGCAGTTGGGACCGAGAAACACATTGTCTTCGATCGTCACACCCGTCCATACGTTGACCCCGTTTTTTACTGTGACGTTGTTGCCGAGCGTGACGCCTTGCTCGATGTAACAGTGTTCCCCGATATTGCAGCCTCGCCCAATCCGCGCATCTTTCATTACGTGGGCGAAGGCCCAGATGCGCGTGCCTTCGCCGATCTCATCGGACTCAACTAATGCGAGGGGATGGGACATATAGGACCGGTCAGATTGCACAGCAGTCGTCGGAGTCGGAGTCATTAGGCCACGCCTTCCAGTTCCACCAGTTTCGGCGTCGTCGCCTCCGACCGCACGCTTAGGGAACGCTTGACAACGTCTTCCAGGACTCGCACCACTTTCAGCCCGAACGCGCCGTCAGTACGCGGTCGCCGGCCGCTGGCGCTGCAGTCGATAAAGTGTTCGATTTCGACCAGCAAGGGTTCGACATTACTGAGGTTGGGAGCCACCATGTCGCCGAGTCGGTACGTAAGTTGGTGCTCTCCGAACGATTCGGGCTGCTTTACCACCACGCCACGGTCATAGATCTTTATCTTTTCGCTGGGTTCGGTATCGTCATACACGATCATGCGCTTGGAGCCAACGATTGACGTGCGGCGCATCTTCTGCGGAGAAAGCCAGCTGATTTCGATGGATGCCACCACGCCGCTGGGGAACTGGAGCCAGATGAAGGCCACGTCATTTTTGTCCTTCTGCACGCAGGCGCGCCCGAAGGAACTTCCCCAGACGGGCATTTCGTCAAGCCAGTGCAACAGGATTGAGACGTCGTGGACAGCCAGATCCCAGATGACATCGACATCTTTCTGGTAGAGGCCCAGATTCACGCGAGACAAGCTGATGTAATGGATGTCGCCCAACGTCCCATCCTCAATGAGGTTCTTCACCACATTTACGGGTGGGCTGTAAATAAAGGTGTGGCCGGTCATGAGTGTGCATCGTTGCCGTTCCGCCAGTTCGACGAGTTCTTCGGCAAGGCGCGAGCTGTGGGCAAGTGGTTTTTCGACCATCACATGCTTGCCACGCCGCAGAGCTTCGCGCGCCAGTTCGAAATGCGTGGCGATGGGGGTTGCAATCACCACTGCGTCCACGCTGTCCCAAAGCTCGTGCGCCGACGTGAATCCCTTCAGCGAAGGATAAGAGCGGAGTGCCTTGCCCAGGCTTCTTGGATTGGCATCGCAGCAAGCGACGAACTCACATTTCTCCGTCTGGTTCAGGGTCCGCGCGAGATTGGGCCCCCAGTAACCGTAACCGATCAGTCCGACTCTCATGTTTATCCTGCCTTTGCCAGGGAATTGAGGAGGGCTTGCTCTTTCTTTGCGTTTGACACGACTATCGCGTCCAGGAACTGCGACTGAATGCGTTCTTGCAGCAACTCAATGTTTGGCATGACGCAATGACCGCCGATCCAGCCCGGAAAGATGTGTGAGGGAAGAAAATCAATCTCCTTGATGAAGGCATTCATCTCGTCGAACGAAGCGTCGTAGGATTCGGCAAAGCGCTCCACCTCCTGCGACCAGCCGATGAGTACGCCCAGCCACGTCGTCTCGACTAGCTTGGCAAGCTCGCCAATCTCTGGCGTGCGGAAGAGATCAGTTCGGAAACCGGCGGCCGCAAGGTGCTCCAGCGCCAACGTGGTGGCGATATTATCGATGCCAGCCACGAACTTCTTGTAGCGAAGCAGGTCCTCTTCCATGCGCACATGCTTGCCGCGGGCTGGGCTGTAGACAAGCTTGGCGCCCGATGCCTCGTACACGCGACGAGTCGTGCCGGGAATAACCGTGCTATGGATAATCGTCAGTTCTGGCTTGTACCTGTAAATATAGGCCGCAGTCGTACCCACGAAATCGGGGACCTGGTACGGGTAGCAGATGTGCATCGTCGAGCACGGCCCGGCAACTTCGACGGGCTCAATATCAACCCCGACGCACTGATGAGTGCGACTAAGAATTTTCTGAAGCGGCTTTCCAATTTCCCCTTGGCCCACGACAATGACAACTGAGTCAATCACGAGAGTTTCTCCTGGTTTGTAGCTGGATCGTTTGGTTTAGAACTGGATTATCTCGACGGAATCAACACCGGCCGCTGCTCAAGGCCTGTTTCCAATCGAACGCAGGGGTGAACGCCAGCGCCTCCAACACCGTCTGGTAAGCGCGGCCATAATTCGGATCAAGCAGACTGCGATTGTGCCAGAGCAAAGTGAACACGCCTCCCACAATCTTGCAACGCTGCGCGCAATGCAATAGAAGCGCCACCGAATCCTCTGGAGCCAGCCTCATGTAATAAGCCAAGGTGACATCCATAGCCAATAGCGGAATCTCCAACAGATCGATCTCGCGATTTAGCTCGAGCGACCATGGACGGTACGGCACACAAGTACCTGTCCGGAAACCGATGTGATCGGAAAAACCCACGGTGCTGTCGTACGCTAAGCCGCACTTTTCCCAGTCGTGCCAGGTACGCGGGTGCCAGCGTAAGAAGTGCTGACGGCCTCCGATTCTGCTGTCGTCGATCACGTCGCAAATGTGTTCCACCTCATCGCCGAGACGGTGCAGATCATTGAAGGTGTAATAGCTGGGATGAACGCCCAGTTCCACCCCTTCATTCTTCAAGTGCGAAATAACCTCGTGGACATGCTTCGGGGATAAGTCATAACCGCTGTCCCAGTCGCTCTTTGGGGAATTCTTCCAGTACACCGCCGAGGACAGTCGATAGTACTTTGAAAGTTCCGTAATCTGAAAGACCGCTTCCAGCAAGCTTGGCCGGAGTCCGAATGCGGGACCAAGCAAATCACGCAGGGTGGCGAACGGCTTGTGCCGTTTTACCGTGTGCCCTAGCGAGTTGGTGAGGTTAAGAGGAATACCTATCTCGTCCACATCGTGGGAGAGCTTGACGCGCAACCTGCGCTCGGGTGGCCGCCAGCCCGGGAGCAACAACTCGATCACCTGCTGGAGGGCGAGGCCGTATTCATCCACGATGGGACGATGCAGGAAGTTATGCCTGAGCGCCACACTCTGCGCGGCGAGGAAGCGTCCGTGCATATCTCTTGCGTCCGACTGTAACTCTTCGAAGCGGCTCAGGGTCAGAAGCATGGACGCAAGCAGATCAATCGGACATTCCCAGGAGTCATCGCTCGTCCTAACAAAAAGTGGTCCAGCGTATGGCCGATCCACAAACGGAACGATAAAGTTCGGAACAAGAACGGAGAGCGGGCCCACCGGTGGATATGGCCACGCGGCGCGCATCACGTGATAATCCCAATTAACAAGGTCGCGCCAGAATGTTGCAGGCGCATGTCTGAAGCGAATTCTGGCATCGCGACCGAGCGTCAAAACCGTGGCATCGTCGTTGACTTCCATCTTCCACGATTTGAGTAATTCCTGGGGAACGGCGGCCCGAAGCAGCAACTGCCGGAGGGCATACAATCTCGAATCCACGCTGAATCCTCGCTGAAGTTCGACTCGGGGAGACGGAACGGATTTCTCTTCGGCGAAGCCAGAGGTGACGGGCGCAGACGTTTGGGAGTCATACAACGGCACGGGCGGGATTGCGACCTGCGCAAAGTCGGAGATTTGCCTTAAGAGACTCATCGTACCGCCGAGGAATCACGCGAGATGGAACTGGATTGGTAGGCTCCGATGTCAATTCCAGACGCAATCGATCTGGCACGGCCCTCAATGTCGTCGCGGGGAGCCCCTTCCGTACTTCCTGAGCGGAGGGCGGGGCTACCGGGCCTCAGGCGGTGGTCGCCGCGGGAATCGCCTGTGTAGTTTACGAACTGCGGGTCTGCATTGACGGTGCCGGTCGCCACGTTGCCGTTTTGAAGCTGCGAAGATCCGAGTTTGTTCTCGTGGGTCAAGTTCCTGATATATCGATTGTGGATACCGGTATTCCCGGATTCCACAAAGCCATAGCGGGCGTTGTACGCGAAGATGTTGTTGGAGACGAGGCAATTGTCGGCCCGGTTTCCCTTCGGTTTGTCTCCCGCACCAACGACCAAGCCGGAAGAGCCGTTGTTGAAGACGGTATTGCCGGAAATCACGACATCAGATGCGGCGTGCCACAGGTGAATGCCGTAGGCACGGTTGTGGTACACGATGTTGTTGAGAATATGGCCACCCCGATTGGCGTGGTAGATGCCATGCACCTGGCTGCCCGAGGTCGCACACAGGGAAGCGTTGGTCCAACCGACATCGTGGACTCGATTGCCAATCGTGTCATTATCGAAACCCGAGTAATTGCCGTGAAAGATACCCGCACCACCGTTGTCGCACAGGGCAGAAGTCGGTCCAGCAATATCGTGGACATGGTTGGCAATGAATCGTACGTGAGATCCGTCGTTGTAAATCCCGGTTCGCCCGATACCGCTTACATCGAAGCCAGTGATATCCACGTAATTGCCACGGTTGTCCCAGGCGCTGCGATCGATGACGTCGCCGATGATGTGGGCTCCCCATTTCTGGTCCGAAATGTAAGTGATGCGGGCATTCGCTAGTCCTGAAACAGCGGTCGCGATTCTGCCACGGTACTCGCCGGGAAGAACGTGCACGGTGTCACCGGGCAGCAACCACGATGCCGCGCGCTCGATCGTCATCCAGGGATGCTTCAGCGAACCCTCATTGCGATCGCTTCCATCAGGCGACACGTAGTAGTTTCGCCCGCCCGCCGGCGCATGGTTAGCCGCAGACCCCGATCCGTTCGCGCCAATGTTCAGCGCGAAAATGCTGGACAGGATTGCGGTCGAGATTCCGTAAAGCACCGCGTTAGGGTTTCGCGTCATGTTGAGGTCCGTAAACCACACTGTTCTAAGGGACAGCGAGATGCGAGACCTCAGCCGAGGAAAAGCACGTCTCCACCAAGGAACTGCATGTACTTCCGATTCTTTCAATAAGCCGCCGCGCAATAGATAATTGGTCAATCGCATCTGCAGACCGTGCCGTCGCCACGTCCTCTGATTGAACCAAAACCCAAAACTAATCAATAGGGAAGGAATCGATAATGTCCAAAGCCTGCAAAATAACTTGTCTAATTTTCTTACTAGCGTACGTAGGAACGATCTCCGCGCAGAGAGTGGGCGACAGCTTTGAGAGCGTTAGTGAGAGTGCAAATATCACCGTCGGTCAATATTACGTGTCAACGACCGGCAGCGACTCCAACAATGGATCCGCGGCTCATCCATGGGCGACCATCACGCACGCGGCGACGGCGATTGGCGCTGGTGCAACCGTTCACGTGGCTCCCGGAACGTACAGGGGTTACATCACCACTAGACCCAACGGCACGTCGACGCTGCGAATTACTTATATATCTGACGTGCAATGGGCAGCCAAGATCATCGGCAACCGGGTGGACCATAGCACCTGGCACAATTACGGAAATTACGTTGACATTATGGGATTTGAATTGACCTCGGTTGGGCGTATAGGCCTGTACGACGATGGATCGTATGTGCGCTACATCGGAAACCATGTCCACGATATCGCAGGCCCGACCTCCGCAACATGCGACTTGGGTGGAGCCGGAATCATGCATGGCAATTACTCGGCGGCACACGACGAGATGATTGGGAATTTCGTTCATGATATCGGGGTGGTTAACTCCGCCCAGTGCCCCGGCTACTCTACCGTTCATGGACTTTATCATGCGAATCCGCAGGGACGAATCGTCAATAATCTGGTCATTCATGCCAGGGACTACGGTATTCACCTTTACCATTCGGCGACCAATGTAGTCGTTGCAGACAACACGTCCCTGAAGAATGGGGCTAGTGGATTGGTAGTGGGCAATTCCAATGGAGGCTCCGACAATAATACAGTCGTCACCAATAACATCTTTGCGTATAACACCGACTACGGTTTCCGTGACGACAGCGGCACGACCGGCCCAAATAATAAGTACGACAACAACCTGACCTTCCACAATGGCTATGGAAACTATGTTGCCTCGGGCGGTACTGTCAACGGCAACCTCAGCAGTGATCCCCGATTTGTCAACTACACGGGAACCGCCCTGGGCAATTACCAGCTACAGGCTACAAGTCCCGCCATCCGCTCAGGAACAACACTCAACGTTCCCAGCATTGATTTCAACGGAGGCATACGGTCTGCGGTTAAAGGCTACGATATCGGATGCTATGAATATGGCGCTGCTTCTGGGATTTGGCCCTGGTACTGACGTTAAGGGCCCACAGCCGCCGTCAACGTCTGCGGGCTCTCTTTTCTTTCAGGAGCACCCGGCTCGAGCAACTCAGAGTAGAACCTGAAGAGTACGCGCTCTTCACTATTCCAGTTGTAGAGTTGGCAAGCCGCCTGCCGTCCGCGGAGTCCCATAGCTTGAGCCTCAGCGTCGTGCCTGAGCAAGTATTCCATGGCGCGCGCAATCGCCTGCGGATCCCGCGGATCTACCAGAAGGCCACACCGGGCTTCCCCGATAATTTGCCTCCACAAGGGAAAGTCTGACGCGATCACGGGGATGCCCGCAGCCATGTACTCGAATAACTTGATGGGCATTGCATCCCAGAAGTTTGGCTCCGGTCGTAGCAGGAGAAGGCCCAGGCGAACGTGGGAGAGCAGGCTTGCAACTGCGGGCCGGTCAAGGACGCCCAGATATTTCACACGGGCCCAGCCTGGCAGTCCCACAAGCTCAGTGCGCAGTTCTTCGGGAGAAAACGGCCCCGCTAGCATCATATGAGCCGGATTATCAGAGGCAAGGAGAGCGAGTGCCTGTAATATTTCGCGAACACCCCGTCTCTCGCTGATCGAGCCAATGTAAGCCAGTGCCGGAGGGCGCTCGTTCCAAGGCAACGCCCCATTGGGCGCGATCTCATCGAGCATCGGAAAGTTGTGTACCACAACCGTGTTTGGGTTAATCGAGCGAAAGCGCCTGGCAATTGTGGGAGTAGCCGCAATCAGCCCGGAAAAGCGGCGGCAGGCGGCATCTTCCAATTTCCGCACAGACCACGTCAGCGGGCGGCGGAGAGGTCGGGGAATGTAGTCCTTGTGCAATATATCTGCGGGCGCATCCTCATGGATGTCATAAACCACGCGCTTCCCGTGCGCCGCCAGCAGCAACCCCACAGGTATAAGCTCGGGATCGTGGAAGTGGTAGACGTCTCCGTTCTGTCGTAATGCTTCTCTATATAAGGCCCACGCGGTACGGGTCATTCGAACGAGGCGCCCGCCGTTGATCTGGATTCCTTTGACTTCGACGGAGTCCACTACCTCATCCCGCGGGTGTGGAGCAATAAGAACCACGTGCTTGCCCGACCGCGCCAAAGACTTGCACTCCTTGTGGAACACGCGGACGTCGAACGCCGTGTGCACCGAAGTGAGGTGGACCACTTTAGGTTGCTGATGCATGGATGCAGGCTGCAACGTATCCGATATTCATCCCGCAAAGTTCAAGATGGCATCGATCGTATGTTCGATTTGCTCGTCGGTAAGCTCCGCGTACATGGGAAGGCTGAGAATTTCGCCGGCAAGTTGTTCCGCCGCGGGCAGGGAGCCCTTCCCCGGATAGCCGAGTTGCTGATAGGCCTCCGTCAGATGTAGAGGAACAGGATAGTGGATCCCGGTTCCAATTCCATTGGCACGGAGGTAGTTGCGTAGCGCGTTGCGCCGCGCTGTCCGCACCACAAACAGATGGAACACATGTTCGCCACCGGCCGGTACTTCTGGTGGCATGACGGGTGAATCTGCCAGCGCTGACGCCATCAGTGCCGCGTGTTTGCGGCGGAGTTGATTCCACTGATCAAGCTGGCACAGCTTGATGGAAAGTATCGCTGCCTGGATACTGTCCAGGCGCGCATTTGTCCCAATCACAGAATGCTGATACTTTGCCGGACTTCCATGATCGCGAAGGAGACGCAATTTGCTTGCTTCCTCATAATCGTTCGTGGTCACGGCGCCAGCATCTCCGTACGCTCCCAGGTTTTTGCCCGGATAGAAACTAAAGCATGTGAGCCGCCCTGAGGCTCCAATCTTGGCGCCGTTGTATGCGCTTCCATGGGCTTGGGCAGCATCTTCGATAATCCGCAGGCGGTAAGCGGCCGCCAATTCGGCGACCTGCTCGAGATCCATCGCTCGACCATAAAGGTGCACTGGAATAATCGCCCTCGTGCGAGCGGTGATCATCCTTTCCGCGGATTTAACTTCGAGGTGGAACGTGGCTGGATCGACATCCGTAAAGACTGGCTTGGCGCCCACGTTACTAACTGCTTCCGCCGTAGCGAAGAAAGTGTTTGCGGGCACCAGAACTTCGTCTCCTGGACCGATATCGGAGACCCTCAATGCCAGTTCCAGGGCCGATGTTCCTGATGAGACCCCGACCGCGTACCTCGCCCCAATATACGAGGCAAAGTCCTGTTCGAAGTTCTCGACGAACGGTCCGCCGACGAATTGCGCGGATT
>Ga0209647_1000475_pt1 | contig 37608 bp, 26 predicted proteins | sample GraSoi_2013_60cm_FD_185827 | JGI IMG/M metagenome (GOLD analysis project Ga0209647, IMG submission 185827) | Grasslands soil microbial communities from the Angelo Coastal Reserve, California, USA - Sample 9_17_2013_60cm (SPAdes) (version 2) | ecosystem: Environmental > Terrestrial > Soil >... | reverse complement strand
TGTTGGCCCAGCGTTGGTCGATATCGTCGTCGACACGCTGGAAGCGAATGTCGGTGGAGAGCCGGGTCCTGTTCAATGGATCGTGGTTGAGGGTGGCGGCATGGATCATATAGGGACTGTGGATCACCATGTCCCCGGCCTCATAGTCGGCGATCAGCCAGCGGCTATTGAAACGATCTGCCATTTCCACCAGGTTGGTACTGATCCAACCGTTCTCGCGCATGTTGCGGTTGAAAGCACTGATGCGTTCTTCAGGAGGGAGATTGGCGTTCTTCGCGCGAAACTCGGCCTCCATCTGGCGTCCCACCGCGTCCGAATGCTCCAGGTAGATCACGCCGCCCATTTCGACCGGAGTATCACCAAGCGGTATCCAACTGGTACAGAGTTTGTCGGTCCCGGCGCGCAGATAGATCAGGTCGTAGTGTCCGCCTGTGCAGTGGGTTTCGCCAGGGAGGTCGAAGCGAATGAGCTTTCGTTTATGCAAGTAGGGTTGTCCCTCCAGGAACTCCTGGTAGAAGTTCCAGAGACGTGGCATGGTGCAGAAATCCTCGTACTCTTGCGAACTGACGATCTCAACAAACGTTTTCGCTCCAGAAAACATGGTATCAAAGAAATGACGGCGGAAGTCCAAAATGACGTCTCGATCAAAGAACCCCTTCAGCCAGAGGTAGCCGTTCTGTCGATACTTTGCCCTCAATTGCTCCAGCTGGAGGCCTGCATCGGTCGGCTCGAGCCAGCCCAGTCTCTCCGGTGTCATGTCCAGTGTATAGCCATTGCTGACCAATGGCTCGATGAGAGATCGCATGCTGTCGTGTTCCTTTCTCCTGAGAGCGATAGTCTCGGCGAGGCTCGATGCCAGGGAACTATTGATACAATGGTTATCTTCTATCACAAGAATACGCATGGGAAAGCTTCCGCATACCTTGCACACCAAGCGTGCCAATCTTCAACGGTGCCAACGATCGGTCGGCCTTTGCCCTCTGGTTCCATTATGGCATATCCAGATGACAAATCGATGACAAAAATGGGCAGGAGTGTTCATGTTCCTGTCACCTCCGAGAACTATACTCGTGTTCTCTTTACTGCGGCTGCCCTGGTAATGAAACTCATTGCCTTCTTCTTGTTAGAGAAAGGAGATGCAGCAGACCTGGGCGACGAATTCAGCGCGATGCTTCTTTTTGTGATCACATTAGCGTTTCTGATCTGGCAGTATGTGAGTATCAGGCGTATGGCGCAGGTAGCGGAAAAAGAAACTGCTGGGGTTATACCTGCATAATCAGGAAGCTCCTTTGCCGTTCATTAGCGTTCCATCACCTGGCGGCACAACCGGCTTTACGATTATAGGGTATACTATATTCGCTGTGCGGAAGCCTTCCAGCACGTCACCCCCAGGTCGTCGAGACGCTCTAAATGGCTCTTGACAGACCCGGCACAGACAAGAGTTTTCAAGAGGGAAACAGAGCAGATGAACGATATCGATATGAAAGAGTTTGCCCGCTACGGGGTAGCAACGGTCTACGAGGCGGCAGGGCGCACGGGACTCATTGATACTCCCCTGGTGCAACTCATCCCTGGGAGCAAAGTAGTAGGACCGGCGCGTACGGTGCGCTGTGGCCAGGGAGATAACTTGATGGTGCACGCGGTGCTGGAGCAGGTCCAGCCGGGCGAAGTCCTCGTCTTGACGATGCCAGAACCGGAACCTGTTGCGCTGATCGGGGAACTGCTCGCGACGCAAGCGCTGTTTCGCCAGGTCGCAGGCATCCTGGTGGATGCAGCCGTGCGCGATACGGAGGAAATTCGAGCGCTTGGCTTGCCCGTCTGGACGCGCTGGATCCGAGTGAGAGGGGCAACCAAAACCAGCGTTGGCGCGATCAACGCGCCGGTCACGGTAGGGGGCGCCATCATTGCTCCAGGGGATCTCGTGCTCCTTGATGCCGATGGCGCCGTCGCCATAGCGGCAGCGCGAGCCTCCGCCGTTCTTGATGCTTCGCGCATACGCGTACAAAGTGAAACCGTGTTGAGAACGAAACTACAAGCTGGGGCGCTTTCGTATGACCTCTCCGGCTTACGGGCGGTGGTCGAGGGCAGCACGCAGAGATAATGGCACCGGCTCAGTGCCGAGTACATCTCCAACTACTGTACCCCTGCTGGAACTGATTGTGGGCTGGGATTTGCATGCTGGTCATGAAGAAAACATGAGTATCTTTTTGTGGTGGTAAGACGTAATGGCTAAAGGCCATTGTTTCATCGTACTCAAAAAGGAAGTCGTTAGACAGAAGCAAAAACAGGTGAGGCTAGAAAGGAGCAATAGATGACGACACAGCCGCCAGAGGAGCAACAGGTGACGACACAACCGCCAGTGAGAGTGGGAATGCACGTTGTAGGGACAGACGGAAAAGAGGTGGGGAAGGTCAAGGAGGTGCGTGATAAAGACTTTCTCATCGACAGACCCATGCGTCGTGATGTCTACGCGCCACTTGACGCCATCCAGAACGTGACCGACGACACAGTTACGCTAAACGTCTCCTCCGACCAGGTCGACAACATGAATTGGCCGAAGCCTTCACTGCTATAAGAGAAGATTGCGTTTTCCGGAGGGCAGAGCAAAGCCAGGCCTGGCTTTGCTCTGCCCTCCTGTCTGGCCTGTAAAGGAAAAGAGCCATTTCATAGCAAGCGAGCGGGCATTATGTCTGTCGAACCTCTTGACAAAGTTGGGTTTTTCGATTATATTTTGTTGGAAAACGTTTACCAGAGAACGTTTACAAAGTCTCTGGTGTGAAGTCGTATCTTTTCGTCAGTAATCTCGCCTATATGGCTGCAAAACCGGCAGGAAGCCAACTCATGTTACGTAAAAGTGTTTACAACGTAAACGACGTGGTGCCTGAAGCAGCCCGTAGAGCGAAGCGAACGGCGTGAAAATGTCTTATTGTAAGCCGTAATTCTGATGATTTATGATCTATTGTCTAAATCCTAAAAGACCACATGAGAATAGAGACCCACTTATTTCATCACCAGGCAGTCCCAACGTGGCTTCGCCCGGCGCCTGCACTGGCAGGAGGCCGGTCGCTGTCGAAGAACAGGTGACCTGCCCCTTTTGTAAACATTTACTACAAGGGGCGTTGCTCGGTGATTGTCGTGTGACCAGGTGGATCGGCTCTGGCGCTTTTGGCGACGTGTATGAGGCTGAACAACTGCCACCATTAAACAGGCGAGTGGCCATTAAGGTCATGTCCCTCGAGTGCGTTGCTGACGGCAAATCGGCTGAACTCCTTGCGCGTGAAGTGGGAGCAATTGCCGCCCTGGATCACCCCAACATTTTGCCCATTCTGCGCGTGGGGATAATCGAAGATGGGCGCTCCTACCTTGTAATGAAGTTTGCGGCACACGGCTCTCTGCAAGATTATTGCCAGTTGACTCCACAGGGCCTGTCCATCCTACCGATGGCACTGCCTGTCGATACGCCAGTCTTCCCTGAGAGTATTGTCTCCACGGAGACGGCTGTGATATCCGGTGCCGGCGAGCAGCTTGCAGTAGAACCAAAACAAGTTGGAGATGCGCATACACCCGCAGTGCCAATCCCTGGCCAGCCATCCGTGCTGACACCTCAGCAGTTATTGCCCTATGTAGAGGGCGCAGCGGCTGCCCTGCAATATGTCCATGACCACGGGATCATTCACCTGGATGTGAAACCGGCCAATTTATTGCTGGATAGCGAAAATCGCATCATGCTGGCTGATTTTGGCGTCTCAGCGCTCTTAGAGGGGTATACACATGCCTCGTTGCATGCCTACGTGGGCACACCCGTTTACACTGCGCCTGAGCAGTGGTTGGAGCAGCCACGCGCGGCCAGCGACCAGTATGCGCTGGCGGTGACCTGTTACCAGTTGCTCACAGGACGCCCCCCTTTCACAGGCAACCTGTATGCGATCATGTATGGCCACCTGCAAACGCCCCCACCTCCTTTGCATGAGTTTAACCCGCTCATCCCTCCACAAGTCGAGGCTGTGATCCTGTATGCGCTTGGGAAAGAACCAGCCGAACGTTACAAGGATATGCCCACCTTTGCGCGTGCGTATCGGGAAGCGCTGGAGGATGCCGCCAGCACACAGGCGGACGGTCAGCAGTATAAGTGTGCATCTCGGGCCGCTGGGCAAGTGAACGATCTTACGGGAGCGGCAATATTGACCCAGTCTGCAACTCCTCCTGACACTAGCGCATTGCACCCTGAAGCAGAAAAACGGAAACTCGGTCGGACGACTGTGATTACCGGTGAGTTGACGCATGCAAAAAGTGAGTGGAAACCGCCGGGGTCAAAGCTGCGTCCTCCACAAAACGGAAAGCGGAGGCGCGTTGTAGGGCTGGTATTGCTCGTGCTGCTACTTGTGTCGGGGAGCGTTCTGGGACTCGGGCGGGTTACAAATCCCTGTCTTTTGGGCGTGTGCCCTGGCATACAGTTAAGCACAAATGACGTAAACATTATCAATGATGATGCGCAGGTAGTGGAAATCACCAACACTGGTTCAGCCGACCTGCGCTGGCAGGTAGCGCAACCGAATAACTTCTTATGGCTGACACTTTCACCGGCGGGAGGAATATTAGCGCCAGGTAAAATAACCTCGTTCACGATTACTACTCATACGGCTGGTTTGCAGAATGGCCAATATATTGAGATAGTGCGCGTGACGGGTCAGGGTGTGGCTGCGCAGAATGTGCAAGTGACATTGAGTGTCCAAAGGGGCTTAAGCCAGGTTACAGTCATGAGCACGGGGCTTAAATTTCTGTATGAACAGGGCAAGTTGCAACCCTCGTCTCAGACCATTACGATCACTAACAAAAGCGGGCATACATTCGATTTTTCCATCGAATATAGTGAAAATAGCTGGTTACAGGTAACGCCAAGCCAGGGCAGCCTTGGTGACGGACAGCATATTGATTTGAAGGTCAATGTAGTCATTGTCCATTCCCTGAATCCCAATACCAACTTGGCGACTGTCTCAATTGTTGGCAAACTGGATAATCAATCGGAACCGGCGCTTCTGCAGTCTTATAATTTTACCCTGACTGTGGCACAATCGCCTGTAAGAGCGGCACTAGCGGTAACTCCTACCACATCGCCGCAACCCTTCGATTTCCCAACTTTCGGTGTGCAGTTAGCTAGCTCAAACGATGCTCCTACTACGCTCCGCTCAGAGCATAGTATGGTGTGTGATAGCGTTGACCAGCAAATCTTGCTTTATGGTGGTTTGGGTGCGAATAATCATTTCTGCGCACAAGGACCGGTGATGCAAGAAGACAGGAGGTAGAAGACGAAGATGAAAGTAGGAGTCGTCGGGTTAGGCGAAGTCGCCCAGGTCATCCACCTGCCCATCCTGCAGGATCACTCAGACAAGTTTGAGATTGCTGCCATCTGTGATATTTCACAGGAACTGCTCAGCGCCTTGGGAGAGCGCTATACCGTGCCTGCCGCACACCGATATACCGACTATGCTAATCTGGCCAGACAGGGAGATCTCGATGCAGTCTTCGTATTGAATAGCGATGAATATCACACGGATACTGCCCTGGCTGCCATTCGACATGGCAAACATGTCCTGATTGAGAAACCCATGTGCCTGACCCGCCAGGAAGCTGAGGCGATTATCAACGCCCGTAATGAAGCTGGTGTTCAGGTCATGGTGGGTTACATGCGCCGGTATGCCCCCGCATTTGTCCAGGCCGCCCAGCACGTCCGCGCCCTTGAGAAGATCAACTATGCTAGAGTGCGCGATATCATTGGTCAGAACAACCAGTTTGTGGAGCAGTCCAGTGTCGTGTTGCGTCCAAAGGATATCCCAGCAGAGGCGATGCGCGATCGTGCAGAGCGGGCCAGCCAGCTGGTCAAGGCCGCGATTGGCGATGCTCCCCCGGAAATGGTATTCACCTATCGGCTGCTCTGTGGTTTGAGCAGCCACGATCTCTCAGCGATGCGCGAACTGCTCGGCATGCCCAGGCGGGTCATTGCCGCGCGACAATGGGACTCCTTTCTGACTGCTCTCTTTGAGTATGAGAGCTTCACGGTCACCTTTGAAACCGGCACCGATCACAACTGCCGTTTCGATGCCCATATCCAGGTCTATGGCGAGACCAAAGAGATCCGCGTCCAGTACGACACCCCCTACATTCGCCATCTGCCCACCCAGCTCTTTCTGACTGAGACCCAGGGCGAGGCCTTTGAAGAGCGTGTGATTCGACCGACCTTCACCGATCCATACACCCTTGAACTGCTGCACTTCTACGAGGCGGTCACCCATAACGTGCAGCCCAAGACCTCAGCCGAGGACTTCCTGCACGATCTGGATCTCTTTGATATGATTATGAACGCGCTGCGCCAATAACGTCGAGATCACAATCGAGAAAAGGAACGGCTCTCTGCTCTATTGTTATTCACCGGTAAGCGCCGGCAACTGGAACGTTCAATCAACTCTACTGGCAGCATGGTGTGTATAGGCTGCTTCTCTGGCTGGTGAATACGTTCAAGTAATCGAGCGATACATTCCTGCCCGATAGCCGCAATGGGTTGCGCTATCGTGGTGAGGGCCGGTTCAAACGTGGAGGCGTAGAAAATATTGTCGTAGCCAATAATGGATATGTCTTCAGGAACCCGAATTCCCTGGGCATGAAGCGCGTTCATCGCCCCAAGAGCCATCAAATCATTAAAGACATAGACGGCTGTAAGATCGGGGCAACGTTGGCGGAGTTCTTGCATGGCCTCGTAACCGCTTTCGTAGCGTCCATTCCCGAAAGCGAAGTCCTCCGTGGTCAGTTCGATCCCGACCTCACTGAGTGCCTGTCGAAAGCCTACAATACGATATGATTGGAATGAATCGGGTTGAAGTAAGGTGATGCATCCAATACGCTGGTGATTCAGATCTAGCAGATATTGCCCTGCAAGATACCCTCCCCGATGATTGTCGACCATAACCTGATCCACAGTGGGCACCGGCGTCTCGATATTCGCGAGCACCGCGGGAATCTTTTCAGCCAGGATACGCTCAAGGGCCTTGGATTCTGCGCCCTTGATGTCAATGAGGATCATACCGTCTACTTTATGCGATAAGAGAACATCGATGTAGGCTTGCTGCTTCTCCTCTGAGAGATCCGAGTTGCAAAGGATCACAGTATATCCCGCGGCGAATCCTGCATCTTCGATCGCACGAGCGACCTCGGCATAGAATGGATTGGAGTTGTCAGGAATAATCAATCCAATCATGCACGTGTTGTGCTGGCGCAGTCCTCTCGCCAGAAAGTTCGGTCGATAGTCAAGCTCCTGTATCGCTTTCAACACGCGATCTCGAACATCTGAGAGAACCGGGCGATTGCCATTGACGACACGTGACACCGTCGCGATCGAGACCTCGGCTTTGCTTGCCACATCACGGATAGTTGTCATTCTTTCCTTTCCTGCTGCGCTCTCATGCTCAATAAACCAGGCTTTCCTGAGCATCATGCGCCCCAAAGGGAAGTGCTGATTTCAGCAACTCCATGTTAACACCATTCTATTATAGCACTGGTGTGATTTGCAGGATAGTAAGGACGTAGACTCTCCTTAAGAGGGCCAGCATGCCAAAAGAAGAAAAAATTGGAAGCTCCTCGGCCGAGGAGCTTCCAATTTTTTCACTTGTATCTCGAATCGTTACCGAGCGACAACGCGAACTTCGTTCACTTCGACGGTGGCAAGTGATAGGCATTCTGGACCGCACAAGGGTTCCCGGAGTGTGAGCCAGATTGCTGCTGATCCAGCAATGGCCATTGATAGGCGCTCAACACGTCGACCTTGCTCTGGTTGATTGTCGTCCAGTCGTTGTTGAGGATGCCGCCGGTATCCCCTGAGTTTGGATTCCACGCCCAGTAGGTATAGCTAAGATGGTTCGTTTTCAGGAATGTCACCAGGGTGCGTTGCCACACACCCTCGGTGTCCTGACCCATCGAGGGCCCTCCGAACTCCCCGACGAACACCGGGGCAGTCCCATTCTGTTGCAGGTAGGCCCAATGCTTCTCCCAGATGGCGGGCAGGGTGTGCGCGAGGTCCGCAGGATTGGAGACCTGGAACCACGGCTGGTTGTAGACACTCGGTCCGTAGTCATGGGCAGAATACACCAGTTTGTCTGGTTCCGACAGGCGCACAGGGAACTGCGCTGCTCCTTCCAGATTCCCACCCCACCAGTAGCCGTCGTTTTTGTACTGATCGATCCCCTCGACAATAATCAGCCACTGCGGATTGACGGCCAGGATGGCGTTGCCCGCCTGCTGGGCCGCCAGGCGCCAATCGGTGCTTGGGTTGCCATCACCCCAGGTGGCAGGGCTGTGCGGCTCGTTGGCCAGGTCAGCCCCGATGATGGTATTATTGCCCCGGTAGTGTTTGGCCAGCATGACCCAATCCTGGATCCAACGCGCCTGGGATATGTGGTCGGTGTACCACAAGGGGGGCCGCTGGTCGGCCGTGGGATCATGACGGTCCAGGATGATCTTCAAGCCAACGTTATGGGCACCCTGGATAATCCGATCCATGAGTGCCAGCCCCTGGAGGCCTTTCAGGTCTGGGTTCAGCTGGTAGTTGATACTGTTTGGCTGGTTCCCAGGGTCGAAGAGCTGATTGGTGAAGGGCAGGCGAATGGTGTTGAAGCCTGCCTGTGCGATCTGCTTGAGCATGTCTTGCCAGTTGCGCGCCCACAGCCCATGCGGGGCAAAGGTACTGGTCTCAAACCCAAACCAGTTGACGCCTGTGAGAGACACCTGGCACCCCGACGACGCATCCACCAGCTCACTATGAAAGGTATTAAGGAAACCTACCTGATGACCAGGTCGGCATGGCGCGGGGGCTTTCTCCGCAGCAGGAGTAGAGACTTTCGCCGCAACAGGTATAGCAGTAAGTGTACAGGCAGATAGGATCACCAATCCCAAATTAAAGAGAGGCAGTATACTCCTCCCCAGAGATCCTGCTATGCAGGAACGTTTCATATCACTCTTCCTTTCCATATGATTTAAAAATAGTATGGGCTCTCATGTACTTCGAAGCCGCTGGCTGGGTTCAACCGCTATGATACACACATCCTGACGTTCGGATGAACGCCTCGTTCTTCTCAGCGCAGGCCATGTTTTCTCTGTTTCACTAGCGATAGTACTCTGAACGTATAAAGGTGCAAACACTTGCCCTGAGTGTGCTTGGTAAAGCGCTTGATGCCTCTCGTTTGCAGGAAATTCTTTATTCCTATGGAAAGCTGATCAATGGTGAAGGCAAAAATGTCGACCTTCGAGTTGATACCTTGCCGCATCGCAGATCATCGGCATCGATGAGATGGTAATCTCGGGTTAGAGTTTGAAAGAATCAGATCCCGCAGCATAGGCGCTGAGGGAATCTTGTGGAACAGAACGAGTGCTGGTGCTTCCTTTGTGCCCCCTTTTGGAGCAAGGTTCGTTTCGGGAGCAGAGATCATGCTCATCTCCGGCGATTGTTAGATACGCTCTCATGGGTGTTCTCCTTCAGGGCCAAAGGTCATTATCTAACGCTGCCAGCACCCAACCTGGGGTACGGCTGAGAGTCCAATGGCGAGTACATGCTGACGCCCCCATTGGAATTCGCTACACTGAGTTCCGTGTATCGTGAAGGAACAGCAAACAGTGTATGCTTGTCATAAGTATACACTGTTTTACCTCTAGCTTGCCTGGAAAACGCCTTATAGTCTCAAGGCGAACGTCTCATAGCTGTGAGGATATCGCCCTCTGCATGGATGGAGCGAATATCGATGCCGAATGAGATGCGCGCCGAAGCGCAGCTTAATATTCGGTTGCAAATGTGTACAATCATGTGTGCTTTGGGAGATACTTCCGGGGAGTCATGCGCCTGCCTGTTTCGCTTCAACGCCTCGCCAGCCCCAGGCGTCTCGCAGGAAGGCCAGGAACTCCTCCTTGTTGAAGTTGGCAGAGGCATACGCCACGTAGCCATCAGGACGAAGAAAGTAGCAGGCACCGCACTTGAAGCCTACGCGTGCTGCTTCGGATGTCCAGGGCAAGCGCATCAGAGGAATCTCCGCATGCTGGGAAGCCCATGCCTCGACCTCGGGAGAGACAGCCCCGTAGACCTGGATCTGAGGCGAGAGGATACGCAGTGAATCATAGTTGCTGCCATCCTTGTTCCCATCCTCACCCCACTTCACCCAGGGCAAGCGATCTCCCGCTCGTACCCCTCCCGCTGCGCCTCGGCTAATCGGACTGTCATGGTAATTGATGCGGGTTTGTGAGATCAGGCCGAAAAGCGCGCGGCGCACCTGGGGAAGCCACGCGATCATCGTGAACACAGCGGGGACAACCACAGAGCGAAGCATGCGTACCCAGGGGGAAGACGTTGCCACAGCGGAGAACACCCGGTCGGTGGTGTTCACGAGCAGGCGCGCAAAGGGCATGCGCTCTGGTTCATAACTTGCCAACAGTCGCTCGTCGGCCTCGCCTTTCAGTACGGCGGCCAACTTCCAGCCAAGATTGGTGGCATCCATCAGTCCGGTGTTCATGCCCTGACCACCCGCGGGGCTGTGGAGGTGTCCCGCGTCGCCAAGCAAGAAGACGCGACCGCAATGGAAGGCGCGGGCAACGCGGTGATGGACATTGTAGGTCGAAAGCCAGAACGTTTCCGTCACGCGCATGTCGCTATATCGCTCGATTTCAGGACGGATGTCCTCGAAGGTGAGTTCAGGGCGCTCCACGAGGTTCGGCGGAACAATCCCCACGATCCGATAGTGATCCTGGCCGGGCATGGGAAAAAAGCCGAGGAAGCCCTGGTTGCCGAGCCAGATGCTGAGCTCGCCCTCGACCTTGCGGAAAGAGCCTCGCACATCTGCAACAAAGAAGCGCTGGGCATAGGTCCCACCGAGAAAATCGATGCCGAGTGCCTGGCGCACTACACTGCCCGCACCATCGCAGCCGCAAACATACTGTACGCGCACAGTTTCGGCACGCCCACCAGCCTGGTGCAGTTCCGCGCTCACCCCTTCGTCATCCTGCTCCAGCCCTCCGAGTGAGGTTTTCCATCGCACCTGGCCGCCCTGTTCCAGGTAGTGTTCGAGCAGAAGATGCTCGGTCTTGTCCTGACCCATGACAAAGAGATAGGGGTAGGGTGAGAGACCGCGGCCGATCTCGCCCAGCTTGATGCGTCCTACACGGTGCTGCTTGAGCAAGACGTTGACTGCCGCTACCCGGACTCCCTGCGGCAGGGCACGCTCCACAATGCCCAACATGTCGTACGTCTCAAGCGTGCGCGCTTGCACTGCGAGCGCCCGCGACTCGCGTGCCAGGCCCTCGTTCTTGTCGATCACCAGTGGGTGGATGCCCAAACGCGCTAACCAGCAGGCAAGCATGAGGCCCGTTGGGCCAGCTCCGACGATCAAAACATCCGTGTTCATATGTTTGTTCTCCTTCTGGTTTCCTCATCAGACGTTGTGTTGTGACTTCGCATCACAGGAGGAACGCTCCTTCGTGCCACCACCCACCTCGCGTTGGTGGAACGAAGGAGCGTAGCTGATCTCTGAATCTCTCTAGAAGCCCGTTCGTCCTGCCTTACGGTACATCGGTTGTTTCGGTGAGAGGAGGTTCGGGTTTATCAAGCTCGGCAAGCAGACGCTCCAGATCCAATGGCTTGTTTTGAGTAGGCAGTTGCCCCTGTTCAAGAGGCGCTTGCCAGTACAACTCAACGCCATTGCCATCAGGATCTGAGCAATAGAGCGATTGATTCGTCCCGTAATCGGTCGCTTCTGTTAGCGCGATCCCGCAATCGCGGAGCTGGTGATAGGCACGCGCCAATTCGCGTCGACTTGGATAGCGAAAAGCAAGATGGTCGAGTCCAGTACAGTTGACAGGTGGTGGGGAGCCTCCGGGAAGAGCCATCAACGCGAGATCTAAGCTGCTCTCGTTGGCTCCCAGAACAACCATCGTGCCTCCACGAGGTGTGGCCCGCACCTGAAATCCCAGGACGTCACGGTAGAAGGAGAGCGCACGGTCCAGATCGGCGACTCTCAGGTTCGCATGACCAATATGCGTTGCAGAGGCAACAGTGCAGTTCTTCAACATTTCCTTCCTTTCACTGAAAACATTTTTTGCTTCAAACTCAAAATCCTTTTCAGCACGTTTCCTGCTGGATGTGACAGGCAACCCCATGAAGAAACAGTCGCACATGTGTTGCCAAGCGTTCAGGCGCAGGGGGTTGCAAGCTGCTATCGGGCCGAACGAGAGCACCGATGATATACATCAACAGCGACCCGACGAACAGCTGAATGGCCGCATCAAGATCGACAGAAGAGATCACCCCATGCGCTAGAGCACTCTCTAAAAGCGCTTTAATAACAGACCCGCCTTCCTGAGGAAGCACCGAAAAGAACAGTGGGCCCAGGGAGGGAAAACGTGGGATCTCGGCAATAAGCACCCGCACCAGCGCCACGTAGTCAGGCCGCAGAGTATTCTCTAGCACGACCTGGGCCCAGGTCAGCAGGGCGTGTTCTAGTTGAGGAAGGCTCTCCATCGGGGTCTCACGCAACTCCGCGAACATGGTCATCGTGGTATGTTCAAACACCATGTGTTGCATGGTCGCAATAAACAACGCCTCTTTGTGCTGGTAGTAGCGATAAAGGGTTTGTTTTGAGACATTGGCGGCAACCGCGATGGCATCCATGCTCGTGCTGCCAAAACCATGCTGGATAAAGAGCTCCTGGGCTGCTGCCAGGATAGCGTCGCGCTTGGCCTGGGCGCGAGGGGTGAGTTGTGTCAGGCTCATGCCATTTCTCCATGCTAAAATCATACTAGACTGTCTAGTATGATTTTAGCATGGAACCTGCTATGTGTCAAGAGGACCTGGCAAGATAGTCCAGGCCAATTAAATGGATTTATGTTCGGTTTCCGAGTGTGTGCAATTCTGTGTTTTTTGAATAGCTGGTTGCCTGGCATAAACATCATGCCGGATCATCTGGGATCGGCTGTACATCGGGTGAGTACAGAAGCCAGGCTTAGCGGTGATCCTCCTACTTTCTAAGAAGCATGGCGGTTCTGATCCTGGCGCAGTCGCTCTAGTACCCAAATGCGTATGAGTGTGGCCTTCTTCACTCCGCGCTCACGCGCGATTGCCTCTAATTCGTGGTCGGTTTCTGGGTCAAATCGTACCTGTACATTTGCGGAGAGGCCGCGCGTTGCACGTACCTTTACTGCTTCGGTTTCTCCTTTAAAATCGGTGATGCTGTGCGTATCCCAGAAATTGGCTTCTTCTTCGTAACTATTAAAAGCTGGAATTGAGCCGTGTGCTTCCGTGGGATACTCTGGCCCATGGTATGTTGATCTATCGCTCATTTTTGTGTACCTGCCTTCCATTCGCGGTATTCGCGGCGCTCTTTCCTATCTGCTGGCCGCGCACTGACCGGGTAGAATTTCCCTGACCCCTTGGGGGCTAAAATCAGGACCATCAGTCGTCTGTCTGCCTTTGGTCCAATGACTAAAAATCGGCCTCCATACGTTTGGCGTGCATACAGATTATCAGGCGGGCCATAGGCTACCTCCTCAACCTCGGCGCGTGTCAACTGGTGGCGCTCCCAGATGTGTGCCTCATTAAAAGTATCCCACACCAGTCCTAAAATACTCATATCCTTCATGGGTCTATTGTAATGATTTTCAGTACAATGTCAAGAGCAAATTGCGCGAGGCAATCCCAGCACATTAAATAATAGAGAGTGAGTGATTGCGCTCAATGAGCATATTTGCGGTTGCGAAGGCCCTGTGGATGGTACCTCAATTTATCATGTGGGAAAAGACACATCTTGTTGCCCCAGCCCGCTTCTCAAGCTGAATGAAAGCAAAAGGGAAAGCACATGTGTGCTTTCCCAAACGCAGTTCTGAACGGTCTGGATCGGCCTGTAGAGCCACTCCACTTAAACCGCATTTAACACTCGCTATGCCCGCAGCTATAACACTTCCTGCACCCCTCCTCGTACACCATCGTGTTGCACCCACATTGTGGGCAAAGATTGCCCGTTACACTCAGGTGGCTCAAGCTCAATGGGCTTGCAAGCGAAGTGGCGGAGGCTGTTACATCGGTGGCACCGTTCACAGTGTCCTTCCCATTGGCGGCAGGAGGCGGATCAGCCTGTTGCTGCTGAGCCTCTGGTTGCTCTAGCGAATCCAGGTGCATCTCCAGCGCTCGCGCAACAGCATCGGGCAGAGAACGTACCTGCTGCATGCCGAAGCCGACCGAGCGGCTGCCGCCGATACCACGCAGTTGCTCGGCGATCTCCTGCGCACGGTCCGTCTGTGAGAGTGGGCTGAGCACGCGCAGGTTTAACGAAATCAACCGGCCCAGCGCTTCAGCCAGGGCTGCGATATCACTACCGGCCTTACCAACGTTGACGAAAACCTCCAAAGGCCCTTGCTCGTCGCTATTAATCGTAACGTTGATCTTGCCCTCCGGCGCACTCACCTGGCGCGTGTACCCATGCACTACCGTGGGCCGGGGTTTAATGCCCTGCTGGATAGAGGTGACAGGCTCCATACTCATTGCCGGTGCTTGCTGCGCTTCTGCGGCTTTCTTCTCGTCGGACACGCGCGTCAGCACAGCATCGCGCGAACCGTCGCGGTAGTACGTGACGCCCTTGCAGCCCATCTCATATGCCAGGCGGTAGAGTGTCTGCACCTGCTCCACCGTGTGGTGGTTGGGAGCATTGACGGTTTTGCTGATGCTAGAATCGGTATAGCGCTGGATGGTGGCCTGCACGCGCACATGCTCCTCTGGCATCAGGTCATTGGACGCGACGAAGTAGCCTGGTGTCGGCTCGTTTGGATGTTCGTCACGCCACGCCTGGAGCAATGGATGATACAGGATGTGCTCACCAGTACGGTCGCGCCGCACCATTGCGAAGTCATACACCGGTTCGATGCCCGAGCTGACTCCCGCAAACAGGCTGGTCGTGCCCGTTGGGGCCTGGGTCAGCAAGACCGCGTTGCGAATGCCCTGCTTGCTGATCTTCTCCTGAACCGCATTTGGCAAACGCTTGATGAACTGCCCCTGCATGTATTTGTCGCGATCAAAGTTGGCAAATGGTCCTTTTTCGGCGGCAATATCTGCCGAGGCTTCATAGGCAGCATCGCGAATAGCCGCATAGATGCGTTCGATCACCGGCACCGACTCTTCGCTGCCATAGGCAATCTGCATCTTGATCAGCGCGTCGGCCAGACCCATCGTGCCCAGGCCGGTGCGGCGTGTGCCAAGCTGGGCCACGCGGTTTTCCTCGATGAAGTACTCGTTTGCATCGACCACGTTGTCCAGGAAACGCATCGCTACCTTGCTGACCTCAGCCAGCCGGGCGTAATCCATGCGCCCATCTTTCACAAAGGCAGAGAGGTTGATCGCGCCCAGGTTGCAAACGCCCCAGGGCGGAAGACCTTGCTCTCCGCATGGATTCACACATCTAATGTTTTCATAATACCATGTATTCGATAATTTATTGTATCGATCCATGAACACCACGCCCGGCTCCGCAGACTCCCACGCCGACTTGCAGATCAGGTCCCATAGAGCGCGAGCTTTTATGGTCTTCTTGACCTCGCCCTGCCAGACGAGATCCCAGCCTGCGTCATCCTTGACCGCCTGCATGAACTTATCGGAAATGCATACCGAGAGATTGGCATGTTCGATCTTGCCTGCTTGGCGCTTGACGGTGATGAACTCCTCGATATCGGGATGGTTATCGTCAAGCATGAGCATTAATGCGCCGCGACGGCTTCCCCCCTGCTGTATCACATCTCCCGTTGCCACTGAATAAAGCTGCGCCCAGGAGCATGGACCCGATGCGGTGCCGTTGACCGTCTTGATATATGAGCCTCGCGGTCGCAAGCTGGAAAGATTAATGCCGACACCGCCGCCACGCGCCATGATCTCCGTCATAACTTTCAGGTTGTCCAGGATGCCCTGGCGGCTATCTTCAGGGCTTGGTATAACATAGCAGTTATAAAATGTTACCTGGTGCCCTGATCCCGCTCCGGCGAGAATGCGGCCGCCCGGCACAAATTGGAAGTCGGAGAGCGCCTCGTAAAAACGCTTTTCCCAGTACTCGCGTAGCTCTTCAGCTGGTTCTACAGCGGCAATACCTCTGGCTACCCTGGCCCAGAGTTGTTCGGGATAGAACTCTAAAGGCTGTCCATGGGGGTCCTTGAGAGAATATCTGTCCATGAAAACTTTCTGGCGAATCCCCTCTAATTGCGTCATCTTTTGGGAGCTAGTATTCTTTTCAGTTTTAGTGGTGGGCTGCTCTTGCTCCAACATCAGCTAATGACTCCTTCCATGCTTCGGTCATAGCATAAGCGCGACATGCTGCTTATGCGCTTTGAAATAAGTCTGGTTGTTTTGCTATCCGAGACCAGTATACTGCTTACAAACGCAATTTTCAAGGGTTTTGGCACAACATATTGATATTCTAATGTTCAAAGGCACAATATATTGATTACTAGGTCTCTCGAGGTAGAGGGCTTTCGGCCTCGCGCATGTTTTGTATCGAAATGTAAGATTGTTTGTCATGCTTCGTCAAGTGATATGATATGGCTACTGGAATGCAATCAGACTTTACCTGTAACCTGGAGGATTCATGCGTGCCGAAATACTCTCGTGTGGCACTGAATTGTTGTTAGGCCACATTACCGATACCAATGCCACTTATCTTGCTCAGAGCCTCGCATCACTGGGGATAGATCTTTATTTTGTTTCACAAGTGGGAGATAACCAGGGGCGTATCGTTGAAACGCTGCGACGAGCCTGGGAGCGGTCTGACCTGATTATCATGACCGGTGGCCTGGGACCGACCGAAGATGATCTTGCCCGCGAGTCGATTAGCGCCCTGCTGGGTGAGACAATGCGCGTGGACCCCACTTTAGAGGCAGAACTGCGCGGCATGTTCGCAGCGCGCCATTCCGTCATGCCTGAGCGCAACGTCAAGCAAGCGACCCTGATTCCCTCGGCGCGGGCAATACCCAATCCACTCGGCACTGCTCCGGGCTGGTGGGTTGAGAAAGACGGGCATATCATCGTAGCGATGCCCGGCGTGCCACGAGAAATGTACCGCATGTGGGAACAAGAGGTCATCCCAGGGCTCAGTCCTTACACGGGCGGCCTGATCTTCACGCGCATCCTGCGTGTCTGGGGCCTGGGGGAATCGGCTGTTGAAGAGCGGCTGGGTGGGCTGGTTCATAGCAACAATCCTACTGTGGCCACTTATGCCAAGTCTGATGCGATCGATGTACGCATTACGGCAAAGGCTGAAACGCGCGAGCTGGCTGAGCAACAGGTAGCGGAGATGGAGGCGCGAGCGCGCGAGGTTCTCAGGCATCATGTCTTCGGCGTCGATAAGGATACGCTGCAAAGTGTGGTGGGTGAGTATCTCTCGGCCCGTAATCAGTGGTTGGCGGTAATGGAATCACTTACCGGAGGGCTGCTGTCGAGCACGATCACGGATTATCCCAGCAGCTCTAAATATTTCATAGGAGGCATAGTCGCATACAGCTCCGAACTCAAAGTGCAGATGGGCGTGCCTCGTGAGATCATAGAAAAATATGGTGATATCAGCGAAGAAACAGCACGTGCCATGGCGCGTGCCGTGCGTGAGCGTCTCGGAGCCGATTACAGCTTAGGTATTACGGGTGTTGCTGGTCCTGACAAACAAGAGGACAAGCCTGCGGGCACCGTTCATATCGCCGTCGAGGGGCCGGATGGCGTTGTTACCGGTACGGGACCCGGCTGGCGTGCCAGCCGCGACGATAACAAGCGCTTAGCTGTACTTGCGGCACTCAATCTATTGAGATTACATCTTGAGGGAGTAAAAAAGAGGCAATAACCGGGAACTTCAGGCTATGTCGTGAGAACTGCTCTTGTAACCATTGGTTGCGAGTGATATTATCAGTTCAGGCATCGATTACAAATGTTAGGAAGGACAGGTTAGAACAGTCTCGCGTCTCTTATTTCCTGAATGTGCAACTTATGGATGCTCCACCACGCCAGAAAGCGCAGGAACTCCCGGCCAAAGGCCGCGCTGAACGTAAAAGAAAGCGGGCGCGGCCTAGTTTTCGTCTGAGCCGTTCTTCGCCCTTATTCAGACTCTTTGCTGTTTTAGGGCCGGGATTAATAGCGGCAAACGCGGGTAACGATGCAGGTGGCATCGCTACATTTTCGCAGGCAGGTGCCAGCTATGGCTATAGCCTGCTGTGGACACTTGCTATTTCTGGCTTTTGCCTGGCAATTATACAGGAAATGTGCGCCCGCATGGGAGCAGTCACCGGTAAGGGACTGGCGGACCTCATACGCGAGCAATTTGGTGTGCGCTGGACTGCCCTTGCTATGCTCGCTCTACTCATCGCCAATACCGGTGTAACCGTATCCGAATTTCTTGGGATCGGTGCCAGCGTGCAGGTGCTGGCCAACGATCCTCATACCCCCCTGGTATACGTTGTCGTTCCCCTGGCAGGTCTGATTCTCTGGCTGCTTGTGATCAGGGGTTCCTACCGGCGCGTTGAGAAAGTCTTTCTGATCATGTCTCTCGGCTTTCTCGCCTATATTCCTGCTGCCTTCGCTGCTCATCCTGACTGGGGTGAAGTTGGCCGGCAACTAGTGATGCCTCATCTGAGCACAGATAGCGCCTATCTGCTCACAGCTGTTGCTATCGTTGGCACAACAATCAGCCCATATATGCAGTTTTTCGTCCAATCTGCCGTCGCCGATAAGGGTATCCATGCTGGTGACTATGTCTACGAGCAAGTTGATATCTTTAGCGGAACCATTTTCGCCTTAGTTATTGCCGCCTTTGTGGTCATCACCACGGGCGCTACGCTCTATCCACATCATCACCCGGTCAATACGGCAATTGATGCAGCTTTAGCGCTTCAGGCCTTCGCCGGTAAATACGCTTCGCTGCTCTTCGGTATTGGTCTATTTGGAGCATCGTTACTGGCAGCGGCGGTCCTGCCACTCTCCACTTCCTATGCTATCTGCGAAGCATTCGGCTTCGAGCGCGGCGTCTCACGCAGTTTCAGGGAAGCGCCCGTCTTCCAGAGTATCTTTACCGGCTTAATCATCCTGGGTGTGCTGATTACGCTTATACCGGGCTTGCCTATTATCCAGGTCCTGGTCGTGCTACAAGATTTGAATGCCGCCATGCTGCCCATCCTGCTGGTTTTTATCATCTTGCTGGTCAATAATCGCCGCCTGATGGGCCGCCATGTGAATAAGCTTGGCTTTAACATTATTGCCTGGATAACAGTGGTTGTGATAACCATGCTGATTGTACTTTTGCTGCTCAGTACTATTTTCAACATTACGCTGTAGTCATAGCTATTATATATCCAATATCTTTTCATCCACACATTTGTGGAATATAATTTCACAAGCCAGTAGACCGGCGATAAAATATAAAAGAAGTAGAGCTGTGATAGCCGGCATTTTGACAGTACCTCTTCTTGCCCAAGTACTGGCACAGTCAGTTCCTATCATCAACAGGGTTATAGCCAAGTCGCTAGACGTAAAGGAAAAAGCGCCTCCGCACGCTCATTGCCTCGCTCAAAACAGACCAGACTGAACCTTTTTTGGGCTTTTACGTAATCTATGGTAAGATACTATTTAGATTGTTATTAACAGCCGATCAGTCAGAATTGAGGCAATGATGTCCTGGAACCCCAAAGATGAATACGCTAATGAAACCCCGGGCGAGATAGACTATGCCAATCCTGCCTTTTACAGGCAGAATACCCCGGGAACGCCTCGTTCTGCTCAACCTGTACAATCCCTGGAGCCTGTCGCGCCATATCCCGATTATACTCGTGAGTCGCCCAGCAGCGATGGTTACGATCCAGCACTGATGACTCCGTATAGTGGACCTTCTGACATAGAGGGGTATACCACTGATGTCGGCGCTGAGCAACGTGAAGCTGCAAAGCATGGTAATGCCGAGGGGAGTAAAAAACGTAAGGGGCTGGCGGGACTCGGCGGCATTGGGGCAGCGCTGAGTGCCCTGCTGCTCAAGTTCCCTTTCCTACTTTCTTTCCTCAAATTTGGCTGGCTGGGCTTCTCTGCTCTATTCTCGGTTGTCGTTTACGCGCTCATTTTCGGCTGGCCGTTTGCCATCGGGTTAGTGGCTTTGCTCTTCGTTCACGAGATGGGACATGCGATTGTGATGAAGCTGAAAGGCATACCCATCGGCGGCATGATTTTTATCCCTTTGCTGGGTGCGGCGGTTATCATGCGGCAGATGCCCAAAAATGCGCGCGATGAAGCAGAAGTTGGTATCGCCGGTCCTATAGCAGGTGCGCTTGCTGCATCGGTATGCCTCGTCTTAGCGCGCATCTATCCAGATACGATATGGGCCCCGCTGGCCTACTTTGGCTTCTTCCTCAACCTGTTCAATCTCATTCCTATCGTGCCCTTTGATGGCGGGCGCGTGCTGGGTGCGATTGACCGGCGCATCTGGATTGTGGGTTTTATCGGGCTGCTCGCTTTCGAGATCTGGTCCTGGATCAATGGCAGCTTCTCAATCTGGCTGGTCTTTTTTATCTTGATGGCCGCGACGCAGCTCTGGTCGAGGCGCAAGGTACCTGATACGCCCGAAGCGCAGGCTTACTACGCAGTCCCAATAGGAGAACGCATCGTCCTCGGGTTGGCGTACTTCGGCCTTGCAGCCGTGCTGGTTCTGGGCATGACAATTTCACATGGCATGATTTTTGGGATAGGGCAATAGTATTAGCTACTTGCTCCTTACTTCAACCCCTACCATCTGCTCCAGCACTTTCAGTAGCGATGTATAATCCTCGCGCTCGTATCCTGCTGCGCGCGCCATTTCGTACACCTGGCGCGTAAGGGCCGTCATCACCACCGGAACCTTGTTCTCAGCTGCAAGGTCGAGCGCAAGCCCCAGGTCTTTATGCAGGAGATCGGTCATAAAGCCGGGTTGAAAACTGCCGTTGAAAGCGCGCAGGGGGAACTGGTTGGCGAGTTGCCAGCTTGCGCCGGTGCTTACACCAATGATGTTTGCCATTGTATCAACATCTACACCTGACTTGACGCCCAGTACAAACGACTCGGCTATGGTTGCCGCGATAGCGCCGGCCAGAATGTTATTCACAAGCTTGACAACTTCGCCTGCACCATTGGGTCCGACATAAAAAATATTCTCTTTCTTACCCATCGCTTCTAATACCGGGCGAGCCTGTTCAAATATCGCGCGTTCGCCGCCCACCATGATGGTCAACGTACCATTGACCGCCCCCTGCGAACCGCCACTCACGGGGGCATCGAGCAAATGTACACCACGGGTCGATGCTTCCTGCGCTAACTTGCGGCTTACACTGGGCGCTATGGTGCTCATATCTATGATGATCAGGCCTTTGCGCGCACCTTCGAGCAGACCGTTTGGACCGGTCACGACCTCGTCGACCTGTGGTGAGTTGGGCAACATAGTAATCACAATTTCTGATGCCATGGCAACAGCACGAGGAGAGGGAGTCAATTTAGCGCCTGCGTTGAGTACCTCCTGTACTTCCGGCTTTTCTGGATGACGCGCGTAAATAGTGACGTTGTGTTCTGCCTTTAACAGGTTGAGCGTCATAGGTCGCCCCATGACGCCAATGCCAATAAAACCTACCTGCATTTGCATAAGTCCTTTCTACCTTTTATTCCATTTCCACGATTACAGCCCCGCCCTTGACGACATCGCCTTCTTGATAGTGTACGTGTCGCACCTTGCCTGCGTAGGGCGCTGCAATCGTATGCTCCATTTTCATCGCGCTCAGTATCACAAGTACCTGGCGCTGCTCCACGCTGTCACCATCGTGTACCTGTACCTTCACAATAGTACCTGCCATGGGCGCAGCGAGTGCTTTCTGCGAGATGGTAACGTTCCCACCTCGCGCGGCTGTATCCACATTGGGAGGTTGGCGTCGTGCGAAATGATACGTTTGCCCATCAACAATCACCTGTGTCTCCCCTTCCTGGCGTTGCACGAAGGTGCGTATTTGCCTTGCGCCCCGCCGGAGCAGCACGAGATCATCAGTACCGAAGACACAACTTATTTCTTCTGCAGGGTATGCATCAACTTGCACACTCCACGCACCCGGTGCATCTTGCGCTGGCGCGATAGCTACACTATGTTTTTGCCCTTGATACATATAGGTAGCGCTACGCGATGCTCCGATCATACGCCAGGGCCCAAGCGTATGCCAGGGGTTCGGCGGTGGTTGACCATTCCACAGAGACGTATCCTCACCATTTCTCGCCATATCAACCAGGGCCGCCGCTGACAGTGCCATATGTATTAATCCATCTTGCAAAGCCTCTTGTTCCGTGTCTCTTCCCATTTCCCCGATCAGCCCGTAATCTTCGAGAAAACTGGTGTATGTACGTCCCTCGTGAAATGCGGGATGCGACGCAATGGCGGAAAGCAATGTAGCGTTCGTCTTGACACCGAACACCGCCTCCTGTCTGAGCGCAGTTTGCAGGCGTTCGATTGCCGTAGTGCGGTCTTCGCCATAGACAATCAATTTAGCGATCATCGGATCGTAATACTGCGTGATCTCGTCGCCACTCTCAATACCACTATCGACCCGGATTCCTGGACCTTCGGGCTTGACAAAGCGCGTAACGGTGCCTGTTGAAGGGATGAAGTTACTCTCAGGATCTTCAGCATACAGGCGCACCTCGATGGCATGCCCGCGCGAGCTAACCTGCTCCTGGGGTAAGTTAAGCGGCTGACCAGCGGCAATGTGCAATTGGTGACGCACCAGGTCTATGCCTGTGACAAGTTCGGTAACTGGATGCTCTACCTGCAAGCGTGTATTCATTTCGAGAAAATAAAAATGCTTATCGGTATCGAGTATGAATTCGAGCGTCCCTGCATTCACGTACCCGGCGGCCTTGGCAATACGTACAGCGGCCGCTCCCATCTCTTCCCGCAGCGCGGGAGTGAGCGCAGCAGAGGGACTTTCTTCGACAATTTTCTGATGGCGGCGCTGGATAGAGCACTCTCGCTCGCCAAGATGGATCAGGTTGCCAAAAGTATCGCCCAGTACCTGGATCTCGACGTGCCGTGGCTGCTGGATGAGTAGTTCAAGAAAAACGGTTGCATCGTCAAAGGCCGCCTGGGCCTCGCGCTGCGCGCCTGCCAGTTGCTCTTTAAAGTCACCCGCGGTATGCACTTCGCGCATGCCCTTGCCACCTCCACCTGCCGATGCCTTGATAAGCAAAGGGAAACCAATGTGGAACGCCTCGCTTATCAGCACCTCGTCGTCCTGGCTCTCGCCGTTGTAGCCTGGGATGATGGGTACGCCAACAGATTGTGCTAATCGCTTGGCCGCGATCTTCGATCCCATCAAACGCATAGCGGAGGCTGGTGGGCCGATAAAAATAATGCCCGCCTTCTCACATGCTTCGACAAAGGCCGTGTTTTCAGCGAGGAAGCCATAGCCCGGGTGAATAGCCTCTGCTCCGCTCTGTTTGGCCACATCTATGATGGTGTCTATACGCAGGTAGCTCTGGGCTGCGGGTGCAGGGCCGATGTAATAGGCCTCGTCGGCTTCGCGTGTATGTCGTGCATTCCGGTCGGCATCAGAGTAAACTGCCACGGTTCGTATACCCATTTCACGGCACGTTGCCATGATGCGGCTAGCTATCTCTCCCCGGTTGGCTATCAATATTTTCTTGAACATGATTTGGCACCTAACTGCATTGGTAGGCTGTAAGTTTATCTTTAGTTGGGTCATGAAACTGCATGTGTCCAACCTGGCCTTAGTACTGCGGTCATCTTACTATAAAGAGGCTTGTTTTGACAAATGCCGGAAAGAAGTTTCTTTAGCCTGGAAGTTCTGCGCTAATCTAAGGATGTGTAGACGACTAAGCGCAAAGTGGTCTGGTGCTGGCTGGGAATCCAATCTCCCGCACACGTAATCAAGTTCAGAAAGTCCCCACTGCCATTCCCAAAGATTTCTTGAACTGGCGCATCCTGGGGGGAATAGAACGCCAGGCCTGTGACGCGGAAACGCAGCGTGTTTCCATGCGCATCAGTCACCAGCACTTCGTCGCCCTTGTGTAGATCACGCAGATGCCAGAAAACCGCAGGATATCCACCTGGGCGATCAACGTGCCCGTCGATCACTGCGCTTCCTCGTTCGCCTGGATGGGAACCCGCGGCATACCATCCCACTCCCTCCCAGGGATTCTGCGTTGGTACTGCCAGGTTCCCATTAGAGGTAACTCCAACCTCTTCAATCGGAGCATTGACGCCTATTGCAGGAATGAGTAAACGTACCGGATTCGCGTGCCTGGCTGGTGTTGGTGATGATGAAGGTGTGGGTGTTGGACTTTTAACAAGGCGAGCAGTAGGCGAAGCTAGCTGCGGTAGTGGATGCGGAGAGGCGGACACCAGGCCGCATCCACAGAGAATAAGAGTTGTTATAAAGGCGATGAAAAACGAGGATAACCTGGCCAGGCGCATACGGCAGAAGCTGTCCGTGGCTGTAAACTCATAAGTACTACAAGGGCGCATATGCCGCAGAACAGTGTAACGCAGCGGAGTAGAATTACTCGGAAATGTCCCAGATTCATGATCGTATCCTCCTCCTAAATATATTGTCGTAATCCCCCTTTATATGTAAACGAAGCCGATGCGCAAATGGATGCTGTAAATTTTTTGGCTACTTCTATTATATCTTGCTTAGATTAAGACTTTATGCTATCCAGCCTGGTTTCCGTTTCTCCAGGTACGAGCGCAGCCCTTCCTGTCCCTCATCACTCACGCGCAGCGTAGCAATCAGCCCGGCGGTGTATCTGCGTGCTGCAGCATGGTCCATATGGCCCACGTTCAATGCCAGGGCTTTGCAGGCGCGTAGCGCTTGTGGCCCGCTGCTCAGTAACTCGCTTACCATCTTCCCCAGGGCATCATCAAGTTCATCAGCAGGCGTGGCGATGTGGACAAGACCGATCTCGCGAGCATGAGCAGCGCTGAATCGTTCACCTGTAACAAACAGTACACGAGCGTGTGTCTCACCAATTTTGCGCACCACATAGGGTGAAATAACGGCCGGCGCGATGCCCAGCTTGACCTCACTGAAAGCCAGCCGTGCGCTGTCGACGGCAATGACGATGTCACAGACCGCGAGCAAACCCAGGCCACCACCCATAGCTGTACCATTGACGCGCGCTATCACCGGGCAAGGAAACGTATTGATCGTGTCGAAGAGATCCGCCAGGTGCAGCGCATCATCCAGGTTTTGTTCCTGCGTGAACGTTGCTGAGGCTTTCATCATATTCAGGTCCGCCCCGGCGCTGAATGAAGGTCCCTCGCCCGTCAATATGACAGCATGCAGCCTTGTATCGCTGCGCAATTCGGTAAAAGCTGCCTGCAGGTCCTGGACAAGCTGTGCGTTAAATGCATTGTGTACCTCCGGACGCCGCATAGTGATCGTTGCAATCCTGTCTGCGTGGCTTCGCTCAACTGTGATGTGCGTGTATGTTGCCATCGTTTCTCTCCTTGGGGAGGTGTGTTTACATTCTGAACACACCAAACGGTGTGTCCGGCATAGGCGCATTTAAAGATGCTGCAATACCCAGTGCCAGCACCGTGCGCGTATCGCGAGGGTCAATAATTCCATCATCCCAAAGACGCGCAGTACTGTAATAAGGATTGCCTTCTTCCTCGTACTTTTCAAGAGTCGGCTTTTTGAACTCTGCCTCTTCTTCTTCGCTCATCGTTTTGCCGCGGGCCTCCAAACTATCCTTGCGCACTGTTGCCAGTACGCTGGCAGCCTGTTCGCCGCCCATCACCGAGATACGCGCATTGGGCCACATCCACAACTGCCTGGGTGAATAAGCGCGTCCGCTCATACCATAGTTGCCAGCGCCGAACGAGCCGCCGATGATCACCGTGAAGCGCGGCACAGGCACATTGGCGACAGCCATCACCATTTTCGCACCATCCTTGGTTATGCCATTATTCTCGTATTGCTTACCCACCATGAAACCGGTAATGTTTTGTAGGAAGATCAGCGGTGTGCTGCGCTGAGCGCATAATTCCATGAAATGGGTTGCCTTGAGTGCGCTCTCCGAAAAGAGTATGCCATTATTCGCGATGATGCCCACCGGGTAGCCCATCAGCCGGGCAAAGCCGCAGACGAGCGTGGCCCCGTAGAGTTCCTTGAATTCATGGAAGCGGCTCCCGTCGACGAGGCGCGCGATAACCTCGCGTACATCGTAGCTCTTGTGGCTATCTGTTGGGACAATGCCAAGGAGTTCGTTGGGGTCGTAACGCGGCGGTTCGGGTGTAGTAATATCCCAGGGAATATACTTGCGTCGATTGAGATTGGAGGCGATGCTGCGGCAGATCGCCAGCGCGTGTTCGTCATTCAGGGCGTAGTGATCGGTGACGCCGGAGATACGGCAATGCACATCGGCGCCGCCCAGTTCTTCTGCACTCACCACCTCTCCTGTCGCCGCTTTGACCAACGGCGGGCCGCCCAGGAAAATGGTGCCATTGCCCTGTACAATCACGTTCTCATCGCTCATTGCGGGAACATAAGCCCCCCCCGCTGTACATGAACCCATCACGGCGGCGATCTGTGGAATGCGCTGGCTGGACATGCGGGCCTGGTTGTAGAAGATGCGCCCGAAGTGGTCGCGGTCGGGAAAAACATCGGCCTGTAACGGCAAGAAGGCGCCCCCCGAATCGACGAGGTAAATGCATGGTAAGTGGTTCTGTTCGGCAATCTCCTGAGCGCGTAGATGTTTCTTGACGGTCATTGGGTAGTAGGTACCGCCCTTGACCGTGGCATCGTTCGCAACGATGATGCATTCCTGTCCTTCGACTACTCCGATACCTGTGACTATGCCGGCCGATGGCGCTTCGTTATCATACATGTCCCAAGCTGCCAGGGGGCTAAGTTCCAGGAAAGGCGTATCGGGGTCGCATAATAACTGGATACGTTCGCGGGCCAGTAATTTATTACGCTTGCGGTGTTTGGCGATGGCATCCTCACCTCCACCCTGCTGCACCTGTCGAATACGTTGGTTAAGTTGATCTAGAAGTTGCTGGAAGTAGTGTGTGTTCTCTTGAAATTCGGGGCTATTGCGATCTATGCGAGTTTCAATGGTGCCCATAGGTGTTTATTCCTCTCGACAACGCTGTCCGGGACACGCGTCCCTCTATACTGTTTGCAGCATAGCACTGTGCAGGACGCAGCGTCAAGTTAACAGGGTTGGAGAGTGGAAAGATATTGAGCAGTTCTCACTGTGGTGACTCGGTCAGTTGCTCCGGCGGACGGAAATCGCCAGGATGGCCGGGGTAAGGTGCCAGGCCTGCACCCGGTCCTAGCTCTTTAGTTGGTGTCGTGAGCTTGTTGGCCTTACGCTCCAGGGCGAGGTAAATCAAATCGACTGCGCCCTCCAGATCGAGGACTCCAGTGTTCACTACGATATCGTACAGGTGTGGATCATTCGCATTCTGGTTATGGACTTCCTGTAGAAAACGAACCCGGTCGCGGTCTTTGAGCTGAATGCGTGAACGGGCTGCCGCTTGATCCAGTCCTTCACGGACCATGACATAGGCAACACGTGAATCGAATGGCGCTACTATCCTTGTATGCAGTACATCGCGCCTGCTAGCTAAGAGGACTTGCGAGCCTCGACCGACAATCACTACATGTCCGGCAGCGGCTGCCGACTTGACAACCCGGCTTAGTGCAGCCCGGTAGGTACGAGAATCTGTTACCGTGGTGGGGAAAGGCGCAGTCACAAGCGCTGCCGGTTCAAACAGCTGCATCCCCTTCAGAATGCGTTCGATGATGCTCTCAACGCGCTCATCGTGCTCTTCTACTTCCGCCTCGCTGACGCCTAGCTCATGTGCCGCCTGCACGACAACCTCGTGGTCGACCAACTGCCATCCCAGGCGTTTGGTGAGGCGCGTGGCAATCTCTCCGCCGCCGCTGCCATATTCGCGTGAGATGGTGATGGCCCGCATGTGGGAAATTACATCGGGTTCCTGGTTAACCTCGTTCATATGAGTAGTCCTCCTTTGTATTTTAGCATTTGAGTAACTGGCTAACAAGGTGAACAAGAGGCTGAGATGTCAGCCTGGTATTGATAATTTCTATCATCTCTGCATCCACAGATTCTCTATATATCATCTCTATCGACGCCTCGATCTCGGACAGAAGTGCGTTGGAGTCAGCGCTATTTTGCCGGTATCGTGCCTGGACAGCATCGACCAGCGTTGCTATTTGCTGTTGCCGGTCGGCCGAAACAATTTTGATGGGCAAACGTTTCCACACGTCGGGATAGATGCGCCCCTTGCGTGTCCCTTCATGCATGTTGGAGGCAAGGTATGCGCGCATGAAACGGCTATTGATGATGGCAAGCAGGTAACGCAAATCGAATAATTCGGCAATAGAGGCGAGATCATCCGTGATGCCGCTCAACTGTTGGGATTTTCTATAGACCTTTTGAATGCCTCTCTCTTCGATGGCTCCTGCCTGTGCTAATGCTTTCCAGGGGACCACTACTTGAACGCTGTGATTAGCAAATAATCCATCACAATCATAGTAGCCGCCTGAAGTTTCACCCAGTAACAGCTTCTCAGGTATACGAAAGAGTGCGGGATGTCTTGGACCGCGCATGTGTAGGCGATATTTCTCAAATGCTACATGGCGCCGGCGATGCAGATAATAGCTGTCTATATCTTCACCAAGTACACCATCATCAATATATTCTGCAGGACGCTCTGTACCGGCAGATTGATGTACAAAGACATCGTGAAGCGTGAAGAGTTTTTGCCTTTTCCCATCTATTAATGGGTCGCAGCGCTCATTGCTCTGTGCTTCGATACCTGTGCCGGTATAAGCAATAGCGCATAGCGGGATAGTACCCTCTGCCAGGCTTTTATCAAGGTTACTGTCGTAGCGCCAGCGGAAGATCTGGGCATTATGCGAGGGCAATTGTAGTAGGGTTGGTAAGGTTTCAAAGTGCTCGCAATCGATCAGCAGGTGCTTGCGCCGCTTCACTGTATATTGCTCATCAGGGACGCGATGCTCGACATACACAATGGTACTCTCGACAGCAGCATCTTGAAAGAGGCGCAGTCCCGGAAAGAAGTCGATTTGCAGCAGGCAGTATTGGCTGCTAAGTGCCTGCCGCAAACGTTCAGCGTACCCCTCTGTCTCTATGCCGCTGGAGACGATCAAGCCGAGCCGCCCTGTTTCGGGACGTAGAAATTGCAAGTTTCGTTCAAAGAACGGCACAAACAGGTCCCAGCGTTGATGCAGCAGTTTATAGATGCCAAAGTTCCAGACTTCGTTGCGATAAAGCAAGTTAGTAGGACTTTCGCCCGCGCTGACATAGGGAGGATTGCCAACGAGATAATCCAGGCCGTACTTGCCTGTGGCAAGCGGCACTGCATGTTGCGGTAGCCCTTTAGCTTCTTTAATTTCGATAACACGCTGCTCTTCATCCGTGAGCGCCTGGCGATGTGTGAGTGAGGATGGAGCGCTTGAGTGTTTACCGTTTAACTGAGTACCTGTTTGCTCGTTAATTGCCGGCTCAAGGATATCGACACAGTAGATATGGAAGCACTCGATACTCCTGCACAACTGATCTTGCCTATCGACCAGGAATGGCAGGCATTGTATGAGCAGGTTCATTTCGGCCAGGTAACAGGCAAAAGGATTGAGATCAAAACCTAAAAAAGTATTGGTCAATATTTGAAGGGCATATTCAGGGCTAACCTTGCGTTCAAAAACCAGGCGCTGCAAGATATGCCTTTTGCGTGCAGCCGCTGCTACTAAAAACGAACCGCTGCCGCAAGAGAGATCGCCCAGCGTTTTATCTAGAAAGCCGAGGCATTTCCTATAGTCTAGAACTATATCTACAAAAGTGGGGATACCAAGCGAATCGAGCATATAGTCCACCACTTGCAGGGAGGTGTAAAATTGCCCTTTCGCGCTGCGTTCTGTATTTGCAATGTAGCCCTCGTTATAGACTCTTCCCAGTATATCTACGTTCAGCCCCTGGAAGTCAAAGTGTTTGAGCAGGGTATACAGGGCCAGGGTGGTCTGCTCATCAGCAGTGAACCAATCGTAAAGCCCCTGGTAGTAGAGAGGATTATGTTGCTCTGAGCCTGCACGCCGGTATGTCTGCTTGAGGAGTCGAGAATACACATTGTTAATACAGGAGGGGAATTCACTAAGGTATTGTGCATGGGTCGTGAAAGTCTCACCAGGGATGAGGTGAGGTGTAATCAGCCCATAATCCTCGCAGGCGCGTACAAAAAAGATACGCACAAAGTGCATGTAAATGGTTTGCAAGCAGAATTCGGCCTCTGGATTGCTGGGGTTACTACCCACTCGTGCCTGCCAGGCATTGTATACTTCGCTTGCTTGCTTGCTGAGCATGTAATCTGGGCAGTTCATGGTGGCGTTAGTATATGAGGCTTGCCGCCGGTAATCAGCAAAATGCTGTTGATGCAGGGTGAACTGGGCACGAACCTGTTTATGCATCGAACCTAACACTGGTTTGAGCTGCTTGACAAGCGTGTCAATTTGCTCAGGTGTTTGCAAGGTTAAATTTCGGTGATTAATGTCAGGTTGTTGCATGCTTACTCCAGCGCTGACGGATTCTTAGTTTTTTACGCATTATGCATCAATTGTAACAAAAATTCAAGACAACCAATTCAACCCTTCCGCATGTTGTGGGGAGTGAATCAAGCAGGGGCAATACAGTTCACAGCAGATGGATAGTCGGTCGATGCGCCTTTTGTCGTGTTGACAAAGCCCACCTCATCGTGTACTATACAGTGCGTGCGATACAGAGTCGTGGGTTTCCTCCTAATCTCTCCTCGTACATGATTGGGGTGTGGCCAAGCGGTAAGGCAGTGGACTTTGGATCCACGATCCCAGGTTCGAATCCTGGCACCCCAGCCAGTTTTATGGATAGAGTGGACTTTATTGATTGCAGTAATTAAAAAATCAAGCGATGAGCATCAAAGTCTCGCGTTAGCTTGATCCATCAATCCCCTGGAACTGCTAAGACAAAACAAAAAGGTTTGTAATTTTACTATGAATACATTTGCGAGCGTAGTGCTTGCAGCAGGCAAAGGCACTCGAATGCGTTCAACGCTGCCAAAGGTGCTTCACCAGGCCGCGGGGTTGCCTCTAATAACGTATGTACTGAACGCCATCGGAGCCATCCCCACCACTTCTGCATTTGCCCCACTCCTCACGAGAACCAGCGGTCATCGTCCCATTGTCGTGGTTGGATACGGAGCAGAGCTGGTAGAAGCCACATTTGGAGATCGCTGTCTTTATGCCGTGCAGGAGGAGCAACTGGGCACCGGCCACGCGGTACTGGCAGCCCGGGAAGCCGTTGACACACTGGATCCTTTACCTCAAACGGTGCTGGTTTGCTATGGTGACACACCGCTTATTAGCAATGAAATACTTGCCCGCGTGCTGGTAGAGCATCTCACAAGCCAGGCTACCATCACCTTCCTCACTGCGATCACCGAGCAGCCTTCTGATTTCGGGCGTGTCGTCCGTGATGCAGGTGGGCGAGTGCACGAGATCGTTGAGGTCAAGCGTGCCACCGAAGAGCAAAAACGTATCAGGGAAATCAACTCTGGAGTTTATTGCTTTGAGCGCGACTGGCTCTGGTCGGCATTACAGACACTTCCGAGGAATGCAGCAGGCGAGTACTATCTCACCGACCTTGTGGGCATGGCAAGTGCCCAGGGGTGTACGATTGCAACTGTCAGCGGATCATTCGATGAAACCATCGGCATTAATGACCGGGTACAACTGGCCACTGTTGAGCACTTGCTGCGCCAGCGTGTGCTCGAGCGGCATATGTATGCAGGCGTCACCATTATCGATCCTGCAACTACCTATATCGATGCGGACGTGGAAATTGGGACAGATACCGTTATTCTCCCTGCTACGATGATCACGGGCAAAACACGAATCGGCTCAGCATGTCGCATCGGACCGGGAACGACCATTGACCAGTCCATTCTTGGCGATGATTGCATCGTGCGCAATTCGGTACTGGAAGAGACAACCTTCGAGGACGGAGTGCGCATTGGACCTTTTAGCCATTGCCGCCCTGGTGCTTACCTTGCACGTGATGTGCGTATGGGAAACTTCGGAGAAGTGAAAAACTCGTACATCGGCGCGGAAACGGACATGCATCACTTCAGCTACATTGGTGATGCCACTGTAGGTGAGCATGTGAATATCGCTGCTGGTACCATTACCTGTAATTATGATGGAGTACAGAAAAATCATACGCATATAGGTGACGGGGCTTTTATCGGAAGTGATACAATGTTAGTAGCTCCTGTAACAGTTGGTGAGTATGCCGTCACAGGAGCCGGTTCAGTGGTGAACCGCGATGTTCCTCCTGGAGCCGTGGTGGTTGGTGTTCCGGCACGTGTACTGCGGACGCGTCAACCGCTGGATGGTTCCTCTAAAGAGGGTAGCGAAAAGGAGTGATCGGTCTTATGGACGGCGCTGGTCCGGCCGGAATAATAATGGCGACCCTCGCGGTCGCCCGCGCCGCTACCGATGTTCAAAGTCCACAACTTGACACAGGAGCGTGGATACAAATCATTGCACTGATCGTATCCTTAATTCTGGCTGCGGCGGCTTCGGCTGCTGAAACTGCGTTTACCTCTATCAACCGCATTGCGCTCAAAAACCTGGTGGAAGAGGGTGATGAAAAAGCTAAAAAGATAGAACAACTGATAGCGCAGCCGAACGTCTTCCTCTCGACCATCCTGGTTGTAAATAACGTAGCGGTCATCGTCGCTTCTAGCATGGCCACCGTGCTGGCGCTCCGCTTCTCGCCAAACTATGGTGAGCTCATCGCTACGATCCTCGGTTCCCTGGTGGTGTTGATCTTCTGTGAGATTACGCCGAAAACTGCCGCTGTACAGAATCCGCTGCGTTGGGCTCGCGCCCTGCTAAATCCTGTTCGTGGTGCCGTCTGGCTTCTCCGCCCGATCGTCTCGTTATTGACCGCTGTTACAAACTCCCTGGTGCGTCTGATGGGTGGCCAGGTGAGACATCGTGGTCCTTTCGTGACAGAGGAGGAATTGCGCCTGCTGGTGAACGTGGGTGAGGAAGAAGGTGTACTCGAAGAGGAGGAAACAGAGATGATCCGCAGTATCTTCGAGTTTGCCGATACAACCGTGCGCGAAGTGATGATACCGCGTATAGACATGGTAATACTCGAGAGCGATGCCACTGTTGATCAAGCTGTGGATGTGGCTTTGCAGGGCGGCTTTTCGCGTATCCCGGTCTACGAAGAAAATATCGATAACATTATTGGGGTCTTATATACCAAGGACATGCTCAAACAATTGCGGGAAGATCACAATTCCTTACCGATCCGTGACCTGGTGCGCCCGGCATACTTTGTGCCCGAGACGAAAAAGCTGGATGACCTGCTGCGTGAAATGCGCCAGAGGCGCATACACATGGTGATTGTTATCGATGAATATGGCTCGGTGGCAGGGCTGGTTACCATTGAAGACCTGGTTGAGGAGATTGTCGGGGACATTCAAGACGAGTATGACCGCGAAGAGAACCTGTACGAGCAAGTCAATGAGTACGAGTACATCTTTGACGCCAAGATCGGTATCGACGAGTTCAATGAGTTGATGGATACGAACCTGGGGGACGAGAATTACGAGACCCTGGGCGGGTTTTTGTATGCCCAGCTCGACAAGATTCCTGTTGCGGGTGATACGATTACATTCCAGAATTTGAGATTCACGGTCTTAACTACCCGCGGGCGGCGTATTACTAAGGTAAAGGTGGAACGTGTACGTGACACTGCTGCCGACTCCATACAGCAAGAACAAGCAGACCAGTTGCTATTGCCTCCCGCTGGAGAAACAAGCAGGGCTAATGCGCATACTGTAGACAAAACTCCATTGAAGCCACATTCGCCTTATGAGATTAAAGAGGGATGATTAATGTTGCCAGCGCTTCCTGCTCTGCCTCGCGCAGTGCGCGTCGTCGAGGTTGGTCCTCGCGATGGCCTGCAAAACGAGAAGGTTATCGTGCCCACCGGGCAGAAAATACAATTCATACAGATGCTCGCCGATGCTGGTTTGCCTGTTGTTGAAGCCACCTCTTTTGTTAGCCCACGCGCCATACCACAGTTGAGCGATGCGAGTGAAGTCATGGCTGGCCTGACGCGCCTCTCGACGACGTCGTATCCAGTGCTGGTCCCAAACTTGAAGGGCATGGAACGTGCGCTGGCGGCAGGAGTTCGTGCCGTTGCTGTATTTACAGCCGCCAGCGAGAGCTTTACGCGGCATAACATCAATGCCACTATTGCAGAGAGCCTTGCCAACTTTCGCCCGGTGGTGGCGTTGGCGCAGCGCGAAGGGGTACCGGTACGCGGTTATATCTCGACAGTTTTTGGCTGTCCTTATGAGGGGGAGGTGGATCCATGGAAGGTACTCGCTGTGGCCCGGGCACTCCTGGAGATGGGTATCGAAGAACTTTCCTTGGGCGATACAATTGGAGTAGCAACGCCGAACCAGGTGGTGGATGTGATTAGCCTCCTGGTCAATGAAGGCGCCATGCCGGTCGAGCAACTGGCCGTACACTTCCATGATACACGCGGCACAGCTCTGGCAAATGTGCTGATGGCCTTGCAATTGGGTATCACCATTGTTGACTCTTCTGCAGGCGGCCTGGGCGGCTGTCCCTATGCTCCGGGAGCCGCTGGTAATTTAGCGACCGAAGACCTGCTCTACATGCTGCACGGCATGGGTATCCAAACCGGTGTAGACCTTGACAAAGTGGTTGCCGCTACGCGCTTTATCGCCCCACTGCTGGGTCATGCTCCAACCAGCAAGTATTACCAGGCGGCAGAGAGTGCAGAGTAGGAACGCGTGAAGTGCGTTCCTACAAATCTATCAATGCGACTCTAAATACTGAATCGCCTTCACCAGTTGTGCATCCCCACTATTGAGGATTTGTTGCAAAGTCATATGCCCCTGAATTTCGGCATCGGGTGTGAGTGGGGTTAGCTTGGGGTTCAGCGGCACGGTAAAACCGGGATTGGGGGTAATGCCGTGGTCACGGAGAAATTGACCATTGGGAGTGAGCCACTCACTTGTTCCCAGGAGAAGAGCCGAGCCATCGGATAGATCATACTCTTGTAGCACCGTACCCGTGCCAAAGGTTTTCGTGCCTAGAATAATCGCCCGGTGGTTGTCTTGCAGGGCACCAGAAACAATCTCCGCGGCGCTCGCCGTATTGCCGTTGACCAGCACCACAATCGGGATGTTTGTATCGATGGGCTGCCCATTTACAGGGACGGGTGTTCGCTGTCCGCTGCTGTCCTGCTCTAAAAGCACATTCCCGCTGCGTATAAACTGGCTGGCTACGTTGATGGCTTCCTGGAGGTATCCTCCGGGATTATCGCGCAGATCTAGAATGATCTTTTTTGCTCCCATTTTTTTAGCCTGGTTGAGCGCGGCTTTGAGCTGATCTGAAGCTCCAGTGGAAAATTGGCTGATTTGAATATGCGCAATATGTGCGTCTGCAATATAGTGCATAGCCACAGAAGGTACTGGAATCTCTGTGCGCTTCATAGTGAATGTCAGCGTCTGATTTGTTGACGGGCGTTTGATTGTGATAGATACATTTGTGCCCGCCTGTCCCTGGATAAGTGAACTGACGGTGTTGAGATCTTTCCCCGCAACACTCGTGCCGTTCACGGCCATGATGATATCCCCACGTTTAAGCCCGGCCTTCTGTGCCGGAGTGCCCGAGATAGTTGAGGTGATGGTTAATTGTTTCGTTGTAGGGTCTTGCCGCAGGTAAATGCCGACACCTATAAGGGTGCCGCTAAGTTGTTGGTGCTCGGCTTGCACGTCCTGGGGTGTAAGGAAACGGGTATGACCAGTATCATGCAGTACGCCTAGCATGGCCTGGATAGCCTGGTACGACATCTGCTGATAGTTGATGGCTTTGCGGTCGACATAGTTCTGGTCTACGATGTTCCAGGCCTGCTGAAAGATATTGGCATAACTTTTAGATGGGTTGCTGGGATTGAAGTTTGAATTGGTAAATGCCTGGTGACCAAACCAACCACCTAGAAATGCAATCATCATCAAGGCAGCAGTAACGACAATCTGCCCAAAAATCCGGCCAAAGCGGGGATCCTTAGCGGGCGGTGGTTCTTTTGTGGATACCTGCTGCTGCATGGAATCATTTGAGTTTGTTGCTGGAGTGGGTCTGGACTGGTCGTTAGGTACCGGTCTGTATCCTTGGTTTATTTCGGGCTGTTCATACCAGCGTGGATCGTCGTAGTTACTCACCAGTGGCCTCCAATGGCTAGTCTTCTTCTGATTAAATTTCTATATCTATTACGTAACAAAGTATGTGAGGTGGTATGGTTATTGTAATGTCTCTATCGTAATAGTCTCTGGCTTGAAAAGTCAACGGCATTTACATAACAAAAAACAGGGGTGTAGTTCGGGAAAACTGCACCCCTGTAAATCTGCTGCAAAAACTTTGTTTGTTGCGGCTCCAACTAAGAATAATGCACTGCCGGTCTCTACTCGTTCGGAGTGCTTGTCGCCTCGTTGCCTTCTGAGACAAGGGCGGGTGTTGGAGTGGTTGCAGTGTTGCTCGAGGTTGTCGTAGCAACCTGGCCTTTTTTGGAAGCGGCAGGCGTAGGAGTTTGCTTTTTCGGTGGCTCCCATCCGGGCGCACGGGAGACAATCATCGACATCATCTTCCCCTCCATAATTGGAGAGCGCTCAATAACAGCCGATCCTTTTAATACTTCTGCGATTCCATCAAGCAACTTACGACCAATGTCGGGGTGGCGCATCTCCGCTCCACGGAACTTGACACTGACTCTGACCCGATCACCTTCAGCCAGGAACTCTTGAATCTTGCGTGTCTTTACGTCTACATCGTGCTCGTCTGTACGAGGACTCAAACGAATCTCTTTTAATGTAATCGTCTTCTGATTCTTACGCGCTTCGTTTTCTTTCTTTGCCTGCTCATACTTGTAGCGGCCATAGTCCATCAGTTTGCAGACTGGTGGAATGGCGTTGGGTTGTACCTCGACCAGGTCAAGATCCCGGTCACGGGCAATTTCAAGCGCACGCTGGGTGGGCATGACTCCGATCATCTCGCCGTTTTCGTCAATTAAGCGCACCTCGCGCGTGCGAATGCGCTCATTTACCCGCGTTTCTCGCGTGCCGCGGTCGTTCCCCCGAATATCCCTGTTAATAGGCTAGACCTCCTTTATTATGGTAACAGTAAAAATTACACCTGAAAGGTGTATAGACAACAACTATGGAGCCACATAGAGTGTAGCATACTGCCTCAAGCAAGTCAAATAAATTTTGCCATCCCGCCAGACAGATTGGCTTGCCCTCCTTGACATCATTGCCGCCTCCTCTACGGCCATACTGAAAAGCTCGGGATACACAGACGCCACTGCCCTCGTAGCTGGCTTTCGTTGGGCCTTTTTCGTGAGTGCAGGGGTCGCCGTTGTTGGTGTCC
>Ga0209647_1000474_pt1 | contig 37628 bp, 33 predicted proteins | sample GraSoi_2013_60cm_FD_185827 | JGI IMG/M metagenome (GOLD analysis project Ga0209647, IMG submission 185827) | Grasslands soil microbial communities from the Angelo Coastal Reserve, California, USA - Sample 9_17_2013_60cm (SPAdes) (version 2) | ecosystem: Environmental > Terrestrial > Soil >... | reverse complement strand
GTGTATTTTTGCCACCGGCGCGCAGACCACCGGCAGGCCGATGGCGGAGATCGGCTGCGTCAGCATGCCGACGCTCGCGCGCGCCGGCAGCTCGCGCCCGCGAACGGAAAATATTTCCTGGCCGATGTGATGCGCAGGGCGCGGCGTGGCCGGCGCGAGGATCACGTCGAGCGACTCGAAGAGATGCAGGATCTTGTTGTAGCACGCCCGGCGCACGCGCTGCGCCTTCAGGTACCAGGACGCGGGTATCAGAGCGCCCGCGAGCAGGCGGTCCTGGATCAGCGGCTCGAAGTCCTCCAGGCGCACGCGCAGATTCGGCAGATGCAGCTGCCCCGATTCGGACGCGGTGATGGTGAACGCCGCCGCTCGCACCAGTGCCGCATCGGGAATTTCCACGTCCCTCACCGCGCCCAGGCTTTGCGCGGCGCGCCGCATGAGCTCGAAGACTGCGGGCTCGCAGTTCTGCTCGAAGTAGCCGGTGGCGAGACCGATGCGCAGGCCGCCGATGCCGGCGTCGACCAGCTTCGATACCGGCTCGATCGGCCGGTTGGCGCAGGCCGGGTCCGAGGCATCGGGCCCCTGCATGGCGTCGTACGCGGCCGCGAGGAGACTGAGCGAGGCGGCGAAGGGTCCAGCGTGGTCGAGGCTGGCGACAAAGGGAAACACTCCGCTGCGCGACAGCCTGCCGTAGGTGGGCTTGAGGCCCCAGACGCCGCACAGCGACGCCGGCACGCGGATCGAGCCGTTGGTGTCGGTGCCGAGCGTGAGCGGAACCATACCCGCCGCGACCGCAGCGGCGGATCCGCCGGACGAGCCACCGGCGATGCGCTCGGGGTCGTGCGGATTGCGCGTCGGGCCGTAGTGGCTGTTCTCGGTAGTGAAGCCGTAGGCGTACTCGTCCATGTTGAGGGCGCCCACGCAAACCGCGCCGGCCGCTTCGAGGCGCGCGACCAGCGTCGCATCCTTGCGCGCCGGAGGAAGGTCGCGATTGATCTTCGAGCCGGCGAGCGTGGTGACGCCTTCGAGGTCGAAAAGATTCTTCACCGCGAACGCCACGCCGGCCAAGGGACCATCGAGCGACTTCGCGCGGCGCAGGGCGCGCGCCTCGGTCACCTCGGTGAAGGCATTGATCGCGGCGTCCTTCGCCCGGATATTGGCGAGCGTTGCGGCAATCATGGACGCCAAACCGGTGCCTGCTCATCCTGAGGCTCGAGCGGCGCGTCGAGCACCGGCGCGGCTACCGCCTGTATTCTCTGAAGCTGCAGCACGACTTGCGCAAGGCGCGCTGCGGAGAGCTCGAGGTCCATGAGCTGCGCCAGCGCGGCGACCGTCGCAGCGTCTATTGGCTTGGAATTTGCTTTAGCGTCGGTCAAGGGAGCGAACCATGAAACGATTCAGTGTCGAGGCAGAGCCCTACCACTGGCCCTTCGATGGCGCCATCAGTCCCGGCCGCGTTGCTTTCGTGGTGATCGACATGCAGATCGACTTCTGCGGGCCTGGCGGCTACGTGGACGGGATGGGCTACGACATCGGCCTTACGCGCAGCGCCATCGAGCCGATCCGCGCCGTGCTCGAGGTTGCGCGCCAGGTTCCCGGCATGCACATCATCCACACCAGGGAAGGTCACCGTCCCGAGCTGGTGGATCTGCCGGCCAACAAGGCCTGGCGCAGCAAGAAGGTCTGCGCCGGAATTGGCGAGCTCGGGCCGGCGGGGCGCATCCTGGTGCGCGGCGAGAAGGGTTGGGACATCATCCCGGAACTCTACCCGAAGCCCGGCGAGATCATCATCGAGAAGCCGGGCAAGGGCAGCTTCTACGCCACCGATCTCGAGCACATCCTGCGCACGCTTGGTATCAGCCATCTCATCCTCTCGGGGATCACGACTGACGTGTGCGTGCACACGACGATGCGCGAGGCCAACGATCGCGGCTTCGAGTGCCTGATGCTCACCGACGGCACCGCGGCCACGGACTACAACAACCACCTCGCCGCCATCTCGATGATCGGCAAGCAGGGCGGAGTGTTCGGAGCCACCAGCGACTCGAAGACAGTGGTACAAGCGCTGCGCTCCGTCCTAGCGCACCAGGGCGTTTCCGCTTAGCGCTTCGAGCACCGCTGCACAGGGCGCGCTCCATCCGGCGATGCCGCCCTGCGCCACGATCATCTCGAGGGTGGCGCGCTTGAACTCCGGGAAGTAGCTCTCGGTCGCGTCCTCGACCAGCAGGCAGTCGTAGCCGCGATCGTTCGCCTCGCGCAGGCTGGTCTGCACGCACACCTCGGTGGTCACGCCGGCGAACAGCAGCTGCGTGATGCCCCGCAAACGCAGGATGTCGCCGAGCGCAGTGGCGTAGAAGGCGCCTTTGCCGGGCTTGTCGATGACGATTTCGCCGCCGCGCGGGGCGAGCTCGGGCACGATGGCGTGACCCGGCTCGCCGATGACCAGGATGCGGCCCATCGGCCCGGCATCGCCGATGCGCAGCTTCGGGCTGCCGCGCATGCGCTTTGCCGGCGGGCAGTCGGAAAGATCGGCGCGGTGGCCCTCGCGGGTGTGGATGATCATGAGGCCCGCGCGCCGGCAAGCCTCGAGCAAGGCCTTGACCGTGGGAACGATGGCGGTAAGTCGCGCCACATCGTTGCCGAGCGCCGCGCCGAAGCCGCCGCTTTCGAGGAAGTCGCGCTGCATGTCGATGACGACGAGCGCGCTGGTGCGAGGCTCGAACGCGTAGTCGAACGGCCGGGCGCGAACACGCATCATGCCGCGGCCTCCGCATGCCCGGCCATGTAGCGGCCGATCACCGGGATCTCGGCCTTGGCCGAGGCAACCTCGTAGACCAGGCGGCCATCGAAGATCACCGTCAACCGATCGGAAAGCTCGAGCAGCTCGTCCAGGTCCTCGGAGACCAGCAGCACCGCGGCGCCGTCGTTGCGCGCCGCGACGATGCGGTCGTGAATCTCGGCGACCGCGGCGAAGTCGAGGCCGAACACCGGATTCGCCACCACCAGCACCGAAGCGCGCTCGGAGAGCTCGCGCGCGAGCACCGCGCGCTGCACGTTGCCGCCGGAAAGCGTGTCCATGCGGGCGAGCGGCCCGCGCGTCGCGACCTTGAATTGCTCGATGAAGCGCAGCGCCTGCGCCTCGATCTGCGCACCGCGCAGCCAGATGCCGGAGGCGAGCGGCGCACGGTCGAAGGTGCGCAGCGCCATGTTCTCGGCCACGCTCATGCTCGGCACGCAGGCGTTGCGCAGCGGCTCCTCGGGCAGGCTGAACGTCTTGTGGCGCCGGATCTCGTTGCGCGTGGCGCCGTAGAGCTCGCCGGCGACGCGGATCTCGCCGGCCGTGTGCCGCCGCTGGCCGACGAGCGCCTGGACCAGCTCGCGCTGGCCGTTGCCCGAGACCCCGGCGATGCCGAGGATTTCGCCGCCGCGCACCGCAAGGCTCAATCGATCGACCGCGACGCGTCCGGCGTCGTCGTGCACCACCAGATCCTCGATGACCAGCCGCGGCTCACTGGGCGTGTGCTGGAGCTTCGTGGCGTTCGCGTGCGGGATCTCGCGCGAGCCGACCATCATCTCGGCAAGGCGTGCCGCATCGAGCTCGGCGATCAGGCCGCCGCCGGTCAGGCGGCCGCGGCGCAGCACCGAAGCGGCGTCGGCAAACGCCATCACCTCGCGGAACTTGTGCGTGATCATGAGGATGGTCACCGCGCCGGCGCGCGTCAGGTCCTTCAGCACGCCGAGCACCTCGTCGGCCTCGCTCGGCGTTAGCACCGACGTCGGCTCGTCGAGAATCATGAAGCGGCAGGACAAATAAAGCTGCTTGAGGATCTCCAATTTCTGCTTCTCGCCCGCGGCGAGGCCCGAGACCGGCCGGTCCAGCGGAATCTTGAACGGCACGGTTTGCATGAAGGCCGCGAGGCGCTCGCGCTCCTCGCCCCAGCGGATCACCGCGGGAACGTCGGCGCGCGACATCACCAGGTTCTCGGCGGCGGTCATGCTCGGCACCAGCGTGAAGTGCTGGTAGACCATGCCGATGCCCAGGGCGTGCGCATCGTGCGGCGCACGGATCTTCGCCTCGTGCTCGTCGATCTGGATCTGTCCGTGATCGGGCCGGTAGAAGCCGACCAGGCACTTGACCAGCGTGCTCTTGCCGGCGCCGTTCTCCCCGAGCAGCGCGTGGAACGAGCCGGGCGCGACTTTGATCGACACGTCGTCGAGCGCGACGAAGCTGCCGAAGCGCTTGGTCATGTGCAGCACCTCGACGCCGAGCGCGTGCTGCGGCGCCACCGCGTGCTCCGGCTTGAGGCGCATCAGCCCGGGGTCGAGCGTCACGGCTTCAGCTCGCGAGCGCCTTGGCGCGCATCGGGGGAGCGAAGCCGCACGACGTGCCGTCGGTGACCCGCACTTCATCTTCCCAGGGCAGGCGGTAGCGCCCCGCCACCAGGTCCTTCATATAGGTATAGGGACAATCGCGCGCGCCGCCGCTCACCGCGACGTAGCCGCGATGGCCGAGCTGGTAGATGTTGTTCTCGACGCCCCAGTGGCAGCGCGCCTCGCGCACCAGATCCGGCCGCAGCTCGCAGGTGATGATCTCGTCGGCGCGCGAGCCGCCCTCGACCAGCGGCGTGCCGTCGAAATTGACGAACATGCCTTCGCCCATCGAGTCGAACGTGCCGTCCGAGCCGCACATGCAGACGCTCGCGGTGAGCATCAGGTTGCTGAAGGCGTTCGCCTGGTTGGTGAGCTTCCAGCTGTGGCGGATCGGCGCGGTGTAGCCGGCGGTGCGGATCAGGATTTCGGCGCCCTTGTACGCGGCTTCGCGCGCCATCTCGGGGAACATGCCGTCGTGGCAGATGATCAGCGAGATCTTCGAGCCATTCGGCCCGTCGCACACCGGGATGCCGAGATTGCCGGGCTCCCAGGGCTCGACCGGCACCCAGGGATGAAGCTTGCGGTAATAGAGCTTCAGCGCGCCCTGATCGTCGATGATGATTCCGCTGTTGTAGGGGTTGCCGTGCGGATTCGCCTCCATCAGCGAGAAGCAGCCCCAGATATGGTTCTCGACGCACGCGCGCTTGAACGCCGCGACCTCCGGGCCGTCCAGGCGGCACATGATCGCCGGATGGGTATCCATCGACAGGCCATGCAGCGCGTACTCCGGGAACACGACCAGGTCCATCGTCGGCAGGTTGCGCCGCGCCTTCGCCACCAGCGCGCAGATGCGCTCGGTCTGCGCCGCGAGCTCGCCGGGCGTCTTCACCACCGGAAGCTGCAGCTGCACCATGCCGAGCACCACGCCATTGGGCGTTTTGTTGAGGCCGCCGAGTCCGCTCATGCCAGTCTCCCTTACCGGTTGATGCTCAGCTCGCCAGGCGCGCCGGCGAGCGCATGACGGGTCGAGCAGGTTGCGATCATGATGCCGAGCGTCAGCAGGTACGGCGCGGCGTTGAACAGGTAGTAGCCGGTAGTCACGCCCACGGACTGCAGCGCCGGGCCGAGCGATCCGGCGCCGCCGAAAAGCAGCGCGGCGAAAAAGCAGTTCACCGGATTCCAGCGCGCGAAGATCACCAGCGCCACCGCCATCAGCCCCTGGCCGCTCGACAGGCCTTCGCTCCAGCTGCCGGGGTAGTACAGGGAAAGGAACGAGCCGCCGATTCCCGAAAGGAACCCGCCCGCGGCGGTCGCGAGCGTGCGCACGACGTTGAGCTTGTAGCCCATGGCGCGCGCGGCGTCGGAGTTGTCGCCGACCATGCGCACCACCAGGCCCCAGCGCGTGCTGCGAAACGCCCAGGCGAGGAAGAAGGCGAGCGCGATGCCGATGAGGAACAGCGGATTCACCTGCAGCGCGGATTGCAGCTGCGGCAGCGAGCTCCAGTCGCCGAAGGAGATCGACGGCAGGCTCGGCGCCTTCGGCTGGATGAACGGCTTGCCGAGGAAAAAGGCGAGGCCGGTGCCGAACAGCATGATGCCGATGCCCACCGCGATATCGTTCACCCGCGGCAGGTTGCAGATCAGCCCGTGCAGCAGCCCGAGAGCCAATCCGGCGACGCCTGCGGCGAGCACGCCCGCCCAGGCATTGCCGGTCCAGTAGGACACTGCGTAGCCGCTCATCGCGCCCATCACGAGAATGCCCTCGAGGCCGAGGTTGATGCGGCCGCTGCGCTCGGTGATGGTCTCGCCCAGGCTGACAAAAAGAAATGGCGTGCTCACGCGCAGCGCGCCGCCCAGCACCGCGAGCGGGACGCCCCATAAGCCGATGTCGCTCATGCGGCGGCCTGCCTCGGCTGGAAGATTTTGAAGCGACCGAACATCGTTTCGCCGGCGAGGATCATGAGAAAGGCCATGCCTTGCAGCACCTGCACCGTGGCGTCGGGCAGATCGAGCCGCCGCTGCAGCATGCCGCCGGAGGAGGCGATGCCGCCGAGCAGGATCGCCACCGGAATGATCGCGATCGGGTTCTGCCGCGCGATGAAGGCGACCAGGATGCCGGTATAGCCGTAGCCGGCGATGAGTGAAGCGTTTGCAGTGCCGTGCACCGCCGCAACCTCCACCATGCCGGCGAGTCCCGCGGCGGCGCCGCCGAGAAAGCACGCCGCCACGACCAGGCGCGAGTGCGGCAGGCCCGCGAGCTGCGCCGCGCGCGGGTTGCCGCCGACGATGCGCAGCGCGAATCCCCAGGTCGTGTGCCGCACCAGCACGTACATGGCGATGCAGAACAGCACGCCGAATGCGAGTCCCCAGTGCACGTCCAGGCCGGGGATGCGCCCGAGCATGCTGGCATCGCCGATCGGATGGGTCGAGGGCTTGTTGAGGCTCGCCGGATCGCGCAGCGGCCCTTCCACCATATGGTTGAAGAGCGCGATCGCGATGTACGTGAAGAGCAGGCTGGAGATGGTTTCGTTGACGCCGCGGTACTGGCGCAGCATGCCGGCGAACGCGACCCACAAGCCGCCGGCCAGCATGCCGCAAACCGCCATCGCGAGCTTCACCAGGAGCGGCGCGTCGCCGGCCATTGCGTAGCCAACCATCGCCGAGGCGAGCCCGCCGAGCACCAGCGCGCCCTCGCCGGCGATCACCATCAGGCCGGCCTGCGCCGGCAGCGCCACGCACAACGCGGTGAGGATCAGCGGCGCCGCGCGGCTCAGCGTGTTCTGCCACGCGAAGCCGCTCGAGAATCCGCCGCGCCAGATGAGGCGATAGACCTCGAGCGGGTTCTGCCCGATGAGCGCCATGAAGACGCCGAACAGCACCATGGCGGCGGCGAGCGCTGCCACGGGGATGACGAAGGCTTCGGCGGCCGAGCGCAGCCTCGCCTCGCTTGCGCGCAGCATCTCGGCTGCCTCAGACCGAGCCGATGACCCCTTCGACCAGGTAGTTCATCTGCTCGAGGACCGGTTCAGTCTGTTTGTACGCGGTGCCAGCGGGGATGATTTCCTTGCCGGTGTTGTCCTTGAGCGGCCCCTTGAACACCGAGTAGGTCCCCTTCTTCATCTCGCCGAGGACCGCGTCGGCTTTCTTGCGGCCGGCCTCGGGCACCGCCTTGCCGTAGGGCGACATCTTGACGTAGCCCTCCTTCAGGCCGCCGCGGATGAAGTTCTTCATCGGCTTGCCTTCCAGGGCTTCCTTGGTGAGCTCGGTGTACGGCGTGAGCCAGTTCCACTCGGCGCCGGTCAGGTAGCCTTTCGGCGCCAGCGCCGACTGGTTGGCGTGATAGCCGCACACATAGATCCCGCGCCGCTCGGCGGTCTCCACCACCACCTTCGGGCTGTCGACGTGGCAGGTGATGACGTCGACGCCCTGGTCGACCAGGCTGTTGGCTGCCTCGGCTTCCTTCACCGGCAACGCCCAGTCGCCGGTGACGATCAGCTGGCAGGTGATCCTGGGATCGACGCTTTTCGCGCCGAGCGTGAACGCGTTGACGTTGCGCAGCACCTGCGGGATCGGCTTCGCCGCGATGAAGCCGATCTTCTTCGACTTGCTCACCGTGGCGGCGGCAATGCCGTTGATGTACTGGCACTCGTCGATGTAGCCGAAGTAGCTGCCGGTGTTCTTGGGATGCTTGCCCTCGGTCCACAGGCCGCCGCAGTGCGCGAAGCGCACCTTCGGGTACTTCTCCGCCATTCTCAGCATGTGCGGATCGAAGTAGCCGAAGGAGGTCGGGAAAATAAGCGTGGCGCCGTCCTGCTCGATCATGGACGCCATGACTCGCTGGACCTCCTGGGTCTCGGGCACCTTCTCCTGCTCGACCACCGTGATGCCCGGCATCTTCTTGATTGCCGCAGCCGCCTGCGCCTGCGCCTGGTTGTAGCCGTAGTCGTCGCGCGGTCCTACATAAATGACGCCGATGACCAGCTTCTTGCCCTGGGCAAAGGCTCGCAGGCTGGTCGCGGACCCCAGCGCACCGGCCAGGCCGGCGGCTCCCATAGCTCTCAATAGATTGCGGCGCGATGGATTGCGGACATCACCAGACATCTTGTTCTCCCTGAGTTGTAATACCGAGATGAAACCCCTGACGGCATAGAGCACGGCCCGTGCCAGTGGCTTTGCTCGCTGGATGAGCGACTCGCTCGAGAAAAAGAGCCGCAAAGGAGTGCATGCGGGCGTACGCTGCCCCGCAGCAGTGCGGGGTCGTTCGGATAAGGAGGTAATTGAGGTGAGCGCCGCTTGGCATGCCTATTGCAGCCCCCTGAAAAACAAGTCCATATGAAGTCACCCCTGCTGGCCCTGCGCGATATTCGCAAGGCCTACCCTGCTGTCGTCGCCCTCGACGGCGTCAACCTCACGGTTGCGCCGGGCGAGATCCACGCCGTACTGGGCGAAAACGGCGCCGGCAAAAGCACGCTGATGAAGATCATCTACGGCGCGGTGCGCCCCGATGCCGGCAGCGTCGAATGGAACGGGCTGCCTGCGCGCATTCAGAATCCGAGCGAGGCGCGCGCCCTGGGGATCGCCATGGTGTTCCAGCACTTCGCGCTGTTCGAGTCGATCACCGTTGCCGAGAACATCGCCCTCGCGCTTCCGGGGGCCTTCGATCTGAAGGCGCTCGCCGCGCGCATCACCGAGGTGTCGCAGCGCTACGGCCTGCCGCTCAATCCCCAGCGCCCGGTGCACGAGCTGTCGGTGGGCGAGCGCCAGCGCGTCGAGATCGTGCGCTGCCTGCTGCAGTCGCCGAAGCTCCTGATCATGGACGAGCCGACCTCGGTGCTGACGCCGCAGGCGGTGGAGCAGCTGTTCGAGACGCTGCGCACGCTCTCCGCCGAAGGCACCGCCATCATCTATGTGAGCCACAAGCTCGACGAGATCCGGCGCCTGTGCCATCGCGCGACGATCTTTCGCAACGGCCGCTGGGTCGGCGAGGTCGACCCGCGCACCGAAACCGAGGCGAGCCTGGCGAGCCTGATGATCGGGCGGGAGTTTCCACGCATGCAGCGGCGCAGCCACACGCCGACCGAGGTGGCGTTGGAGATCGCCGCGCTATCGCTGCCGGGAGACCCGCCCTTCGGTACCGCGCTCAAGGACGTCAGCCTGCGTCTGCATTTCGGCGAGATCTTCGGCATCGCCGGTGTCTCGGGCAACGGCCAGGCCGAGCTGCTCGAAGCGATCACCGGCGAGCGGCTCGTGCCCGCGGCCGCCGCGGTGCGCCTGGAGGGCCAGCCGGTGGGCAGGCTCGGCGCCGCGCGCCGGCGCGAGCTCGGCCTGGTGAATGTCCCCGAGGAGCGCCTGGGACGCGGCACCGTGCCGGTGATGACCTTGACCGAAAACGCGCTGCTGACGGCGCACCGGCAGGGCATGCTGCGCCACGGCCTGGTGATGTTCGAATCGGCCGCCGCGTTCGCCGCGCAGTGCATCGCGGGCTTCGACGTGCGCTGCAGCGGCGGCGGCGCAAAGGCGCAAAGCCTGTCGGGCGGCAACCTGCAGAAATTCATCGTCGGGCGCGAGATGCGCCAGATGCCCAAGGTGATGGTCCTTGCGCAACCGACCTGGGGCGTCGATATCGCGGCGACCGCGCTCATCCGCCAGCAGATCATCGACCTCGCGGCGCGCGGCGTCGCGGTGCTGGTGATCTCGGAGGATCTGGGCGAGATCCTCGAGACCTGCGATCGCGTGGCGGTCATCGCCGGCGGCCGGATCTCGCCCTCGAAGAAAGTCTCGGATACCAGCGCCGAGGAGATCGGCCGCTGGATGGCGGGCATGTTCCCCCAGAAAAACGATGAGCGTGTGGCGGCATGATGCGCCTGCGTCTGGTGCCGCGCGCCCAACCGTCGCGCGCGATGCTCTTCGTCGCGCCGCTGCTCGCCGTCGCGCTGACGCTGATGGTGGGCCTCGCGGTGTTTGCCTGGCTCGGCCAGAACCCGGTGCGCGCGTTCCGGGTGTTCTTCATCGATCCGGTGAGCGACATGAACGGCGTGAGCGAGCTCTTGCTCAAGGCCTCGCCGCTGTGCCTGATCGCGCTCGGGCTCGCCATCGGCTTTCGCGCCAGCATCTGGAACATCGGCGCGGAAGGCCAGATGTACATGGGCGGCATCTTCGCCACGGGACTGGCGATCGCCTTCCACGAGAAGGGCGGGCCGTGGCTGCTGCCGGCGATGATTCTCGCCGGCGCGCTCGGCGGCGCGCTCTGGGCCTCGATCGCCGCCGCGCTCAGGGCGCAATTCCACGCCAACGAGATCCTGGTCACCCTCATGCTGACTTACGTTGCGGACCTCGTGGTCAAGTACCTGGTGTTCGGGCCCTGGCAGGACCCGCAGGGCAACAACTTCCCGATCACCGTGCAGTTTTCCGACAACGCGCTGTTTCCGCTGCTTGCCTCCTGGGGCTGGGAGCGCTTCGAAGGCACTCGCATCAACGCCTCGATATTCATCACGCTCGCGGCCATTCCGCTGGCGTGGCTGTTCATGGAGCGCTCGTTCCTCGGCTTTCAGCTCCAGGTCACCGGCCTTGCGCCCGCAGCGGCGCGCTACGCCGGCTTCGGCGAGAAGCGCATGGTCTGGCTCGCGCTGCTCATCAGCGGCGCGGCCGCCGGACTCGCCGGTGTCAGCGAGGTGGCCGGGCCGATCGGCCAGCTGAACGATCGCTGGCAGCCGCTCTACGGATTCACGGCGATCATCGTCGCGGCGCTCGGCCGGCTGCATGCGCTCGGCATCGTGCTGGCGTCGCTCTTGATGGCGCTGCTCTATCTCGGCGGCGAAGCGGTGCAGATCGCGCTGCAGCTGCCGAAGGCCCTGAGCCAGGTGTTCCAGGGGCTGCTGCTCATGTTCCTGCTCGGCTGCGACGTGCTGGTCAACTACCGCGTTGCGCGCGCGCCGGCGGCGGCCTAGGCGCGAGCCGATGCTCGATTCCATCACGCCACTCGTCGCAAGCGCGGTCGCGCTCGCGATCCCGCTCATGCTCGCGGCGCTCGGCGAGCTGGTGGTCGAGCGCTCCGGCGTGCTCAACCTCGGGCTCGAAGGCATGATGCTGCTCGGCGCGCTCGCCGGATTCGCCGCCGTGGCGCACGGCGCAGGGCTCGGGCCCGCGGTCCTCGCGGCCATCGCCGCCGGGATCATCGCCGCCCTGAGCTTCGGCTTCATCACGCTCACGCTGCAGGCGAACCAGGTCGCCGCCGGCCTCTCCCTCACCATCCTCGGGGCCGGCGTGTCCGCTTTCCTCGGGCGGCAGTACGTCGGCTTCGCCGCGCCGGTGAGCTTCGGCGACCTGCCGATTCCGCTGCTCAGCCGCATCCCGCTCCTCGGGCCGTCGCTGTTTTCCCTGAATCTCCTCGGCTATGCGACGCTCGTCCTGCTCGGCGCCACCGCCTGGTTTCTCTACCGCACGCGAGCCGGCCTCGCGCTGCGCTCGATCGGCGAATCGCCGGTGGTGGCGCGCTCGCTCGGCCTGCACGTCAACCGGGTGCGCTATGCCGCAGTGGCGTTCGGCGGCGCGATGGCCGGCCTTGCCGGCTGCTACTACGCCGTGGCGCAGTTCAAGATGTGGCAGGAGGGACTGACCTCGGGCAACGGCTGGATCGCGCTCGCGCTGGTGGTGTTCGCGACGTGGCGGCCGCTGCGCGTGGCCGTCGGCGCGCTGCTGTTCGGCGGCGTCTCGGCGCTCGGCCTGTACCTGCAGGCGATCGGCGTGCAGGTCTCGGTCTTCGCCCTCGCCAGCCTGCCCTACATCGCCACGATCGTGGTCCTGGTGCTGATTTCGGCGGACCAGCAGATGATCCGGCGCCACGCGCCGGCGTCGCTCGGCAAGCCTTTTCATGACGACAGTTGAGCAACCTTAGACAGGGAGAGAAAGATGAAGCTTTGGAAATCGACGTTGGCAGCTACGGTGTTCGCGTTGTCCGCAGCAAACGCGGGCGCGGCCGATCCTCTCAAGATGGCATGGGTCTATGTCGGACCGCCGGGGGACGGCGGCTGGACCTACGCGCATGACGTCGGCCGCAAGGCAGTCGAAAAGAAGTTCGGCGACAAGGTGCAGACCAGCTTCGTCGAGAACGTGCCCGAAGGCGCCGATGCCGAGCGCGTGATCCGCGAGCTCGCCGCCAAGGGCAACAAGATCGTCTTCACCACCTCGTTCGGCTACATGGAACAGACGCTCAAGGTGGCGAAGCAGTTCCCGAAGGTCGAGTTCTACCACGCGACCGGATTCAAGTCGGCGCCGAACGTGACGATCTACAACTCGCGCATGTACGAGCCGGCCTACCTCGCCGGCATCATCGCCGGTCACGTCTCGAAGAAAGGCGTGCTGGGCTTCGTCGCCTCGTTCCCGATTCCCGAGGTGGTTCGCAACATCAATGCCTTCACCATGGGCGCGCGCACCGTCAATCCGAAGATCACGACCAAAGTCGTGTGGGTGAGCACCTGGTTCGATCCGAGCAAGGAGCGCCAGGCCGCCGAGACGCTCATCGGGCAGGGCGCCGACGTGCTGCTGCAGAACACCGATTCCTCCGCCGTGCTGCAGACCGCGCAGGACAAGGGCGTCAACGCCTTCGGCTGGGATTCGGACATGACCGCCTACGCGCCTAAGGCGCATCTCGCGTCGGCGATCGAGATCTGGGGCGGCTACTACTCCAAGGTGGCGGAGGCCGCGCTCGCGGGCAAGCCGCTGAAGACCACGGTATGGGGCGGCATCAAGGACGGCATGAACGATCTGGTCAGCGTCAATGCAGCGGTGCCCGACGCCGCGAAGAAAACCGTCGCCGCCAAGAAGGCCGAGATCGTCGCGGGCAAGTGGGCGGTATTCACCGGGCCGATCGTCGGGCAGGACGGCAAGACCATCATCGTTCCGGCGGGCAAGAGCCTCACCGACCAGGAGATCGACAGCATCAAGTGGTACGTTGAGGGCGTGGAAGGACAGCTGCCGAGATAAGGCGTGCAGGACCTCGCGTCCTTTATCCGCGGCATTCCGAAGGCCGAGCTGCATCTGCACATCGAGGGCTCGCTCGAGCCCGAGATGGCCTTCGCCCTTGCGCGCAAGCACGGCGTGGCGCTCCGCTATCCGTCCGCGGAAGCCCTGCGCCGTGCCTATGATTTCGAGGACTTGCAGTCTTTCCTGGATCTCTATTACGCGGGCGCCGATGTGCTGCGCGATGCCGACGATTTTTTCCATCTCACCCGCGCCTACCTCGAACGGGCCCATGCCGATGGCGTGGTGCATGCCGAGATCTTTTTCGATCCGCAAACCCACACGGCGCGCGGCGTGCCGATGCAGGCGGTGATCGAGGGCATCGACCGCGCGTTGCGGCAAGCCGAGATCAGCACCCGGCTCATCCTGTGCTTCCTGCGCCACCTCAGCGAGGAGGAGGCGATGCGCACGCTCGAACAGGCGCTGCCCTGGCGCGAGCGCTTGTGCGGCGTGGGTCTGGATTCCTCCGAGGCGGGCCATCCGCCGTCGAAATTCGAGCGCGTGTTCCGCCGCGCGCGCTCGGAGGGGCTCGAGGCGGTGGCGCATGCGGGAGAAGAGGGCCCGCCCGCGTACATCTACGAAGCGCTCGATGTGCTCAAGGTTTCGCGCATCGACCACGGCGTGCGCTGCGTCGAGGATCCGGCGCTGGTCGCGCGCCTGGCGGCCGAGCAGACGCCGCTCACGCTGTGCCCGCTTTCCAACGTCAAGCTGCGGGTGTTCCCGCGCATGGAGGAGCACAATCTCAAGCGCCTCCTGCACGCGGGGCTTTGCGTGACCGTCAACTCGGACGATCCGGCGTACTTCGGCGGCTATATCGGCGAAAACTTTCTCGCGTCGCAACGCGCGCTCGGCCTCGAGCGCGAGGACATCCGGCGGCTCGCCGCGAATTCGATCACCGCTTCCTACCTGCCTCAGCCCGCCAAGGCGCGATGGCTGGAACGCATCCGTACGTATCAATGAGCGATCCGGTCCTGCTCACCGACTGGCATCCGGTCGCTGCGGCGCGCCGGCTCGATGAAGCCCGGCCGGTGGCCGCGAAGCTGCTCGGGACCGACATTGTCCTATGGCGCGACGCCGAGGGCGCCGCGCATGCCTGGCAGGACCGCTGCCCGCATCGCGGTACGCGCCTTTCCATCGGTCGCATCGAGCACGGCGGCCTGACCTGCGCCTATCACGGCTGGCGCTTTGCGCCCGACGGTCGCTGCATGCACGTTCCGTCCCAGCCCGGCCAGTTGCCCGCGGACAGCGCGCGCCCGAAGTCGTTTCGCATCGAGGAGCGCTATGGACTGGCGTGGGTCTGCCTCGGCGAGCCCGCGCGCGGGGTGCTGCCGTTCCCGGAGCACGACGATCCGAAGCTGCGCAAGCTCCTGTGCGGACCGTACGACGTCGCCTCGAGCGGGCCGCGCATCGTCGAGAACTTTCTCGACATGGCGCATTTCGCCTTCGTCCACGCCGGGGTGCTCGGCGATCCGGCGCGTACCGAGGTGCGCGACTACCGGGTCGACCCCTGGAGCGACGGCGCCGGCGGCACGGGGCTGATGGCCACGCAATGCTTCGCCTGGCAGCCGCAGACCAACAGCCTCGCCCACGGCGGCAGCGAGGTCGAATACACCTACCGCGTGGTGCGGCCGCTCACGGCGATCCTCACGAAGGTGCCCGACGTGCAGCAGGGGTTTCACGAGGCGATCAGCCTGCACGTCCAGCCGGTCGAGGAGGAGTCGAGCCGCGTGTGGCTGGTGATGGCGATGACCAATTTCGAGCAGGACGAGGCGACGCTGCGCGAATTCCAGGATCGCATCTTTCTGCAGGACCGCCCGATCCTCGAGAGCCAGACGCCGCGCCGGCTGCCGCTCGCGCCGGGGACGGAATCGCCGGTGCGCGCGGACCGCATGTCCCTCGCCTACAGGCGCTACCTGCGCGAGCTTGGCCTGCGCTACGGTGTCCTGCCGTGACACTCCTCGTGAGGAATGCGGAAGTGCTCGTCACCATGGACGCGCGGCGCCGCGAGATCCGCGGCGGCAGCATCGCCGTGCGCGACGGTCAGGTGGGCGCTGTGGGCAGCGCGCAGGAAGTCGACGCGTGGATCTCGGCCGATCCTGCGCGCAAACCCGAGCGCGTAATCGATGCGCGCGGCTGCGTCGTCACACCGGGCCTGGTCAACGGCCACCATCACATGTTCCAGTCGCTCACGCGTGCGATCGGCACCGGAAAAGGCTTCGTGCTGTTCGACTGGCTCAAGCTGCTCTATGGGGTGTGGCGTCACCTCGATCCCGAGGCGGCCTACGTCAGCGCGAAGATCGCGCTCTCCGAGCTGGTGCTTTCGGGGGCAACGACCGTCGCCGATCACCTGTACCTCTATCCCAACGGCGTGCGCCTCGAGGACACGATCCGCGCGGCGCAGGAGCTGGGGGTGCGCTTTCACCCGACGCGCGGCGCGATGACCCTCGGGCAGAGCGAAGGCAGCTTCGTCCCCGACGACCTGGTCGAGCGCGACGATGCGGTGCTCGCCGACTGCCTCCGGCTTCTGCAGACCCTGCACGATCCGCGGCCGGGCTCGATGCTGCGCATCGGGCTTGCACCCTGCTCGCCGTTCAACGCCACCGCGAACCTGATGCGCGAGAGCGTGAAGATGGCGCGCGCGCATCGCGCGGTCGGGCTGCACACGCACCTTTGCGAGACGCTCGACGAAGAGCGCTTCTGCCTGGCGAAATTCGGCAAGCGGCCGATCGAATACGTCGCCGAGCTCGGCTGGATGGGCGAGGACGTCTGGTTCGCCCACATGGTGCATCCGTCCAAGGACGAGATCGGCGTCATGGCGCAGCACCGCTGCGGCGCGTGCCACTGCCCGAGCAGCAACATGCTGCTCGCCTCCGGCATCGCGCCGGTGCGCGAGATGATCGACCGGGGTATGCGTGTCGGCCTGGGCGTCGACGGCACGGCGAGCAACGACGGCAATCACCTGCTCGGCGAGGCGCGCCAGGCGATGTTGCTTCACCGCGTCGGCTGGCCCGGCTTCGAGTCGCGCGCGGACCGCATGTCGGCACGCGAGGCGCTCGAGCTCGCCACCCTGGGCGGCGCCTCGCTGCTCGGGCGCGACGAGATCGGCTCGCTCGAACCCGGCAAGGCCGCCGACCTGGTCGCCTTTCGCGTCGACGGGCTGGAACACGCCGGCGCGCACGGCGATATCGTCGCCGGACTGCTCACCTGCACCCCGGCGCGCGCGTGGCTGTCGGTGATCAACGGGCGCGTAGTGGTGGAGCAGGGCGCCATCCGCGGCCTGGAGCTCGGCTCTCTCGTCGAGCGCCACAATGCGGCGAGCGCCGGGATGTTGCGCAAGGCCGGACTTGCCTGAATCGAGCGATGAGGCATTGCTGCGCCGGACCATCGCGCTTGCGCGGCGCTCGCGCCAGGAAGGCAGCCACCCGTTTGCCGCGCTCATCGTCGAGGCAGGCGGCGCGGTGCTTGCCGAGGCGCTGAACGCCCACCGCGCGAGCCCGCTGGAGCACGCGGAAATGAATGCTTTGCGCATCGCCTTGGCGAACCAGGCGAATTTGGGGCGCGCGACGCTCTATTCGAGCGCCGAGCCCTGTGCCATGTGCGCGGGCGGCATCTATTGGTCCGGCATCGGGCGCGTGGTCTACGCGCTGTCGGAGCACCGGCTCCTGGAAATCACCGGCACGCATCCGGAGAACCCGACGCTTTCGCTGCCCTGTCGTGAGGTGTTCGCGAGGGGCCAGCGGCACATCGAGGTGCTGGGGCCGTTGCTCGAGGACGAAGCAGCCGAAGTGCACCGCGGGTTCTGGGCCTAGCCCACCTTTGGTGCATTTCACGCGGCCATAATGGGGCTCTGCTAGGGGCACAGGGTGGGCCGGTTTTTGCTTTGTGAGTCCCGGCCGCGCGAACAGGGAGAAGCACGGATGTCGCGCGGAATACCAACCTTAAGGGAGTCGTCAGTGAATTTCTCTTCGTCTTTACTCAAGAATCCACGAGCCATCGCCGCCGCGGCGCTGTGCGCTGCAACCGCAACGACGCCCGCTGCTGCAGCCGACTGGAGCGACACGTCGCTCAGCTACCGCCATGGCAGCAAGTTCCGCGAGCCTTTCAATCCCGAGAACATCAGCAAGAACATCTTCGGGCTGACCCACGTGAGCGGCTACAAGTACGGCGTCAACTTCTTCAACGTCGACGCCCTGATGTCCGACAAGAAGGATCCCGCCAACGCCAATGCGACCGAAGGCGCGCAGGAGGCCTACATCGTCTATCGCCATACGCTCGACATCGGCAAGATCATGAAGAGCGAATACAAGTTCGGACCGATGCGCGGGCTCGGCGCTACGGCCGGCTTCGATTGGAACGCCAAGACCGACGCCGGCTACAACTCGAAGAAACGCATGCTGGTCCTTGGTCCGACCGCGATGTTCGACGTGCCGGGCTTCTTGAATCTCAGCCTGCTGGCGCTGTGGGAGAGCAACGCTCCGTGCAATACCTTCAGCAACACCTGCACGCCCCGCTACCGCTACAAGACACACCCCATGCTGACGGCCGCCTGGGGCATTCCGCTGGGCGCCACGGGACTTTCCTTCGAGGGATTCATGAACTTCATCGCCGCGAAAGGCAAGGACGAGTTTGGCGGCCAGACCAAGGCTGAAACCAACTTCGATGGCCAGATTATGTACGACGTGGGCCGCCTGATGGGTTCCAAGGGGATGTTCAAGGTCGGATTCGAATACCAGTACTGGAAAAACAAGTTCGGCAACGACGCCTCCGGCCCGGCTGGCTCGGGCGCATTTGCGAAGACGCCGATGCTGCGCGCGGAATACCACTTCTAGCTGCAGTACTGGGAGCGTCGCCGGCGATTAATATTCGCCGGTGAACGCTCCCACTCTGCAGGTCCAGTTCGATCCCGCGTCGGCGCGCTTCGGCGCGTCGCGCTCGCAGAAGCGACTGGAAGACGAGCGGCTGCTCATCGGCAAGGGCCGCTATAGCGACGATCTGGATTTTCCCCGGCAATGCTGGCTGGTGCTGGTGCGCTCGCCGCATGCGCACGCCACGCTGGGGTCGATCGACCTGGAGCCAGCGAAGCAAGCTCCAGGGGTAATAGCGGCATGGACGATGGCCGAGCTGCGCGCCGACGGCGTCGGCCACATTCCGTTTCCGCCGCTCTTCAAGCGCGCCGACGGCGCGCCGATGACGGCGCCCGCGCGCACGCCGCTCGCCGAAGGCAAGGTCTACTACGTCGGCCAACCCGTCGCGGCGATCGTCGCCGAGACGCGCGTGCAGGCGCAGGACGCGGCCGAGCTGGCGATGGTCGAGTACCAGGACCTGCCGTGCGTGGTGGACGCGAAGCGCGCGATCGAACCGGGCGCCCCGCTGGTGTGGCCCGATGCGAGCGGCAATGTGGCGGCGCAGACGGAGTATGGCGACGCGGCCAAGGTTGCGGAGGCGTTCGCCAAGGCGGCGCACATCACCGAGCTCGAGCTGCACAACCAGCGCGTGATCGCGATGGCGCTCGAGCCGCGCGCGTGCACCGCGGTGTTCGAGAACGGTCGCACCACGCTGCATACGCAGAACCAGACGCCCACCGGCGCGCGCGATCTGCTGGCGGCGGTGTTCCGCGCCAAGGTGCAGGACTTCCGTATCGTGGTCGGCGACATCGGCGGCGGGTTCGGCATGAAGACCGGTCTCACGCCCGAGGACGCGCTCGCCTGCTACGCCGCGCGCAAGCTCGACCGCCCGGTGAGATGGCGCGCCGATCGCAGCGAGGACTTTCTCGCCGCGCACATGGGCCGCGACCAGTACAACAAGGCGCGCCTCGCGCTCGATGCCGACGGGCGCATTTTGGCTTTGCACGTGGAAACCCTGGGGAACATCGGCGCCGTGCCCGTGGGGTCCTCCGCCATCATCCCGCTGCAGCTCGGCCCGAAGGTGCAGACCACCGTTTATCACGTGCCGCTCGTGCATTACCGCGTGCGCGCGGTGCTCACGCACACCATGGCCACGGGCGCGTATCGCGGCGCCGGCAGGCCGGAAGCCAATTTCCTGATGGAGCGCCTGATGGAGAAGGCGGCGCGCGAGATGAAGCTCGATGCCGCGGAGCTGCGCCGGCGCAACTTCATCCGTCCGCAGGATTTTCCCTACCGCACGCATCTCGGCGACACCTACGACGGCGGCAATTTCTCGGCGGTGCTGGACCAGCTGCTGGCGCACGCCGACTGGGCTGGTTTTGCCGCGCGACGAGAAGCGTCGCAGCGAGCTGGACGCCTGCGCGGGCGCGGCCTGTCGGTGTACCTCGAGTGGACCGGAGCGCTGCCTACGGAAACCGTCGATATCGAGGTCAACGCCGAAGGCGAGGTAACCGTTTTCTCGGGTACGCAGGCGATGGGCCAGGGGCTCGAGACCTCGTATACCCAGCTCGTCACGGAGGTGCTCGGCGTGCCGCTCGGGAAAGTGCGCATCGTGCAGGGCGATACCGATCGCGCCAACGGCGTCGGCAGCGTCGGCTCGCGCTCGGCTTTCGTCGGCGGCTCGGCGGTGGTGGCGGCCGGTCGCCGGGTCATTATCGAAGGAAGGGCGCTCGCGGCCGAGGCGCTGGAAGCGGCACCGGCGGATATCGAATATCGCGATGGCCGCTTCCGCATCGCGGGCACCGACCGGGCGATCGAGCTCGCCGAGCTGGCGGCCCGGCAGCCGCGCCGCGTTTTCCGCGTGTCGGCGACCGAAACGCCCTCGACACCGTCCTGGCCGAACGGCGCGCAGGCCTGCGAGGTGGAGATCGACCGCGAGACCGGCGTCGTCAGGCTCGCGAGCATTGCGAGCTGCGATGACGTCGGCCGCATCATCAACCACATGATCGTCGAAGGCCAGGTGCACGGCGGCATCGCGCAAGGCGCCGGCCAGGCGCTCTACGAGCACGCGGTGTACGACGACAGCGGGCAGCTGCTTACCGGCTCGCTGATGGATTACGCCGTGCCGCGCGCCGACGACCTGCCGCCGCTCAAGGCCAGCTTCGACGAGAGCGTGCCTTGCAAGACCAATCTGCTTGGCGTGAAAGGCTGCGGCGAGCTCGGAACCATCGGCGCGGTGCCGGCGGTGGTGCACGCGGTGCTCGATGCGCTGGGCGTGCTGCACCTGGAGATGCCGCTGACCGCCGAGAAAGTCTGGCGCGCCTTGCATGACGGCAAACGCTGACCGCGGTCTTGCGTATGCCGCGACGCTATCGCTCGCGCTGCATGCGCTCGTCCTGGCGCTGAGCGCGCCGCCGCTGAAGCGGCCCTTTGCGAGCCCGGTCGCCATCGTGGCGCGCATGGTCGAGCCGGCGGCAATGCCGGAATCGCCGGCGCTGGAGACGATCAAACCCGCCACGCTCGGGACGAAAACACCAAGAAGAGCAGCGCCAGCAATGGCTGCGCCTGCAGAGGAGCCAGCAGCTCGAATGGAACCACAGCCGGTGTCCGCCGTTGCCGCGGCAGAAAACACGCAGTCAGAAGCACCGATGCAGACGGTCAGCGTGGCGCCGCCGCAGGCGGTTCCGGACGGGATGTCGGTGGCGCAATACCGCCAGCAGCTGATCACCGCCGCGGTGCGCTACAAGCGCTATCCGCCCGCGGCAGTGGATAACGACTGGCAAGGCGAGGTGATCGTGCGGCTGAGCGTTGCGGCGAGCGGCACGATTGCCGAGGTCGGCCTGGCGCGAAGCTCAGGTCATGGCCTGCTCGACGAGCAGGTGCTCGAGATGTTCCGCAATGCCGCGGCCGAGGCGCCGGTGCCCCGGGCGCTGCGCGGGCAGGAATTCGCGATCGAGGTGCGGACCGTCTACAGCCTGAAGGATCAGTAGACCGGAGGATCGAGGCGCCGGGCGCCGTTGAAGCGCGCGCGCCAGTAGGGATTGTCGATGCTTTCGACCCGCACGCGCCGGCCGGGACGGGGAGCGTGCACGAAGCTGCCGTCGCCGAGGTAGATGCCGACGTGCGAGAACGGCCGGTTGCGCGTGTTGTAGAACACGAGGTCGCCCGGCTCCAGGTCGGCGCGGCGCACGGCATGGCCGGTGCTGCGCTGCTCCTCGGTGCTGCGCGGAACAGCGATGCCCCAGGCCCGCTCGTAGACGTGCGCCACGAGTCCGCTGCAATCGAACCCGGTTTCGGGCGACTTGCCGCCATAGTGATAGCGCGCGCCGACGGTCAACAAGGCCTGCAACGCCGCCTCCATCCTGAAGTCCTGAGACGTCTCGATGCCCGCCTGGGCTGCGGCCGGCGCGAGCAGCGCCACCAAGGCGCAGGTCAACAGAAACTTGTGTCTCATAATGGATGGCGCGTAGACCGAGCGAAGCTTGGCGCGTTCAGGAAGAAAGATGAATCGCGGCGCCTTGATCCGATTTGCCGTTCTCACGCTGCTCGCCAGTGGTGCACTGGCGCAGAACACCTTGGAAATCATCGGCCTGCGCCATCGCTTGGCGGGCGAGGTGATTCCCAGCCTGCAACCGCTCCTCGAGCCGGGTGCGACCCTTTCGGGCCAGGGCAGCCAGCTTTTCGTGCGCACCAGCCCCGGGAACCTCGCCGAGCTGCGCCGCGCGCTCGAGGCGATCGACCGGCCGGCGCGGCGCCTGCTGATCTCGGTGCGCTTCGACAGCAGCCTCGAAGCCGCCAGCCGCGGCATCGAGGCGGGTGCTCGCGTGACGAACCGCGACGCGCAGGTCGAGCTGCGCGCGCAGGATTCGCGCTCGCGCGCCGACGAGCGCGTCGATCAGCGCCTGCAGGCGCTCGAGGGCGCGCGCGCCACGATCCTCACCGGCGAGTCGCGCCCGTTGCGCCAGCGCCAGTACATCCAGACCCCCGCCGGCGTGGTGTCGCAGGAGGTCACCGTGGTGCAGGAGACGACCTCCGGCTTCGAGGTGGTGCCGCGCATCTCGGGCGACACGGTGCATGTGGAGGTCGCCGGCAGCACCGCGAGCGGCAAGCTTGGCGAATGGTTCCTGCTCGGCGCGGTTGATATGGCTGGTTCGCGCGACGCACGCGGCCTCGCCTCCGCCACGCAAAGCTCGCGCGGCGAAACGCGCCGCGCCTGGATTCGTGTCGATGAAATCCCTTGAGCGCGTGTTTGCGCCGGAGGGGCCGCTAGCCGCGGCGATCCCCGGCTATCGCCGGCGCAGCGGGCAGATGGAGATGTCCGAGGCGATCGCCGCAACGATCGAGTCGACCGGCGTGCTGGTCGCCGAGGCGGGCACCGGCACCGGCAAGACCTTCGCCTATCTCGTCCCGGCGTTGCTCGCCGGCGGCAAGGTCATCGTCTCTACCGGCACGAAGACGCTGCAGGACCAGCTGTTCGACCGCGATCTTCCGGCGGTGCGCGAAGCGCTCACTTCGGGGGCCAGCATAGCGCTGCTGAAGGGCCGCGCGAATTACGTCTGCCTCTACCGCCTGCGCCGCGCCGCTACCGAAGGCGGCGCCAGTACGCGGGAAGAGGCGTCCCAGCTGCAACGGATTCAAAGGTTCGCCGCGCTGACCACGACCGGCGACCGCGCCGACCTCCCGGATGTGCCAGAGGACGCGCCGATCTGGTCGCAGGCCACCTCGACGCGCGACAACTGTCTCGGCCAGAGCTGCCCGGATTACGCCGACTGCTTCGTGATGCGCGCGCGGCGCAACGCGCTCGCCGCCGATATCGTGGTGATCAATCATCATCTGTTCTTCGCCGACGTGGTGCTGCGCGACGAGGGCGTGGCCGAGCTGCTGCCGGCGTGCAATACCCTGATCTTCGACGAAGCGCACCAGCTGCCCGAGACCGCGCGCCTGTTCTTCGGCGACACGCTCTCGTCGCATCAGCTGGTCGAGCTCTCGCGCGATGCGCGCGCCGAGCTGCGCTCGGCCGGCGGCGCCTCGCCCGAGCTCGAGGCGCTCGCCAATCGCCTGGACAAGGCGGCGCGCGATCTGCGCCTCGCGCTCGGCGACACCTCGGTGCGCCTCGCCTGGCCGCAGGCGCTGCGCATCGCCGGCTTTCCGGAGGCGCTGGTGAAGATCCGCGCTGCGCTCAAGATGCTCGATGCGGCGCTCGCCGCGCAGGCCGAGCGCTCCGAAGGGCTGGGCGCGTGCGCGCGGCGCGCCGGCAACGCCTTCGCGGTGCTGACGCGGCTCACGGAGAGCGATTCGCAGGAGGACGTGCGCTGGGCCGAGGTGTTCGGCCAGTCGGTGCAGCTGCATGTCACGCCGCTGCATACGGGCGAGCTGTTCCAGCGCCAGATGGACGACCATCCGCGCGCCTGGATCTTCACTTCGGCGACGCTTGCCGTAGGCGACGACTTCGGCCACTTCACGCGCGAGCTCGGCGTGCCGCAGGCCGAGACGCGGCGCTGGGAAAGCCCGTTCCGCTTCGCCGAGCAGGCGCTGCTCTACCTGCCGCAGGGCCTGCCGCCCGAGCCGAACGACCCGGCGTTCACCGATGCGGTGATCGAAGCCGTGGTTCCGGTGCTCGAGGCGAGCGGCGGCCGTGCCTTCCTGCTGTTCACCACCTTGCGGGCGTTACGCCGCGCGCACGAGCTGCTGCGCGGCACCCTGCAGTATCCGTTGCTCGTGCAGGGCACCGGCTCGCGCAGCGACCTGTTGGCACGTTTTCGCAGCCTCGGCAACGCCGTGCTGCTCGGCAGCGCGTCGTTCTGGGAAGGCGTCGACGTGCGCGGCGACGCGCTCTCGCTGGTGGTGATCGACAAGCTGCCGTTCGCGCCGCCCGACGATCCGGTGCTTGCGGCGCGCATCGACGCCCTCAAGGCCGGCGGCAGAAACCCGTTCAACGAGCTGCAGCTGCCGCAGGCGGCGCTGCAGTTGAAGCAGGGCGCGGGACGCCTGATCCGGGACGAAGGCGACCGCGGCGTGCTGATGCTCTGCGACCCGCGCCTGCTGTCGCGTCCCTACGGCGCGCGGATTCTCAAGAGCCTGCCGCCGATGAAACCGACCCGGAGCCTCGAAGAGGTGCAGGCATTCTTTCGTCTTCGATGTGAATCCGGATGATCTCCTCGAAGCTCGAATCGGCGCGAAAGCCGAGCGCGGCTGCGCGCCGGGCGTCGAAATTGCGCGGCCAGCCCTCGACGATGCGCATGATGGTGGCGTCGGGCTGGTCGCGGATCAGCCGCACCGCCGCCTCGCCCTTCACTTTGCGCAGCGCCTCGATCTGCTCGCCCACGGTGGCGGCAATCCCGGGCATCGTCAGATTGCGCCGCGCCCCGAGCTCGCCGGTATCGAGGCGCGCGGCGTGCAGCAGAAAGCCGATCGCTGCGCGTGGCGAGGCGAACCAGTGACGCACGCTCTTCGGCACCGGGAGTACCGCTTCCTTGCCCGCGAGCGGCTCGCGGATGATGCCGGAGAAAAATCCCGACGCGGCGCGGTTGGGCTTGCCCGGGCGCACGCAGATCGTCGGCAGGCGCAGGCCGATGCCGTCGAAGAAGCCGCGCCGGCTGTAATCGGAAAGCAACAGCTCGCCGATCGCCTTCTGCGTGCCGTAGCTGGTAAGCGGCGCATTGAGGAACTCGTCGCCGATCGCCTCCGGAAACGGCGCGCCGAACACCGCGATCGACGAGGTGAACACCACCCGCGGCCGATAACCGTCGCCGACTTTGCGGATGGCGTCGAACAGATGCCGCGTGCCGTCGAGGTTGATGCGGTAGCCCTTGTCGAAGTCGGCCTCGGCCTCGCCGGAAACGATGGCGGCGAGGTGAAAGATGAGATCGGGCCGCGCCGCCACCAGCTTTTCCGCCTCGCCCGGCGCGGAGAGGTCCGAGGTCACCGTTTTTACGCTGAAGGCCGGGCCAGCCGGTATCGGGCTCGGGACCACGTCGTGCAGCGTCAGCTCAGCCAGCGGCTCGCCCTTCAGCTTCTCGGTCAGCTTGCGGCCGATCATGCCGGCCGCGCCGATGACCAGGACTCGCTTCATCAGCCCCGATCCCAGAAGCGCCACCACGGCCCGCTCTTCTTGCCGCCGGGCTTGAGATGGGAGTTGTCGGGGAAGTTCTTCGTCAGCACACGCTGCGCGCCATCGCGCAGGTCGGTCATGCCGAGCGCGTCGTAGGCCTGCACCAGGGCCACCATCGCGCCCTCTATCGCGGGCGCCTGCGGATAGTGCTCGATCGCGAACTGCGCCCGGTTGGCCGCGGCGACGTAGGCGCCGCGCTTGATGTAGTAGCGCGCCACGTGCACTTCGTTCGCCGCGAGCGCGTTGACGAGGTAGCGCATGCGCGCGGCCGAGTCTTCGGCATAGCGCGACTTCGGAAAGCGCGTCACCACTTCCTTGAAAGCGATGAACGCCTCGCGCGACGCCTTGGGATCGCGATCGCTCATGTCCGGGGTGGTGAGCCAGGAGAGCGGGCCCGCGAGCTCGTTGAAGTTGACCAGCCCCTTCAGGTACCAGGCGTAGTCGACGTTCGGATGGTTCGGGTAGAGCTTGATGAAGCGCTCGGCGGCGGCGATCGCCGAGGCGCGCTCGCCGTCCTTCCATTGCGCGTAGGCCACCTCGAGCTGCGCCTGCTGTGCGTAGCGCCCGTAGGGATAGCGCGCCTGGAGCTTCTCGAGGTACTTGATCGCCTTCGCCCAGTCCCGCGAGGACATCAAGTCCTTCGCCTCGCCATACAGGCGCTCCGCGGTCCAGTCCTGGGTCTCGTCCTTCGAGCCGAGGCCGCTGCAGCCGGCGAGGATGAGTAAAGCGGCGGAGAACGCCGCAACAAGTAGACTTCTGAGCATGGGGCGCAAGGATTATAGCGACTGGGATGCGACGTTCGTCGCGCCGCTCAGCGCCACGGTACCGGAGGAGATGGGCGGCTTGCGCCTGGACCAGGCGCTGGCGCGCCTGTTCCACCAGTACTCGCGCAATCGCCTGCAGGAATGGCTGCGCGCGGGCCACATCCTGGTCGACGGCAAGAGCGCGGCGACGCGCATGGCGGTGTCCGGCGGAGAAAAGATCGTGCTTTCCCCGCCGCAGTTGCCCGATGCCGCCGCGCCGCGCGCGCAGCGCATGCCGCTCAAGATCGTGCACGAGGATGCGGCGCTCATCGTCATCGACAAGCCGGCCGGGCTGGTAGTGCATCCCGGCGCCGGGCAGCCCGACCGCACACTGCTCAATGCGCTGCTCGCGCACGCGCCGGCGCTTGCCGGCGTGCCGCGCGCTGGCATCGTGCACCGCCTGGACAAGGACACGAGCGGGCTGCTGGTCGTCGCGAAGACGGTGGAATCGCAGACCGATCTCGTGCGCCAGCTTGCTGAGCGCAGCATGGGGCGCGTCTATCTCGCGCTGGTGCAGGGCGACCCGCCGGCAAGCGGCACGATCGATGCGCCGGTGGGCCGCGATGTGCGCCAGCGCACGCGCATGGCGGTGACGAATCGCGGCAAGCCCGCGCGCACCGCGTACCGCGTGATCGAGCGCTTCGGCCGCGCCGCTCTGGTGGAATGCCGCCTGGAGACCGGGCGCACGCACCAGATCCGCGTGCATCTGCAGCACATCCACCATCCGCTCGTCGGCGACACCGTGTACCGGCGCGGCACGCGCGGTGGCATCGATTTCCCGCGCCAGGCGCTGCACGCCGCCGAGCTCTCGCTCACGCATCCGCAGACGCGCGAACCGATGGTGTGGAAGTCGCCGCTGCCGCGCGACTTCAAGCAGCTGGTTGCCAGCCTGCGCGCTTGCGAAGTCTAGAAAAATGAGGACGCCCGCCATCTTTCCCTCGTGGCCGTTGCGCCACGTCGGCGCACTGGCGACCACCGCGGCAATGGGCGACATCGGCAGCGAAGCGGGGCGCAGCGAGCTGCGCGCGCTGCTACCGGCCGAGCCGCGCTGGCTGCACCAGGTGCATGGCGCGAGGGTGATCGACGCCGATCGCACGACTACGCTGGTGCAGGCCGATGCCGCGGTGGCGCGTGAGCGCGGCACGGTTTGCGTGGTGAAGATCGCCGATTGCATGCCGGTGCTGTTCGCCGACGATGCCGGCAGCGTCGTTGCGGCTGCGCACGCCGGCTGGCGCGGCCTCGCCGCGGGCGTGCTCGAAGCGACCATCGATGCGACGCGCGCGAGCGCCGGCACGCTCAACGCATGGCTTGGCCCGGCGATCGGCCCGCGCGTCTACGAGGTGGGCGACGAAGTGCGCGCTGCCATCGGCGGACCCGAGGCCGCCTTTAGCGCGACGCGTCCCGGCCACTGGTTGCTCGATCTCTACGCGGTGGCGCGTGCGCGGCTGCAGGCGAAGGGTGTGGCGCGCATCTACGGCGGCGACTTCTGCACTTACAGCGACCAGCGCTTCTTCTCCTATCGGCGCGATCGCACGTCAATGCGCATGGCTGCTGCTGTCTGGCTCACGTAGAATCCCGACCCCTGCCTCTTCATCCCCGCCTCTTCATCCCTATATGACGCTGGGCTGGATCCTCGTGGCGAGCTTCGCCGGCGGCACGCTGTCGTGCGCGCTCGCCGCGTTCGCACTTTTCGTGCGTGCGAGCTGGATACCGATGCTGGTGTCGTACGCGATCGGCGCGCTGCTCGGCGCGGCGTTCCTCGAGGTGATCCCGCACGCGTTCGAGAAAGGCCCGCCGCGCGAGGCCGCGATCTCGATCCTCGCCGGCATCTTCGCCTTCTTCGTGCTGGAGAAGCTCTTGCTCTGGCGCCATTGCCATACCGAGAACTGCGAGGTGCACGACCGGCACGAGCACGAACACAGCCGCAGCGGGTTGCTCATCATCGTGGGCGATACCGTGCACAACTTTGTCGACGGCGTGCTGATCGCCGCCGCGTTCCTGCAAAGCACCGAGCTCGGCATCATCGCCGCCGTTGCCATCATCGCCCACGAGATTCCACAAGAGGTCGGGGATTTCCTGATCCTGCTGCATTCGGGCTATTCGCGCGCCCGGGCGCTCGCGATGAATCTCCTGTCCTCCTGCGCCACGCTGCTCGGCGGTGTCGGCGGCTATTACGGGTTGCAGTACTTCCAGCAAGGGGAAACGGCGCTGCTCGGCGTCGTCGCCGCGAGCATGATCTACGTCGCGGTGGCCGATTTGATACCCGGCCTGCATCGCCGGCCGGAGCTGCGCGATACCGCCTCGCAGGCGCTCTTGATCGCGCTGGGCATCGGCAGCATCGCGGCAGTGCGCTTGCTGCTCGCGCACTAAGTAAAAGGAACTACTGATCAGTGGGTTAACCGGTATTTGACGCACGGGGTTGTGCGTCGCAAAATCGACTAGTTTGGCTTCCCTACAGGCTTCTCCTCCACCGCAATCCGGCTCGCCCGACGCGCTGCTCGCAGCGATCGCGCAGTCGGGCAATGCCGTGACGCAGGGCTGGATGCGCCTGTTTACCGCGCCGCCGGACCTCGAGCGCAACAGCTCGCTGCAGGCGAGCTATCTCGACCAGCAGACGAAGCTCTGGACCGCGCTGCTTGCGGGACGCAAGGAGTCGCTGGTCGAGGACGACGATCGGCGCTTCGCCGCGCGCGAGTGGCGTGAGAACCCTTACTTCGATTACCTGCGCCAGTCGTATCTGCTCGCCGCGAAATACATCGAGCAGGTGATCGGCGCCGCGCCGCTCGAGGCGGCGGCCAAGGAGCGCTCGCTGTTCGCCGCGCGGCAATGGATCGACGCCATGTGCCCGGCGAATTTCGCCGCGACCAACCCGGCGGCGCTGCGCGCCGCGCTCGACACCAAAGGCGAGAGCCTGGCGCGCGGCATGGCGAACCTGCTCGCCGATGCGAGCAAGGGGCGCATCAGCCAGACCGACGAGAGCGCCTTCGCGCTCGGCCGCAACATCGCCACCACGCCGGGCGAGGTGGTCTACGAGAACGATCTGATCCAGCTGATCCAGTACCGGCCGCGCACCGAAGAAGTGGCGAAGCGACCGCTGGTGATGATCCCGCCGTGCATCAACAAGTACTACATCCTCGACCTGCAGCCCGAGAACTCCTTCGTCGGCTACGCCGTCGACAGCGGCCACACGGTGTTCATGGTGTCCTGGCGCAATGTCGGCCCCGAGCACGGCCACTATGGCTGGGACGATTACCTCGAGCTCGGCGTCTTCAGCGCGCTGCGCGTCGCGCAGGAAATCACCAAAGCCGACCAGGTGAACGCTCTTGGCTTCTGCGTTGGCGGCACGCTGCTGGGCGCCGCCCTGGCGGTTCAAGCTCATAAGAAAGAAGAGCGCGTGGCGAGCGCGACTTTCCTCGCCGCGATGCTCGACTTCTCGGACACCGGCCAGATCGGTCTGTTCGTCGACGAAACCTCGGTGGCGACGCGCGAGGCCGCGATCGGCGCCGGCGGTATCCTGCCCGGCAGCGATCTCGCGTTCGTGTTCTCCAGCCTGCGCGCGAACGATCTCATCTGGCCTTACGTCGTCAACAACTATCTGCTCGGCGGGCAGCCTGCCGCGTTCGACCTGCTCTACTGGAACTCGGACAGCACCAATCTGCCCGGCCCGATGTACTGCTACTACCTGCGCAACACCTACCTCGAAAACAAGCTGCGCGTTCCGAACGCATTGACCAACTGCGGTGCCCCAGTGGATCTGGGTCGCGTGCGCCTGCCGATGTTCGGCCTGGCGACGCGCGAGGACCACATCGTGCCGTGGCGCTCGGCCTACCGCACCCTGAACCTGCTCGGCGGCGACGACAAGATGTTCGTGCTCGGTGCGAGCGGGCACATCGCCGGCGTGGTCAATCCCGCGTCCAAGAATCGCCGCAGCCATTGGGTGGGCTCGCCTTACCCGGCTGAGCCTGAGCAATGGCTGGAGCAGGCGACTGAACATAAGGGCAGCTGGTGGCCGCGCTGGTCCAAGTGGCTCGAGGCGCACGGCGGCGGCAAGCGCAAGGCGCCGGCGCGCGCGGGCAACGCGAAATACAAACCGATTGAAGCGGCGCCGGGCCGCTATGTCCGGCACCGCGTAGTTCACTAGGAGGTCATATGGAAGAGATCTATATCGTCGGCGCAGTGCGTACCCCGATCGGAAAATTCGGCGGCACGCTGGCGAAGACGCCGGCGGCCGAGCTCGGCGCGCTGGTGATCCGCGACGTGCTGAAGCGCGCAGGCGTCAAACCCGAGCAGGTTTCCGAAGTGATCATGGGCCAGGTGCTGACCGCCGGCATCGGACAGAACGGCGCGCGCCAGGCCGCGATCAAGGCCGGCCTGCCGGACATGATCCCGGCGATGACCATCAACAAGGTGTGCGGCTCCGGCCTGAAGGCGGCGATGCTCGGCGCGCAGTCGATCGCGCACGGCGACGCCGACATCGTCGTCGCCGGCGGCCAGGAGTCGATGAGCCTTGCGCCGCACGTGCTCAACGGCTCGCGCGACGGCTTCCGCATGGGCGACGCCAAGCTGGTCGACACGATGATCGTCGACGGCCTGTGGGACGTCTACAACCAGTACCACATGGGCGTCACCGCCGAGAACGTGGCCAAGGAATACGCCGTGACGCGCGAAGAGCAGGACCAGTTTGCCGTCGCGAGCCAGAACAAGGCCGAGGCGGCGCAGAAAGCCGGCAGGTTTTCCGACGAGATCCTCACCGTGGAAATTCCGTCGCGCAAAGGTCCGGTGATGTTCAAGGACGACGAATATCCGCGCCACGGCACGACGCTCGACGCGATGAAGGGCCTGAAGCCGGCGTTCGACAAGAACGGCACGGTGACCGCGGGCAACGCCTCGGGGCTCAACGATGGCGCCGCTGCGGTGGTCCTTGCCTCTGCCAAAAAAGTACGGGAACTGGGGCTGAAGCCCATCGCGCGCATCAAGGCCTTCGCCTCGGCGGGCGTCGATCCGAAATACATGGGCATGGGCCCGGTGCCGGCATCGAAGCGCACGCTGGCGCGCGCCGGATGGGAGCCGAAGGACCTCGATCTGATGGAGATCAACGAAGCCTTCGCCGCCCAGGCGATCGCGGTGAATCGTCAGATGAACTGGGACCTCTCCAAAGTGAACGTGAACGGCGGCGCGATCGCGCTCGGCCATCCGATCGGCGCTTCGGGCTGCCGCATCCTGGTCACGCTGCTTCACGAGATGCAGAAGCGCGACGCCAAGCGGGGACTGGCGTCGCTGTGTATCGGGGGCGGCATGGGGGTCGCCTTCGCCGTAGAGCGTTCATAAAAAGGAATGGCCATGGGCAAAGAAGGAGAAGTCATCGATCGACCGCTGCTCGAGCAGGAGACCTGGCGCGACAGTGCGCAACCGATCATCAAGCGCATCGCGTTCGTCTCGGGCGGCATGGGCGGCATCGGCAGCGCGATCTGCAAGCGCCTGGGCCAGACCGGCCACACCGTGGTCGCGGGTTGCCTGCCCGGCTACGAGAAGAAGGATGAATGGATCGGGGCGATGCGCGCCGCGGGTTATCGCGTGCATGCCGCCGAGGGCGATGTCGCCGACTTCGACTCCTGCTCGGAGATGTTCTACAACGTGCGCTCGGTGGTCGGCCCGATCGACATGCTGGTCAACAACGCCGGCATCACGCGCGACTCGGTGTTCAAGCGCATGACCGAGAAGGACTGGATGGAGGTCATCAACACCAACCTCAACAGCGTGTTCAACGTCACTCGCCAGGTGATCGACGGCATGGTCGAGCGCGGCTGGGGCCGCATCATCAACATCTCGTCGGTGAACGCGATCAAGGGCCAGTTCGGCCAGACCAACTACTCGGCGGCCAAGGCCGGCATGGCGGGCTTCTCGAAGGCGCTCGCCCAGGAAGTGGTGCGCAAGGGCGTCACCGTCAACACGGTTTCCCCCGGCTATGTCGAGACCGACATGGTGAAGGCGATCCGTGCCGAGATCCGCGAGCAGATCGTCGCCTCGATCCCGATGGGGCGTCTGGCGCGGCCCGAGGAAATCGCCGCGGTAGTGGCCTTCCTGGCCTCCGACGAGGCGGGCTACATCACCGGCGCCAATATCAGCGTCAATGGTGGAATGCACATGATGTAGACTTTCCTCCCCCCGAGGAGGAGTCATGGCAAAGCAGCGCATTGCCGTCGTCACCGGCGGCATGGGTGGTCTGGGCGAGACCATCAGCACCAAGATGGCGGACGCGGGCTATCGCGTCGTTGTCACGTACTCGCCGTCCAACACCAAGTACAAGTCCTGGCTCGAGGAAATGAAGAGCCGCGACTACAGCTTTTCCGCCTTTCCGGTCGACGTCGTCGACTACGAATCGTGCTCGCGCCAGTGCGCGGCGATACAGCGCGACGTCGGCCAGATCGACATCCTGGTCAACAACGCCGGCATCACGCGCGACATGACCTTCAAGAAGATGACCAAGGCCGACTGGGACGCGGTGATGCGCACCAACCTCGACTCGTGCTTCAACATGACCAAGCAGGTGATGGACGGCATGGTCGATCGCAACTGGGGCCGCATCATCAACGTCTCGTCGGTGAACGGGCAGAAGGGCGCCTTCGGCCAGACCAACTACTCGGCGGCGAAGGCCGGCATCCACGGCTTCACCAAGGCGCTGGCGCTGGAAGTCGCGCGCAAGGGCGTCACCATCAACACCATCTCGCCCGGCTACATCGGCACGAAGATGGTGACGGCGATCCCGAAGGAAATTCTCGATACCAAAATCCTGCCGCAGATCCCGATCGGGCGCCTGGGCAAGCCCGACGAGGTCGCCGGCCTCATCATCTACCTGTGCTCCGAGGAAGCGGCGTTCGTTACTGGCGCCAACATCTCCATCAACGGCGGCCAGCACATGTACTAAGGCATAGGGTATTAAGGAAGGAGTAGACTAAGTCTGTGGCACTCCCCGAACCGAAGCCCAAGATGGAACACCAGCTCCGGCTGATCAAGAAGTATCCGAACCGGCGCCTGTACGACACCAAGACGTCGAGCTACATCACGCTCGCCGACGTCAAGCAGATGGTCCTCAAGCAGGAGGAATTCCAGGTGGTCGACGCGAAGAGCGGCGACGACCTGACGCGCGCCATCCTGCTGCAGATCATCCTCGAGGAGGAGTCGGGCGGCATGCCGCTGTTCTCCTCCGAGCTCCTGTCGCAGCTGATCCGCTCCTACGGCAACGCGATGCAGGGCATGATGGGCTCGTACCTCGAGCGCAACATCCGCGCGTTCCAGGACATCCAGACCGCGCTGCAGGACCAGTCGAAGCGCATGTACGGCGACAACTCGCGCGCCTCGCAAGAGCTCTGGTCGCAGTTCATGAACCTGCAGGGTCCGGCGATGCAGAGCCTGATGCAGGCCTACATGGAGCAGAGCCAGAAGATGTTCCAGCAGTTCCAGGATCAGATGCAGAACCAGGCCCGCAACATGTTCACCGGTATTTCCTTCCCCGGTTTCCCCTCTGGCCAGCAAAAGAGCGACAAGAGCGACACCGAGAAGTAGTCCCAAGGTAGGCTTCGTTTCCCTCGGATGTCCGAAGGCGCTCGTAGACTCCGAGCGCATCCTCACGCAGCTGCGCGCTGAGGGCTATGCCACTTCTCCCAGCTATGACGATGCCGACCTGGTGATCGTCAACACCTGCGGCTTCATCGACGCGGCAGTCGAGGAATCGCTCGACGCGATCGGCGAAGCGCTCGCCCAGAACGGAAAAGTGGTGGTCACCGGCTGCCTCGGCGCGAAGGAAGGCGTGGTCGCCAAGGTCCATCCCTCGGTGCTCGCGATCACCGGCCCGCATGACACCGAAAGCGTGATGCGGGCGGTGCACCAGCACCTGCCGAAGCCGCACGATCCGTACATCGACCTGGTGCCGCCGCAGGGAATCAAATTAACGCCGCGGCACTACGCCTATCTGAAAATTTCCGAAGGCTGCAATCATCGCTGCACCTTCTGCATCATTCCGTCGATGCGCGGCAATCTGGTCTCGCGCCCGATCGCGCAGGTGGTGCAGGAAGCCGAGAACCTGGTGAAGGCCGGCGTCAAGGAGCTGCTGGTGATCTCGCAGGACACGAGCGCGTATGGCGTCGACGTCAAATATCGCACCGGCTTCGTCAACGGTCGCCCGGTGCGGACCAAGATGACCGACCTGTGCAAAGCCCTCGGCGAGCTCGGCGTATGGGTGCGCCTGCACTACGTCTATCCGTATCCGCACGTCGACGAGGTGATTCCTCTCATGGCCGAGGGCAAGATCCTGCCGTACCTCGACGTGCCGTTTCAGCATGCGAGCCCGCGGATTCTTCGCCTGATGAAACGCCCGGCGAGCGCCGAGAAGGTGCTCGAGCGCATCCGCGCCTGGCGCACGCTCTGTCCCGACATCACCATCCGCTCGACGTTCATCGCCGGCTTTCCCGGCGAGACCGAGGCCGAATTTGCCGAGCTGCTCAGCTTCCTCGAAGAAGCGCAGCTCGACCGCGTCGGCTGCTTCGCCTATTCGCCGGTCGAGGGCGCCGCAGCCAATGCGCTGCCCGACCCGGTGCCCGAGGAGCTGAAGGAAGAGCGGCGCGCGCGCTTCATGGCGTTGCAGGCGAAAATCAGCGCGGCCAAGCTGCAGCGCAAGGTGGGCAGGACACTCAAGGTGCTGATCGACGAGGCGGGCGTTGGGCGATCCAGCGCGGATGCCCCGGACATCGACGGCGTGGTGCGTTTCAAAGGCGGAAAGAGCGGTGAATTTGCCGACGTGCTGATCCAGCGCGCCGACGAGCATGATCTACACGGGAGAAGGCTATGACGGAAGTAATGGTGGTCGCGGCAGCACGCACGGCAATCGGCGATTACGGCGGTGCGTTCAAGGAAGTGCCGCCGACGAAGCTCGGCTCGATCGCGATCAAGGAAGCGCTGTCGCGCGCCAAGCTCGATCCGGCCGGCGTCGGCCATGTGGTGATGGGCAGCGTGATCCATGGCGAGGCGCGCGACATGTACCTGTCGCGCGTTGCCGCGCTCGATGCCGGCATCGCGGTCGGCACGCCTTGCCTCACGGTGAATCGCCTGTGCGGCTCGGGCTTGCAGGCGATCGTCTCGGCCGCGCAGCACATCCTGCTCGGCGACTGCACCACGGCGGTGGCGGGCGGCGCCGAGAGCATGAGCCGCGCCGCCTACATGCTGCCTTCGGGGCGCTGGGGCCAGCGCATGGGCGATGCGCCGGCGATCGACGCGATGACCGCGGCGCTGCACGATCCGTTCGGTCACGGCCACATGGGCGTCACCGCCGAGAACATCGCCGCCAAATACGGCTTCACGCGCGAGCAGCAGGACCAGTACGCGGTGGAGTCTCATCGCCGCGCCGCCAAGGCGATCGACAGCAAGTACTTCGACAGCCAGATCGTTCCGGTCGAGCTCAAGTCGCGCAAAGGCGTGGAGCAGTTCACCACCGACGAGCATGTGCGCAAGGAAGCGAGCATGGCGGACATGGCGAAGCTCAAGACCGTGTTCAAGAAGGACGGCACGGTCACGGCCGGCAACGCGTCGGGCCTCAATGATGCCGCGGCGGCGGTCGTGCTGATGGAGGCGAAGGCGGCGCAAAACGCCGGCGCCAAGCCGCTGGCGAGGCTCATCGCCTATGCGCACTCGGGCGTCGAGCCGCAGCTCATGGGACTCGGGCCCATCCCGGCGGTGAAGCGCGTGTTCGAAAAGGCCGGGCTCAAGCCGTCCGACATGGACGTCGTCGAGTCGAACGAGGCGTTCGCCGTGCAGGCGATGGCGGTGACCAAGGACCTCGGCCTCGACCCGGCGAAGGTCAACCCGAACGGCGGCGCGGTCGCGCTCGGCCATCCGATCGGCGCCACCGGCGCGATCCTGACGGTGAAGGCGCTCTACGAGCTCGAGCGCACGAAGAAGCGCTACGCGCTGGTCACCATGTGCATCGGCGGCGGGCAGGGTATCGCCGCGATCTTCGAGAGGGTTTGAAGGTCTGAGCCGCAAACCCCGCATCGGTCTCGCGCTCGGCGCCGGCAGCGCGCGAGGCTGGGCGCACATCGGGGCGATTCGCGCCCTCGAAGAGCACGGCGTGAAGCCCGATCTCATCTGCGGCACCTCGATCGGAGCGCTGGTCGGCGCGGTGTACGCTTCCGGGGAGCTCGACCAGCTCGAGTCCTGGGTCACGGGGCTCGAATGGACCCAGGTGGTGCGCCTGATGGACCTCACCTGGAAGGGCGGCCTGATCCGCGGCCAGCGCCTGTTCAACCTGTTCCGTGCCACGTTCCAGGACCGCGACATCTCCGAGCTGCCTGTGCCGTTCGGTGCGATCGCGACGGAACTGAGTTCCGGCCGCGAGATCTGGCTGCGCGAGGGCAAGCTGCTCGACGTGGTGCGCGCGTCGATCGCAACCCCCGGGCTTTTCACGCCGGTGATCTACCACGGCACGGTGCTGGTCGACGGTGGCCTGGTGAACCCGGTTCCCGTCTCGATGTGCCGCGCGTTCGGCGCCGAGATCGTGATTGCGGTGGATCTGAGCTGGGGCAAGCTCGGTGCCTACCGCAACATGGGGCGCGAGCTGCCGGCGGCGCCGCCGCAGGAGCCGGGCTGGCGCGAGCGCCTGCGCGCCCGGTGGCTTAGCGCGCTGCGCGCGAAGGGCGAAGAGCCGGCGATCCCGTCGATCTTCGAGGTGTTCAACACCGCGCTCGACATCGTCGAGCAGCGCGTCGCGCGCAGCCGCCTTGCGGGCGAGCCGGCCGACGTGCTGATCACGCCGCTGCTGCCGAACTTCGGCGCGATGGAATACCACCGCGCCAAGGAAGCGATCGCCGAGGGGCGCGCCGCGGTCGAGCGGATGATGCCGCTCATCCAGCAGGTCATTCTCTAGCTGTGGAAATCAGCCTGCCGGTGACGCTCGCGGTCCTGGGAGCGGCGCTGCTGCACGCGTCGTGGAACGTGCTGGTCAAGTCGGGCGCGGACAAGGAGCTCGAGACGATCAACATTGCGCTCGGCTCCGGGCTGATTGCGCTCGTCGTCGCGATCTTTCTGCCGGCGCCGGCGCGAGTGTCGTGGCCCTGGGTCGCCGGCTCGGCGCTGGTGCACATCCTGTACTTCGTGTTCCTCGCCGGCGCCTACCGCTGGGGCGAGCTCTCCTATACCTATCCGGTGATGCGCGGCGGCGGACCGATGATCGTCGCGCTGGTCGGCGCGGTGGTGCTAGGCGAGGTGCTGCCGCTCGGCGCAACCTTCGGCATCCTGATGATCTGCGCTGGCGTCTTCGGCTTCGCAGCGGGCAAGCACGACGGGCGCGCGACCGCGTTCGCGCTGGCCAATGCCGTGGTGATCGCGGCGTACACGCTGATCGACGGGCAGGGGGCGCGGCTCTCGGGCGCGCCGGTGAGCTATACGCTGTGGTTCTTCGCCGCCAACGGCGTCGTCATCCTGCTCTATGGCTGG
>Ga0209647_1000473_pt1 | contig 37678 bp, 36 predicted proteins | sample GraSoi_2013_60cm_FD_185827 | JGI IMG/M metagenome (GOLD analysis project Ga0209647, IMG submission 185827) | Grasslands soil microbial communities from the Angelo Coastal Reserve, California, USA - Sample 9_17_2013_60cm (SPAdes) (version 2) | ecosystem: Environmental > Terrestrial > Soil >... | reverse complement strand
CCGTCGCCAAGATGAGCTATTCGAAAAAGTGTCTCTAATCGCACAGTTTCGTCACGGCGATTGATCTATCCTTCTGTACGAGATGCTTTTCCAACCCTGCCTCGCCCACATCAAAAGGAACGCGATTGAAACCAATGCAAGCAAAAGTGCCAGGGATGTTGCAAAAGATCGTTGATTTTCACATGGACGAAAGCCGCGACTGGGTCGCTGATCTACAGTGCGGGCATCAGCAGCACGTTCGGCATAACCCTCCTTGGACCCACCGTCATTGGGTGACAACACCTCAGGGAAGGCTTGAGCATGTGGGACAGGAACTCAACTGCTTGGCATGTCACCCCGAGATTTCCGCATAACCGCCTAGCCCTGTAAAGTTTTCACTTTGAAAATCAGTCTCCAGGAGCAACCAACATGCCACTAAAGATGACGAACACTGAAGTCGATGGCACTTCCGTTGTGACGCTCGACGGTCGCATCGTGCTCGGCGACGAGAGCCAGGCTCTGCGTCAGAAATTGAAGAGTCTGATAGCCGATGGAAGCAAGAAAATAATCCTGAATATGGATAACATCAAGTATATCGACAGCGCGGGGCTAGGCATTCTGGTCGCCGCGCACGTAAATGCGAAACTTCAGGGCGCATCGCTCATTCTCAGCAACTTGGGAACAAAATTCCAAGAAATCCTGCAAATCACGAAGCTGGTCACCGTATTGCAAGTATTCAATACCGAAGCAGCTGCTGTTGCCAGTTTCTCAAAGTAAACGAGGCACTCGCCTGCAAGGTGAAGGCATGAGCCACTGGACGTTGACGTGTTCGGCCTGCGGGAAAGAATTCCCGTACAATTCGATACCCCAAAATCTGCCGTTTGCCGGATCGTATTCACCTCACAAGCTCGAATTTTCTTCCAGCCACCTCACCCTAGACTGCCCCCACTGCGGGAAATCAGCGACCTACGAACGCTTCGATTTAAAGTGCCGCAGCCATTCCAGGTAGGGTCAGTACCGGATGATCTCGATTGTCACGGACTATGACTCGTGGTGCCATCAGATACGGTGAACTGCCCCCACTCTCCCCGCGCTGCGCTCCGGCTCATCGGAGATGCAGATATGCCGACCGTTCTCATCGTTGATGATTATCCTGCTGTTAGGAAAACCCTTCGCAAGCTGCTTGAAAAGTTGGGTTCGGTCGTGTGCATCGAGGCGATCAACGGTCGTGACGCCATTTGCAAAGACCGAAGCGGCCTCTCCCGACTTAATCATTCTGGACTTGGGTATGCCGGGAATGAATGGATTTGAGACTGCTACCGTTCTTCAGAAGACGAAAACCGCAGGTTCCCCTCTTAATGTTCACGTCTCACGACACGCGTGAAGTAGAACCACAGGCGGCTTCGGTGGGAATACGGGCCGTGTTTTCAAAGTGCACGGGTATCAACGCGCTTCTGGCGCGAGTGAGCGAGTTGTTAAACCCCTCTCACACACTGGTGTGATGGACTAAGCTTTCCCCCTCGTTTGGCTGATACATTTAGGAACCCTCGCGCCTTATGCCATCAACCGCGTAGGCACACCGACCCACGCCAACGGATACCGGCTCAGCAAGAACTCTCAAGAAAGACCCGGAACTTGCTCGAGCGCGACGGATGCCGGAGCTTTCGCAGTGCCTTGGCTTCGATTTGGCGAATGCGTTCTCGCGTAAGGGCGAATATCTGACCCACTTCCTCAAGCGTATGCTCGCTGCCGTTGTCGAAACCGAAGCGCATTTTGATGATTCTCTCTTCGCGCGGCGTGAGTGTCGTCAACATTGAGGCCATACGTTCCTTCAGGTCGAGTTCGATGGCCGCGTCCAAGGGCAACACAACATTCTTGTCCTCGACTAAGTCACCTAGACGCACCTCTTCGTCCGCCCCAATCGGCGCTTCGAACGACACCGGCTGCTGCGCAACCTTCTTTGCCTTGCACACCGCTTCAACGGAAAGGTCCATCCGTTTGGCAATCTCCTCTGAAGTAGGCTCGCGGCCGAATTCCTGGACGAGTTGCCGGCTGGTCCGGGCCTGTTTATTAATCATCTCCATCATATGCACGGGTACGCGGATGGTGCGCGCCTGATCGGCGAGGGCCCGAGTGATTCCTTGGCGAATCCACCAGGTTGCGTACGTAGAGAACTTGTACCCGCGACGCCATTCGAACTTGTCGGCGCCCTTCATGAGACCGATATTACCTTCTTGGATTAAGTCGAGAAACTGCAGGCCGCGGTTCGTGTATTTTTTGGCGATGGAGACAACCAGACGGAGGTTCGCCTCGGTTAGCTCTACTTTGGCCTGTTGGGTTTCCGCCTCGCCTTTCAGGATAAGCGTGAGAGTCCGCTTTAAGGTGTTCGAATCGACGTGGTTCGATTCCTCGATCGTTTTTCGCTGAGCGCGGCGTGACCGCAAGTCCGAGCGCGCGGCGTTAGTTGAATCGGCGCGAGCCCCGCTCACGCGGCGTATCAGCCGGCCAATCTCGCGCTCCAGGGAGTGCACTTGCTCGACGGTGTGCCGCATAATGTCGATCAAGCGCTTCTTCTCGTGTTCGTTGAAATGGACCGAGCGGACCAGCAGGGATATTGCAACTCGGGTTCGCATTAACCGATTCCGGCCTCGCAAATAAACGCGGCTATTCGATTTTGCCGTGTTTTGTAGCTGAGCCGCCTGCTTGAGGCCCGTTAGGTAAAGTTGTTGGATCTTGTCGATAATTTGAAGTGTGTCGCGTGTTTTCTCGGCAAGCCTTCCCGTAGTCAGTTCTTCGTCATCGAGATGGACGATCTTCTTAATCGACTGACTACCGTCACGAAGCTGTTGTCCAACCGAAATAATCTCCTGTAGTACTAATGGGGCGCGCGAGATCGCCTTGAGGACGCGCAGGTGCCCGCGCTCCATACGCTTAGCGATGGCCACCTCTTGTTCGCGCGTCAAAAGCGGCACGGTGCCCATCTCGCGCAAGTACGTCCGGACCGGGTCCATGGCCTTGTCCAGCGGTCCTGCCGTCAGGTCGGGATCAGGTTCTGCTCGCCCCTCGCCTTGATCGAATGCCGTTGGTTCAGCAATCTCGGACGCGGAGTGCGAAGCCGCTTCCGCAACCTCCTGGTGAATGTGGATGCCGTTGCGCTCTACGGTAGAAAACAGGTCATCAATCTCTTCCGCGCTGTGTTCCCCAGCCGGCAGGATTTCGTTCACCTCATCAAGAAGCAGAAATCCGCGATCCTTGCCCAGATTGATCAGATTGCGGACTTGCTCGTACTTTTCCTGAAGGACGTTTGACAAAAGTTTTCTCCCAGTCCAGTTCAAACCACTTAGGAATTGATCTCTGCAAAACCGCCTTTCAGGAAAAGGCGCACGTATGTCGCTAGGAGTATTCGGCAGCTTTCCGCGGATAGAGGCCCTTCGGAGCTCCCGAAGTATGCGACTCGCGGTAAGCATCCAGCTCGGTTTCACTGATACGGAAGTGTGTTTTCAAGGGACCGTTGGAGGAATCGGCCAGCTCGCGATGGAGTTTAAGCGAGCAAATGTCCGGTCCATTCTGTAGGCTCAAGCGGTGGGACGTAAACGCTTCGTTCAGAATCGTAAAAGTGACCTCGTGAGACTCGATTGATGATTCGCGCACCAGAAAACTATATTCTCGGACCATCGCCTTAGCGGTGAAACCCACATACTGGACGTTAACGCTCATTTCGGCCCTCCGGACGAATCCTGCTTCGACGAGCGATGTTCCGCTGCAAAATGAAGGGGGTCTCTGAGGTTCTGTAATTCGCGATAGTAATAGAGCGCGGTTGGACGTTTCCCGTTGAATCGCAGCTTCTTGAGAAACTCGACTTCTTCCTTGGCCGCGGTCCCGCTCAGGGAAACGTTGTCGAGGAATTCTTTTAGCCCGGGCTCCAGCTCCGTCGGGCTAGCTGGCTTTTCCACGAACTCAAATCTCGTCGGCTCCCCTGGAGCCAATCTTCGATTGATCACCACCTCCATACTGAAGGTTGCCAAGTCGACGTCCCAGGTTTCAATCAGCGGATCCAGAAAGGAAACACAGTTCTGCGGCGACAAGCTGAAGACATCCGTGTCCAGAAATTCAAGGAGGTTGACTCGCACTTGTTCATAGCTTCGGCCGGTGAGTCGAGCAATCAAGTAAAGCCCGCTTTCGCTGTTCAATTCTTCTTTGGCCACCCGCTTGACCACGTCCAAAAGCTTTTGCGTGACGAGGCGTTCCAGTTCGCCAAAGGGCTGCTTCTCCAGAATCGCACGGATCTCTTTTTCCCTATCCGGCACGCACTTCCGGAGGATTAACTCTCGAACTTCCTTAAACAATGGCGCGGGTGGGTCCGCCAAATTTCTCTTCAACTCTTCTGTACGTTGGGCTGCGGCGATCTTTGAAAGCCGATCGCTTGGAAGCTTCAAAAACTTCGCCATTTTCTCGTAGATATCGGTTCGATCGGGGGCAGGCGGCAACTTCTTGCGCGTCAGGACTTGCGAGATGTAGGAGTCGGTAACTTCGGCGGCGCTTGCCAGATCTTTTTGTTCGAAACCCAATTCCGCGAGCCGTTGCTTGATCAGCAGGCAAACGTCCATAACCCTAGCTCCGCCAATTTAACTGTTGTTGATTAACCACCACAATATTCCCAGATCATACTTGACAAGTCAAGTTAATTAACCCACTGTGGTAAAGAGGCTGAGGGAGCTCTCGAATTAGTCAACCGAAGATGGTTATCTGAGCCGCCCTTGGCATGAAGAATCGAGGAAAGCCTATGTTCGCACGCAGAGTTTACATGCATCTGAAGCCCAATAGCGTTGCAGAGTTCACCCAGAGACTGGAAAAGGACGTTCTTCCCCTCCTTCGCAAACAGAAGGGTTTCCAGGATGAAATCACGTTCGTCGGTCAGAGCGGCAGAGAAGCATTCGGAATCAGTGTGTGGAACAAGGCGGAGGATGCGGAGGTCTACAACCGCGGAACGTACCCCGAAGTGGCCAAGATCCTCGCCAGTGTAATTGACGGAGCGCCTCAGGTTGAAAGCTTTGACGTCGCGAACTCAACGTTCCACAAGATCGCCGCTGCCGTGGCAGTTTGAAACATCGGCGCTTTTGATCGACCGAGGGCACGACTGAGGGGAATCATTGGAAAGACGCAGATGGAGAATTTATGTACTTTGCATCATGGATCGTTGTCGGGTTGGTTGCCGGCTGGTTTGGCGGAAAAATTCTTAAGGGAAACACATACGGACCAATTATGGACATCGCAATGGGCATTTGTGGAGCGGTCGCGGGCGGACTGCTCATGCAGTCGGCAGGTTTTAGCGGGTACAGGGGAATCATCCTTACTACCTTCGTGGCCATGATTGGTGCGGTCCTGCTCACGTTACTCGTGGGCTTTGTGAGTGGCAGAAGGATGTACGCACGACAGCTTTAAGGGATGGGTGCACCGAGAGGGTCTCAATGTCAGAAATCAATAAAGCGAGAACCGTCTTCATTAGGGACGACACGCCCTTGCCGGCCATGCTTTCGATGGAAAGTGAACGGTTCTTGCCTGGCTGGCGGATGGTCAAGAACCTAGATCGCCAAGCGCTGACGCGAGCGATTGAAGGGGCGAAGTGGAACTTCTTCTATCTGGCAGGGGAGATCCGGACAACCGTCTTCGGGCGCGAGGGAGTGGGAACTCTGCGCCGGGCTGTGAAGCGCATTCTCGCTAAGCAGGAAGGTCAGAGCTTTCGGTTTAACGCTCTAGAGATTACAAAGATCGCGTCGAAATGGTTTCTGGGCATTCCTCTCCTGAGAGTTACGGCTCACTCTCGGCATATTCAACTGGGTATTGCCCTGATCCCCGTAAAGGATGTTTTGCGGCGACCTTTAGCGGCAATGCGATCCGCGCGGGGTAGCCAGGGTCGCGAAGTGGCCGCTAAACAATACGCGGCCGTTGTTTCAAGTTCTTAGAAATTGTTAGGAGATATGTAAATGAAAACCATGCGCAGCGCGGTTCTCTGCTTTGTGGTCCTGCTTCTGACGGCGCCAATGCTCCGCGCGCAGGATCTTTCCAAGTACCGGAATTTCTCACTCGGAACAAATCTCCCTACAGTTCTAAAGCATACGAACCAAAGGTTGGTCGATGTAAAGGCCACCCATGATGGTTCGTTACTTTTTCAGGAGTTGACCTGGCGTCCGGCGAACGGCATGGGAGTTGTATCCCGCTCGGAGAGCGTGGACGAGCTTGTTTTCTCGTTCTACAAAGGCGAGCTCTACAAGATGGTGGTCACCTACGAGCGTGCCTCTACCGAGGGTCTTACAGCCGACGATATGGTGAAATCGATTTCCGCGAAATATGGCCCGCCGACAAGCATTGCGCTGGAGATTGACTCCGCAGGGAAAGAGCAATATGAACTGAGACAAAAGCCGGTTGCCTCCTGGGAAGACTCGCAGTATTCCTTCAACCTTGTTCGATCTTCGTTTTCCAATGCCTTTCAGCTGGTCATTTACACGAAACGAGTCAATGCGGACGCGGATGCGGCGCTTGCACAAGTAGTGAAGGCGGACGAGCTGGAAGCCCCGCAAAAAGCCATCGAGCGCCAGAACAAGGAAGCGGATGCGACCGAACTTGCTCGGCAAAAGAATCAGAAGAGCTTTCGCCCATAGTTCTCGCTTTGGATCGTAACGACGGATCCTTGGGCGCATTTAACACATAGATCACTCGGAGGCTGAGAATGACTGTAAATGTTACCCCGTTACATGACCGCGTACTGGTGCGAAGACTCGAAGAGAAGGAAACCGCGAAAGGCGGCATCATCATCCCGGACACGGCCAAAGAAAAGCCGCAGGAGGGCGAAGTGATAGCTGCCGGGGCCGGCAAGTTTGAGAAAGGCAAGAGAGTGCCTCTCGATGTCTCGGTTGGCGACCGGATTCTGTTCGGCAAATACACCGGTAACGAGATCACCATCGATGATCAGGGATATCTGATCCTGCGCGAAGAGGAAATCCTGGCGAAGGTAAGCAGAATGGCCAAAGCGGCATCGGGCAAGAAGTAGTTCGAGATTTCACAGATCGTGGGTTTCACAGCAAGTTTCGATCACCCAGGAGGGTGAAGCAAAATGGCAAAACAAATTGTCTCAGGGGAGAATTCACGGCAGTCGATTCTGCGCGGCGTCAATATTCTAGCGGATGCGGTAAAGATAACGTTGGGTCCGAAAGGGCGCAATGCCGTGATCGAAAAGAAATTCGGCGCGCCCGTCATTACCAAAGACGGTGTCACCGTGGCGAAGGAGATTGAGCTGCAGGACCCGCTGGAGAATATGGGCGCACAAATGGTGCGCGAGGTTGCGTCCAAAACTTCGGATGTGGCCGGGGATGGCACGACCACAGCGACTCTCTTGGCGCAGGCGATTTTCCGCGAAGGCGTGCGCACGGTCGCGGCGGGTGCAAGTCCCATGGCGCTCAAGCGCGGCATCGATAAGGCAGTCGAAGTCGCAGTGGCGGAGATCAAGCGGTTATCACGCGAAGTGAAGGGCGACATGATCGCGCAAGTCGGCACCATCAGCGCCAACACCGACAAGCAAGTGGGCAACATCATTGCCGAAGCCATGAAGAAGGTCGGCAAGGACGGTGTTATTACCGTCGAGGAATCGAAGACCATGGAGACCACGCTCGAAGTGGTCGAAGGGATGCAGTTTGACCGCGGATACCTTTCGCCGTACTTCGTCACCGACCCGGCACGCATGGAGTGCGTGCTGGAGGACACGCTTATTCTGATTCACGAGAAGAAAATCAGCTCCATGAAGGACCTTTTGCCGCTGCTCGAACAGACGGCTAAGGCAGATAAGCCCTTGTTGATCATTGCGGAGGACGTGGAAGGCGAGGCTCTTGCAACCCTGGTGGTGAACAAGCTCCGGGGAACAATCAAGTGCGCGGCTGTGAAAGCTCCTGGGTTTGGAGACCGGCGCAAGGCTATGCTCGAAGACATCGCCACGCTCACCGGCGGCAAGGCCGTCACCGAAGACCTCGGCTTAAAGCTTGAGAAGCTGACTTTGGAGGATCTCGGTAGCGCCAAGAAAGTGATCATCGATAAAGACAACACCACAATTATCCGCGGCGCTGGCAAGGCCAGCGAGATCGAAGCCCGCATCAAACAACTCCGCATGCAGGCCGAAGAGGCCACGTCGGATTACGATAAAGAAAAGTTGCAGGAGCGCTTGGCGAAACTTGTTGGAGGTGTGGCTGTAATCAAGGTAGGCGCGGCCACCGAGATGGAGCTGAAGGAGAAGAAGGCTCGCGTTGAGGATGCCATGCACGCGACACGCGCCGCCGTCGAAGAAGGCATCGTGCCTGGGGGCGGAACCGCTTATTTGCGGTGCATCCCAGTCTTGGAAAAACTCAAACTGCACGATGATGAAGCAACTGGGGTGAATATCGTAAGGCGCGCCCTTGAAGAACCCATTCGTCAGATTGCGCAGAACGCCGGACACGAGGGGGCGTTGATCGTCGGACGGGTGCGCGAGTCGAAGGACGAGAACTTCGGCTTTAATGCGGAGACCGGCGAGTTTGAGGACATGATCAAGGCGGGCGTGATCGATCCTGCCAAGGTCACTCGCTTGGCCTTGCAGAACGCTGCGTCGGTCGTGTCACTCATGCTAACCACCGAAGTTCTGATCGCCGACCTAAAGGATGAAGAGCAATTGACCGCGGCTGGCGCCGGTGGCGGCATGGGCGGCGCCTACTAAACGCCGTCTTGCTTGCATCGTGGGCTAATTGCTCAACTCAACGGTCGGTGCCTCGGGCACGGAGGGATCCTGAGTGCCCGGGCATGCAGCATCTGCCCCCTCGAGTTGGGTGAGGGCGGTTACGCTCCGGCTCAATAATAATGCGAGCCTGACGCTGTCCCGCATTTTCAGAACTGCATCACAAACCCGGTCTGAAAAATAGGAAAGGAATGTTATTGCCAAAGACCATCCCCATAGACGGAATTGAACCCCCCAGCAGCGTTCGATACGAGCCTGATACGCTGGCCACCTCGTGCGCTCACGAGGTGATCGATCTTGCCCCCCTCGTAGTGGAAGAAACTGCTGCGCGATCCACGCCGACCCTGCCACGGCCAGTGCTGCCGAGCAGGGTCGCCATGATTGGGAATTATCTTCCTCGCAAATGTGGCATCGCGACCTTCACGACAGACCTCTGCGACGCGATCCACGCGGAATACCGGGCTACCGAGCTTCTGGCATTGCCGGTCAACGATACGGCCGAAGGCTACCGTTACCCCGCCCGCGTGCGCTTCGAGCTTTCCCAGGATAGCTTGGCTTCCTATCGACAGGCGGCGGACTTCCTAAATTTTAGCAACATCGACCTGGTTTGTTTGCAGCATGAGTACGGAATTTTCGGCGGCCCGGCAGGCGGCCACATTCTTGAACTCTTGCGGCGTCTCCACATGCCTGTTGTGACGACGCTGCATACCGTTCTGCGCGAGCCAAATCGAGACCAACGCATGGTGATGGAGGAGATTGCGGGTTTGTCGGACCGCCTGATTGTCATGAGCCGGCAATCCGCCGATATCTTGGAAGAGGTGTTCCAAGTCTCTCCCGAGAAGATCGACCTCATTCCGCACGGCATCCCCGACGTGCATTTTACCGATCCCAATTTTTATAAGGATGGTTTCGGAACGGAAGGAAAAGATGTTTTGCTCACGTTTGGATTGCTCTCACCGAACAAGGGCATCGAAAATGTAATCCAAGCCCTGCCAAGCATCCTGTCACGTCACAGCAATGCCGTTTACATGATTTCCGGCGTCACCCACCCACATGTCCTGCGGCAAGAGGGCGACCAATATCGGTTGTACCTGCAGAAACTGGCGAGAGATCTCGGGGTTGAGGCCAGCGTGATCTTTCGGAATCGTTTCGTCAGCGCTCAAGAGCTTGTCGAATTGATCGGCGCAGCAGACATTTACATCACTCCGTACAAGCACAAAGGACAAGTCGTTTCCGGGACGCTGGCATATGCCTTGAGCGCGGGAAAAGCAATCATCTCCACTCCCTACCTGCATGCGATCGAATTGTTGGACGATGAGCGTGGGGTGCTTGTTCCTTTCGATGATCCGCAGGCGATCGCGGATAAGACGATAGAACTATTGGACAACGGAACGGCGCGTCATGCCATGCGGAAACGCGCGTACCTCTATGCTCGGGACATGGTTTGGGATCGCGTGGCGCAGCAGTACATGAGGAGCTTTGAACGCGTGTACAACGAACGCTTGCGGAATCCACGCGCTACGTTTTCGGCCCGGAATACGGAAAAGGCCCTCGACCGGCTTCCGGCCATCAAATTGGATCATTTGCTTCGGATGACCGACGATACGGGAATCGTGGAGCACGCGGTCTTCGTGGTACCGAACTATCCCGAGGGATACACCACGGATGACAATGCCCGAGCGCTCATCGTCGCAATCCTTCTTGAGGAGTTTGGAAGCAGCGCCCCAGTCGGTGCCGTGGACCTAGCCTCTCGCTACCTGGCTTTTCTGTGGCTGGCTTTCGACCCAACCAGCAGAAGGTTTAGAAACTGCCTGAGCTACCAACGCCAATGGCAGGAGCCCGAAGGCTCGGAAGACAGCCACGGGCGGGCACTGTGGGGACTCGGGACCGTTCTGGGCAGATCCAAGGACGCCGGATTGCGGGGAGCCGCGGGACGTTTGTTTGAGCTGGCCGTGCCCGCGGCTGTAGAGTTCAAAAGCCCTCGGGCCTGCGCTTTCGCCTTGCTGGGACTCCAGGAATATCTAGACTCGTTCTCTGGGGACCGGGCCGCTCTAAGCGCGGCAGACGCACTTGCCAATCGCCTGCTGAATTCCTACCGTGCCGTCCATTCGACGGACTGGAGTTGGTTTGAGAACGGTCTTGCGTATTCCAATGCTCGTCTGCCGCAAGCACTCATAAGAGCGGGCATGCGCAGCGGAAGTGATGAGATGGTTTCAACGGGGCTCGAAGCGTTAGGTTGGCTGGCGACGATTCAACGTTGTGAAATAAAAGGTCACTTCGTGCCTATCGGATCACACGGCTTCTATTCGAAGAAAACCGAAAAGGCTCGCTTCGATCAACAACCCGTCGAAGCCTGCGCCGTAGTTTCCGCTTGTGTCCAAGCGTATCTGGCAACCGGAAAGGGCCGCTGGCGGAAAGAGGCATGGACCGCTTTCAATTGGTTTCTGGGAGATAACGACCTCCAGATTGCGCTCTACGATCCCACCACCGGCGGATGCCGAGACGGACTGCACCCGGACCGCGCCAATGAGAACCAGGGGGCGGAATCGACGTTGTCTTTTTTGATGGCGCTCCTCGAAATGTGCAAGTTGGAACAGGGTAAGGAGAACAATTCGTGATAAGCATTGTGGCTGAGAAATCTCCGGAACATAAAGCGTCGCTGAATCAACACGAGGTCCTATTTCACCGCCATCCGGCCAATCCCATTCTTACCGGAAAAGATTGGCCGTACTCCATGAACAGTGTCTTCAATGCTGGCGCGACATTGCTTGCAGACGGGTCAACCTTGCTCCTCTGTCGGGTGGAAGATCGTCGCGGGCTCTCGCACCTATGCGTGGCGCGCTCGGTAAACGGCATTGATGGATGGCAAATCGATCGCGAACCGACATTGCTGCCCGATCTCCACCACCATCCCGAGGAGTTATGGGGCATCGAGGATCCTCGCATCACGTACGTTCCGGAACTGAAGCAATATGCCATCGCCTATACCTCCTATTCGCGTGGCGGTCCGGGCGTATCGCTGGCACTTACGAAGGACTTCCGCGCATACGAAAGACTTGGCGTGGTCATGTCGCCCGACGACAAGGACGCAGCGCTGCTGCCTCGGAGGGTCAACGGACTGTGGGCGTTAATCCATCGGCCCATGACGCCACTCGGAGCTCACATCTGGATCTCCTACTCGCCCGATCTGCGGCATTGGGGCAATCACAAGCTCATGCTGGAAGCGCGGCGGGGCGCTTGGTGGGATGCGAACAAGATTGGAATATCGCCACCGCCAATTGAAACGTCAAGGGGTTGGCTGATGATTTACCACGGCGTCCGACGGACGCCATCGAGTTCCATATACCGGCTCGGGCTGGCCCTCTTCGATCTAGAACAGCCGGAAAAATGTCTGATTCGAGGGGATTCCTGGATGTTTGCGCCCGAGGCGGAATACGAACGTCACGGAGATGTTCAAGACGTTGTGTTTCCTTGTGGCTATACGGTGGCATCCGACGGTGACACGGTCAATCTCTATTACGGTGCCGCTGATTCGAGCATTGCGTTGGCGCACGGCAGCATTCGCGGTCTGTTAGCGTGGCTGGACGCGAATGGCCACTCTGAGAACAGTCAAGACCGGCGGCAGCGGCAAAGTTAAGTCAATCGGTTGGAATTCTTTGTCATCCAATCGCGAGTGTGTGAGTCTAGCTATCTCGAATCGAGTTGCGCATTGGACTTATTTCTCCTGGCTATCGAGAAATTGCTGAAAACACGAATTTTTGGTTGCGGGGGCCTGCAACCATCCGAATTGTTTAGTCCTGACATTCCGCTTTCCACTGCTTCGCGTAGCGGCTTAGTCAACCGACCCTTGCCGTGACAGCGCTGCGGGATTAGGTTTTGCAACGACTTGTGGATCGCATCGCCTCGCGCAGCCATACATGACGCGGGTCGGTGTTGAGTCTCGGATGCCAAGCCATGAGGAAATGAAACGGATGCAATTCGCGCGGTGCTTTCACAACGCCTAACTCGCGATTTCATCGAACAACTGAGCTATTTACTTTTGCCCGCGCCGGTAGACGCCTGGCTAAGCGCAGTCATCGCCGTTAGCGAGTCCATGTAGTCCCGCCAATGCACGATCTTGCGGGCTTCGATAGTAACCACAGAGATGAACCGGTTGTCGTAGGAGGCACCGGTCGCGACTATCTTGCCGTGTACCTCGTATTCGATGATCACGACACGCGGGTCCTGCGATCGGTGGATGACGAGCGCGTCCGCGCCATGCAGGACGATGTTGTTGCCGTAGCCTGCGTAGAGCACCATGAGCGCCTCACGACCATTCAATGTTTGGGGCCAGCCTGGAAAAATATATCGAAACTCGAACTCCGCATCGTCGGCGATGGTATCAAAATAGTGGTCGCCGTCGACGAGACCGGCCAAACCCTGCTGTGATATTTCGAAGAATGGGTCGAGCGCGGTGAAGGCCGCGTACTTAGGATCGGTCACAAATTGACTCCTGTTGTCGTGAGAGAAGTTCGTTGATTCGTTCGTTCAAAATCAGCCTGCCCGGGACACACAGAACGATCTCCGTTGTGCATCAGGAGCGTGATTACTCACTTACCTGTCCGATGCCAGAACTTGTTTATTCGATTCAAGAACTCATTGCCCGGTTATGCCGGACCAAAACATTTGGAATCCGCTGTCGCGGTTTTTTTTCGCATGGTTGGGTGCAGCGTCATGAGGTCCATCGACTACCTCCATGACAACTCTCCGATGGAGAAATCTAGCGGCGCAGATTTCCTCGAAAACGACATTATGCGGGAAGCGCACCGGACGGGTCGCGGTGGTTCGCCGCTGTTTCTTCGACTTCCAAATTCTCAACCGACGTCACTCGGACGACAAGCGATAGGCTGATGGGCGCTCGGCTGCTGAACTACAAGGATAACCGAGCCGCCAACTCGATGTCTGCTGAGAAGCTCCAGCCCTGCCATACTTACAGACTCGTGGAAAGCTCCGCAAATGCAGCTTCTTTTGTTGCGGCGGCCTGATTTGAACTGACGAGTGGCTCTGTCAGGAAGTTGACTGCGAGGAATACCCCGGAGAGGGCCCTTGCTCACGAGGCAGGTGCCCTCTCTGGCCATCCATGCGCAGATCAGTTTCCGCTGTCAGGCGGCCAAAGTCTCTTACTTTTCAGACACGATGGGAAGAGTACGAAAATAAGTGTGGCGGCCGCGACAGAGTCTAAGCCGCGACACTCCTGCGCAGGCAGAGATTCTGTTTTGGGCCCAGCTGACCCAGAATCCATTGTGCGAAAACTGTGCAACAATCTACGATTTCATCTCATTCGGGTTAGATTTTGAGCGAAAGCGATTTCCCGATTTGTTGGAAACGTTAGTGTTTAGAAGACATGGACGGAGTTGTTGGTCGAGGGATGTGCGCCTAAGGCAGGTGCCCGTGTCAAAGGAGTGCTTCATTCTTACTGTGTGACCGGAAACTCTAGGTGGAGATTAGCTGTTGAATCCTCTCCGGCCAAACGTCACACTCCGACGTTACACGGCCCACTGCTTCTGCCGCGGACTGCAAAACTGCGCTCGTCGTTTACAAGAGGAGATCGTGCGTTCAAGCTGTGATTCGTCGACGTTGGCGAACGCAGAATCTTCCTGAAACGCATGTTTCTGTCCTCCCCCCCAACCCTGTGTCGCTGCAGGACGCGCCTCAATAGATGAGCTTTAAAGAAAACTGAATTTGCCGTGAAGTTCCGGCGGTCTTGCTGATCATGCCAAACCCTGTGCCCTCGATGATGTTCGCAGGTAGTCCCATGTTGACGATGTTAAACAGATTAAATAACTCTGCGCGGAATTGCAGATCCGCACGCTCCAAACCGCTTTCTCGGTGGCCAATCGGAGTCGTCTTGACGAGCGCAAAATCGAAATCGTAATATGCCGGGCCGCGAAAGGTATTACGGCCGAGCGTTCCAAAGCGCCCGGAGTTTGGTCCGGTCCCGCCCGCGATCCCGATGGGAATGGAAAAGAGACTTGCATTGTTCACCCCCCGCCCAAAATAATCTTCGCGCGGCCGGGTTGAACTGCCGGCGCTCGATAGGTCCGGTAACCCAATCTGGTCCGGCCGGTCCGCGCCAATTGTTCCCGCGCCCGTCTGCTGGATTCCCGAATACACCGTAAACGGCGAACCACTAGTGATCGTCGAGATGCTCAGCAACTCCCAGCCCTTCGTCAACAGCTTGGTTCGATCCGACTGAAGTCCCAAATGCTCGAAATGCAAGCCCTGGGCTGCGCTCAACGTGAAGGCGTGCCTCACGTCAAAGCTTGACGGCCCTCTTTCCGCTTGTGTATCGAACGGGTTTTGCGGAGTAAACAACGTCACAGCCCCGGCGGATCCTGTTCCTCCGATGATGCCGCTGACATCGTCCAGCGATTTGCCCCAGGTGTAGCCTGCCTGCAATGACGGACCGCCATGCCCAACATTTCCCGATAATGAGGTCTGCAAGGCGTTGTACGACGAGTGCGACGTCGCTGTTATCACAGACTCGAATCCGAAACCACCCGTCACCGCGCCACTACCGTCGAAGTTTGTAAACCGCGCAAATTGCGGATCCGCTCCGGGATACGCGTTCGGATATGACATTCTGGGAAGTCGAAATGCCGATGTTCCCACATACCCGACATCGGCCGTGAGGCCGCCGAAAACCCGTTCCAGCCCCAGCGTCCAAGTCTGCAGGTAGCCATTGCCGAAGCGCCGGTCGATCCCGGCCAGACTCAGCAGCGAGAGCTGATGACTCGGCGCCAGCGCCGCCAAATCCTGCTGGTATCGATTTATGTCCATCACCGTATTCGCCGGGACTTTTTTCGGATCGCCGCTGGCCAGCACGTTCACGCCAGCAGTGTTATAGACGGGCGGCAATTCGTTCGGTGTAATTTGGAATCCGTAGGCAATCTCTCCATTTTGCGCCGCATTGACGCGCGGATAAACAACGTAGGGCGTTGACCCCGTAAGAAGATTGTCCTGCCAGATATTTGGCGGAATCACTGTGATCGCCCCGCCCATGTGCACATGCACCGCCTGCGGCGCATTCCAGTCCACCTGCAAACGCGGCCCCCAGCCGTTCCTATTGGTCTGATAAGTAGGCTGCGGATTGATCAAATATTCCTGGCCAACGCCCGCGGGTGGGAACGAATTCAGAAAGCTCGACGTTCGGTTCGCCCGCTCCGAAATCGGTGTGTAGAACTCGTATCGCAGCCCATAATCGAGCGTCCAGTGCGGATTGATTTTCCATGTGTCCTCGACGTAGGCGTTCACATCATTCCGGTTGATTGCCGCCGGCCCAATGTGCGCGCCATCCGATGCGTAGGGCGGCGCCACCGCGATCGTGTATGCGTACGGAAAACCTAGCAACAGACTGCTCAAAGTGTCCGGTAGAGGCTGGCCAGGCTGAACGTCGTGCCGTCCACTCGCAGAAGAAATGAAAACGGGCGAATAAACGGTCCCGCCACCAAAATCGTACTCGCCACTGGGACTTGTACCGAAGTATGTCGTGTCCCGGTTGAGGCGTGCTTCCACACCCCACTTCACTGCGTGCCTCGGGCTCGTCCACGCAAAATTCAACTGTCCCTGGAACAAATTCCCGAACCCCGACATCACCGAGCCCGCAGCGCCATTGAACGCCTCATACAGACCATCGTTGAACTTGAGTGCCGGATCGGTGTGGTTCGGGGTCACAAACGAAGGCGTCGTCCGTGTAAAACTCAACGATGTCGACCAGAGAAAGCGCGGTGACGCGGTGCGCGTGTAAGTGATGACCCCGTTCCGCTGCCGATCCACGTACTGCACGCCAAAGCTCGGATCGAGCAGCGTTTGATCCGGATTTGTTGTCGGTCCCGTCAGATTGTCGTAATTGAATCGACCAAACAATTGTCCTTTTGTGCCGACTTTCTGATCGATGCGGATAGAAAACTGATCCGTATCCGTGTTCACGTTTGAAGGCGCAGCATAGGTTCGCGCACCATACGCGCCGGTTGGGTTATTGGGGAGTGGGTAGCGGGCCAGCACCGCAGCAATTGCCGGATTCACCGGCACCTGCAGCGTGTCCGTGCTGCCGTCCGGGTACTTCACGATGTCCTGCCCCGCTCGCTCGGCTGCGGTTGGTACAGCCAAAACCTGGGTCGTTCCCAGCACCTGCCTGAATCCCTGATACTGCACAAAATAGAACGTGCGGTCTCGGCCGTCATACAGATGTGGCAACACGACCGGCCCGCCATTCGTAAATCCGAACTCATTTCTACGGAATGGAGGAATTCTGCCCGGCTCCGCAATCGATGGGTGATCGAAATAATTCCGCGCATCGAGAGCGGAGTTCCTTAAGAACTCGAAGAATGATCCGTGAAAACCGTTTTTCCCGGATCGTGTCACGATATTGGTAAAGCCCGCCGCGCCGCGCCCGATGTCCGCCGGCATCCAGCCCGAGCTTGACTGTAATTCCTGAATCGCGTCCACGTCGAAATTCGTGAACGTGCTACCGCCCATCTCCGGATCGCTCACATCGGCACCGTCCATCGCGAACACGGCCTCAACGCCGCGCTGTCCGTTGATGGCAAACTGCTGGGTAAAATTCGTCTGCCCGTTCACGTCGGTCATCGTGCCCGCTGCTAACAACAACAGCGTGCTAAAGTCGCGTCCATTCAACGGCAACTCATTTACTTTTTGGCTCGAGAGTTTCTCCCTGCCTGTTCCGCTAGCCGGCTTCGAAGTTGTGCTCGGGTTTCCATTCGAGACTCCTGCTGCAGGAGTTTGGGGGTTGGCTCCGATCGACAGCACGTTTTGATCGGATAACGTCAGCACAACCGCTATGCCGGTAATATCCACTCCAGTTGACGCTGTCGGACCTCGCCCGGGCCGTTGCACGCTTACGGTATGTGGCCCGGGTCGAATGTCCGCAATCGCGAACCTTCCGTCGCTCCCCGTGACTGCTGTCATTTTCTCTTTAGCGGCCGCCGTGTATACCGTTACCTTCGCTCCGGCCACAGGTTCACCGGCAGCCGTGCGAACGACACCGGTCCACGCTGGCGCAGACGGAGAACTCTGTTGTGCTTCAAGCGAGACCGCGACCATCAGTCCCAGCAGCAAACACCTCTCTACCAGTTGGAAGGCCTTATGAAAGGTTCGAGCTATTGGGTGTTCCTTTGCGTAGCGGAATTCATACATGACAAATTTCCTCGAATGAAGACGGAATGCAATCGAGCGCATGAAGGACTTCAACGAAAGAGAAAACTTCCTGCTAGGGCGCGCATTGTCCGAAGATGCCAGGAACAAGCGGAACGATCGAGCGCCCAACCGCTTCGGTTTACGTACTTGTGACATTTATGCCTTGGGAGCGGTAGGGATTCAGGACATCTTCGTCCGATGCATCGGTGATCAAATGTGTTAGTCGGGAAGCAGGACCGACCAGGTAAGGCAGAGATGTCCCCATTTTCCCAAGTGAAATCAGGCCAACCACTTCCGTTGAAGCTCCTATCATCGCTTGCTTCACGTAAGCTTCTTCTCGGCCGCCGACGGTTATTCCGACCTCCGGGTGCAAACTGCACATTCCGAGAAAACATAGATCAGCGCGAATGGATTCGACTCGACGAATGGTCTCGATGCCTGTCGTGACCCGCTCCTCTTTAAGAAAATTTCCTCCGAGCATCAGCACGCTCAAGTTCGGATGATCCGCCAACGCCAGCGCAAGCGGTGGGCTGTTGGTAACAATCGTCGCCGAACGCTCTCTTGAAAGGTAGGAAGCAATTCTTAGATTAGTGGTACCTCCATCAATCAGCACCACCTGACCGTCGCGGATCATGTCAGCCGCCGCTCGAGCAATTCCGATCTTGCTCTCCATGTCGATTTGTTGGCGAGACACGAAAGGAATGGCCTCGGCACGGCGAGGCAGCGCGCCGCCGTGTACCCGTTGGATCTTTCCCGAACTCGCCAATTCGCGCAGATCTCGACGAATCGTGTCTTCAGAGACCCTGTATCGACTGCTAAGGTCCGCGGCGAGGACTCGGCCCTCACTGCCAAGCAGCTCCAGGATGTACTGATGGCGCTCTTCCTTTAGGGCGATTTGGCCTGCTTCCGCTTCTGATTTCATTCTGTCCATTTTGCACGAATACACTTGGGTATGCACGTATATACGTGTATTATCCGATTTATGCATGATACTGCCGAACCTACTGCCATACAAGGTCTTTCGCAAAAGCGTTCGGTTCGGGCAGTCGTCTTCGATTACGGAAACGTTCTTTGCCTTGAGCAAACGCTGGAGGATATGAAAGGTATGGCGCTCGTGTGCGGCATTCCTCATGAGCGATTCTCGGAACTTTACTGGAAGCTACGGCCGCCCTACGACCGGGGTGATATCGATGGACTTGCCTACTGGACAGCGATTGTTGGCCAGCAAGAACTGGGTTTGAGCAGAGATCAGATAGCAACGCTAATCAAGCTCGATAGCGAAAGTATCACTCGACCAAATCAGGGCGCTGTGCAATGGGCAAAGCTGTTGCACCGTGAAGGCTTCCCCTTAACCCTTCTCTCAAACATGCCGCTCGAACTCAGTCGCCATGTGACCCAGTCCTTTCCGAGCCTCTCTACATTTGAATACCTGATTTATTCCTGCGACTACGGATCCATAAAGCCGGAGCTGTCGATCTATCGAAATTGTCTAGAACTACTCAAAGTGGCCCCGCAAGACATCTTGTACCTGGATGATCGCGCCGAAAACGTCGAGGCGGCAGCTCGCTTAGGAATTAACTCTGTACTGTTTGACACGGTCGAAAAGACTGCATCAAGAGTCGAAAGCCGATTCGACATCCCCGTCCCGAGTTGTGGCCGCTGTCGCCAATCAAGTTCACAGTACAGCTCAACAAATCGGCGCCCGGATCGGATGGAATCCGATTGATGCAGCAACGCAGCCTCCAACAGGTACGCGTGAGCGTGTCCTTAATCTTTCTGATCCACGGACTGATCATCGCAACCTGGGCTTCGAGGATTCCTGCCTTTCAGGCGCACCTCCATCTTTCTCCCGCCGTTTTGGGCAGGTCGTTGATGATGGCGGCAATCGGTTCCGTTCTCGCCATGCCTGCCGCTGGATGGCTCATTAACAAGTTCGGCAGTCTGAGCATCGTGATTGGGTCGACATTGGGGTTTGGCCTCACACTGCCCTTGATTGCCGAATCCAATACGGTCCTAACACTGTCGGTCGCTCTTCTTTTCTATGGGGCGATGGCGGGTTCGATGGATGTAGCGATGAATACTCACGCCGTGATGCTCGAGAAGCGATACCAGCGTCACATCATGTCGTCATTCCACGCCCTCTTCAGCTTGGGTGGAATGGCCGGATCTGCGTTAGGGGGATTGGTTGCTTCACGTGCGGTTCCGGCCGGGATTCACTTTTGGGTCAGCGGTATAGCACTTGCCGCAATGTCCATACTCGCATTCAGGTGGCTTCCGCTTCCCTCAGCACCTGAGGACGCCGAGAAAGTGGCATCCGGAGGCACGATTACGTGGTCTGTACCATTTGGCGCGCTCGCTCTTCTTGCATTTTCGATTATGCTCGTTGAAGGTGCGATCGCCGATTGGAGCGCGATTTATCTTCGTACTTCGGTTCTCACCGGGCCAGGATTGGCCGCTCTTGGATATGCGGTGTTCTCAGGCGCCATGGCTGGAGGTCGCCTGACAGGCGACTATCTCACTGGGAAGCTTGGACGCGGCCACCTCGTATGTTACGGGGCTCTTTTGGCCGCGGCAGGGCTTGTCTTCGTTTTGTTGTTCGGCAATGCCGGTTGGGCGTTGCTGGGATTTACGTGCGCTGGAGCAGGTCTGGCCACGATTATTCCCAATACGTTTGCCGCTGCAGGGAACATTGAAGGCAGTGCACCCGGTCCCAGCCTCGCCGTAGTCACGACGGCAGGCTATGTTGGCTTCCTTGCCGGTCCGCCCCTGGTCGGGTTTGTCGCGCAGCTTTCGACCATTCGCGCTGCGTTATGGATACTTGTGGTCTTGAGCGGGTTGAGCGCTTTCGCATCAACCTCAATGAAAAGAACTTCGCCTCTCAGAAGAATACCCTGACATCCAGTCTTCCCCAAAGATGCCGAGCCGTTGGCACCTACGGCAGCGGCAACGATACGCTTGTCAATGTATCCTACGTCCGTGCTGCTGCGAAAAGGGCATCGAATTCGGGTGACACTGGCCCGAGCCGACGGAAGCTTGTTTGAGCGGTACCCGGCAGAAGGAAGTTGACGGTATATCGCGAGGCGCAGCGGGCGTCCTATCTGGATCTGCCTGTGAAGACTCATGACCCGTGAAGCCCCGGCTATGAGGTACATCTCAGGAGAGTGTCGGAAACAATGAAGGCATCCACAAACGGGCTTCGAGGAAATTGTCCAGATTGGTAACGGGAAGTCCGCTAGCGGACACCAATTTCTACGCCTGCTTCTCACGAGGGCGCATCCGGCTCCACGCCGATGTGATCGTTAACCGCATCGCGAAAACGCTGCTTGCAGCCCAAGTATCGCTTCGTCGTCTGAATTGAAACGTGGCCGAGCAGGAACTGAATCTGATCGAGTTCACCTCCTGCTTGGTGGCACAGTCGCGCACAGGTCCTTCTCAAATCGTGCGGTGCCACCGATGGCAGACCGCAGCATTTCGCGTTTGCTTTCACGATTGCCCAGATCACCTTTGGAGTAAAGCCGTGGCCCCAAATTCTGCCTGCTTTGTTGATTGACCGTAGCAACGGACCAGCGGTGATGCCGGCACTGACAGTCCAGTTGTCGACCGCGTCCTTCACCCACTGCGGAACAGGGATCCGGGCTGAGTAGTCCGCAATCGGACGCTTCATACGCCAGCCGGCGTATCGCCGCCAATCTCAGGTTAATCGTCGACGGAGATCTCTCCGCACGCTAAGAGCTCCTCCGCCTTTTGAACTTGGCGGATCTCATCCCTCAATCAGTAGACTGCATTGACAATGTGGCTCGCTACGACCTGAAAATTCCTAGCTTTCGCATGCGAAAGTAGACTGTGGACCGCTTCATTCCCAAGCGAACAGCAGCGCCCCTAGGACCAGCGATAACCCAGTTGGCTTGTTCCAACGTCTTGCGGATGTGAACTCGCTCAGCTTCTTCCATTGTGATGGGCTCCAGAGATTCAATTCCTGCAGCCTGCTTCAATCCTTCAAGTGGAGGACGCAGTGTGTTCCCGTCGGCCAGAATGACGCTTCGTTCAATGAAATTCTGCAGCTCACGGATGTTTCCCGGCCAAGAATGGTCTACCAGCGCCTCCATCACATCTGTCGGAATCCGGTCGATCTGCTTGTTCATGCGTTCCGCATAGATTCCTACAAAGTGCCTCACGAGTGTCGGAATGTCTCTGCGCCGATCGCGCAGCGGGGTAACAAGTATGGGAAAGATATTCAACCGGTAGTACAGATCGCTACGGAATTGATTCTGGGCAACTAGCTTGGCGAGGTCTTTATTTGTCGCGGCGACGAGCCGAACGTTCACCCGTTGGGTTTGCGTACTGCCCAATCTCTCGAACTCCCCCTCTTGAAGGACGCGCAGCAGCTTGGGTTGCAGTTCGAGCGGGATGTCTCCGATCTCGTCCAGAAAGAGCGTGCCGCGGTCAGCCGCTTCGAAACGGCCCACTTTGCGTGCCACGGCGCCCGTGAAGGCTCCTCTTTCGTGGCCGAAGAGCTCGCTCTCTAGCAATCCGAGGGGAATCGCAGCACAATTCAGTTTTACAAAAGGACGATCTCTGCGTGTGCTGTGCTCGTGAATCGCGCGGGCGATGAGTTCCTTCCCCGTGCCGGTTTCCCCTTCAATCAGAGCAGTCGAATCCGTAGGCGCGACTGTGCGAACGAGGTCCAATACCTCTCGGAGAGCCTTGCTTGCTCCGACGATGTATTCAAAGCCGTCGTTCACACCTTCTCGGCCGGTGAGACAGGTCTCGATATCATCTTCATTTTCTGAAAGAACTGCATTCTCCCAAGCCATGGTCGTTCCTCTCATTATTCGCAGGGTCTCCTCTTCTGTTTCCGCGGGATCCACTCGCGGATTGGATGAGGGTAATTCTTCGGCCCGATGCCGTCCGCTTCGCGGCTCTCAAGAAAACCAGCAGCTACGGAGTTGAAAGGCCGTCCGGCTGTCGGCGTTGGCTGAACCTCGAATTTCCGCGGCCGCAAGCTGCCTTCATTAACAGGGCGACCGACGTGGCCTTCTGTTCTTACTGCGGTGAACCACGCTCCGATGAATCCCGAGAACGGGCTTGCTCCCGGGCAATCCATTCGCGGATGTATAGGGGACAATGGAGGAGTTCGATTCCCTGGCCCTCGCAATCGCTTAAGAAGCGCACGCCTTCTACGTCTACGAGCGTCACATGCTCTAGATCCAGCACGGCTGCTGCTCCCTCGCCCGCCATTTCCGCCTTCAACTCCTCAAGCTGCTCCGACGCAATTCCGCCACTGATACGGAAAATTGTCTTTCTTCCCTCAAGACTCTTTTCAATTCTTAGCGTCATCCCGGATTCTCCACAGTCCTGACAGTGCACGCCTCAGACCGTTTTTAAGTAATTGGAACAAAAGACTCTTATTGCAAAAGTTTCTGCCGACATTCGGTAATTGCTGATTTTCGGCAGTCATCGGGCGATATACGGGAGGGGTGGAGAAGAATTCCTAGAACCTGATCATTCTTGAAGCGCGGAGAGGGCGATCTCTTCTATTACGACGAAGCCCAGATTATCTTGACGGCGTTCTAACAGACTTGAACCTGTGCTTGTTGATTCCCAGGCTGGTGATCTTCGACTCGAGTGTTTGACGTGGAACCCCAAGCAAGGCGGCCGCGCCAGATGGACCCGAAACCCGGCCCCCACTCTCGGCTAGGGCGGCTTCGATCATTTCCCTTGCCTGCGCCTCGTTTAAACGCCCCAGTCCTCTCAAACTCGTTTGCAGCTGGGCCGAGTCGTGAGGTAAGTCGCGCTTGAGCCATGTCTCGTCGATTGAAAACGTATCGCTGTCGCACAACACCACAGCCCGCTCAATCACGTTTTGCAGTTCGCGGATGTTGCCAGGCCATTTGTAGTCTTGAAACAATTGCAAGGTCTTTTTGTCTATATTCCGGATCTTTTTCCCGACCTTCTTGCTATAATGGTCAATTAAATATTCAACTAGTAATGGAATATCATCCATCCGTTCTCGAAGCGAGGGCATGTGGATTGGAAACACGTTCAGTCGGTAGAAGAGATCCTGCCGGAATGTCCCGGCCTCAACGGCAGCTCTCAAATCCCGGTTCGTAGCGGAGAGAACCCTCACGTCGACAGCAACTGACTGGCTGCCTCCCACCCTTTCAAATTCTCGTTCCTGGAGTACGCGCAGAAGGGCGCTTTGGGTCTCCCCTGGGAGCTCACCGATCTCATCGAGGAAGATCGTACCTCCATCGGCCAGCTCAAATCGGCCTAGACGTCGCTGAGTCGCCCCGGTGAACGCACCTTTCTCATGTCCGAATAGCTCAGACGCGATTAAATTCGGGGGAATCGCAGCGCAGTTCACGCGGATAAACGCCCGGTTTGACCGCTTAGACCGCCTGTGGATGGCCCGGGCGATCATTTCTTTTCCGGTCCCGGTCTCGCCCAGAATAAGAACCGTAGAATCCGTCGCAGCCACCTTAGCAACTTGTGTTAGGACGCGCCGGAGTGGTTCCGAAGAGCCTACGATCTCATCGAACATAGATGTCTTGTCGATTTCTTCGCGCAGAGCAATATTCTCTTTGTAGAGCTGGTCTTTTAAGGTCTTGATTTCCTCGAAGGCCTTTTCCAGGGCGTCTCTGGCGTTGAAAATGATGGTTGTGGCCTCCTTTGCTGCGGTGACGTCCATCACCGCTCCAACAAACTCGATGCTGCCCGATTCATCATTTAAGGCGCGAACCACGACATTGACGTGCTTGACCGCACCATCCGGCATCACCAAGCGATATTCATGCCAAAAATCCTTTCTATCTTGCGCCGCGCGCTCAATAGTCTGTTTCACCAAGGCCGCGTCTTCCGGATGAACCCGTTGGAGAATAAGTTCGACGGTCGGCGTCATCGTTCGGTCGTATTGAAAGATGCGATAGGTTTCCTCCGACCACAGGATCTCGCCGGTGGAAACGCTCCAGCCGAAGCTACCGGTGTGGCTGAGCCTTTGAGCGCCCGCCAAGTACGCTTCCCGCCGCCGGAGCTCGGCCTGCGTATTCTGCAAATCTTCGTTGGCTCTTGTGAGTTCACCGGTTCGCTCTGCAACCCGGAGTTCCAGATTGTTGCGTGCTTCAATGAGAAATCGTTCTGCGCGGCGCCGTGAAGCACTAAACCAGCCCATCAACAAGCTGGCGATCGCGTAAAGGATAAGGAAAGGTTCCAAATCGAAAGTCGGTAAAAGGAAATGGTTCCTCGCCAAAATGCTCACCCCCAAAGAAGAAAGTAAGTAAGCGAGCACACCTGGACCTGTCCCGGCGCGCCAAAAAGTGATTCCGATTGCGATCAAGGTGAAGTGGGAGATGAAGTGAGCCGGGAAATTGTAGTGCCTCAGAATGAGGGTTGTTCCGAGCGCCGTCGCGACCGAAGCAACAGCCAGTCCATAACGCGCCACAACAGCGAGTGCCGGCCGCCTGGTCAACCTCGAAATGCCCCAAAAGGCCATACCTTAAAGTCTCTCACGTCCTGTGGCGAAAGATCAGGGACTGGTGGCTATTCTCCTATACTGAGCTTCACGAGCAGTTTGTGGAGCTCATTGACGACGGAGGCCTTGCCGATACCAGAATATCTGGAAACGAGCACCAACTCCGGCGTGCCACCGGCTATGACGTGGTCCAGCTGGCGAGCAAGGACTGAGCTCGCGTGCTCGCCCGTACATCTGGTTCACCCGGTAAAAAAGTCCAGGGACCAGGGCGGACGGGCGAGTGTCCTTGGGAGTTCGGTCAGCCCGAATTGACTGCCAGCAGCAGCGCATGCTTAAACGAAGTCTCAGCGACGGCGACGGTCCTGACGTCAAGGAAAGCTTCCCGACCAAGTTCAGCTAGAACATGGCCTGGAGGCATCTCGAGAAACAGGCGACAGCCCAATTCCGTCAGGACCGTTGTCGCATCGTACCAGCGAACACCATGCGCAATGTTGGTTGCTAAGTCCTCCGAGATAGCCTCTTCAGTTCGCAAGGCTCTTCCCGTTACGTTGCCGACGTAGATCAACTTCGGCTCATCCAAGTGTATTGCCTGCAAGCTCTTTGCCAGGGTATCCGCCACGGGTTGAAGTAACGGACAGTGTGAGGGTTCGGACACAGCAAGTCGTACTGCTTTACGGGCACCGCGCTTTCGGGCAGCTTCCAATACTTTGTCCATACCTTCATAGGAACCAGCGATAACGATCTGACGAGGAGCGTTGATGTTACCCACGTACACCGGGTTTTGCTCCGTGTATGCTTCTTCGACCAGCGTCGCGATCTCTTTCTCCCTCAAACCGACGATGGCGGCGAGACCGTACCCTCGGGGGTAAAGTTCCACCATCCTCTCCGCCCGCAGCTTCAGCAGCCGCACTCCATCGGCAAGGTTCAGAACGCCAGCCACCACCGCGGCGGCAAAGGCTCCCGCCGACATGCCTGCCACCGCTTCCGGCGTGCCACCTTCTGCGACGAGAGCGCGTGCCACCGCGACACCGGAAGCCAGCAACGCCAGTTGGACCGAAACCGTCGATCGAAGAGCCGCCGGCGAGTCGAGCTCCAGCACATTTTCTCCCAGAGCTTCGGTCACTTCATCGAGCGTCCGCGCGATGGACGGATGATCCGGAAGGGCGTGCAGCATGCCCGGAACTTGCGACCCTTGCCCAGGAAATAAAAACGCGACACTCATAGCAATCTCGATCCTCTTACTCTGTGAAGCAGGTTCCGCTGTATGTACAGCCGCGCAGTCGGAGGCGCGTGAAGCGGCGCGATACCTGCCATTCGAAGTTCTCCTATCGAACGTGCGATGCGGCTTGTTCGACCAGACCTGCAGCCTCCTTGGGCGTGGGGAATTTTCAGGGCATGACTGCTGCCCGTTGTCCGAGAATATATGCCGCTCGGCCCGTCGGGGACTTTTCCTCCGTGGAGACGAGCTTTCTCAAGGGCGAACCGCCATACAGGCTGTACAGGTAGGTCCCCCCGCGATCCTGGCCGGATTGCATTTCGAGGAACTCCACGGATCGCACCTTGCCAGGAATGTTTCCACCGAACCATCGAGGGTCCTCCTCTTGAGACCATGTGATTACGGATAGGACCGATCCCGCCGGATACGCGTGCGTGGCGTTCTTGCGTGCGTAGGCGATGGCTCGATCATTGCCCAGAACAGTGGCCAAGGTGTGGTCGTTATGGTTGAGCGTGGATGCGATGACCTCCCACTGGAGCGGGTTGTAGGGCAGTTCTCCGGATACCTCAGCGTCACGATTGAACCGCGTTGCCACCCGCGCGTTCGGTTGCGAGCATCCTATGAGCAGAAGAGCTGCGGCAAGCACAGGGATGGGTTTCACTGCCCACCTCGTTGTTGATTCTTGATCGGCATCGTGAATACATAGTCGTTTCGCTCAACCGCGTGATGACAGTCGACGCAGTGAGTATTTGCGAAGTCCAACGTTTCGCCGTCGGGCTTCAGGTCCATACCGATCCATCTGCCCCATCCCCATCCTGCGGTCGTGCGATATTTCTCGTGATCTCGAATCATTAATTCGACTTGAACGAACTGTCCGGGCTGAACTACCCCATCGGGATTCGGTTGTTCATGCCAGGTGACCTTTCCGATCATGGCTCCGTCCGGCCATGGATTTATACGGTTCTCCGCGATTGCTTTCACGGCGAGATCATTGCCGAGAACAACGCGTATGGTGTTGTTTTCGATTCGCTCCGTGCTGCCTATCTGCTTCCAAGTCTTGTACTCGGGATGAAAGGGGACACCCCCAAGCGTGTTCTGAACGCTGTGGAATGTCCCGTTGTCATCGATCCAGCGCACGTATTCGCGATCTGCTGCCTGGACTTCCGAGACAGTGGCTGGAGGTTCCTGCGATCTGGATGTCAGATAGTTCCGTAGAATCGCCAGCTGTTCCGGAGTGACAGCGGAGTTCGGGTGCGCCGCTCGATACGAGGGCAGAGGCATTGCGCCGAGTCGAATCTGATTGAAGGCGTCGAATAACGCCAACTTCTGCTGCTCTTCCGGAAGCGCTCCGATCTCTGAGAAGTCCAGGTGCGCCCTGGCCCGATGTACGTCTCGGGAGACGATCCAGTAGGCAGGCACGACTCGATCAAACCACGCCAATTCCGTTTCGTTGGAATGGCAGTTATAGCAGGAGTGTTTGAAGATCGCCTTGACCTCAGCGGGAGCCTGTATCTCGGCAGTGACGGGCGGATTCCTCAGTTCGGGTCGGGCGAACTGCAGTCCTGCGAACAACAGGAGTCCAATTCCGCAGAATCGAAGCAGCAGGCGGAAGTACGGAGTCTTTGGCATGGAGTCTCCCCCCTAATCGATAAGTGAAGGTGTATCTGAGCGACCGGTTCCCGCCTATTGCTGAGCTGTTAGCGGCCGCTCCCGAACCCATCGGCATCGAACAAACTTTTCTACTGAACGTGCGCTGCAGCCTCTTCGATCACAGCGGCAACCTCTTTCGGCCTGGAGACGTAGACCGAGTGGCTGGCGCCCGCAACTTCGACCTTATGGCTGTTGGCTCGCGTGGCGTACCAGCGTTCGAGGTCGGGGTTGATGGTTCTGTCCGCCCCGGCTACCACCATCCAGCTTGGTTTGCTTCTCCACGCAGCCGTGGTGATAACCGCTTTGAAATTGTCGGCAAAGTTGAGTACCTGCGATCGCGCCATGAGAGCAGCCTGCTCCGCAGACAGATCAGCTGCGAAGTACTCATGAAACTGCGCGGGGTCGAGGTAAGTGAAACCGTCCACCGTCTTCCTTATCGCACCAGACTTGCTGAGGTCGCTTGGGAAGCGCTTGCCGTCGTCCGCTTCGTTCTCTCCCGCGTCGGGCATGTGCGCCGCGACGTATACAAGACCGGTGACGGATGAATCCGTCCCGGCTTCGGTAATTACGGCTCCCCCATAACTGTGACCGACAAGAATGCACGGTGCATTTTGCATAGCAAGAACTCGCTTCGTGGCAGCAACGTCGTCGTTGAAGGAGGTTTCCGGTTCCTGGACGATGCTGACGTTGTAGCCATCCTTGACCAGGATGTCGTAAACGCCCTTCCAGCCCGAACCATCCGCCCAGGCACCGTGAACCAGAACAATATTCCGAATGCGATGACCCTCGTTCTGTGCTGACCCCGCGCGACAGGTCAGTAGCAATACCGCGATGAAGAGAGACAGAAACGTTCCTCTTGCGAAGCGTATAGATTTCATTGGATTGTTCATTTTGCTGCTCCTTTTCGTCGATTCATTTGCACATCGGTACGGCGAAACTCGTTTTTCCGAAGACGCCCACAGTCTCTGGTGGGGAGAACTGATCGGGCGGCGGCGTAATTCGGATCCATGCTTCTGATTTCATCGCCCCAGGGATCTTTCGCGAGCACAATCCCTCTCGGTATGCGCAGGAGGATCGCTGCGGGACTCCAGCCAGCGAACTCTTTCAGGGAAAAACCGCATACGGGCGTTTCCACACGAATATCAACGACTGCAGGAAGGTTCATCGCGCGATCGCAGAGGGACTTTGCTTCCTCTGCCGTCATGCGCCTTTCCGCATAGAGGACGATATCCAGATCGCTTTCGGGCGTTGCCACGTGCCTGCCGCTCGCCAGCTCGAAGCCAACGCTGCCCCCCGGACCCCAAGGAAGAACGCTTTCCATCCAGCGTTCTTTGAGAAGGTCTAAGGCGCGAAGAGCAGGGATGGCATTTGCTCTCGAAGTGGGAATCGCGCGGGTTAGCAGCTGAGAGGGCGTGAGTACGCTCTTTACCAACTTCGAATGATAGAAAGCGGCCCAGCGCTGATTCCTTCCCGTTCCACGAACACCGATCGGAATTTCGTGCCCCGGGGCTGGACCCCGGCGAACAACCGCAAAAGGGCTCTTTCGCAACTCCCCCTCGACCCATTGCGGCGCAGACGCTTGGGAAGCGAGGAGCTGTTTCGCGTCTATCTCCAGCAGATCGTGCGTTCGAACAGAATGTCCTTCGCCGTGAAACATGAAGTGTCCTAATGCAGGTGGCTCAAAAGAACGATCCATCCCGCCAACGTGAAGATACTGAGCAAAGTGCTCGCAATGAGACTCGAGCTTGCGACTTCCGGAGTTGCATCGAAGCCTTTGCCGAAGAGAATCCCAAAGAAGCCGCTGGGAATCGCGCTGAGCAGGACTGCGAATCTGGTCTGTTCGAGAGGCATACTCAGGAGGAGCGCTATCGCAAGGCAGAGAGCCGGCTGGAGCACATTTTTGCCCAGGACAGCCCAGCCCACGCCCCAGTTCAGATTTATGCGCTGTGCCGACGCAATTAGCCCTGTCAAAAACAATGCGGTGCCCTCCGTCGCCCCGCCGAGAATCGTCAGACTCTTATCAACATAAATCGGCATGTGAAACTTGATGACGGAAGCAATAACACCGAGCACGGGCGCCCAGAACACGGGCTTCTGAAGAGCTCTCCCCAGAGACGTGCGAATGCGAGCCGCAGTAGACAGTGCCGCGCCCGCACTGGTTTCGCTTTCGAGAATCGCAAGCGTGATTGGGGTGATCGTAATCGCACCGACTGCGAGGCCGACGGCAACGCTGACGGAGGCCTTGGGGCCATAGACAGCCAGCAGAAGAGGAATACCTATTCCCGCGTGATTCGGAAATCCAAGCGTCAGCGCCAGGACAGCACTGTTTGCGGCAGTTTCTTTGCCGAGCTTCCGCGACGCATAGTAGGTCACAACAAAGGCAACTAAAAACACTATGGCAATCACTACGGCCGCCCCGGCTTGTTCCCACAACAGGGGACGCGGTGTGAGCGCAATGACGACAAACAATGAGCTCGGAAGGGCAAAGGTCATCAGGAAGGTGACCAGGCTTTTTACGTCCTTGTTGTCGACTACCTTGAACAGGCCGGCCGCATACCCAAATAAGAGGCCCACAAAGATCGGCACGAGTGAGTTGGCCAGAACCTGGATCATCGCGGATCGCCTACTTTTCCAGCCACTGTGCTTCGAGCTTGCTGCGGACCAGAAGGGAAGCCTTGCGCGTTTCGCGCGCCGCCGTGGATTCGAGTCGATTGCGAAGATCGACGGGACCGCTGCGGGCATCCGCAATGGCTGCGACTAGTTCGTTCTGTACGTTCCGAATCTCCTGCTGTGAAGGTTTCACTGGATTTTCGACGTGAAGCAGTTTGTGAAGGAGGCCCAGCTTCGCGTAATCCCGAATGTCGTACGACATTGGAGCGATCTCCTTCGCGAGCTTCTCCAGTTCGTCCACGGAACGCCTCGTAACACGTGCCGCTGCTTCCTTGTGCATCGCGTGGATCATGACGCCGTCGTCGTCGAACGCCAGAATTCGATTTGCCTGGTAGCCATGCGTTAGAAAGGCTCCCGACAGCGCATGGCCCACCACTAATGCGATTACGGGATGACCCGCGAGTCGTGCCGAGCCGTAGGCATCTGCGGCAGCCGCAGCGGCAAGAAAGATAGCGGCAGTCTCTTCGCGCCGGCCATAAGCCTGGCTCTTCACGTCGACAATGGCGATGATGGGCCGCTTAATCGTGTTCTTATCGTGCTCGATCACTTCGCGAACGCGTGTAGCGAGGGTAACAGCCTCTTCCAGTCCTACTTCCCCATGCCGGGCACAGGGAAAGCGACCGTGTGGGTCTGGAACAACGCAGAGGAATCTTGCGTGCTCGTTGCCGAGCGATGCATCCCCTGTAAGTACAGATTTAGGGTCACCATGCATAGGTGACGACCGCCCAGTAAACGCGTGGAACCACACCGTTCCTCGCACGCCAGCATATTCGCTCATCGGTTTTCCTCGTTAGATCCATTCGTTGTCCAGAGTGCGCGGAACTCTTTGGGATCCCACTGCTGCGACGTATCGAGCTTCGCAATTCTGTTGCGATAGAGTGCTACCTGCGAACTCCGATGCACCGCCGGAATGCCCTTCGAAGTGAAATGCCGGATAGCGTTGGCAACCTGAGGCGTGTCGTCGTCCACGAGCGCATCGGCCAAGCCCGTCGCGTATCGCTGCTCCCCGCCATGAATTGCCCAGATGAGTGCGCGATCGCTCGAGTCGAATTCTTCGACGCCGTTCTCCTGCTCGATCACCTCAGGACCGTTCATTCCGAGTCGAGCTTCGCGCGTCATAACGACGTAGCTTGCGAGCCCTGCAGCGAGCGACATTCCTCCGAAGCAGCCGACCGTGCCGGCGGTGAGACAGATCACCGGAGCATGTTTTCTCAGTGCCAAAATGGAGGCCATGAGCTCGGCGATTACCGCCAAGCCAAGATTCGCCTCTTGAAGACGCACACCACCGGTCTCGAGCAGAATCACTGCGCTGGTCCGTATGCCCTTCTCGTTATCGGCACAGGCCAGATCGAGGGCGGCAGTCATCTTTGCGCCGGACACCTCTCCGATGCTCCCGCCTTGAAAGGCGCCCTCGAGCGCAACAACGACTGCTGCTTGCCCCGCGATCTTTCCTTTCATCACCACACAGCCATCGTCTTCTTGTGGGGTGACGCCCTGCATCGCGAGCCAAGGAGATTCCACGCGGTCGAAGGGGCCAAGCAACTCGCGCGATGTTCCCGCATCGAAGAGCGCTTTGGCCCGCTCCCGTGCGCCGAGTTCTATGAAACTCTGCCGGTTGATGAACCTTGCGTTATATCCTTCGTTGCTCATCGCTCGCTCACCTCCACTGCCTGCTCCAGGCGTAGCTGGACGTTGCCGGGCGTTGCCCCGGCGTCGTTGATTTGAATGCGGACGGCCCCGTCGTATTTCGTGAAGAACCGATCCAAGACAGCTTTCCAAGTATCAAGAAAGCCATCCACACTCGTCCGAATGGAAACGTGGGCAACTTCGCCTTCGGCAGGTTCGAGCAGGACTTCAAGATCCCCAGAACCCACGACGCCGACATGGGCGCCTTTGGGGACCTTCCGTTTTGCTGGGTAATTGAATTCAATCTGCTCCATCTTGATCCTCCGACCCGCTTCGGTCCGCTTGTACTTCGTTTTGTCTCCGCTCGACGGCATCAAGAAACAGAGTTGCCGCCAATAGATCTCCACAGCCACCCGGGGAGACTCCCAACTCCAGAAGCCGGCGGTCGAGATGAAATAATTTCTGTCTGCCGATTTCGGTTCCACTGCCGCCGGCTCTCTCCACAGCAGCGGCACCTGCCTTTGCCGTGAGAAGAGCTCCTTCTCCTCCGCGGTAGAGCAGGCAAGTGTCATCCAGACGCGCCATGATGCTAAGGAGTGTGTCGAGCCGGGCCACACTCTCGGTCGCGCCCTTCGCGCGCTTTGCGCGAAGCGTCGGCAGTCCTATATCAACGACGCGGGGAAAGCCGCCAAGAGCTTCACCGCGCGCTCCCGTCGCGCCATATCTCTTCGTTACGATGTCCCCATGCGAAACCAGGCGAGGTGTGGCGCGGTCCGCAAACGAAGCAATCTCCTTCGCGGTTGCCGCAATTTGGAAAGCCGCCACTTCGTCATGGACTTGCAACGCGGCCGCCGAAACCAGCAGTCCCAAGATCCAAATTGCGCCCTTATGGGAGTTGCTCCCATTCGTGACCTTGAGCATGGCGCGTTCCGCGTCGCGTCCAATGACCGCGAGCTGTTCCCGTAACGCCTGGCTTGGGTGACTTCCTCCGGAAACGAAAGCCATCTCGCAGACGTATGGTTCAATCGCAAAAGCGGAAAGCTTCATGATCGAGAGCGACAAGTCGGTATGAGCTCCGGCGCTGCGGCGATCGACGAGGCCAGGTTTCGGCGTCAACTCGGCCTCCGCGATTAACGACTGGCACGCAAGGTACGCCAGACGCACCGCCGGGGCCTGATCAAGGGAAGGACACCAGGGAGCCCTGACAGTCGTGTTGGATGAGTGGGCAGTTCTCATTACCAGCCCCTGAATCGTGCAGGTGGGTCATAGAGTCCACCCGACCAGGCGACGAGATCTTCCATGCTTCTGGCCGCCAGCAGAGAGCGCTTCGCGTCCAGGCGGTGTACTCCGACATCTTCCGGATAGGCGACCACTCCCTTCTTTCGAAGCGCCGCCGTTTCCGAAGGAATTGCCTTCAAGCCAATCGGACTCACTCCCGCCACTGCTGCGAGAGCGCGGCGGCGTTCTTCCTGCCCTTCGGCCTTGTAGAGATACGCGATGCCCTCTTCGGTTACGACATGGCTCACGTCATCTCCATAGATCATGATGGGCGCGATTGGCATCCCTGCCTGCTTGCCAACTTGCACCGCGTCGAGAGTCTCAACGAACGCCGGAACGCCGCCTTTCTGAAAGGTCTCTACGGTCTGTACCACGAGCTTTCGACCGCGAACGATGGGCTTGCTCTCCGTTATCAGATCAAGCCATGCTGGTGTGCTGTGCCGCCGTCCATGGGGGTCGTGTCCCATGTTAGGTGCGCCGCCGAACCCTGCCAGGCGCCCCGTCGTCACCGTCGAAGAGTTCGCGTCGGCATCCATCTGCAGCGTCGAGCCGATAAATCCATCGACTGCATACTGCCCGGCAAGCTGACACAGAACCCGGTTCGAACGGAGGCTGCCATCTCGGCCGGTAAAAAAGATATCCGGACGTGCCGCGACATATTGATCCATTCCAACTTCGCTGCCGAAACAGTGAATGCTTTTGACCCAACCGCTCTCGATCGCGGGGATCATTGTGGGGTGTGGGTTGAGCGCCCAGTGTTCGCAGATCTTTCCGTGCAGGCCGAGTGACTCACCGTATGTCGGCAGAAGGAGTTCGATGGCCGCAGTGTCGAAGCCAATTCCGTGATTCAATGAGTGAACTTGATGCCGTTCATATATGCCGCGGATCACCATCATGCCGATAAGGATTTGCAACTCATTGATGTGGCGCGGGTCGCGTGTGAATAGCGGTTCGATTGCGAATGGCCTATCGGCCTCGATGACAACATCGATCCAGGAAGCCGGGATGTCGACGCGCGGTAATTTGTCGACGATCTGGTTCACCTGCACGATGACGATTCCATCGTGGAAGGCGGCCGCTTCCACAATAACCGGCGTATCTTCTGTGTTCGGCCCGGTGTAAAGGTTGCCTTCGCCGTCAGCTTGCTCTGCACACACGAGAACGACGTTTGGGACTAGATCGACGAGCAGCCGGGCATACAGTTCGACGTAGGTGTGGATGGCGCCGATGTCGAGCTTGCCATCCTCTAAGAGTTGCGACACGCGTAGGCTTTGCGGGCCGGCGAAAGCGAAATCCACTTTCTTCGCGATGCCCAACTCAAACAGCGTGAGATGCTCCGGTCGACTAATGCTGGAAATAATCAGATGTACATCGTGAAGCTTCTTCGGATCGACCTTGACAAGGGACCGTGAGAGGAAATCAGCCTGTTTCTGATTGTCTCCCTCAAGCACAATCCTGTCACCGCTGACGACGAGGGTTTCGAGAGCCTCAATAATTTTCGTCTTGGGTAGTATCGGTCCTTCCATCCATGGCTGGACTAGTTGCATGCGCCGTCGTTTCTCATCGCGCCGCGTCGCCCACGAACGCGATACCTGCTTCATCGTTTGCTGCGCCATCGGGCAACTCCTTGAAAGAGGGTCGTCATTGCGACACCGTTGTTATTGGCCCGCTCTTCCTGACTGTACGGCCGGAGACTCAGAGCGTCAGATATACGATTTGGACCCACTGGTCGCCGTTGACGACGCCTTTGCCCCAGACGGGGTCAAGATCGGCGAATGGCTTTTCCGCGACGGCTTCCTGGGCAAGCTTTCCTACGGACTTCAATTTCTGAACGCGATCCCGCGAAGTGACCAGCATGTCCCGGAATTTCGTGAGGTCCGCTTTGTTGCCAAGCGGGCCGTGCCCCGGAACAATCTTGGTGTCATTGCTGGCGAGCGAGAGAATTTTGTCGACGGCGGCAATAGTGCCAGTGATTGTGCCGCCCGTACCGGGGTCGATGTAGGGATATATCCCGTTGAAAAACAGGTCGCCCATCTGAATCACGTTGGCCTTTTCAAAATGAACGTAGATGTCCCCGTCCGTATGTGCGGCGGGGGCAAAGTGTTGGAGCGCGAGGGTTTCGCCATTGGCGTGCAACTTGTAACTGGCGCGGAAGGTCTGCTGTGGCAAGGCCTCTACCGGCGAAGGGGGGACATGCACGTCGACGAGTGCACCGTTTGGTCCTCTATACAAGACCGGCAGATCGTGCGGCTCTGACATGCGCTTTTTTGTGTTTTCGTGCGCAAGGACCGTGGCTCCAGCGGCGTGAAGAGGCGCGTTGTTGTCGGTGTGGTCGAAGTGCCAATGGGTGTTGATGACGTATTTCAGCGGAGCATTGCCAATGCCATCGAGAGCCTCTTTGAGCCTGGGCCAGGCCGGCGCAACGAAAGTGTCCACGAGGAATTTGCCGTCGGGGCCGTTGAGGACTACCACGCTTCCCCCGGGGCCGGAGAGCATGGTGAGATCTTCGCCAAGCTTTTCTGTTTCGAGGGGAAAGGCGTTGAACCAGTCGCGCATAGCCGCGAGCGCGTCCGAAGGCGCTTCTTGCGCGTAGCCCGCTGCGGAGGCGCGGAGCAACGGCGCGGGAAAGAGGTGCGCCAGAAAGGCGCTGCCGACCAGGGTAGCCGAACCTCGCAACATTTCGCGGCGTGACGTTTGCTTCTGTAAGAAATTGAATTTCATGTTCTTTAAGCCTTTCTTTCGATCAGGGTTGGATCAGTTGCCTGCGGAGTCGTTTTTCATCGCGGCGCGTAGTCCATGAACGCGACACCTGTTCTAAACTCTTCTGTCGTGTCTCACTTATCGAGCGCAATGCGATCCCCCGTGATTTGGATTTCCAGCACCAAGCAGCACTCTTGCTTGCCGACCCGACCTCAGCTTCCAGCATGATGAGAGTGCAACCGTACTGCCACGAAGAAAGCAGATTCACGACCCGAAGATTTCGAATTGCAAGTCATTGAATCAAGGGGGAATGCAAATCGGTCGAAGCACTTGATGCGCCGCTAGGTATGAATTCGAACTCTTGTCGCGCCCGGCGAGTGTCAAGCGATGCGACAAAAGTGTGCGTGAGCGTCCTAGCCAGGCACACTCGATCGGGGGGCACCATGCGAAGGGTCTTTTATTTGCGCTGATGGGGAAACACCGTTCGTTTCACGAGTCGAAAACGTATGAGAATTTGCCTCTGGCTCGACTCGACCCCTAAGCCCTCAGGCAAAAACTCATCTTCTGCGATTCTAGGCTGCCCGGTTGCACCGACTTGTTGCAGACCATTCGGCAGGGAACCGAATGCTGTCTTCTGAGGGCTTCTAGAAGGCAGATGCGCTAAACAGTGCCGCAGACTCCCCGGGACCTAGCTCTCGAGTGACTGAAACCGCTGTACGGAAAATTAATTCCTGAGTACAACCAGAGACAACGAGCGGGCGTAGTTCAGTGGTCGAACAGACGCTTCGCAAGCTTCGGACGTAACTTCGACTGTGCACCAACTGTGCAAGAATCCAACGTTTTCATTCCGTTCGGGTTACTTTTGAGCGAAAAGCAGATTCCCCGATTTGTTGGAAACGTTAGTAGTTAGAAGTGATGGTAGGAGTTGTTGGAGTCGAGTTGCGTGCGCCCAAGGCAGGGGCGCCGCGGTGTCATGTAGGTGTCATGCGAATTGTGATGAATGGCGGCAAATGGTAATGAAAACTGAAAAGAGAAGGTGAATCTGAGTTAGTCCCATTTGATCAGAACTTGCTGATTCCCCTCGATTTGTCTCGGCTCCGGCACAATTGTGATTAAATCAGGCACAAGGCTGTTAACCGAA
>Ga0209647_1000472_pt1 | contig 37680 bp, 29 predicted proteins | sample GraSoi_2013_60cm_FD_185827 | JGI IMG/M metagenome (GOLD analysis project Ga0209647, IMG submission 185827) | Grasslands soil microbial communities from the Angelo Coastal Reserve, California, USA - Sample 9_17_2013_60cm (SPAdes) (version 2) | ecosystem: Environmental > Terrestrial > Soil >... | reverse complement strand
CAGTGAGGAAGGCGAGGAAGAAGATGGGCAAAGCAGAGGGGTTGATGGCGCCGGTGCATCCGGGGGAAATCCTGCGCGAGGATTTCATGAAGCCGCTGGGCTTGTCGGTGAACAAGCTGGCGCTGGAGCTGCACGTGCCGGCGACCCGGATTGGGGAGATCGTACACGAGCGGCGGCGGATCACGGCAGAGACGGCGCTGCGACTGGCGCGATACTTCAAGACAAACGCGGAGTTCTGACTGAACCTGCAGAATATTTACGATTTGGAAGTGACGAGGCGGTCGGGCAAGGATGCAGAGATTGAACGGCAGGTGCAGCCGGTTGGTGCGGATATCGCTTAGGGCCGTCGAGCCGCACAGAAAAGCCAACCGCTCTCCCAGGCAGAGGCGGGGTACCCCGCAGGATTCTGAACCTGTTCTGGTGGAGAGAGTGTTCAGAGGGACTCTGGGATATCGAACTCGGCGAGCTGTAGAAGACCGTGAGCGGGGCAGGCTACGACTGTAAAATAGCGCTTTGTGTTTTCTGTGATGTAGTGGCAGCGCTGGGGGCCCTTAGTTTTCAGGTCGCCTTGTAATCGGTGGTGCCCGGGGCCTCGATAGGGCGTGTAGCGATAACATCCTGGGGAGCAGGGCAGTCGATCGTCTTCAAAATAACCTACCGGATTTTCTTCAAAGAAGAACGATTTAGCGTTTTGATCGGTTTGCGTTGCTTCGGCGAGCGTATCCGAACCCAGCTGCGGGATGCAATCGCTGCCAAGGCAGGGATAACGCAGAGACGCAGAGTACGCAGAGATGGCGCAGAGGCACCCGGCAGAAAAACGCTATCCATTTTATTTTGAATTCGTTACAGGTGTAGCCTAAGGCGGAAGCCGTGCCTCTAATATAGTGGGAGGTGCACATGCAGTTGACCAAACGGCACTACTTCATAATCGGGGGTGGCCTCCTAGTGGTTGCGTTAACGCTGTCGGCCGCCAAATTGCGTCACAGGTATGATGCTGTGACTCCGCCGGAGCCTACGGCGGCCGAACAGGTGACTCCGCCGCAACCCACGGCTATGCCCGTGACTTTGCCGGAGCACACGGCCATCCGCGTGACTCTGGACCAATCTCTGGCGACTAACCGGAGCAGACCGGGAGACCACTTTGCGGCAACGGTCTCCGAGCCGGTACTCGTGGACGGCAGGACGGTGATCCCTAAGGGCGCGCACGCTGAGGGGTTGGTGGTGGACGCGCGGAAATCCGGACGGCTGAAAGGCCGGGCACGGTTGGAGCTCGCGCTGCAAAGCGTGGAGGTGGACGGGCAGAACTACGATGTGCGTACCATGGTTCGCACGAGGGTTGGCCGCGACCACAAGAAACGCAACCTGGGGTTGATGGGCGGCGGAGCCGGCGGGGGCCTCTTGATTGGCGCCCTGGCTGGCGGAGGCAAAGGCGCGCTGATCGGCGGGCCGATTGGCCTGGGAGCCGGAGCAACGGCTGCGTTGCTGACGGGAAAGAAAGACATCAAGCTTCGCGCGGAGACGCCGCTCAAGTTTGAGCTTGCTGAACCTGTAACGATTAACCTGAAGGGCTGATTTTTTTAGACCTTTCACGCACAGCGTCTAAAGGGCGGGCGTGCTTCGCGCCGATGTTTGGCCGAAGGCGCCCGCTCTCCATTTTTTGAGTAGGATGGCGGATGAAATAGCCGATTGGCCGGGCTACTTGAGGCACTTCGAGGCTCAGTGTAAGCGGTAGGAGCCCCTCGACGTCGCTCGGGGTAAACCGGGGGTGAGGAATTCGAGGAGGCCTAAATCACGGGGGACTTGGAGTTGCTGGCAGATTTTGTCGGGAATGGACTTGGCCAGAGAGATGACTACGAGACGCCGGCGCGGCGCGCGGCGGCCTTGAAGATGGCGAAGGTGGCGCCCTGCGGATCGGCAATGACGGAAATCCGCCCGATGTCCTCAAAATCGGTGGGCGGCATGTAGAGCTTGGCGCCAAGTTTTTTGGCCTCGGCGGCGGTTGAGTCGCAATCGGAAACGGTGAAGTACGCGAGCCAATGGGCGGGAACGCCGGGCTGATGATGAGAGGCAGGGGGGATACCGCCGATGAACTCTTCACCGTTTTTGATGTGCCAGTAGTTGTGAGCGGGGTCTTCGTCTTCCTTCATAATCTGCCAGCCGAAGAGGTCGGAATAGAATTGGCCGGCGCCAGCTTGGTCGGGCGTATTCAGGTCAGCCCAGCAAAGCGTCCCGTGCGAGCCCATGATCCCGGTTCCAGGGTTGTTGTTGGGTTGCCAAACCGAGAAGACGGCGCCGGTGGGATCCTGCAAAACGGCCATGCGGCCGGCATCGAAAACGTCGAAAGGCGGGGCCAAGACCGTGCCGCCCAATTCCTTGGCGCGGGCGGCGGTGGCGTCAGCGCTTTGCACAGCGACGTAAAGGTTCCAGTGGGGGGGAACGCCGCGGGAGAGCTGTTCGGGACGAAGCGCGCAACCAGCGCCAGCGGCGCGTCCCTGAAGCTCGAAGATGGTGTAGAAGTCATTGGGACCCATCGGAAGATTCTTGGCAGACCAGCCGAAAATCTGAGCGTAGAAGGCTTGTGCGGCGGCTTGATTGGTGGTGGCAAGTTCGATCCAGCAAAATTCGCCGGGGGCGTGTTTCTCGATGTCGGGCATGATGGGGAGAGCGTACTCCCGGGGGAAGAGGGGAGGCAAGAGGGACGAGCTCAAGACAGGCGGTAGGAGCCGGGGGAGAGGAATTCGAGGAGGTTGAGGTCGCGGAGGACTTGCAGTTGTTGGCGGATTTTGTCGGGGATGTGGGCGTTTTTGGGGTGGAGCTTGGCAAGTTCGTCGGCGTGGGCGTAGACATCGGCTAGAGAGAATTCCTTTTTGTTGAGCGAGCGGATTACGTTCAGGACGTCGAGGGTCCAGCCTCGGTTTTCCACCTTCAAATCTTCTAGCGGGCGGAGGCGTTTGTAGGCTCGGCGCACTTCAGACGCGGCACGCGCCTCCCCAGATTGCACTATCGGGATGCGTGCGTCTGGTGGGATTTTGTGTAGCAAGATGTTGCAGCCTATCCAGCCGGCGCGGCGGGCGCCGGGTCCGAGAGGGGGGCGGCACTCTATGGCGGATAGGGCGAAGGCGAAATGAGGGATGAGGATTACGGTGCGCACGGCCCATTGGGTTAGGTCGTAGTGGAGGACGTACAGGTTCGGCGTGCGGTCCGAGAGGATGGCGCGTTTCATTTCGGAGTAGGCGGCGTCGACGATTCTGTTGCCGAAGGGCTTCGATTGGCTTTTTAGCTGGAATGGCGAGTCACATTTTGGGCAAAAGTAATCGACGGCGGCGGTGTTTCGTGAAGCGATATCGAGGCGCGGTGATTTACAGACCGGGCAGAAGAAATTGTGGGCACCCCAAGCTTCGGTTCCGATGCGGGCTCGCTGCGAGGCGGATTTGTAGCCTTCGAGTCCTGCGGTCGGGAGATGTAGATTCATGCAGGGATTAGATCACCGTTAAGAAGGAACAGAAAGTGCGACTTGAGCGGTTCTGCTACGTTCACTCTCATAATCCTACGAGCCTCCTATACTCATCTTGGTCTGAACGGATCTCATTCAGGTTTTTGAGCCTGAGCGCTAGCTCTAAGCAATTACGTATCCGCTGGCGACCTGTTCCAGAAGTCTGAAAAAAGCGATCGGCGAAATCGATCTGGCCGGCCGGCCTGATTCTTTCCTCGAACTGGGTCAGGCGGAAATCCTTTCTTCCGACCATCTCTCCAATGAGCCTCTGCGCGACATCGAAAAGAGCTTGGATGCCGACGGTCTTACGTATATATGCGTCCGGGTTTACATTGGTCCAGAGGATGGTGTTGACAGCTACGAAAAAGTTTTGGATTCCAGTGTAGATAATGTCATCACTCATAGAGATGTAAAGCTGCCGTAAGGGTCTTGAATCGGCAGGCCCGCTGAGCAAGGCGGACCGGTCTTTGCCTTCGTAACTTAGGGTTCCTCCCATTTTGTAGGAATCCTGCTTGGGATTTCGGGAAATTAGGTTGAGTATTCCTTCCACCACGGTCGCTGTTGAAACCGCCCAGCCGCGCTCCCGCCTGACCTGTGACATCCGTGGCGCGAAGTCGTTCTCGGCCGCTATGATGATGTGGTTCTGGAAAGGTGAACCGGGATCCGTACCAAGCTTTCGGGCAAGGAATACAGCGAATTTCTCCGGCGTCCATTTTTCGGGTCTTTCGTCTTCAACGTTGTAGCCGAAGAGCTCGTAAGTGAGACTCTTATTTTACGGCGCGTTGGTTGGCGTTGATCGTGGCGAACAAAAAGGCTTGGTATGGTTTGGGCAGGTCAAAGAATACTGCGCATAACAGAGACATATCCAGAGCTTCTTGCGCCGCATAGCTGAATCCGAAAAGCCTGTGCTGTCCGTCGATGATTGGGGCTAGCTTTGCATTCGTCGGGATAGTGAGGGTGGCAGTTGGGCCGTTCTCGTCGATCGCAAGACCCCATTTGAGCTCCTCCTGCTCCTCAATTAGACCGTCATCCGCTCGATAGTTGGCTGCGAGGATTATTGAGTTGGGGAATGATGCCGTTGGTGAGCTGATGAATTGCCCAATTTCCTTGAGGCGACGTTCCGCGAGAGGGCGTTGAGACCCGCCAACGTGGTAGGACCCATCAGGACGGCGCTCCGCAGTCAGCCTATCGCTGTACGCGACATCAAGGAGTATGCGTGCTGAAATAGGAGCAACAAAAAAATCTCCAAACGGTTGTGAAACAACTAGGCCTCGAAGAAGAAGTGGGTAATGTCCGTTCATTTCCGCCACTCCTTATCCGAAGACTGTTGGAGTGTGCCCGATGGGTCGCCACCCAAGGCGCTTTGGGGTTGAACGTCGTCGAAGCGTGTGTTCAGGCCGTTAGCGACCCACCAAAACAAAATCCCTAATACCGTTCCAGTCAAAGCCCAAAACAATTGCCATCCTTCTTCAGTTTTGACAGCAATAAAAGCTACAGCAAGGAGAACGCACAGACCGATTAACCCCAGCGACCGAAGCCACTGCTGGTGCTCAGTGGTGAATTCGAGCACTGCGGCCCCAAACAAGGCTGGAAAGTAGCCAAGAAGGGCCGCGGAAACATCCGACATACTCCATTCGGACTTCAGAAACACGGTTAAGACGCCTGAGCCGCCGCAGATGATTACCCCAAAGACGAGATAAGAATAAAAGGTCACGGACTTACATGGTGCGTAAAAGCGAGATGTCAATTCAGGCCAAATTAGGTCGATTGATTTCTGTGGCTGGACGGCCATGGAAAGTTCCTTTTAGCTTGCGATGCTGTAGAGCGGTGCGAGTATGCCCACTCGGTTTGGCGATTTCAAGGTGATAAGGTACTGGTTTAGGTCACGTAGATTTCGGTTTCGGTTTTTATGATGAAGAGGGCGTCGGAGTCGGAGTTGCCGGCGTTGCGGAATTTTTGGCGGGCTTCGTCTAGGGAGTCGGCTAGGACGGTGAAGAGGATTTCGCGTTTTGTGCGGCCGATGAAATAGAAGCGGCGCTCTTGCTGGACGAGTTGGAGTTGAGCTGGCATGCAGGAACGCTCGCTTGCGCTCGCTGACCGATCTAAAGATCGGCCACTACAGGATCGATCCATAGGATCCGAATCGAGATCAAGGGAAAACTCGATGCGAGAGACAGATAATTCAATCTGTACCATTTCGGAACAGAGGCGGCGAATAGAAAGGCTGACGTAATCGAGAGAGAGTTCACAGCCCAGCGCATGACGGCGTAGGCGAAAGGCGGCTAGCAGCGTTGTGCCGCTGCCTGCGAACGGATCGAGGACTAGGTCGCCTTCGTTGGTGGAGGCGAGGAGGATGCGTTCGAGTAGGGCTACGGGCTTTTGCGTGGGGTGCTTGCCGAAGCGCTTTTCCCAGGACTCGGGGGGACGGATTTCCCAGACGGATTTCATTTGCTTGCCGCGATTGGTTTCCTTCATGAGCTTGTAGTTGAAGGTGTGGCGGGACTTTTTGTCCTTGGCGGCCCAGATGATGGTTTCGGTGGCATGGGTGAAATAGCGGCAGGCGAGATTGGGAGGCGGGTTGGGCTTAACCCAGGAAATGTCGTTGAGGAGCTTGAAGCCGAGCTGCTGCATGGCGAAGCCGACGGAATGGATGACGTGGGCGGTGCCGGAGACCCAGATGGAGCCGTTGGGTTTTAGGACGCGCTGGGCGGCGGCGAGCCAGGCGCGGTTGAACTCGTGATTGGCGTCGGGGCCGCGGGATTTGTCCCAATCGCCTTTGTGGACGGAGACCATTTTGCCGGCGTGGCAGGTGATGCCGCCGTTGGAGAGGAAGTAGGGCGGGTCGGCGAAGACTAGGTCGACGGAGGATTCTGGGATGGCGGCGAGGATGTCGAGGCAGTCGCCTTGGTAGAGGCGGAGGTGGTGTTTGGGGTCGTCGAAGGCGGGACGGAGGTTGTCAGGTTTCAGTTGTCGGCTGTCAGTTGGCACAATGGGAGCAATCGAGGAGCTTGGGACGGCGCTGGCGTTGGATGGAGTGGAGATGGGTTTGGACATTCGTGGCCCGACCGAGCACGGCGCACAGGCAAAAATCCCTGTGCCACTGGATCGTTGATCAAGTGGGGATCGTTGATCAAGGGGTAAAGCAAGTCAAGCGGGGGGAGGGAAGAATTTCACCGCAGAGGCACAGAGGACGCAGAGGGAACTAGAGAGGTTTCCCTTTGGGTGCTTGGCTCTTAAGCAGGAAGGTCTTTGGGAACTTGCCTTCACCGCAGATTTTGAAGGAGCCGAAATCCTTGTACCGCAAGCCGTCAGGCGCTTCTGGCTCGGATTCGCGCCAGAGCTTTAGCTGATAGAGGTCTTCGACCGTTATCTTGCGGTCTTCGAGCCGATCAAATAAGTGCCGGCGCAGGGCTGGTGGAAGATTGGTCCATTGAATCTTCGCCATCGTTCAGAGGCCAAATCACGGATTGCCGAAGGTCATGCGGGCCAGTTCTTTTTTGAGTTTTTCGCGCTCGGTTGGGTCCGGGGACGCGGTGAGGCGGTTGGCCAGGGCGAAAAAGCGCTCTTTTTCTGCTTCTTTGGACGCGAGGCCGACCTCGATCAGTTCGACGAGGACTCGGTTGGCGCTGGTCTTCCCGGTTTTGGCGATGGCTTTAACCCTCCTCGCGACTCGAGGTGGAAGCGAAACGCTTTGGCGGACGGATTTGTCTGCATTAGGCATAAAGCATTTTACACCAGTTTGCACCAGAATGCACCGAAACACGCTAGGCGTCGGGGGTGTCGCCTACGCTGAAGTAGGTGCAGTCCGGGTGGTGGAAGACGACGGCGCTTACGCTGGCTTCGGGGTCCATCATCATGCCTTCGGTTAGCTGGACGCCGATGTCGTCTGGCTTTAGGAGCTTCCATAGGCCGGACTGGTCTTCGAGGTCGGGGCAGGCGGGATAGCCGAAACTGTAGCGCTTGCCGCGATAGCGGGACGTGAAACGCTGCGCCATGGTCAGGTCGGGCGCGTCGGGGAAGCCCCAATCTTCGCGGATGCGGCGGTGCAGCCACTCGGCGCAGGCTTCCGCGGACTCGATGGCGAGGGCCTGGAGGCCGTGGGATTTGAAGTAGTAGCCGTCGTTTTTGGCTTTTTCGCCGCGCTCGCGGACGCCTTCGCCAGCGGTGACCACGAAGAGGGCGAGGTGATCGCGCTTACCGGCTTGCGGCGCGAGGATGTAATCGCTGAGACAGAGAAAATCGCCGAGGCGCTGGCGCTTGAATTGAAATGTGTGGAGCGGAGCGGCTGCTCCGGGCGCGAAAATGTGGAGCGCGTTGCCTTCGGATTCGGCCTCGAAAAATTGCCAGGTGGCGCGAACCTTCATGAATTCAGCGGCTTCGTTTTTTACTGCTTCCATCGATTCGAATAGCTCGACAGCTTTGGGATCGCGCTCGGCGAAACGCTTTTCGAAATCGCCGCGGAAGCCGAGGTGGCGGCCGAAGAGCATGAAGGGATTGATGTAGCTCCAGATTTCGCGGAGGTCGGGGACGAGGCGGATTTTGCGGTCGAGATAGTGCACCGGGGGAATGGGGAGATCGGCGCGGACCTTGGGCGAGCGCGCGGGCAGCGGCGAAATCTCTTTTACTTTGACCGTAGTGGTGACGCCGGCGCCGTTGCCGGAGGCGGTGTGGGCGCTGACTACGGTTTCGCGGGTGGCGGGGTCCATGAGCTCGTTCATCAGGCGCAGGCCGGTCATGGCGTCTTTGGCGTAGCAGACGGCTTTGCCGTAGCTGGGCGCGATTTTCGTCTGCGTGAATTTGGCGGAGAGCGCGGCGCCGCCCACGAGCAGCGGAATTTCGATTCCGGCGTCGCGCAGATCATTGGCGGTGATGACCATCTGCTGCGCGCTTTTGACGAGCAGGCCGGAGAGGCCGATGGCGTCGGGCTTATGTTGCAGATAGGCCTTGATCAAATCTTCGGGCGGAACCTTGATGCCGAGGTTCACGACGTCGTAGCCGTTGTTTTTCAAAATAATTTCGACGAGATTTTTGCCGATGTCGTGGACGTCGCCTTTTACGGTGGCGAGGACGACGCGGCCGCGCTTGGCGGTGTCGGCCTTCTCCATGAACTGTTCGAGATGGCTGACGGCGGCTTTCATGGCTTCGGCGGATTGCAAGACTTCCGCGACGATGAGCTCGTTGGCGTTGAAGAGGCGACCGACTTCGGCCATGCCGGCCATTAGCGGGCCGTTGACGATGTCGAGAGGCGGAACACCTTCGGCGCGTTTGCGGTCGAGATCGGCGACGAGGCCGTCGCGGGTGCCTTCGATGATGTAGCTGGCGAGGCGCTGATCGAGCGGGAGGTCGGCGGCGCGCGCTTTGTCTTTTTTCTTGGCGGTGCGGAAATGCTCGGTGATGGCGGCGATGTGGAATTGGTTTACAGCGGCGCGCTGCTCTTTGGGTTGCTCGCGCCAGTCGGCGGGAACATTGCGGAGCAGCGCTGCTTTGGAGTGGTCGGCGGGGATGTCCGCGGGAGGGTGGGAGAAGAGAAGATTTTCGGCGAGGCGACGCTCGTGTTCGGGAATGGAGGCGAAGCGCTCGAGTTTTTCGGTGTTGACGATGGCGAGGTCGAGGCCGGCCTTGGTGCAGTAATAGAGGAAGACGGAATTTATGACTTCGCGCGCGCCTGGAGGCAGGCCGAAGGAGACGTTGGAAATGCCGAGGATGGTGCGCGCGTCGGGGAGGGCGCGCTTGATGAGGCGGATTCCTTCCACGGTTTCGACGGCGCCGCCGATGTAATTTTCGTCGCCCGTGGCGCAGGGAAAGACGAGGGGATCGAAGATGATGTCTTCGGGAGCCAGGCCGTATTTTTCCGTGAGGAGTTTATAGCTACGCTGCGCGACGGCTAGTTTGCGTTCGCGGGTGAAGGCTTGGGCCTGGAGCTTGTCTTCGTCGATGCAGCCGACTACGACGGCGGCGCCGAAATCGTGAGCGATGGGGACAACTTTCTCGAATTTTTCCTCGCCGTCTTCGAGATTAATGGAGTTGATGATGGCTTTGCCCTGGCAGTAGGTGAGGGCTTGGGCGACGGCGCTGGGATCGGTGGTATCGATCATCACCGGGGCTTTTACTTTGCGGATCAGCTTTTCGTAGAAGGGCGGAATGTCTTTCTTTTCGTCGCGCTCGGTGCTTTGCAGGCACACGTCGACGATGTGGGCGCCACCGCGAACCTGGCGGCGGGCGATTTCGCTGGCTTCTTCCCACTTTTCTTCGGCGACGAGATTCTTGAAGAGGCGCGAGCCGATGACGTTGGTGCGTTCGCCGACGAGCAGCGGGCGCGTGCTGTCTTCGGCTTCGATGGTCTCGATGCCGGAATAGATGGCGCGATGCTGTTCCGCTGGACGCTGGCGCGGCGTTTTGCCTTCAGCCATTTGGGCGAGCGCGCGAATATGCTGTTCGGTGGTGCCGCAGCAACCGCCGACGAGATTTAGCCAGCCGTGATCGACGAACTTCTCGAGCTGGGCGGCGAGCGACGTTGGCGTCTCCAGGTACTTGCCTTCTTCGTCGGGCAGGCCGGCGTTGGGATAGCAGGAGACAAATTCGCCGGTGAGCTGGCTCAGCGTGCGGATGTGGTCGGTCATGAATTCCGGGCCGGTGGCGCAGTTCATGCCAAAGGCGAGGGGCTTGGCGAAGCGCAGTGAGGCCCACATGGCCTCGATCGTTTGTCCGGCGAGCATGGAGCCCATGGGCTCGATGGTGACGGAGATGATGAAGGGAACCTGCTGGCCGATCTCGCGGGACAGGCGTTGAATGGCGAGCAAGGCGGCTTTGATGTTGCGAGTGTCCTGACTGGTTTCGATGAGGAGGAGGTCGACGCCGCCTTCTACCAGGGCCTTGGTCTGGATGAAGTAGGCTTCGCGCAGCTCCTCGAAGGTGACGCCGCCAGTGACGGTGATGGCCTTGGTGGTGGGGCCCACGGAGCCGGCGACAAAGCGAGGCTTGGCCGGGGTGCTGAACTCATCGGCGGCTTGGCGCGCGAGTTCGGCGGAGCGGCGGCTGAGCAGGTGCGCGTCGGCGGCTAGGCCGTATTCGGCAAGGACTATGGGAGCGCTGCCAAAACTGTTGGTTTCGACGATGTCGGAACCGGCCTCGAAGTATTTGCGATGAATGTCGAGGACTACGTCCGGCCGGGTGCGCACCAGATTTTCGTTGCAGCCTTCGAGCGCGGCGCCGCCGAAGTCGTCTGCAGTGAGGTTGCATTGCTGCAGCATGGTACCCATGGCGCCATCGAGCACGAGGATGCGTTGCGACAAGAGGTCGCGAAGTGCTTTGGCGGATTCCGTCAGATTACGCATGGGGCGAAAAGTTGACCATCTCCTTGCCGATGGGTGCTACCGAGGTGCTCGCAGATTGCGCCTTGCGAACCCACTGGTTAAGGCCCTAGGCGACTAAGGCCCATAGCGGCTTAGCTTCATTTTACCTGGGTTTTCCACAGGACACGAAGCGGCTTGCATTGAACGGGCATTTGGGGGGTTAAACGGCAATTAACGGGGTCCGAAAGGGGACTGGTCAAGAGTCTTGGCGTGCCAGGATTTGCGGTCGAGACCCATCGCCTGGTTCAGAGCGTCGCTTCGATTTGGAGGTCGCGATATGGAATACTTAAGATCGATTCCACTTTGGGAGCTCTGATGCCTCGCTATCTCACGCAGCACACGCTTGCATGTCTAACGCGGCAGGGCGCGGAAAACCTTGTGCAACGGATGCAGTCCGGCGGAACCGCTCATGCGGAACGCGTACTGGTCAATATGCTGGAAGGGAAAATGTTCGTGGAGTTTCGCGCGGAATCTCGAGAAGCGCTGGAGGCGTGGCTCAAGACCGAGGGGATGCATTTTGATTGGCTCGTGCGCATCGAGTGGGAAACGCGCGGGCAAGATGGCAAGCTGCATTCTGCCGATTGAGGGCCGACTCACGTTTTCGCGTGATTGATGGAGCACCCGCCGGGAGGTTCACGATATAGCACAGATGTTGGAACGATTTAGCACGCAACTGTCTAAACTCCGATACTCTCCTGTCGGGGCCGTCCAAACTCTGAACGAAGGAAGGCGCGAATGGCGAATTTGCGCTTTATCGTTTCCCTAATCACGAAAGACAACGATTATCAGGTCGAGCAGGCCGCGGCGGCGCAGGCCGCGGCGCAGAAGCTGGGCGTCGACGTGCAGATTCTGTACGCCGACAACGACGCGATCACGCAGAGCACACAACTGCTTAGGGCGATTCAATCGGACGCGGCGGCGCGTCCGAGGGCGATTGTCTTTGAGCCTGCCGGGGGCACGGCGTTTCCGCAAGTGGCGCAGGCGGCGGTGAGCGCGAAAATCGCGTGGGCGGTGCTGAACCGCGAAGCAGATTACATTCCGCAACTGCGTAAGTCCGCGGAAGTCCCAGTCTTCTCCATCAGCTCGGATCACAAGGAAATCGGGCGCATTCAGGGGCGGCAATTCACGGTTCTGCTCCCGAAGGGCGGATGTGTTCTATATATTCAGGGGCCGTCGGAGAATTCGGCGGCGCGAGATCGCACGGGGGGGATGCAGATGACGGTCCCGCACAACGTGCAAGTGATTTCGCTGCGGGGGCGCTGGACGGAGGAAAGTGCGCAGCGCGCGGTCGAATCGTGGCTACGCCTTAACATCTCGACCAAAACGCAGATTGATGCGGTGGGCGCGCAAAATGATTTGATGGCGATGGGCGCTCGGAAAGCGTTCGAGTCTGTAACCAATATTTCGGACAGGGAGAGATGGCTGCGTCTTCCGTTCACCGGGGTCGATGGGCTGGCGAAGACGGGGCAGGCGTGGGTGCGCACACGAACGCTGGCTGCGACCGTGGTGGTTCCTACGAACGCGGGGCAAGCGGTATCCATGCTGGCGGAGGCGCTGAAAACGGGGAAGGATGTTCCGGAGCGATCGTTTACGGCGCCGGAGTCTTTTCCGACGATCGAGAAACTCGCAGCGAAGGGCGAGAAATTCGCGCCTATAGTTTGAGCGGCTCTACGCGGCGATTTTTCGTCTCTCCTTGACACGTTGAGCGATTTCCACGAACGGCAGCTCGTTACCCTTGCAACTTGCAGGCGCGCTTCAGTGTCCACTTTCCATTCGTTGACACGGACAGGCGGCCGGGATAATTTCTCTGTGGTGTGAATCACGCGCGGCAATCGCGCGCGGAATGCCTGAAGGAGCAAAACGTGCGACGAGCCATAGCCATCGCAGTGGTCTGCTGCGCGATTGTTTTCGCGGCGGTCGGAGCGTCGATGACGCCGAAGACGGACGAGCGGCTCAAGGGCGCTTTCCGACGTCCGGCGGTCAATGGCTGGACGTTCGTGCACCTGAAAGGAACGCCGGGGCAGATCGGTTACCAGCACGGGTATTTGCTGGCTGCCGAGATTCAGGACCTTTATAAGGTCTACACGCTTGAGCTCACGCACGACAACGGGAAGGACTGGAATTTTTTTAGGGATGCCGCGAAAAATGTTTTGTGGCCTCACGTCGAGCAGGAGTACCGCGACGAGATGCAAGGGATCGTGGAGGGAGTGAACGCGCAAGGCGGGAAGCTGGACATATGGGACATCGTGACGCTGAACGCGGCGATGGAGTGGAGCTACTACGTCGATCAATACGACAAAGCGCACAAGATCGCTTCGCTTCCGACGGTAACTGCCGGCGATCATTGCAGCGCGTTTGTGGCGATCGGGAGCTACACGAAGGACGGCCGAGTGGTTATCGCGCACAACAACTGGACCAGCTATCTCGATGGCGCGCGGTGGACGATGGCATTTGATGTTGTGCCTGCGAGCGGCTATCACTTTGTGATGGACGGGTTGCCGGGGCTCATTCACAGCGGGGACGACTTCGGGCTGAATTCGGCGGGCGTGGTCATCACCGAGACTACGATCACCGGCTTTCAGGGCTTCGACAGCAACGGCGTGCCGGAATTTGTGCGCGCGCGCAAAGCGATGCAGTACTCCGCGTCGATCGACGATGTGGCGCGCATCTTTAAAGAAGGCAATAACGGCGGCTACGCCAATGACTGGCTGATCGCCGACACGCGCAAAGGCGAGATCGCGAGCCTGGAGCTTGGGCTGAAAAATGTCACGCTGGACCGCAAGACAGACGGATACTTTGTGGGCTCGAATTTTCCGATTAATCCGAAGTTGGCGACGGAAGAAACGAATTTTCCGGTGGACGACCCGGGCGTGAGCGCTAACGCGCGGCGGCGGCGCTGGGAGCAGTTAATGGCGGAGAACAAAGGCAAGATCGATGTAAAGCTGGCCGAGCGATTTCTTGCCGATCACGTCGACAGCTTCAGCGGAAAGACGGAGCCGAGCGAGCGGACGCTGTGCGGGCACGTCGAGCTGTCGCCGCGGGGCATGGGCACTTGGCAAGTTCCGTTCGGCACGGCCGGCGCGGTGCAAAACAAGGCTACAGACACGGAGATGGCTGCGAAGATGGAATTCACGGCCGCTGCCGGTCACGCTTGCGGCGTGGATTTTCTCGCAGCGAAGCATCTTCAGGAGCATCCCGAGCAGTCTTGGGAAAAGCCGGAGCTACGCGACATGAAGGCGTATCCGTGGACGACCATCTCTGCTCAGAAATAGATATTGCGACTAGCGCTGGCTGGGATCGCGGCTGAGCTGTTGCAGGTTTTCCCGGGCCAATTCGTTGTTGGGGTTGAGCTGCAGGGCGCGCTCGTAGTGCAGTTTTGCTTGCTTGATATCGCCGATTTCGGCGTAGGCGCTGCCTAGATTTGCCTCAGCGTTGGCGTCTTCGGGATTGATGCGCACCGCGGCCTGAAACTGCGCGAGCGCTCCGCGAAAATCGCCCAGGGAAGCAAGCGCGTTGCCCAGGTTGTAGCGGGCATCGAAATAATCTGGACGCGCGTTGAGGGCCGCGGTGAGATGCGGAACGGATTCTTCTGTGCGGCCGGCCGCCAGCAGCGCTGCGCCGAATGCGTTGTTCACCGTCGGCTGGTTTGGGCGGATGCGGTTTGCCTCCGCAAAATTCGTTATTGCTTCCATTACTTCGCCGCGTCCCATCAATAAGGCCGCCAAATTGTAGTGGGCTTCGAAGTCCGCGGGATTCTTCTGTAAATTGTGGCGCGCCATGGCCTCTAGAATCTCCGCTCTTGGGTCACGGGTGGCCGCAGGGGAATCTTCCGGCAGAACCTGAAGCCAAAGATGAGCCATTTCGTCGACTGCGCGGTTGCCCGCGACGACGCGCTGCGGCGGATCGTTGGGGTTGCGCACGTTGTCGCCGGAATTGTCGTAGACAAATTTCATGGAAATCGTGGCGCCCTTGGGCAATTTCACGGGCTGGGCGTAGCGATACACGGCCTGCCAGTTCAGGTTCCAATCGGGAATACGAATGAGCGTCTCGAAGCGGCCGCCCGGAAAGTATGCGATGGCTTGCAGATCCTTACCGAGATAGTGCGCGTGGGGATAGATTGCGAGCAGGTTCACATCGACTGGCAAAGTAAATTCGTCGGTCACCACAAAATGTTTCTCGCCGGCGGGAATGTCCAGCATGCGATCGTTTTCCAGTTGCAGAAGAATCGGGTGAAGGGTGGCGGGCCTCTCCGTGAAATATAAACCGAGTGCAGGCTGAATGGTCTCCGGCTTTCCGGAAGGCTGCAGATGTGTGTTGAGAATCAGGTCCGTGTCCTTATCCAAGCGCAAGGCCATGCCATCGGGCTCAACATAGGGAATCGAGCCCGGCTTCCAAAACAAGAAATGGCTATCGGGATCAAAGACTTCGGACTCGATGGTCAAGTCCATCCCGCCGAAGCCTGCGCCGGGTTCTGCTTCCTGACGGCGGCCGGCCTGCTGGCGGTCGACCAAAACATTGGCGTGATGCACCAGGCGTTTATCGCCTGGCCGGATTTCCATGGATTTCAGCCAGCGCGTGCGGTCCACCGGGGTGTGAAACACGAAGTTCCAGTAATTGTCTGAGCCGCTGGCGGGCAGCGTATAGGCTTTCGTCGCTTTTACAATGACGTCTGGCTTGCCGAGTTGCCAGCCCTCGACAAGTTTCGGCGGCGGGGGCAAATCTGCGGGATTTCCCTCGGCCGCGCCTTGCTCCGCCCAGGCCTGAATCCGGGCAATCTCGTCCGCAGAGAGGCGGAGCTCGTCGGCAAAATGCAGCGCGTCCGCTTCGGGCAGCCACGGAGGCATGAAGCGCGTCTTCGTGACGGCAGCAATCTGACGCGCGTGCGATTTCGCGTCTGCGTAGGTTAGCAGCGAAAAAGGGCCAGCCTCGCCGGGACGATGGCAACGCGCGCAAGTGCGAAAAAGAATCGGAGCAATGTCGTGATTGAAGGTGACCTGGGGTTGTGGGGCAGCGCTTTGCGCTGCGGGTTTTTGCTGTGCTGGCGTTTGGCTGCCGAGGGCGATTGCCAGCAACACAAGGGGCGCCAGCGGCGGGGACATTCGAATTAATTTCTGGGGCACAACGGTCATTCGAGATCCGAGATGTAGCAGCCCACCGCCGGCGTGGCGTCGCTGTTGAGCGTTTTGCCCGCGATGGCCGCTTCGATGGCGTCCGCAAGCTCGTGCGTCGTCGCGCTCTTTCGCGCGTGGCCAAAATCCTCGTACAGATTGTCAATCCGACCGTGATAAACGAGCCGGCGGTTGGCGTCGAAAACCGCCGCTTCCGGGGTGATCTGCGCCTGGCTCTGTTTCACCAAGATGTGTTGCGGGTCGCGCAGCGCGGCAAGCGTATAGCCGAACTCACGGTCATGCTTGCGAATCGAGTTGGCGGTATCCTTTTTACCCGGATAAACGAGGAAGAACACGGCCTTGCCTCCATTCCGCGCGCTGAGCTGCTGAATCGCGGGGGCGTAGCGGTTTGAAATTGGGCAGTCGGTCCGCACAAAAATCATGACCGCGACCTTGCCTCGTGCAGCCCGAAACGGATCAAAGGGTTTGCCCTCAAGATCGGTGGCGAAGCTCTGCAAGGTATTCGAAATCAGAGGCGCGCTGCCAAGGCACAACACCATAAGCGCAACAATGAGGAGGGATGAAGATCGAAGGGTCTGAGCTCTTTCGCCCATAGGTTCACAAAGCAGATTGGGGAAATATTACTGCGGGCAAAAAGCGTTGTCCATTCGACTGTTGCACGAAAAACGAAACGGGTGGTCCACTTTGAGGGGCGCTCGCTAGCGGAGCTGCCCCGGCTCAATTCCTTGCTTTCGTGCGGCGTCGAAAAGCGCATCCATTTTCGCGGCGAGCAATCTTCTCTTTTCCTCGAGCTTGCGCAGCTGATCTTCGACCGGTTCAGTGGAGTAGCTCTTGTGCAGCTGGAGGCCATTCGCACCGGGCGCCTCGCCTTTGCTGAAGCTTTTCAGATCTGCAATCTGTTTCTCGACGTCTGACAATTGCGCCTGAAAAGTTGCGAGTTGCTTTCGAAGGCCGGCGACCACTTGAGGACTGGGCGGCTTTGCGGCAGCGCTTTTGCCGGGTGAGTTATTCTTTAAATCTCCCAGCTGTGAAATCGCGCACCCGCTCGCCTCTCCCACGTTGTCATTGGTCCAAACTTTTTTGGTTTTCTTGCGCTCCACGGGTGAGGGGTCCGCAGCTTGTGATTCCTGTACGCTTGCCTTCTGCGCTGACGCTTGCGACTGCGATGAGGGCGACGCCTGAGAAGCGGTGGCGGAAAACGCCGACATGAGAGCGGCTGCTGAGAGAATAAGCCCGCGGTTCATGACCCCAGATTATCAGGGGTCAGCATTCGCGGAAGTCGATTTGCCCAACTCGGCACGGATGGCCTGCAGCGCTTCCTTGGGAGGGCCGATGCGGCGGTACTGCGAATAAAATGTGCGCTCGTGAATTGAAAAGCTCACAAACAACCGGCGGCCGTCGAAATCATATTGCGAATAGGTTGCAAACCACAGCCCGGGCGCCATCTCATAGCGTTCCTGCATGAAGTGGCTGCCTTTGTAGACTTTCGCCAGAAAGCCGCCGATGGAAATGTCGTCCGTGACCTCGCCTTCCACGCGTGCCAATTGCGCCGCATCCTCGTCGACCCACAGGTAGCCGCGCACCTTGGAGAAAATCGCAGTGGCTCGCGAGGTCGGTTTGTAGGCCGGATTCGGAGCAATGCGGTACTTCAACAGCATCCGATCGCCGCGGGGTTCGCGCGCAATAAACGTGTAAAGAAAAGCGGTGCGCGTGGCGTCGATCAGGTCCGAACGCTCTTTTTGTTTCTTGGCGATCTTCTCATACGCCTCGCGTTGTGCTCGCCCCTCTTCCGCGGCCCAGGAGAGCGTGCGTTCGAGTTTTTCCAACTCCGCCCGATAAGCCGCGGCGTCGACGGGCTTCCCGTCCGGCCCGACGGGTATGCGATCGATTCCCGTGCCGGCTGGGACCGCTCGCGTGGTCTTGATTTCCGGGGGCTGAGGTCCAGCGGCGCCTTTATGGATCTCCAGGCGCTCGATCCGCTCATAGGTGAACTGGGCGAGATCGGTCCTTTTCTGATTGGCGATCACGCGCTCGAGGAGCGCGTGCTGTTCGTCGACTTCGCTTTGCAGGACCGGAGTTGGCGGTGCATCCTGCGCCATTGAAATTCCGCCGCAAACCGCGAGTAGGGACGCGAAGAGAATGGGTGTGGGTGACCGCATAGTCAGGGAATGGCGAGAGGCTCCGTCAACCTTTACATTGGATTCGAGACCGGCGCAGATTGTTGCACGGGACTTTCCGCCAAGTCATAGGCCCAGTATCCTGCCGTTGGGCAGAGGACGAAGTTTGGGTGTGGTTGGAGGTGCCTTATGCGGAACGCCGCGGCTTTGGTTTCTGCGCGGGCTTCTGCCTTGCGCTTATCCGCAACTACGGACGCAGCGCATTCACCTGATCACAGGGCATTTTGTGAACTTTGGGCAATCGATCGCTTCCGTGCGCGAATGGTATCACCCCGTCGTGGACTCGCCCATGGTTCGCACGCCCTCGCCGGGCCCCCGCGAGTACTTCTCGGCGGGAACTGCCCCCTAGCGGCGCCAGAAACTTGGCGTGCGCTCTGGAACTCAGGGTGACACCGGATTCTGCCGTGGACAGCCACCTTATCGGCAAGCTTACGCTGCGCCAAAATTCTCATGCTCAAAGCCAGCATAAACACCGCAGAAACAATGAGATACGAGCATTTGAACAGCAGTCAAGCCTCTCGGAACCGGCACAAGCCGCCGAATCTAGCGCCCGAACGCCCGCAAGCTACATCCGGCTGTGGGCAAAGCAAAGCAAGTCTTTTTACGTCTAAGCAAACGTACGGAAACCTATCTGCCGGCTAACTCGTATTAAGATCAGTACCGAAGCGAGTGAGGTTCCGTTGGGTGTAGCTCCCTTAGAAGGTTTGACGCAACTCCCGCAAGTGACCGCAGCGGGCGAACGCAGAATTGCGCTTACCGGACTGCGCGGCGGCGCGGTCACCCTGTTGGAGACTACGCGCCTGGCACTAGACGCTTTGCGCGCGCACAAGCTGCGCAGCTTTCTCACTTTGCTCGGCGTAATTCTGGCGGTGACCACGCTCGTGGTGGTCATGAGCTTTGTTGCCGGGATGAATTTTTACGTTGCCGACCGCATCGCCAACCTGGGCGCCAATGTCTTTATCGTGGACCGCTTCGGGATCATCACTAGTCAGGATGCCTGGGTCAAAGCGCAAAAGCGTCCGTTGATTACCATGGACGACTACGAACGTATGCGCGACAGCATGAAAACGGCCAAAGCAGTGGCGGCGCTGGACGATCACAACATCGAGATCCGGTCTGGGAACCAACGCCTGGAGAATACCGACGTTATGGGGGTTTCCCCTAATTATGCGGAGGTGCGCAACATAAATGTCGCGCAAGGCCGCTTTATCAACCAGACCGATGACGATCATCGTGGGCAAGTCGTATTTATTGGCGCGGACGTGGCCGACCGGCTTTTCGCGAATGTCGATCCGATAGGCAAGGTCGTGCGGGCGGAAACGCATGAATATCAGGTCATTGGAGTGGCGGAGCGCATCGGCAGCGCCTTCGGACAGTCGCAAGACAATTTCATGATCATCCCGCTGCACACCTTTGAAAAAGAACTGCACCGCCCGCGCGACTGGGTGGGTATTTTCGTACAGGCAGGGAGCGCGGAAATGATGAGCGCTTGCGAGGACGAAGCACGCATGTTGATGCGCGCTTGGCGACACTTGCCGTATGACGCTCCGGATAATTTCGCGATTCTCGGGTCCGATTCGATCATGAAGCTGTGGCACGATTTGACTGGCACGCTAGCAAAGGTTGCCGTCGGTCTGGTGAGTGTGTTCCTGGTGGTCGGGGGCATCGTGATCATGAACATCATGTTGGCCAGTGTCACCGAGCGTACGCGTGAGATTGGCATACGCCGGTCTCTAGGGGCGCGCAAGAAACACATTTTGCTGCAATTCATGATGGAGTCAGCGGTGCTCGCCGCTACCGGAGGCATCATTGGCGTCTTGCTGGCCTACGGCTTGGTGGAACTCCTGGGAACGGTAACGTCGATCCCGTTGAAAATGCCGATGGACGCTGTGGTCATTTCACTTTGCGTGTCGACAGCGGTCGGTCTTTTCTTTGGAATTTATCCGGCGACACGGGCGGCAAAACTAGATCCGATCGAGGCATTGCGGGCGGAGACCTGAAGTCTGGGACTAGCGAGAAGGCAAAATGGCGCAGGCATACGGCGAAAACCTCAAGCAGGCGATGGACACGCTCCGCACGCACAAAATGCGCAGTGGCCTCACCGTTTTTGGAGTAGTCCTGGGCGTCAGCGTCATCATGCTGGTCGCCGCGTTGATCACCGGATTCGACGAAACCATCCAGGAAAACATCAAGCAGTTCGGCGCGGACACCGCGTTTATCTCCAAGTGGGACCAGGGCTTCCACGGAGGCAATATGCCGCTGGAAGAGCGGCAGCGCAAACCGTTGACACTGGAGGATTCGCAAGCGCTGATTGCCGGGTGTCCCGCGCTGAAGAATGTCACGACGTTTCTGCAGACCGGCTGGATGCAGCAGCACACGGTGCGCACCAAGGCCGGTGAAGTCAGCGCCATCGATTTTCGCGGCGTGCAAGCTAATTTCGGCCAGGTGTATGCCAACGCTGCGACGCTCGCCGGGCGTTTCATAAGCGAAGGTGACGACCTGCACCGCGAAAAAGTGGTGATGCTCGGCGAGAACGTCGCGCCGGTGCTTTTCCCGGGCGGCGAGGCCGTCGGCAAAGACGTGATGATCGACGGCTCGGACTTTCGCGTAATCGGCGTGGTCGAAAAACCCAAAGGCGGCTTCGGGATGGGCGATGAAGATCGCCGCGTCCTGATTCCCTTCAATACTTTCAAAAAGACGTATCCGTCCGCCGATGAGATCAACATGCGGGTCCAGGCGTATCCGGGCATGCTGGATCAGGCGGTCGACCAAGCCACCGAAGTGCTGCGCCGACGCCGCAACGTGCCTTACAACGGCAAGGATAATTTTTCGATTCGCACGGCGGCGGAGGAAGTCGCGGAATTCCACAACATCATGCTGATGGTGTACGTTGCGACGATCGTGCTCAGCGGCATCGGACTGCTGATCGGGGGCGTGGGCGTGATGAACATCATGCTGGTGAGCGTCACCGAGCGCACGCGCGAAATCGGTGTGCGCAAGGCGATCGGCGCCAAGCGCAGCGACATTACCTGGCAATTTCTGCTCGAAGCCATGACCCTGACAGCTTCCGGTGGCGTGATCGCGCTTGTGCTGGTCAACGGATTGGTGTTGCTGTTCCGTCTTGCGTTGCAATGGCGCGGTTCCGTTCCGATCTGGGCGGCCGCGGCCGGCGTGGTCGTCAGCGTGAGCGTGGGTTTGATCTTCGGCGTTTGGCCCGCAATGAAAGCCGCGAAACTCGATCCAGTCGAAGCCTTGCGATACGAATAGCCCGCGGCCCAACACTTACAATCAAAATCAAAATATCTGGGCGCTTGGAGCACCTAAAGGCGTTCGAGAAGTTCCTGGGCTTCCGTGCCAATGGTTCTGGCGCGCAGGCGGTACCAGATGACGATCAGCGCGACGGACGCGGCGAAAATCAGCGTCGAGATGGCGTTGATTTCTGGAGTGATGCCACGGCGGAGGCGTCCCCAGATTTCGAGGGGCAGCGTGTTGTCGCGGCCGATGAGGAAGAAGCTGACGGCGATTTCGTCCATGGAGAGAGTGAAGATGAGCAGACCGGCGGCGACGAGTGAGAGTTTCAGATTGGGAAGCGTAACGCGCCAAAAGGTTTGCCAGGGCGTGGCGCCGAGGTCGAGAGAGGCTTCTTCTTGCGCGCGATCCAGTTTCTGCAGGCCGGCGAAGAGCTCCGTGGTGGCGACGGAGATGAGCGCAGTGCCGTGGCCGAGGAAAACAGTCAGCAGGCTGAGGTGCATCCCGGCGAAGACGGCAAACATGAGCAGGGAAAGGCCGGTGATGATGCCGGGGAGAATCAGCGGGAGAAGAACCAAGCGGCGGAAGAGAGTTTTGCCGGGGAAGTTGGCGCGGTCGAGCGCGAGCGCCGCAAGCAGGCCGAGGGTGAGCGAGAGGGCGACGCTGGCGGCGGCGACGAGGAGGCTGTTGACGACGGAGTCCCAGATGGCGGCGTCGCTGAACAATTGGCGATACCAGTCGAGCGTGAAGTGACGCGGGGGAAAGCCTCCGACGCCGTCGCGATTGAAGGAGTAGAGGATAAGCACGGCGATGGGCAGGTAGATGAAGGCGAAGACTAAGACGGCGTAGGCCGTGAGTAATGGAGATCGTTGATGGGAGTTTGCGGAGGTCATCTGAAGGACCAGCGTTTCTCGAGGCGCTCGGTGGTGAAGAGTAGGGAGGCGGTGATTAGCAGGATGCAAACGGAAATGGCGGCGCCTAGCGGCCAGTCGTAGGCGGCTCCGAAAAGACTTTGCACGATGTTGGCGATCATCGTGGCGGAGGGGCCGCCGACGAGGAGCGGGGCGAGGAAATCGCCAAGGGAAAGAACGAAGGCGAAGGTGGCTCCGGCGAGCAGGCCGGGAACGGAAAGGGGAAGAATTACGCGGAGGAACGTGGCGCGGCGGTTTGCGCCGAGATCTTGCGAGGCTTCGAGGAGCGGACGGGGGATATGCTCGAGGGCAGCGTAAATGGGAAGGAAGACGAAAGGCGTGTAGATGTGCGTGAGCATGAGGACGACGGCAAAGGGGCTGTAGAGAAAGAAGCTAACCGGTTCGTGAGTGATGTGAAGGTATTGGAGGAAACCGTTCAGCACACCGTCGCTGCCGAGGATGGTTTTCCAGGCGTAGCCGCGGACGAGATAGCTGACCCAGAGAGGCACGACAACGAGCTGATACAGGAGTTCTTTGCGCGGACCGGCGTGAAAGGAGAGATAGTACGCGAGCGGGTAGCCGAGGAGGAGGGAGCAGAGAGTCACGGAAGCGGCGATGCCCGCGGTACGGAGAAAAACCTGGAAGTAGAGGGGATTGGTGAATAGGGCGCGATAATTTTGCAGATTCCACTGATGGACGAGCGAGCCGTCGCGGACGAGCCAGAAACTGTGGGCGAACATGAGCGCGTAGGGAAGAAGGAGAAAAAAGCAGACCCAGAGCAGCGGCGGGATAGAGATGGCGGCTTTATAAGCTCGTGAGTACATTTTTTATCGTGGCTCGTGATCCGTTGGGCGTGACCCGCGAGCCGTGGGAGATTCGGTTACGAGGACGGCTTCGGCGGAAGAGAAAACGAATTCGTGCTCGCCGGTGAGCGGGCCAGTTGCGGGAATTCTGGCGCGCAAGATTTGATTGCCGCCGCAATCGATTTCGAGGAGCTCGCTGGCGCCGCTGTAAAGTTGCTGGCGGATGATTCCTCGAAAACGCGCGACACCAGCGGCATCCTCGCCCGCGCCTGCGAGGCGAATCGCCTCGGGACGCAGAGAAAAGAGGGCGGCACCGGTGACTTCAGAAGTCTTCCATTGCAATGCGCCGCAGCGGACGACGCCATCGTTGATTTCACCGCGGAGCAGATTGGTTTGTCCGATGAACTCTGCGGTGTAAGCGGTGGCGGGGCGCGAATAAATGTCGCGAGGCGAGGCGATTTGTTCGAGGGCGCCATTGCGGAGGAGCGCGATGCGATCGGAGAGGGCCATGGCCTCGTCCTGATCGTGCGTGACGAAGAGGAAAGCGATGCCGATTTCGCGCTGGAGAGCTTTCAACTCGCTTTGCATCTGCTTGCGGAGGTTGGCGTCGAGGGCGGAAAGCGGCTCGTCCAAGAGCAAGAGTTGAGGGCGATTGATGAGCGCGCGGGCGAGTGCGATGCGCTGCTGCTGGCCGCCGCTGAGCGTGGAGGGACGAGCGGCGGCGAAGCTGATCATTTTCACCATGCGGAGAGCCTCTTCAACGCGGCTCGCGATTTCCGCTTTCGGAGTGGACTTGACGCGCAGTCCGTAAGCGACGTTTTCGCGGACGTTCAGGTGCGGAAAGAGGGCGTAAATTTGGAAGACGGTATTCACGCGGCGCTTGTAGGGCGGGAGCGTATCGAGGCGCTCGTTGCTCATCCAGATTTCGCCGGAGGTGGGCTGTTCGAAACCGGCAATGAGGCGGAGAAGCGTGGTCTTGCCCGAGCCGCTCTCGCCGAGGAGAGTAAGAAATTCGCCAGTGGCGATTCGCAGCGAGATATTCTTGAGGACTTGGGTGGCGCCGAAACTTTTCGCCACGCTGCGGATTTCCAGAAGCGTGGCAGCCGAAGTCGCATGCTGCGGCGAGATGGCGCCGGCACTCACTGGGCGCTTTTGACCTCGTTCCAGATTTCATTGTATTTCGCACGCCGGGGAACGTCCTGCCAGAAGTAAATGCGCTTCATGTATTCGTCCGGGTCGTCGAGGTGCAAGCTCCTTCGTTCTTCGACGGTGAGAAGCTGGGAAGTGGCGGGGTTCGCGGGAGTGTAGTGGGTTACGTCGGTGACCAGCTTCTGCGTTTGCGCTTCGATCATGTATTCGAGGAACTGCTGCGCAAGTTCCTTGCGCGGGCTCGCGGCGGTGATCATTAAGTGATCGATCCAGCCGGTAGTGTTTTCTTTGGGAATGGTTTCGGCGATCGGGAAATTGAGCTTGCGAAGCTCGTTGGTCGTCAGCGGCCAACCCATGGCGGCAATGACTTCGTGATTCTGGAAGAGATTGGTGAGCTCGCCGCCGGTAGACCAGTACTTGCGGATGTTGGGCTTGAGCTCGATGAGTTTTTTCTTCACGGCTTCGAGTTGAGCATCGGTCAAATTGTAGAGCTGGTTGGGGTCGGGTTTATCGTAACCGAGAACCTGCGCGGCCAGGTACACGCTGGAGAGCTCATCCCAGAGCGAGATTTTTCCTTTGAACTTGGTACCCCACAGGCTGCTCCAGGACTCCGGCGGCTCCGGGAAGGCGGTGGTGTCATAGAGCAAAGGATTGGGTCCCCAGACGAACGGCACTCCGTAGGTTCGACCGTTGGCTTTGACGAGCGGAGAATCGCGGAGCCTGGGAGAGAGCTGGTTGTAAGACGGGATCTTCGATAGATCAAGAGGCGCGGCGAGGCCTGCGCGGACGATGGAGGTCGCGACGTCGCTTGAGGGCGAGATAACGTCGTAGTTGGAGGCGCTGCCGCCGCGCAGCTTGGCGACGAGCTCGTCGCTCGAACCCATGTAGGCCGCCACGATTTTGCAGTTGTGGGATTGCTCGAACGGTTGCAGGAAGGAAGGATCCGCATAGCCTTCCCAGACGAGCAGGCTCAGCGTTTCGGTTTTCGGTTTGCAGGCGCCAAGTGCGGCGGCCATGAAGGCGGTGCAGAAGAACAGCGAGCGTCGCGTCATTGTGCATGATCCTGCCTTTTTTACTGTGCTGCCGCTTGATAGACTACACGCTCGCCGACAATGGTCGTCAAGACTTTGGTTTCCGCGCTGAATTAATTTTATTGATCCCATGGGTTGGTTCCGAGCGCCGCTAAAACGTGGGCGGAGTATTGACCCAAAGCAGCCACGTCTCCGCGCGGCCGGGATTCCGCCAGCGATGCGGCGTGGAGCTTTCGAAGTACAGGCTGTCGCCGGTCTTCAGGCGATAGTGCTCGCTGTTACCAAGCCAGATTTCAAACGCGCCGCGGAGGACGTGAAGGAATTCTTCGCCTTCGTGCGTGTAGGATTCGCCGCTGCCCCCGCCGGGTTTCACACGAAAAAGATGCGGCTCCATGGCAGTGTTGCCCCAGGCGAGGAGTTCCATGCGCACGCCGGCGTTGGTCTCGAGAATTTTCCGCTGCGCTGGACGCACTAGGCGGGGATTCTCGCCCGCAGTTTCGAACAGCGAAAGAATATTGGTGCGATAGAAGCGCGCGATGCGACGGAGAGTGGCGACGGAAGAACGCATCTGGCCGCGCTCGAGCGAGCTGAGAAAGCCGATGGAGACGCCCGTGGCGCGAGCCACTTGCGCGAGGGAGAGCCCGCGGCGCACGCGCAGGCGGCGAAAGCGCTGGCCGGGCAGAGAGGCAGCTTCGGCGGGGAGAGCGACGGCGCCTTGGCGTTTTAGGACATGCACGATTGCGGCGGGATTCAGACCGCGAGCGCGGCGTAGAAAGAGCGCGCGTTGCAGCAAGCGCACGTCGGCTTCGGAATACAGGCGATAGCGGCTCTTGGTGCGCTGCGGAGCAACCAGGCCAAGTTGTTCCCACGCGCGGAGAGCGGAGGAGGAAATATTCACGCGGCGCGCGACCTCGCTGATGCGAAGCAAGGATTTGTAATTTGGCGATCCTTTAAATGAATTCTTTCTGCTTGACACGGGTCCTAGCTTTCTCTAAGTTTGCTGGATTATAGTAAGGTTCGAGGAACGGGGCAACCTCGAAGAATCGGTCGAGAAAGAATTCTTCAGGTAAGGGGTGAGTTCATGAGGGCACATGTTTATTTTCGGAACAATGGGCTTTGTTGTCTGGGCATGGTGTTGCTTTCCTTCCTCCTAATCATTCTATTTCCAGGAGTGATTTCGACCAACGCGCAAAGTACCGGAGGGCGCATTCGCGGCACCGTAACGGATCCCAGCGGCGGTGCAGTCACAGGTGCGAAGCTCCAGCTCACCAATGAAGCAAACGGAACGCAGCGGGACACGGAATCGGGCGCCAACGGAGAATACATTTTTCTCGAGGTCCCGGTGGGAACGTATCAAATCGAAGTGAGCCAGAAGGGCTTCAAGAAGTATCTTCGCAAGGGTTTATTGGTCAACTTGAACGAAGTGGTGGGGCTGGACACTCCGCTGCAGTTGGGTGGTTCGACCGAGACGGTGGAGGTCACCGGAGCGCCGCCGCTGGTGGACACCACGTCGACCCAGTTGGGTGCGGTAGTGAACGAGCGCGCAATAAGCCAACTTCCATTGGCCCAGCGCGACGCCTATCAGCTGCTGCAGCTCCAGCCAGGTGTGCAGTCGCAAGTTGGTTTGGATACGGTTTACGGAAGCGACCGCGCAGGTGTTGTGAGCGTGAACGGGGGCCGCGGGCGCGACAACAACTTCACCGTGAATGGCGGAGACGGAAACGATCAGTTCGCCGGCTTGCCGGCGATTCAGCCTTCACCGGATGCGATCGCGGAGTTTCGCGTGCTGACAAATACGTTTGACGCCGAGTATGGGCGCAACTCCGGCGCCGTCGTGAACGTCGTGACGAAGTCTGGAACAAATGACTTTCACGGCAGCACCTATGAATTTTTCAGGAACAATGCGCTGAACGCGAAAGGCTTTTTCGACACAACCAAGCTCGCTTATTTGCAGAATCAGTTTGGTGCGACACTGGGCGGGCCAATTAGGAAGGACAAGACATTTTTCTTCGTGACGTATGAAGGCGACCGAATCCGTCGGGGTTCATCGGGGGACACGGTGACGGTTCCGACGACAGCCGAGCGTGTTGGCGACTTTTCAGCAGACCCGGTGTTTGCCGGGACGCTCGCCAACGCGAGTATTCTGAATAACCGGCCCGGGTGTTTGACAGCACTCGGGCGCGGCTCCAATCAGATTGCGGACGGCACACCATACGCGAACATTTTCACGAATAATCAGATCCCCACGACGTGCATGGATCAAACGGCGTTGGATCTGATGAATCAATTCGTGCCGCAAGCAAATATCGGGGACAGCCTATTCCAGGGAGTGCCGCTGGGGCACGAGCGCAGCAACCAGTTCACGATAAAGATCGATCACGAATTGACGAAGAACCAGCACCTGACGGGTTACTACTATTTGACCGATCATTACCTAGCGAAACCGTTCGCACGCTTCCAAGCGGGCGGAGCTAATCTTCCAGGATTCGGCGATCTGACCGACGAGCGCATTCAACAAATCAATATCAGTCATACGTGGACAGTTGGCGCAACAGCGGTGAACGAGGCGCGGTTCACGATGTTCCGCGAAGGGCAAGGAACGTTTTTGCATCCGCAACATACGGCGCTGGTGCAAGATTCTTGCAAAACGGTTCCGACGACCAACTGCTTCGCGGACCCGACCAATCCGGGTATAGGAATCCACCCTGGATTGGGCGCGAGCCGCGAAGGAGTGCCGTTCATCAATATTTCGGGCGGGTTCAATATCGGCAACAATTTCGAAGGCGAGTTGCCCCAAGTCGGCGACACTTTCCAATGGTCGGACAATTTCAGCAAGACCATCGGCAAGCACGACCTGAAGTTCGGAGGGGACGTTCGCTATCAGAAGTTCGATCAAACATTGTATTTCGACATCAGCGGCCAATATTTCTATTTCGGCGGCGGACCGAATGATCCGTGCCTGGGCACGATTGATCCGACGTCCGGAGTTTGCAGCTCGGTGAATCTCTTTCCGAACTATTTGCTCGGTTTGCCCGACGAATATGGTCAGGGGTCGGCGCAGCAAGAGCGCGTAAGAACCAAGTCGCTCTACCTGTTTGCGCAAGACAGTTACAAGATCCGTTCGAACGTAACGCTGAATTATGGGTTGCGGTGGGAGCTAAATACTCCGCAGGCGGATGCGGGACAAAAGGTGCAGACGTTCCGTCCGGGACAGGCCACGACGATTTATCCGTGCCAACTGTCGGCGGCGAGTCAGGCAACGCTTGGGTTTCCGGATGGGAATTGCAATCCCGGTGGTTCGGCGCAAGCTGTATTCCCGTTGGGTCTTGTCGTTCCCGGTGACAGGGGCATTCCCAAAGGCCTCTCCAACACGTACTACAAATCATTCGCGCCGCGAATCGGCGTTGCCTGGAGTCCCGATGCCAAGGATGGATTCTTGGGCAAATTATTTGGAGGTGCTGGTAAAACCAGCATCCGCACGGGTTTTGGCATTTTCTATAACCCGGTGGAACAGTTGGTTTTGGAGCAATTCAGTGCGGAACCGCCGTTTGGCGGCAGCACGTTTGTGTTTAACACACAATTCAATACGCCGTTCCTCGGCCAGGACGGGAGCACAACTTTCCCGAATCCTTTTAACGGAATTTTGAATCCGCCGCGCGGACAACCAGTCGATTGGTCTGTGTTCCGTCCAATTCTGCTGTTCGGCCAAGCGGCAAAGAACCCGCGAACGCAGTATGCCGAACAATATAACCTGACGATTCAGCGCGAAGTTGCGAAGGACTTGGTGCTGCAAATGGCATACGTTGGCAGGCAAGGCCATCGGCTGCTGGCTTCGCAGGATCTCAATCCAGGAAACCCGCAGACGTGCGTCGATCTGATTAATATCATCGGCCAGTGCGGGCCATTTCTTGCGGATAGCCCGTACTCCTTCACTTTACCCGCCGGTACTACGTTCCACCTGCCGTATGCTTCGCCCGCGACTCCCGGGGGCCCGAACATTCCTTGCCCAATTGTGAACGCTCCAGCCGCTTGCACAATAACAGGGGCGCCAGGCGGTACACCGATTACGCTGGTCGGCACTCGGCCGTATTCGTCACCGTTTTGCGATCCGTTGAGCGGGAACGGATGTCCCTCGGATGGCGTTCCCGTGATCTCAGACATTTTTACGCAGAACACGATCTCCAACTCTGCCTACAATGGATTCCAGGCGAGCTTGGAGAAGCGCTTCTCGCACGGATTACAGTTTGAGGCGGCGTACACGTACGGGAAGTCCATCGATAACGCATCGACGTTTGAAAGCTTGGTAGACCCGGTGAACCCAAAGCGGAACCGGGCCCTGTCCTTGTTCGATGCGCGGCATCGCTTCGTCTTCAGCTATTACTGGGAACTGCCCGTCCCGAAGTACGAAGGTTTCAAGGGCAAAACGCTGAACGGGTGGGCGATGTCAGGAATCACGACGTTCCAGGCGGGGTTCCCGATTCGAATCACGGAGCAGGATGACATCGAATTGCAATCCAGCTTCGACTTTGAGACGCCAGGACAGCCGAACATCGCGGCTCCGTTCCAGAAGCTCGACCCGCGAGGGCCGGGAAACCTGGGATTCAATCCGGGCGCGTTCACGGAGAATACCGTGCTGCCCGGAACGATTGGGAATGCGCCTCGAACCGTTTGCTGCGGACCGGGAATCAATAACTGGGAGATTGCTTTCTTGAAGATTACGCCGTTAAGCGAGCGATTCAAGTTGGAGTTTCGCGGCGAATTGTTCAACGCTTTCAACCACGCGCAGTTTTTCCAGCCAGACGGCAACTTCACGGACGGAAGCGATTTCGGGCGAGTGAAACGCGCCCGCGATCCGCGGTTGATACAGTTTGCGCTTAAGCTGTCTTTCTAGTCCGGCAAAAAAAAGGAAAGATGGTTAGAAGGCGCTGCTCAGTAGGGCCGTGCCATTGCAGCGCTCGGGAAATACTCTTGATACATACTGACTACAGGGAACAGACCTGCGGAATTACGGAGTTAGACATGCATGAAGGACTACAAAAGGAAATCGCGATTTATGAGAAGCGTACGCCAAAATCGGCAGAGGCACACGCGCGGGCGTTGAAGCGCATTCCGCTCGGAGTCGCGAGCAATTACCGCGCGTATGACCCTTATCCAATTTTTGTGAAGGAAGGGAAAGGCAGCAAGATCCGCGACATTGACGGGAACGAATACATAGACCACAACCTTTGCTTCGGCGCGCTGATGGCTGGCCACTGCCATCCGGCGGTCGTGAAAGGTATCGAGAAGGCGCTGCACGCGGGAACTACCTTCGGCATGCCGCACGACATGGAGTGGGAGCTTGCGGAGGAAATCTGCGCGCGATATCCGGTGGAGATGGTGCGCTTCGGGTCCAGCGGGACGGAGGTGACCATGCATGCGTGCCGCATGGCGCGTGCGGCCACCAAGCGCGACAAAATCCTCAAATTTGAAGGCTCGTACCACGGGCTGCATGACACGGCGCTGATCAGCGTGAAACCGAAGGCTGAAGATTATGGAGACATCAACGCGCCGACCTCGGTGCCGGGCGGACTCGGCGTACCGAAGGCAAGCGTCGACAACGTGACGGTGGCAACGTTTAACGATCTCGCCGGTGTCGAGCGGCGCTTCAAGCAATTTCCCGGAGAGATTGCCGCGATAATCCTCGAGCCCATTCTGATGAATGTGGGTCTCTGCATGCCGCAGCCAGGGTTTCTGCAGGGATTGCGGGATATCGCCACTAAGAATGGCGCGCTGCTGATCTTCGATGAAGTGAAAACGGGCGCGAAACTGGCCTGGGGTGGCGCGAGCGAATATTTCGGCGTGAAGCCGGACATGATCTGTCTGGCGAAGTCGATCGGAGGCGGCGCGCCGCTCGGGGCATTTGGCGCGAGCCGCGCGGTGATGGACCTGATCTCGCAGCACAAAGTCTTCCACGGCGGAACCTACAACACCAACCGAATCTCCATGGCTGCGGGCCTTGCTACGTTTCGCGAGGTGCTCACGCGAGAAAATTACGCTCACGTCGATAAGCTGAGCAAGAAACTTACGGAAGGCTACCGAAGGATCGTGGCGAAGTCGGGACTGCAGGCCTACGTGGCGAGCGCCGGGGTGAACGGAGCGCTGATGTTGTACCCCAAGGAGATTCGCAATTACCGCGACTGGACGACGATTGATGTCGACCTCTGGCGGCAATACTGGTTCGCGATGGTGAATCGCGGCGTATTGGCGCAGCCCTATTGGTGGGATGAGCAGTGGACGATTTCGGTGCAGCACACCGAGGCGGACATCGACACGCACCTCGCGGCGTTTGAAGACGTGGCCCCAGGGCTGGCCAAAGCCCAGCACGAACGCGGCGCCGCGGCTGTGAGTTCAGCTGGGCACTAAGGAAATTCCCCCGCGCGCTCGCCAGCACGCGACCTGACGGAGAACACGGTTGTCCAAAGAAGTCACTGCGCCGAATACCCCGGCGGAAAAAGAAGCGCCGCGCTTACGGCGGGTTTTAGGACGCTGGGATCTGGTCCTGCTGTTTGTCGTCGCGGTGTTTAACCTGAACGTAGTGCCGTCCATCGCAGCGAACGGCGGTGTGACGGTTTGGCTGTGGATTATTTCGCTGGTTCTATTTTTCTGGCCGCAGGGCATCGCGGTGATTGAATTGGCGCAGCGTTATCCCGGTGAAGGCGGCGTCTATTTGTGGGCCAAGAAAGAATTTGGCGATTTTCACGGTTTTCTGTCGGGCTGGTGCTACTGGACGAATAACATGATGTACGTGCCCACGATCATGCTGTACTTCGTTGGCGTTTCGGTGTTTGTTTTAGGGCCGGGGCACCAGTTGTTGGCGGACAACAAGATGTTCGCGCTCAGCGCATCGATCGCTCTCCTTGCAATTCTGGTGGTGCTGAACGTTATCGGATTAGGTGTGGGAAAGTGGATTAACAATGTAGGAGCCATCGGAACATTTGCCGCGGCAGCTGTTCTGATCGGGCTCGGCGCCATTGTGTGGTTTCGTTTCGGGACATCCGTGACTGCGGCGGATTTTCAGATTCCCGCCAATCCGAGATTTGTTTTGAATTCGTTTGGCGTGATCTGCTTTGGGCTTGTGGGCTTGGAACTGGCCTCCATTATGGGCGACGAAATCGAGAATCCCGGACGGATTTTGCCCGGCGCGGTGGCCTGGGGCGGAGTTTTGTCGGGGCTGCTGTACATTGGTGCGACGCTCACCTTGCTGATCGCGGTCAGCAAACAAGACATTAGCGTCTTGCAAGGCGTCGTTCAAGCGGTCAGCCACATGGCGGGCAGAGTGGGGTCGGGCTGGATTGTGGCACCGTTTGCGTTTGTACTCAGCGTGTCGATCGCTGGAATAGGTTCGGCGTGGCTGGCCGGGTCGGCGCGCATTCCGTTCGTTGCCGGGCTGGATTCCTACATGCCCTCATGGCTCGGGAAAGTGCATCGCCGGTATGCGACGCCATACGCGGCGCTGATCGTGCACGCGCTGGTGTCCCTGATTTTGGTGGTCGTGAATTTCACCGCCGCGGGAGTGCAGGAAACGTTTCAAAAATTGCTGTCGCTGGCGGTGGTGCTGCAATTGGTTCCGTTTTTGTACATGTTCGGAGCGCTGCTGAAAATTGCCACTCAGCCCTCCTTCACCAAGGTGCAGTACGGCAAGCCAATATTGCTGTTTGCAGGTGCCAGCGGCCTGGTGACTACGACGCTGGGCATTGCGCTCGCCTTTTTCCCTGCCGCGCAGATCACATCCATTCTTTCGTATGAAGTGTGGATGTTTGGCGGGACGCTCTTGTTTGTGGGATTGGCGGCGTTTTTCTTTTTTGTGTATGGCCGGCGCAAGACAGCGCGGAAGCTCGATGAGATTGTCGCGGTGTGATCAAGCGATTTGGCTGGGTGCGCCGCTGAGCCGGAGCCCAGCTGGAATTCGGAGGTTGTCATGTCGAGCAGTGTAAAGGCGGAAGTCCGCACGTATCGGAACTACGTGAACGGCCAATGGGCGGCGAGCGCATCAGGCCAAACCTTTCCGGTTTACGACCCTTCGACCGAAGAAGTAATCGCCCGCGTCAGTGCCGCCGACAAAACGGACGTGGATGGGGCGGTCAGCGCGGCGCGCAACGCGTTTGATTCGGGGCCGTGGTCGAAAACGACTGCTCAGGATCGCGGGCGCATCCTGTTCAAGCTTGCGGACAAGATCAGACAGAACGCGGCGAGCTTGGCCGACCTCGAATCGCGCAATACGGGCAAGCCGATCGTCGAAGCGGAATACGACATCGCCGACGTGGCGACCTGCTTTGAATACTATGGCGGCCTGGCAACGAAAGTTCTGGGGCACGTCAATCCGGTGCCAGCCAATGCGCTGAGCTTCACCCTCCGCGAGCCTATGGGGGTGGCTGCGCAAATAATTCCCTGGAATTACCCGCTCCTCATGGCGGCGTGGAAGCTGGCGCCCGCACTGGCCGCCGGCTGCGCCTGCGTCCTGAAGCCTGCGGAGCAAACGCCGCTGACAGCTTTGGAGTTCGCCAACTGGTTTGAAGAAGTCGGCCTTCCTCCTGGGGTGGTGAACATCATCAATGGCTTCGGTGAGACCGCTGGAGCGGCCTTGGTGGCGCATCCCGGCGTCGACAAGGTCGCGTTCACGGGGAGCGCGGCGGTCGGCAAGATCATCGTAAAAAGTGCGGCAGACACGCTGAAGCGTGTGACGCTGGAACTTGGCGGCAAGTCGCCGAATATTTTCTTCGCGGAAGCGGATTGGGAAGCTGCTGTCGACGGCGCATTGTTCGGTGTCTTCATCAACCAAGGCGAAGTCTGCTCGGCTGGCAGCCGCATTCTGGTAGAGAAGAAAATCTATACCAGGTTCGTGGAATCGATGACGGAGAAGGCAAAGCGCATCAAACTAGGGCCGCCGCTCGAACGCGAAACCAAGATGGGCCCGCTGGTCAGCAAAGAACAATATGATCGCGTGCAATCCTATCTCGAAGTCGGAAAGAAAGAAGCCAAGGTCGCGATTGGCGGCGGCCGGCCGAAGCAGTTTGGCAAAGGCTATTACCTCGAGCCCACGATTTTCTACGATGTGGAAAATAGCGCACGCATCGCGCGTGAAGAGATCTTCGGCCCTGTTGCGTCCGTGATTCCGTTCGATGGAGAAGCGGACGCGATTCGCATTGCCAACGACACGCCGTACGGTTTGGCTGCCGCTGTTTGGACGCGAGACATTTACAAAGCCTTTCGCGTCGTCAAGTCCCTTCGCGCCGGGATCGTTTGGGTGAATCACATGCAGCCAACATATGTCGAAGCGCCGTGGGGTGGGTATAAGCAATCCGGCTTTGGTCGCGAGCTGGGCCCCTGGGGCTTGGAAGAATATCTCGAAACCAAGCAAGTGTTTGTGAACCTCGACGAGACTCCAATTGGGTGGTACTGAAATGTCGACAATTCAAATTCGCACAGAAATTCCCGGACCGCGCTCGCGGGCTTTGATGGCCCGGCGCGAAGCCGCGGTTCCTCGCGGGCCATACAATAGCGCTCCCATTTTCATGGCTTCTGCGGAAGGCTCGACGCTCGAAGACGTCGACGGCAATCGCTATCTCGATTTTGCAGGCGGGATTGGGTGTCTCAACGTCGGTCACCGCTCGCCGCGCGTAGTATCGGCATTGCGCGAGCAGCTCGAGAAGCACTTGCACCTCTGTTTTGCGGTGACTCCGTACGAAAGCTACATCGCACTGGCGGAAAAGCTGAACGCGCTGACACCTGGGAAAAGTCCAAAGAAAACCATCATCGTCAATACCGGCGCGGAGGCGGTGGAAAACGCAGTTAAGATCGCGCGCGCTTACACCAAGCGTCCCGCAGTGATTTGCTTCGAGGATGCGTTCCATGGCCGAACGTTGCTGACCATGACGCTCACCAGCAAGACGCATCCGTACAAGGCGGGCTTTGAGCCATTTGCCAGCGACGTGTATCGCATCCCCTTTGCCTACCCCTATCGCAGCGAGAAAGGCGCCACGGCGGAGACATTCGCGCATCATCTCGAGGATGCATTCAAACGCAACGTCGCGCCGGAATCTGTGGCCGCGGTCATTGCCGAGCCCGTCCTGGGCGAAGGCGGATTCATCGTTCCGCCGAAAGACTACTTTGCGCTTCTGCAAAAAATCTGCCGCGAACACGGGATTCTCTTCATTGCCGACGAAGTGCAGTCCGGTTTTGCGCGCACCGGGAAATGGTTTGCCAGCGAACACTTCGGCATCGAGCCGGACCTGATCACCATGGCCAAATCGCTCGGCGGGGGTATGCCCATTGCGGCGGTCACAGGCCGCGCGGAAATTATGGATGCGCCCGGCGTGGGAGCGCTCGGCGGGACATTCTGCGGTCATCCGTTATCCTGTGCAGCGGCTTTAGCCGCAATCGAAACTGTCGAGCAAGACAATTTGCTCAGCCGCTCAGTCGCCATTGGCCGCCGCTTTGAAGAGCGCGCCCGTGCCTGGCAGAAGAAATGGCCGTTGGTCGGCGATGTCCGCGGCTTGGGCGGGATGTGCGCGATGGAGCTGGTTCGCGACGCGGCTACGCGAGAGCCCGCTGATACCGAAACGAAACAGGTGGCCCGCTTCTGCTATGAGCATGGCCTTATTACCATAACAGCCGGAACGTTCAACAACGTCATCCGCATTCTGGTTCCGCTGGTGGTCACAGATGAGCAATTCGACGAAGGTCTCGGCGTCATCGAGGCCGCCCTTGCGGCCGTTGCGGAGCGAAAACAGGCCGCGCTTTCTCACGCTTAGAAAAAGTTTATGCCGACAGCAATCGAGTCCATCAACCTGGGCTTCCTTCTCGACGGTAAGTGGCGGAATGAAGGCGAGCGTATCGAGATCCTCTCGCCCGGCACCCGCCAACGCGTCGGCGTAACCTACCGCGCCACTTCCTCGGACGCCGAGGCCGCCATCCGCGCCGCCACTCGCAGCTTTGAGATAACCCGGCGCATGGGCGGGTATGAACGGCAGCGAGTTCTGCACGCAATCTCATCCGGAATTGAAAAGAACAGCGAAGAACTTGCTCGCATGGTGGCGCTGGAGGCAGGCAAGCCGATCAAGACCGCGCGCGTGGAAGTGGATCGCGCGGTCTTCACTTTTAGTGTCGCCGCCGAAGAGGCCGTGCGCGTGGGTGGCGAGTATCTGCCGCTGGATTGGCAGGCATCGACCGCCGGGCGATGGGGGATTGTCCGCCGCTTCCCGCTCGGGCCTATCGCGGCGATCACACCCTTTAATTTCCCGATCAACCTTGTCGCTCACAAGGTAGCCCCAGCGATCGCGGCCGGATGCACGATCGTGTTGAAGCCTGCGCCGCAGACGCCGCTGACGGCGCTGCGCCTGGCGCAGATCATCGAGCAGGCCGGATGGCCAGCCGGCGCGCTGAACGTTCTGCCGCTTTCGAACGACGACGCAGGCATCCTCGTCTCCGATGACCGCTTGAAGCTGCTCAGTTTCACTGGCAGCACCGCGGTGGGCTGGGCGCTCAAGAAGAAGTCTGGAAAGAAAAGAGTGGTGTTGGAATTGGGCGGCAATGCCGGCGTGGTGATCTGCGCGGACGCAAATCTGGAATACGCCGCCGACCGCTGCGTGATAGGTGGCTATGGTTATGCAGGGCAGTCCTGCATCTCCGTGCAGCGGATTCTGGTGGAGGAGAGCGCGCACGAAAAATTTCTTTCCGCGCTGGTTTCGCGCGTGCAGAAACTTAAGGTAGGCAATGTCCTCGAAGAAAGCACCGACGTCGGTCCGCTGATCAGCGAAGAAGCGGCGCGGCGCGTTATTGAATGGATTGAGGAAGCCGTGCGTGACGGGGCCAAGGTTGTTTGCGGCGGTCATCGCAACGGAGCGATGGTCACACCGACTGTGCTGACCAACACGAAGCCGGACCAGCGCGTGAACTGCATGGAGATTTTCGGCCCTGTGGTGACCGTGGAAAAATTCTCGGATTATGAAGAGTCGCTAAACATGCTGAATCGCTCCGAATTTGGTTTACAGGCGGGAGTCTTCACGCGTGATTTCAAGCGCATCACACGGGCGTTCGAAACACTCGAAGTGGGCGGCTTGATGATAGGTGAAGTTCCCACCTTCCGGATCGACCACATGCCGTACGGCGGCGCAAAGGACTCGGGCCTCGGCCGCGAAGGTTTGCGTTACGCGATAGAAGAAATGACCGAACCTCGCCTTCTCGCCATCAATCCCGCGGGCCTGTAAGACTGCTCTTGCAAACGCGATCCGCTCAGCGCCAATGCAAAACAAACTTTACCGCTGCGATCTGCGCGTCCCCAGTGTCGAATGTAACCAGCTTCACGACTTCAGCCTCGCTTAACTCCTTCGTCGACGGATGGTCCCTAA
>Ga0209647_1000471_pt1 | contig 37691 bp, 47 predicted proteins | sample GraSoi_2013_60cm_FD_185827 | JGI IMG/M metagenome (GOLD analysis project Ga0209647, IMG submission 185827) | Grasslands soil microbial communities from the Angelo Coastal Reserve, California, USA - Sample 9_17_2013_60cm (SPAdes) (version 2) | ecosystem: Environmental > Terrestrial > Soil >... | reverse complement strand
CGCGCGTGGCCGGCCTGGCGCGCCAAGACCGCGAAAGAGCGCGCCGGGATCCTGCGCAAATGGTTTGACCTGATGATGGCGAACCAGGAAGACCTCGCGCAGATCATGACCGCCGAGCAGGGCAAGCCGCTCAGCGAATCGCGCGGCGAGATCGCCTACGGCGCCTCGTTCATCGAATGGTTCGCCGAGGAAGGCAAGCGCGCCTACGGCGACACCATCCCTTCGCCGTGGGCGGACAAGCGCGTCGTCGTCATGAAGCAGCCGGTCGGCGTGTGCGCGCTGATCACGCCATGGAATTTCCCGAACGCGATGATCACGCGCAAGGCGGGACCGGCGCTCGCTGCCGGCTGCACGGTGGTGATCAAGCCCGCGGGGCAGACTCCTTACTCGGCGCTCGCGCTGGCCGAGCTCGCCGAGCGCGCGGGAATCCCGAAAGGCGTGCTCAACATCATCACCGGCGATTCAAAGGCGATCGGCGCGGAGCTGTGCGCCAATCCGATCGTGCGCAAGCTGTCTTTCACCGGCTCGACCGAGACCGGGCGCGTGCTGATGCGCCAGTGCGCCGACACGATAAAAAAATTGTCGCTGGAGCTCGGCGGCAACGCGCCGTTCATCGTGTTCGACGACGCCGATCTCGACGCCGCCGTAGAGGGGGCAGTGGCGTCCAAATACCGCAATGCGGGCCAGACCTGCGTCTGCGCCAACCGCATTTATGTGCAGGACAGCGTCTACGACGCCTTTGCCGGCAAGCTCACGGAGAAGGTGCGCGGCTTCAAGGTCGGCGCCGGCACCGAGCCCGGCGTGGTCATCGGCCCGCTGATCGACGAGCAGGGCGTGAAGAAGGTCGAGGCGCATGTCGCCGACGCCGTGGGCAAGGGCGCCAAAATAATCCTGGGCGGCAAGCGCCACGCGCGTGGTGGGCTGTTTTTTGAACCGACGGTGATCGCCAACGTCACGCCCGAGATGGCGGTGTCGCACGAGGAAACCTTCGGGCCGGTGGCGCCGCTCATCCGCTTCAAGACCGAGGACGAGGTGGTGCGCCTCGCGAACGACACCGAGTTCGGGCTCGCCGGCTACTTCTACAGCCGCGACGTCGGGCGCATCTTCCGCGTCGCCGAGCGCATGGAGACCGGCATCGTCGGCGCCAACGCCGGCATCATCTCCACAGAGGTCGCGCCGTTCGGCGGCGTGAAGCAGTCGGGCCTCGGCCGCGAAGGGTCCAAGTACGGCTTGGAAGAGTACTTGGAGGTGAAATACGTGCTCATCGGCGGTCTCGACAAGTGATCGGCGAGGAGTTCAAGGACGATTACCGCCGCGCGCTGCCGAAAGAGCTCGTTCAGGAGCTGACGCGCCGCTCGGCCTGGCGCGCGAGCGCGGCGGTGCTGGAAGACTTCGCGGTGCTGGCCGCGGCCATTGCGGTAGCGCTCGCGCATTGGCCGAATCCCCTCGTGCTCGTACCGGCGATCCTGATCATCGGCACGCGCCAGCACGCGCTGTTCATCATCGCGCACGACGCGGCGCACTACCTGCTGTACCAGCGGCGCTGGCTGAACGAGGTCGTAGGACGTACCTGCGCGATGGTGCAGGGCCTCTCGATGTGCACCTACCGCGTGATCCATCGCCTGCATCACAACAACCTCTACGGCGCGCTCGACCCGGACACCGCGCTGCACGGCGGCTATCCGCGCGGCCGCATGTATCTCATCAAGAAACTGGCGAAGGACCTATCGGGCCTCACCGCGTGGAAGACGTATGCCTATTTCCTCGGCGGGGCGCCGGGGCTCAATACCGCGACCAACCTCGCGGTGCGCCCGCTCGACGATACCTCGGCCAAGCTGTGCAGCGAAGCGCGCCACGATCGCAACGCCGTGATCTTCCTGCACCTGATGGTGCTGTTGCTGTTCGCGGTCAGCGGCTATCTGCTGCAGTACCTGGTGCTCTGGGTGTTGCCGCTGGTCACGGTAGTGCAGGCGATCCTGAGGCTGCGCGCCATTGCCGAGCACGGTGCGACGACCGATTTTTCCTCGCCGCTCACCGCGGCGCGCACCAACCTCGGGCCGGCCTGGCTGCGCTGGCTGATCTTCCCGCACAACGTGAATTACCACGTCGAGCACCATCTCTATGCCTCGGTGCCGCAGTACCACCTGCCCCGCCTGCACCAGGAAATGACGCGCCGCGGCGTGCTCGAAGGCGCGGAGGTGATCGCCTTTCGCGCGACGCTCGCGAAGATCTTCGCCGCTAAGACGGCTTGATCTTGAGGCGCATCGGCTTCATCGGCGAGCCGGTGAAGCCGACGCGGCGGTACATCGCCTGCGCACGCTCGTTCTGCATGTCGGTGAGCAGCGTGATGCGCAGCACGCCTTCGGCGCGCGCCTGGGCGACGACCTGCTTGAGGAGCGCCTCGCCGATACCGCGCTTGCGCTCATCCGGGTGCACCACCAGATCCTCGAACCAGGCGGCCTTGCCGCCCTCGGCGGTGCTCACGGTGTAGAGCAGGCTCGCCATGGCGATGACGCGCCTGCCCTCGCGCGCCACGAACAGCTTGCCGATGCCGGGATTGGCGAGGATCGCCTCGAGCGCGCGCTTCTGCTTGCCCGGGTCGGGCTGGAACTCCGCTTCGTCGGTGAACAGCACGCCGAGCAGTTCGACCATCTGCTGCAGGTCCTTGGTGGTCGCCACGCCGTACTGGACTTCCCCCATGCGAGCTCCCTCAGACGTTGAAGCGGAAGTGGATCACGTCGCCATCGCGCACCACGTAGTCCTTGCCCTCGAGGCGCAGTTTGCCTGCCTCCTTGGCGCCCTGCTCGCCGCCGTGCGCGACGAAGTCGTCGTAGGCGGCGACCTCGGCGCGGATGAAGCCGCGCTCGAAATCGGTGTGGATCACCCCCGCGGCCTGCGGCGCGGTCGAGCCGGCGCGGATCGTCCAGGCGCGCACTTCTTTGGGACCGGCGGTGAAGTACGTTTGTAAACCCAACAACCCATATGTTGCACGGATCACGCGATTCAGGCCCGGCTCGTCCATGCCGAGGTCATCGAGGAAGATCTTCTTGTCCTCGTCCGACAGGTCGGCGATCTGCGCCTCGATCGAGGCCGAGATCGGCACCACCGGCGCGCCTTCCTTCGCCGCATAGGCCCTGACCTCGGCCAGCAGCCGCGCGGAGCCGTCCTCGCCGACGTTGGCGACGTACATGGTCGGCTTCATCGTCAGCAAGAAAAGCGGCTGAATCACCGCGCGCTCCTCCTTCGACAGCTCGGCAGTGCGCGCCGGGCGCCCGGCATCGAGAACCTTCTGCACCTTCTTCAAAGCCGAAACCAGGCGCAGCGCCTCCTTGTCACCGCCGCTCTGCGCCACCTTCTCGTTCTTCGCGAGCTGGCGCTCGACCGCATCGAGGTCGGCGAGCGCGAGCTCTGTGTTGATGGTCTCGATGTCGGACACCGGATTCACCTTGCCGGCGACGTGCACCACGTTCGGGTCCTCGAAGCAGCGCACGACATGCGCGATGGCGTCGGTCTCGCGGATGTTGGCGAGAAACTTGTTGCCCAGGCCCTCGCCCTTGGACGCGCCGGCCACGAGGCCCGCTATATCTACAAATTCAACGACGGCAGGCACCAGCTTCTGCGGCTGCGCGATTTCCGCGATGACGTCGAGGCGCAGGTCGGGTACTTCGACGATGCCGATGTTGGGCTCGATGGTGCAGAACGGATAGTTCTCGGCGGCGATGCCCGCCTTGGTGAGCGCATTGAAGAGCGTCGACTTGCCGACGTTCGGCAGGCCGACGATGCCGCACTTCAAGCTCATTTCTTGCGGCCGAGCAGACCGCTGAAGAGACCTTTCTTCTCCTCCGCCTTCTTCTCCGCCGGGTTCGCAGCCGCCGCGGCAGGGGGCGGCGCCGCCTTCGCCGGCAGCTTCTCTTCGGTATGCAGCTTGTTCATCGCGCTCTGCATGTCCCCCGCCAGCATCTGCGGCAGCACGGCGAGCGATTTTTCGATCGCGTCGTCGATCGCGGCCTTCTCCTCGGCGGGCGGTTTCTCGAGCACGTAGTCGGCGCCTTCGCGTCCGGCGGGCGGCTTGCCGACCCCGAGGCGCAGGCGCCAGTAGTCGTGAGAGCCGATGCGCTGCGAGATGTCCTTCAGCCCGTTGTGGCCGGCGATGCCGCCGCCCTGCTTCACGCGCGCGACGCCCGGCGGAAAGTCGAGCTCGTCGTGCACCACCAGGATTTCTTCGGGCTTGATCTTGAAGAAGCCGGCAAGCATCTGCACCGGCCTGCCGCTCGCGTTCATGAAGCTTTGCGGCAGCACCAGCCAGGCACCGGTAGCCTCGTGACGGCCGACCAGCGCCTGGAATTTCCCATCCTTGCGCAGCACCGCGCCGCTCGCCTTGGCAAAACGCTCGACCAGCCAGAAGCCGGCGTTATGACGCGTGCGTTCGTGCTCCTTGCCTGGATTGCCCAGGCCGACAACAAGGCGAATGGCCACGCCTTACTTCTTCTCTTTTTTCTCGCCCTTGTCGGCGGCCGCGGGCTTCTCGCCACCCTTGGCCGCGGGCTTCTCTCCCTCGGCGGGGGCTTCGCCTTCCTTCGCCGCGGCAGCCTGCTCGGTCGTCGGGATTTCCGATGCAGCGATCACCGGTGCGACCTCCTCCTCGACGATGAGCGCCGGCACGACCACGGTGGCGACCACCGGGTTCTCGTTCTTGTGCAGGGCGAGCTCGACGCCCTTCGGCAGCGTCAGGTCGCGCACGTGCAGCGAGTGGCCGACGGCGAGGGTGCCGAGGTCGACCTCGATGTACTCCGGCAGATCGTCCGGGAAGCACACGATGTCGAGCTCGTTCAGGACGTGGTTCACCACGCCGCCCTGCTCCTTCACGCCCGGCGACTGCTCGGCGTTGACGAAGTGCAGCGGCACCTTCATGTGGATCTTCTTGTCCTTGGAGACGCGCTGGAAGTCGATGTGCTGCACCTGCGGCTTGAACGGATGCATGTTCAGGCTGCGCAGCAGCACCTGCTCCTTCGCGCCCGCGAGCTCGAGGGTCAGGATCGAGGCGTGGAACCTCTCGTTTCTCAGGTTGAGAAACAGGTCCTGGTGATCGAGCTCGATGTTGACCGGGTCCTTGTCGCCGCCGTAAAGAATGCCGGGCACCTTGCCCAGGCGGCGCAGACGGCGGCTCGCACCCGTTCCCTGCGCTTCGCGCTTGCGCGCGCTGATTTCGATTGCCATTTCGCTGTACTCCTAGTTAAGCCCAGGCCCGCGACCAGGCACTGGGTGGTTGAGAATGCCTATTCGATAAACAGAGAGCTGACCGATTCCTCGGTGTAGATGCGCAGGATCGTCTCGGCGAGCAGTCCCGCCACGGAGAGGCTGCGGATCTTCTTGCAGGCGCGCGCGTCCTCGCGCAGCGGAATGGTGTCGGTGACGACCAGCTCGTCGAGCGGCGAATTCTTGATGCGCTCGACGGCGCCGCCGGAGAGCACGGCGTGCGTGCAGTAGGCGACGACCTTGGTCGCGCCTTCTTCCTTCAGCACCTGCGCCGCCTTCACCAGCGTGCCGGCGGTGTCGACCATGTCGTCCATGATCACGCAGGTGCGGTCCTTCACCTCGCCGATCACGTTCATCACTTCGCTGACGTTGGCCTTCGGCCGCCGCTTGTCGATGATCGCGAGGTCCGATTCCAGCCGTTTCGCGAGCGCGCGAGCGCGCACCACGCCGCCGACGTCGGGCGAGACCACGATCAGGTTTTCGTAGCGCTGCTTCCACACGTCGCCGAGCAGCACCGGCGCGGCGTAGATGTTGTCGACCGGGACGTCGAAGAAGCCCTGGATCTGGTCGGCGTGCAGATCCATCGTCAGCAGTCGCGCGACGCCGACCGAGGTGACCATGTTGGCGACCACCTTGGCGCTGATCGCGACGCGCGCCGAGCGCGGACGGCGATCCTGGCGCGCATAGCCGAAGTACGGGATCGCCGCGGTGACGCGCGCCGCCGAGGAGCGCTTCAGCGCGTCGATCATCACCAAGAGCTCCATCAGGTTGTCGTTGGTCGGCGCGCAGGTCGACTGCAGGACGAACACGTCCTTGCCGCGCACGTTCTCCAGCAGCTCGACCATCACCTCGCCGTCGGAGAACTTGCCGACGATGGCGCGTCCGAGCGAGAGGTTGAGGTGCTTGGCGACATCCTGCGCGAGGCGCGCGTTGGCGTTGCCGGTGAACACCATCAGGCGGTCGAGCGCTGCGCTATTCATCGCCGCATTGATTCCCGTGGTCATGGAGGTCATGGGGAATGGCTGGGGAGGAAGGATTCGAACCCTCGTATGCCGGAATCAAAATCCGGTGCCTTAACCAGCTTGGCGACTCCCCAGTTGATGTTGTTCATTTGGCCCAGTCATAGAGCGGATGGCGGTCGAGGCCCTGCGCCACGAATCCGTCCATGCCGTGAGGCATCTGGGATTGAATCGCACGTGCTTCGGCTTCAGTGTCGAACTCGGCGAAGACGCACGCTCCGGAACCTGTCATGCGCGCCTGCGGGCATCGAACTCTCAGCCACGCGAGCTGCGCTGCCACCTCGGGGTATCGCGCCGTCACGACCGCTTCGAGATCGTTGCGCCCGCGCCCCGGGAAAAAGGGCGGTATTGTGAGTCGTTTGGACTCGCCTGTCAACGCGCGAGCGAAGATTTCCTTCGTGGAAACCGCGACTTGCGGTGTGAGCACGAGGTACCAGGCAGCCCCGAGCTCGAGCGCCGTCAGGTGCTCGCCGATGCCCTCGCCGAGCGCGTTGCGGCCGAAAATGAAAACCGGCACGTCCGCGCCGAGCTTGGCACCGAGTTGCTGCAATTCGTCGCGCGCGAGGCGCAGCTTCCAGAGCCGGTTGAGCGCGAGCAGCACGGTGGCCGCGTCGGAGGAGCCGCCGCCCAGGCCGCCGCCCACCGGCAGGCGCTTCTCCAGCTCGATGTCGGCGCCCAGGCGCGAGCTGGTCTGCTGCTTGAGGAGGCGGGCCGCCCGCAGGCAGAGATTGTCGGCGCCGAAAACGCCGGAGAAGCGCAGCTCGCCGTCGTCGCGCGGCGCGATGCGGATGCGGTCGGCGCGCTCGATCAGGCGGAAAACCGTTTGCAGCTCGTGATAGCCATCGGCGCGGCGGCCGAGAACGTGCAGAAAGAGGTTGAGCTTCCCCGGCGCCGGAAGCTCGGTGAAGCTGGCACTCATTTCCACTGCGTGATGGCCAGCCGCAGCTCGATGCCCTGGTAGGTGAGGCGCATGCGCGAGGGCCGCTGCCCGTCGTATTCCTGGTACTCGACCTTCCAGCCGCGCTGCTCGAGCGAGCGCAGCCGGCCGTCGGGGGATTTCTCGACTTTCACCGGCATCTCGGGCGAGGCGCGGCCCTGGATCCAGTCGGCGAGGCCCTCGAGCGGCAGGCGAAAGCCGAGCACCCGCTCGGTGAGCGACTCGGCATCCGCGGCGCGGTATTCCTTGCCCTCGGCGGTGGTGAGCTGCACCGCGTCGCCTTCGCGCACGATGCGCGCGACGCCCTGGCCGAGCGGCGTGCTGATCAGCATCTCGTCGCCGCCGCGGGCGTGGCGCCAGCTGACGTTGCCGGTGAACCCTTCGGAACCGTAGCGCGCGGCAATGCGACCGACGACGTCGAAGTCCACTGCGCTCGGCGGCTTGAGCTCGACCTGCGTCGCACATGCGCAGACCAGCAGCGCGAGAGCCCAGACTGCGCGCTTCACCGCCGCAGCCGCTTGATCGTCTTCAGGAGTGTTTCGTTGTCGGGCGCGCTTTTCAGCGATTCCTGCCAGATGCGGTTCGCCTCGCCGCGATCGCCGAGCACCCACAGCACCTCGCCGAGATGCGCGCCGATCTCGGCATCGGGCCGGCCGCCCCAGGCGCGGCGCAGCGTTTCGGCCGCGCCTTTCAGGTCGCCCTGGCGGTACTGCACCCAGCCCAGACTGTCGACGATGAAATAGTCCTCGGGCGCGAGCTCGAGCGCCTTCTCGATCAGGTCGCGCGCTTCCGGCAGCCGCGTGTTGCGCTCGGCAAAGGAATAGCCCAGCGCGTTGTACGCGTGCGCATGATCCGGGCGCACCTCGATCAGCTTGCGCAGGTTCTGCTCGAGCAAGTCGAATTTCTCCAGCTTCTCCGCGGTAAGCGCGAAGTCGTAGAGCAGCTCGGGCTGCTCCGGCTCGGCCTTGAGCGCACCGCCGAGCAGCTCGAAGGCCTCCCGGTGCCGGTTGGCGTCGCGCAGGAGCTGCGCCTCGGCGACCGTGAGCTGGACCTCCGCCCCGGGATTGTCGGCGCTCACCTTGTGCAGGAAATCCCGGGCGGCGTCGAGCTTGCCCTGCTTGGCGATGGCATTCGCGGTGCGCAGGCGCGCGGGCAGCGCGTGCTCGCCGTCCTGGATCTGCTGGTACCACTCGACCGCGCGCGGCCACTGCTTCTGCTCCTCGGCGATCTGTCCGAGCATGAAGCGGGCGCCGTCCGGGTCGCGGTAGTTCGCGTTGTCCACCAGGCGCTTCATGTTGTCTTCGGCGACCGGGTAATCCTTGAGCTGGAAAGCGAGCAGCCCGACCGTATAGATGAGGTCGGTATTGCCGGGATTCGCCGCAAGCAAGCTCTCGAACTGCTTGCGCGCCTCGGGCACCCGCTTGTCGAGCACCAGGGCGCGCGCATAGTTCAGCCGGCCCTCGCGTGAATTCGGATTTTTCTCGACGAACTGCGCGAGGCGCTTGGCCGCATCGCTGGTGGAGCGCTTCTGCAGGACCTGGGCTTCGAGCACCGCCGGCGCTTCCCATTCCGGGCGCAGCTGCGCGGCGCGGCGTGCAGCCGCGAGCGCTTGAGCGTCGTCGGACGCGGCCGCCGAGGCCTGCGCCACGGCCAGGTGCGCCGACGCGATCTGCGGATGTGCTGCGGCGAGCTGGCGCACCACGCGCAGATTCGCCGCCTTGTCGGGATTACCGGCGAGCAGCCGGTTGAGCTGCAGGAAGCCGCGCTCGAGGTCGATGCCCTTCGCCGAAAGCAGTTTCTCGAGATAGGGCTCGGCCTCGTCGATTCTCTTCGCCGACACGAGCAAAGCCGCGACGACCTGGAGCGCCGCGGGCGATTCCGGCTCGATCTCCTGCCAGGTCTTCGCCGCTTCGAGGGCGAGCTCGGGCAGCTTCGCCTGGTTGGCGACCTCGACCGCCCGGCGCGCGACGCGCGCATCGCCGGTGCGGCGCGCGAGCTCGAGATAAGTCTTGGCGGCGAGCGCGTTATCGCCCCGCTGCAGGGCGATCTCGCCCAGCAGCAGCTCATAGAGCGTCGGCTCGTTCAGCTCCTTGGCATCGGGCTGGGCAAGCGCGGCGCCGGGAATGCCGAGGACGGCGGTAACTGCCAAGGGGACAAGCAGGCGAATGAACATCTGGGTTCGACCGATGTTAGGTATATTTGGTGCCCCGCACAAGCAAGCCGGTATGCCTGAACTCCCGGAAATCGAAGTCACACGTCGTGGCCTGGCGGCGCACCTCGCTGGACGGGTGATATCGAGTGTGGAAGTGCGCCAGCCGCAACTGCGCTGGCCGGTACCCAAGGCGGTGCGCTTGTTGGCGGGACGCAAGGTTCGCGCGGTGCACCGGCGCGGCAAGTACTTGCTCGTCGACTGCGGCGACGGTCACCTGATCCTGCACCTGGGCATGTCAGGCAGCCTGCGCGTGCTGCCGCCGGGAACGCCGGCGGAAAAGCACGATCACTTCGATCTGGTGCTCGGCGATCGGCTGCTGCGGCTGCGCGATCCGCGCCGCTTCGGCGCCGTGCTATGGACCGAGGACGCGGTGCACACGCATCCGCTGATCGCCAATCTCGGCATCGAGCCGCTATCGCGGGCGCTCGATGCGGCGCGGCTGCACGCCCTGACGCGCGGCCATCGCGCCGCGATCAAGCAGTTCCTGATGGACGGACGCCGCATCGTCGGTGTCGGCAACATCTACGCTTCCGAGAGCCTGTTCCGCGCCGGCATCAATCCGCGCGCCAGGACCAACCGCCTGACGCTCGAGCGCTGCGCGCGGCTCTCGAAGGCGATCAAGGACACGCTGCGCGCGGCGATCCGCGCCGGCGGCTCTAGCCTGCGCGATTACGTCGGCGTCGACGGGCATCGCGGCGATTCGCAGAGCCGCCACCGGGTGTACGACCGCGAAGGCAAGGCCTGCCGGCGCTGCGGCAGCGCCATCAAGCGGCTGGTGCAAGGACAGCGCTCGACCTTCTTCTGCCCGCGCTGCCAGAAGTAAGCTAGGTTTTCTTCGCCTTCTGCTTGAGCCGCGCCGCGACACGCGGATCGACGAACTTCGAGACGTCGCCGCCGAGCGCGGCGATCTCGCGCACCAGCGTCGCCGAGATGAACATGTGCTGCTCCGAGGGCGTGAGGAAGATCGTCTCCATCTCGGGATAGAGGCTGCGGTTCATGCCGGCGAGCTGGAACTCGTATTCGAAGTCGGACACCGCGCGCAGTCCGCGCAGCACGACTCGCGCGCCCTGCTGGCGCACGAATTCGATCAGCAGGCCGTTGAAGCCCACCACTTGCACGTTCTTGATGCCGGCCAGCACCTCGCGCGCGATCTCCACGCGTTCGGCGAGCGGGAAGAAGGTGCGCTTCGCAGGGCTGTCGGCGACGCCGATGATGAGCGAATCGAACAGCGTGCTCGCGCGGCGCACCAGATCCTCGTGGCCGCGCGTCAGCGGGTCAAACGTTCCCGGATACACCGCCTTGATCATCGCCTCTCCATTCGAAGAGCTGGTAGCTCACCTGCCCGGCGCGCGCGCGCTTCAGTTCGCGCCAACCCAGCCCCGGCTCTGCCGGGGTCGCGGATTCGATGTACACCCGCGCCGCTTTTGCTAGGCGATCTTCAAGCTGCGCGAGGAGCGTCGGCAGCGCATTCTGCCTGAACGGCGGATCGAGGAAAACCACGTCGAACCTCTCGCGCGCGTGCACCAGATACTCAGTTGCATCGCCGCGCACCAACTCGACCGCGCGCGCGCCGATCTTGTCGCGCGCCGCCTCGAGCGCCGAAAAAGCCGCGCGGTCGTTTTCGACCATCACCACGCGCGCCGCGCCGCGCGAAGCCGCCTCGAAGCCGAGCGCGCCGCTGCCGGCAAAAAGATCGAGGCAACTCTTGCCATCCAGCCATTGTCCGAGCCAGTTGAAGAGCGTCTCGCGCACGCGGTCGGGCGTCGGGCGCAAGCCCGGCCGCGACGCCACCTTGATGCGCCGGCCGCGATACTCGCCCGCGATGATGCGGATTTCCCCTTTGTTAGAATGCACTCGACGATGGTAGCAGCGCTTTCCTGGGCCGCGCGCCTGAAGAATGGTCTCGCGCGTACGCGGGAAGTGCTCAACACGCCCGTCGCCGAGCTGTTCGCGCGGCGGCGCGTCGACGAATCCCTGTTCGAAGATCTCGAGACCGCGCTGCTGCAGGCCGACTGCGGCGTGCCCGCGACCCGGTGGCTGCTCACCGCGCTGCGCGAAAAGGCGCGCAGCCAGCGCATCGAGGACGGCGAGACGCTGAAGCGCGCGCTCAAGGATTCGCTGACGGAATTGCTCGCGCCGCTGGAGAAAAGGCTCGATGTCTCCAGGGCGAAGCCCTACGTGCTGATGATCGCCGGCGTCAACGGCTCGGGCAAGACCACCTCGATCGGCAAGCTCGCCAAGTGGCTGCAGTCGCAGGGCAAGAGCGTGCTGCTCGCCGCCGGCGACACCTTCCGCGCCGCGGCGCGGGAGCAACTCGTGGTCTGGGGCGAGCGCAACAACATACCGGTGATCGCGCAGACCACCGGCGATCCGGGCGCCGTGGTGTTCGATGCCTTGAGCGCCGCGCGCGCGCGCGGCACTGATGTAGTGATCGCGGACACCGCGGGCCGGCTGCCGACGCAGCTTCACCTGATGGAGGAGATTCGCAAGGTGAAGCGCGTCGCGGCCAAGGCGCAGCCCGACGCGCCGCACGAGGTGCTGCTGGTGCTGGATGCCAACACCGGGCAGAACGCGATCGCGCAGGTGAAAGCTTTCGACGACGCGCTCGGGCTCACCGGGCTGGTGCTCACCAAGCTCGACGGCACGGCAAAGGGCGGCGTGGTCTGCGCGATCGCTCGCGAGCGTCCGGTGCCGCTGCTGTTCGTCGGCATCGGCGAGCAGATCGACGACCTGCGGCCGTTTGTCGCGCGCGAGTTCGCCGAGGCCCTGATTGGTTAGCTTCTCCGCGGTGGCGAAGCGCTATCCCGGGGGCGAGGAGGCGCTGAAGAACGTGAGCTTCGCCGTCGAGCCGGGCGAGCTGGTGTTCATCACCGGCCGCTCCGGTGCCGGCAAATCGACGCTCCTCAAGCTGATCCCCGCCATCGAGCGGCCGAGCTCTGGCGCGGTGATCGTCAACGGGCAGAACGTCGGCGCGCTCAAGCGCCCGGCGATCCCCTATCTGCGGCGCAACGTCGGCCTCGTGTTCCAGGACCAGAAGCTGCTCTACGACCGCTCGGTCTACGACAACGTGATGCTGCCGCTCGCGTTTTCCACGCATGCGCCGAGGGAAGCGGCGCGCCGCGCGCGCGCCGCGCTCGACAAGGTCGGCCTCCTCGCGCGCGAAAAAGCCAACCCGATCCAGCTCTCGGGCGGCGAGCAGCAGCGCCTGGCGATCGCCCGCGCGGTGGTCAATCGGCCCTCGATCCTGCTCGCCGATGAGCCCACCGCCAACCTCGATGCGGAGTCGGCGCGCCGCATCGTCGACATCTTCGCGGAGTTCAACCAGGTCGGCGTCACCGTGCTGATCGCGACGCACGACCAGGCGCTGGTCGCGCAGTACGGCAAGCGCCTCCTGCGGCTGGAAAACGGCATGCTGCAGTGACGGCATGGCTGCGCCAGCACCGGCAGGCCCTGGCGCGCGCGGCGCGCCGGCTGGGATGGCTCAACGCGCTCGTCATCGGCGTCGCGCTCGCGCTTCCTGCGGCCGGTTATGCGCTGCTCGAGAGCGTGCGTACCGTGGCCGGCCGCTTGAGCGTCGAGCCGCAGATCTCGGTGTTCCTCGACGCCAAGCGCGCAGACGCCGATGCGCTCGCCGCGAAGATGAAGCGCGACCCGCGCGTGGCACGCCTGCGCTTCGTGCCGCGCGAGCAGGCGCTGAAGGAGCTCGCCGCCGTGCAGGGGCTGCCGGAGCTGGTCGGCGCGCTCGGCAGGAATCCGCTGCCCGACGCCTTCGTCGTCACCGCCACCGAGGAAGGCATCGAGGCGCTGGCGGCGGATCTTGCCAAGCTCCCGGGGGTGGCGCACGTGCAGGCCGACGCGCTCTGGGCGCGGCGCCTCGCCGCGCTCGCCCGCCTCGCCCGCCTCGGACTCTGGCTGCTGGCCGGATTGCTCGGAGCCGCGCTGATCGCGGTGACCTTCAACACGATCCGGCTGCAGATCCTCACCCAGCGCGACGAGATCGAAGTCTCCAAGCTCATCGGCGCCACCGACGCCTTCATCCGCCGGCCGTTCTATTACGGCGGCCTGCTCCAGGGACTGGTGGGCGGCGCCATCGCGCTCGGCATCGCCGCTGCAGCGCTGGTGCTCCTCAACGCCGAGGTGCGGTCGCTCGCCGCCTCCTACGGCTCCGAATTCCGTTTTTCCTTCCTCGGCTTGGCCGACTCCGCGGCGTTCCTTCTCTTCGCCGCCTTGCTCGGGCTTCTGGGCGCGCACCTGTCCGTGAGCCGGCATCTCAGGGCGATAGAACCCTCTTAATGTCAGCGCTTACTACCGTTAAGTCGTACGGCGGGAACTAGAGTGGGGGTTGGCACTCTAAATGCCCGAGTGCTAAACTTGGTCTCTCAAGGAGGAATGCCCATGGCCCTGCAAGCAGCGATGCCCCTAGCGGTAACGGCCCCGATGCCGATGCCGACGGGCAGCCTCGAGGCTTACATCCACACCGTCAATCGCTTCCCGATGCTCACCGCGGAAGAGGAGCACAACCTTGCGCTGCGCTTCCGCGATCAGGGCGATCTCGAAGCGGCACGCCAGCTGGTGGTTTCGCACCTGCGCCTGGTGGTCGCACTGGCACGCGGCTACCTCGGCTACGGCCTGCCGCACGCCGACCTGATCCAGGAAGGCAACATCGGCCTGATGAAGGCGGTCAAGCGCTTCGATCCGGACCGCGGCGTACGGCTGGTGTCGTTCGCCATCCACTGGATCAAGGCGGAAATGCACGAATACATCCTGCGCAACTGGCGGCTCGTGAAAGTCGCGACCACCAAGGCGCAGCGCAAGCTGTTCTTCAACCTGCGCTCGATGAAGAAGGGCCTCGCGCCGATGAGCGCGACCGAGGTGGGCGAAGTCGCGAGCGAGCTCAAGGTCAAGCCCGAAGAGGTCGTGGAGATGGAGACGCGCCTCTCAGGCCAGGAGCTCGCCTTCGAAGGCGACCGCGACGACGACGAGAGCTATGCCCCGGTGCACTATCTTGCCGATGAAGCTGCCGAGCCCTACCACGTGCTCGAGGCCGAGGAATCCGAGCGCGTGCGCGCGGACGGTCTGCAGAAAGCGCTCGCCACGCTCGATCCGCGCAGCCGCCGCATCGTCGAGGCGCGCTGGCTGCGCGAAAAAGACACCGCCACGCTGCACGAGCTTGCCGCCGAGTTCAAGGTCTCGGCCGAGCGCATCCGCCAGATCGAGGCGAAGGCGCTCGACAAGATGCGCAAGTTCCTGCCCGCTCCCGCCTAAGTTCGTTCCTTCAGCAGCGTGCGCAGATCGTCCGGCAGGTCCGGCGCCAGGCGGTCGGGCCGCACCAGCAGCCGCAGCCGCCCCTGCGGGTCAATGACGTAGCTCTGGGCGCTGTGGTCGATGGTGTAGCTCGCGCCTGTCTTTCGTTTCTCGAAGTAAATCTTGAAGTCCTTCGCTACGCGCTGCGTGGCCGGCAGATCGCCGCGCAGTGCGATGAACCGCGGGTCGAACGCCCGCAAGTACTGGGCGAGCAGCTCGGGCGTGTCGCGCTCCGGATCGACGGTGACGAACAGCACCTGAACCCGCTCGGCATCGGCGCCCAGCGCCTTCACTACGCCGGCAAGGTCGGCGAGGGTGGTCGGACAGACGTCCGGGCACTGCGTGAAGCCGAAAGACAGCACCACAGCCTTGCCGCGGAAATCCTCGAGGTGGCGCGCGCGGCCGCTGCTGTCGACGAGCTCCAGCGATTTGCCGTAGTCGGCGCCCGTGATGTCGGTGCTCTTGAACTTCGGAGCGCCGTCGCAGGCCGCGACCAGCAGGCTAAAGGTAATGATCGACCAGAAGCGCGGCGAACAGGCTAGCGAGATAGGCAATCGAGTACCGGAAGGTTTTCTGCGCCACGACGTCGCTGTAGGCGAAGTAGATGCGCAGCGCGTAGGCCACGAACACGCCGCCGAGCACCAGCGCGGCGACGAGGTAAGGCAGGCCGCTCATGCGCATCGCATAGGGCAGGAGGCTCACCGCGAAGAGGATCAGCGTGTAGAGCAGGACCTGGAGCCGCGTGTAATCGCGCCCGTGCGTGACCGGCAGCATCGGCACCCCGGCGCGCGCGTAGTCCGCGGTACGGTAGAGCGCGAGCGCCCAGAAGTGCGGCGGCGTCCAGGCGAAGATGATGAGAAAGAGCGCCATCGCCTCGGGGCTGACTTCGCCCGTGACCGCCGCCCACCCGAGCACCGGCGGCATCGCGCCCGACGCACCGCCGATGACGATGTTCTGCGGCGTCGCCGGCTTGAGGATCAGCGTGTACACCACCGCATAGCCGACGAAAGTGGCGACCGTCAGCCACATGGTGAGCGCATTGACGAAATACACCAGCAGCCAAAGCCCGGCGCCGCCTAGCGCGCCGGCGAAGACCAGCGTCTGCAGCGTGCCCAGCTCGCCGCGCGGCAACGGGCGCCAGCGCGTGCGCTGCATCAGGGCGTCGATCCGCTGCTCGACCAGGCAATTGATTGCAGCCGCGGCACCGGCGACGAACGCGATGCCGAAGGTCGCGGCGATCAGAATGCGCGCCGGCACCATGCCCGGCGTCGCGAGGAACATGCCGATCACGGCGGTAAAGACGATGAGCGATACCACGCGCGGCTTGGTCAGCGCACAAAATGCACGAATGCGCGCGCGCAAGCGCTGTGGGAAGCCGGCCGAAAGAGCGTGTGCAGTCACCAGGAAGGACGTAAGCCGCGGAAGACAAAAAAGTTTAGCACGACGAGCGAAGCGAGCAGAAGCGCCGCGCCCGCATTGTGTGCGGCGGCGAGCGGCAGCGGCAGGCCGAGCGCCACGTTGGCGACGCCGAGGGCGAACTGCAACGCTACCAGTGCTGCCACGGTAATGGCCAGCGGCCGGCTCAGCGGAAATGCCCGGATGGATGCGAAGACCACGGCAGCGAGGGCGAAGAGCGCGAACAGCCGATGCGTCCAGTGAATCGCGCGCAGCGCATCGTTCGAGAGCAGCTCGCCCTGCGCGGTCTGGCCGAGCTCGCGCACCACGTGGAAGGCATTGACGTAGTCCTTGCCACCCGGGCAGAACGGCAGCTCGGGACAGGCAAGCGCCGCGTAATTGGCGCTGACCCAGCCGCCGAGCAGGATCTGCAGCACGAGCGCGGCTAGTGCCGCGAGCGCGACCGGCCGCAGGGCGCGCATTTGGGGCGCCGGCGCGTGCGGCCACTGCGCAAGCGCGAGCCAGATCAGGAGCGCTAGCGTCGCCATGCCGCCAGCCAGATGCGCGGTGACGATGGCCGGCTTCAGTAGCATCGTCACGGTCCACATGCCGAGCGTGGCCTGGAACGCCACCAGCACCACGATCGATGCGGCCAGCGGCGCGGAGCGGCGCAGCCGCCATGCGATGAGCGCGAGAACGAGGATCAGGACGCCGAGCATGCCGGCAAGATAGCGATGGCCCATCTCCTTCCACGCCTTGGCGAGGGCATTGCCGTCTGCGATCGCCGTCGGTAGCGGCTGCCCGTAGCACATCGGCCAATCGGGGCAGCCGAGTCCCGCGTCCGACAGGCGCACGTACGCGCCCATCACCACGACGATGAACGCGAGCACCGCCGCCGCAGTGGAGAGCGCCTTCAACCGAACCTCGAATACTTCAGCAATCGCTGCAGATCCTTGATCAGCTTCGACGGATCGGGGTCGCCGGGAAAGCGCATCATCAGGTTGCCGAGCGGATCGACGAGGTAGATGTAATTGCCCGGCAGTGCTCCGAACAGCTCGGGGGTGGCAGGTACTACATGGCTGCCCTCGATCGCGGCCAGCAGCTCGGCGCGCGGCTTGCCGCCGTCGGCGAGCAGCCACAGCCGCTCGATGCGCTCGGCGTCCTTTCCCTGCCCGCGCCGTACCTGGCGCACCACGTAGAGCTTCCTTTCGCACGCCGCCGCGCAGGCCGCGGCATCCACGGTGACGAACACCCATTTGCCGCGCAGCGGCACGAGCGCTCCGCCGAGCGGGCGCGGCGCGATCAGCTCGCCGTAGTTGCCGCTCTGGCCTGAGAACCAGTGGTACTCGTAGGCGAGCCAGCCGAGAACGAAAGGCGCCGCGCACACTGCGACCACCGCGGCGAGCTTAAGGCGTGCCGACACGGCGGAAGGACAGTACGGCGAGCAGCGCGATGGCGAGCGCGGCAAACGAATACCACTGCAGCGCGTAGCTCTCGTGCCTTTCGATGCCGAGATCGGGGCGCGGCCAATCGCGCAGCAGGCCATCGTCCACCTCCGAATGCTGCTCGATGACGACGCTCTCCAGGCGCAGGCCGGTCTCGGCGGCGAAGGCGCCGAGGTCTAGGTTCTGGCGCACTTTGCCGCCAGCGGCGGCGCCTGCCTGCAGGGCGTGCGGCAGCCGCTCGAGCGCAATGCCTTCGATGCGCTGCTCCGCTGCCGGGGTGCGGATTTCGGGCAGGAGGTCGCGCGAGGCGGGCGCCGCGACCCAGCCGCGGTTCACGAGCACATGCGAGTCGGATCCCGTCAGGCGCAGCGGCGTCAGCACTTCATAGCCGGGACGACCACGACGCAGCTTGTTGTCGAGCAGCAGCGTGTGCTCGGCGATGAAGCGACCGCGCGCCGCCACGCGCTTGTGGATCACGTTGCCCGCAGCGGGCAGCTCGATCGGCGGGGAGCGCAGTGCCCGCTCGAACTCGGCGCCGAGCGCGCGCTTCGCCTCGGCGCGGCGCGACTGCCAGTTGCCGAGCACGACGAAGGCGACGCATGCTGCCGCGGTCAGGGCTAGCGCCCAGCCGCGCGGACGGAAAGAGTATCCTCGCAGCATGCGCTACGTCGTGATCGGCGTGTTCGTGCTGATCGTCGCGAGCCTCTTCTCGGCGCTCTTCTTCATCTACCGCGACCGCGGCGGCTCGACGCGCGCGCTCAAGGCGCTCGCGCTGCGCGTGGGATTGTCGGTGGGCCTGTTCGCTTTCCTGATGCTCGGCTACTACCTGGGCTGGTTCCGCGACCGGCTATAACCAGTAGACGAAGATGAACAGGCCGAGCCAAACCACGTCGACGAAGTGCCAGTACCAGGCGACGCCCTCGAAACCGAAGTGATGGTCGGGCGTGAAATGCCCGGCGATGCAGCGGAACAGGATCACCGTGAGCATGATGGCGCCGCAGGTGACGTGGAAGCCGTGGAAGCCGGTGAGCATGAAGAAGGTCGAGCCGTAGGCGCCGGTCGAGAGCTTGAGATTCAGCTCGGAATAGGCGTGTCCGTACTCGATCGCCTGCAGGGCGAGGAAGATCACGCCGAGCAGGATGGTCAGCGCCATGAAGACGATCAGCTGGCCGCGGCGGTTCTCCTTGAGCGCCCAGTGCGCGATGGTCACCGTCACGCCAGAGGAGAGCAGCAGCAGCGTGTTGATCGCCGGAATGCCCCACGCCGCCATCGGCGTGAACTGCTCCATGAATCCCGGGCCGGCGGAGGGCCAGTGCGGCGTGAAGCCGGGCCAGACCAGCGCATTGCTCTCGATGGTGGCGAGGTCGGGCACGGACATCTGGCGTATCCAGAACAGCGCGCCGAAGAAGGCGCCGAAGAACATCACCTCGGAGAAGATGAACCAGCTCATGCCCCAGCGGAACGACGCGTCTTCCCAGCGCCCGTACTTGCCGCCCTCGGATTCGCGGATCACGTCGCCGAACCAGCGCACCATCATGTAGAGCAGCAGCATGAAGCCCGCGGCGATCGACACCCAGCCGCCGAGCCGGCCGTTCATCACGAACACGCCGCCGAGCGCCATCAGGAAGAGGGCCGCCGCGCCCATGATCGGCCACGGCATCGGCGCGGGGACCGCGTAGTGCTGCTGGCGTTCGGTGGATGCGCTGGTGGCCATTGCCTTTTCCCCTGTTATTTCAACTGACGACGATGCCGACGATCGTGCGGATGGTGACAATGAAGGCGATCACCAGCAGCACCGCGACGATGATGAGGTGCGCCGGATTGATCTGGGCCTTGTCGTGATCGGCGCGCTTTCTTACGCCGATGAAGCCGGACAGCACGGCCTTGACCGTGTCGAGGAACGAAGCGCGCTTCATGGAAATCTCCATCAGCTTTTCCCCCCTCGGCCGGCGACTTCGAAAAAGGTGTACGACAGCGCGATGCTGCTCACGTCGCGCGGCAGCTTCGGGTCGACCACGAAAGTCACCGGCATGCGCCGCCTCTCGCCCGGCGCGAGCGTCTGCTGCGTGAAGCAGAAGCACTCGATCTTCCTGAAATAGTCCGCCGCGCTCGGCGGACCGTAGCTCGGCACCGCCTGCCCAGTCACGGCGACCGCGCGGTCGTTCACCACCTCGTACTCGACCGTGGCCAGCTCGCCCGGATGCACTTCGATGTGGTTCACCAGCGGCTTGAAGCGCCACGGCAGCCCATGCGCGTTGGCATCGAACTCGATGGTGACGAGGCGGGTCTTGTCGATTTGCGAGTTCAACGGCTCGGCGCGCACCTCGCCCAGGGAGTTGATGCCCCAGGCCGCGCAGATCTGGTAGTAGAAGGGCACCAGCAGGTAGCCGAAGCCGAACATGCCGGCCGCGATCAGCGCGAGCTTGGCGAAGAGCTTACGGTTCTGCTCGCCGAGCGTCATTTCCCAAGCAACCAATACTTGGCGATGATGCCGAGGAAGAAAGCGAGCGCGATGGTGGCGAGCACGAGGGCGGTCTTGGCGTTTCTGCTCACTTCAATACGGGTGGCGTCTCGAACGTGTGATACGGCGCCGGCGTCGGCAGGTGCGTCCAGTCGATCGAGTCGGCGCCTTCCCACTGCTTCTGCGCCGCTGGCGCGCCGCTCTTGAGCGTGCTGAAGAGGTTGTAGATGAAAAGGAACTGCGCCAGAGCAAAGCCGAAAGCACCGAGCGACGAGATCTGGTTCCAGGTCTCGAACATCAGCGGGTAGTCCGGGATGCGCCGCGGCATGCCCGCCATGCCGAGAAAGTGCTGCACGAAGAAGATCATGTTGAAGAAAATCAGCGTCAGCCAGAAATGCCACTGGCCGAGCGTCTCGTTGTACATCTTGCCGGTCCACTTCGGCAGCCAGAAGTAGATGCCGGCAAAGGCGGAGAACATGGCGCCGGCCACCATCACGTAGTGGAAGTGCGCCACCACGTAGTAGGTGTCGTGCAGCTGGATGTCGATCGGCACGAGCGAGAGCACCAGGCCGGTGAAGCCGCCCAGGGTAAAGAGGATCAGGAAGCCGATCGCGAACAGCATCGGCGTCTCGAAGCTGAGCGAGCCCTTCCACATCGTCGCCACCCAGTTGAACACCTTGACGCCGGTGGGCACCGCGATCAGCGTGGTCGCGTACATGAAGAACAGCTGCCCGGTCACCGGCATGCCCACCGTGTACATGTGGTGCGCCCAGACGATGAACGACAGGATGGCGATCGCCGAGGTGGCGTACACCATGGAGGCGTAGCCGAAGAGGGGCTTGCGCGAAAAAGCCGGGATCACCTGCGAGATCACGCCGAAGGCCGGCAGCGCGATGATGTAGACCTCGGGATGGCCGAAGAACCAGAAGATGTGCTGGTAGAGCACCGGGTCGCCGCCGCCCGAGGCATTGAAGAAGGTGGTGCCGAAATGCCGGTCGGTGAGCGTCATGGTCACCGCGCCGGCGAGCACCGGCATCGCCGCCACCAGCAGGTACGCGGTGATCAGCCAGGTCCAGACGAACATCGGCAGGCGCATCATCGTCATGCCTGGCGCGCGCATGTTCAGGATCGTGGTGATGATGTTGATCGAGCCGAGGATCGAGCTCATGCCCAGGATGTGGATGGCGAAGATGGTGAAGTCCATGCCGATGCCCTGCTGCACCGTGAGCGGCGCATAGAGCGTCCAGCCGGCCCCCGGCGCGCCCCCGGGCATGAAGTACGCCATGATCAGCAGCGTGCCGGCGAACGGCAGCAGCCAGAACGACCAGTTGTTGAGGCGCGCAAACGCCATGTCGGGCGCACCGATCATCATCGGGATCTGCCAGTTCGCGAAGCCGACGAACGCCGGCATGATCGCGCCGAAGATCATGATCAGGCCGTGCGAGGTGACGATCTGGTTGTAGAAATCCGGATTGACGAACTGCAGACCCGGATGGAACAGCTCCAAGCGAATCAGCAGCGCCATCATGCCGCCGATGAAGAACATGATGCCGGCGAACCACAGGTAGAGCGTGCCGATGTCCTTGTGGTTGGTGGTGGTGATCCAGCGCATGACGCCGCCGTACGGCGTATGGTGGTCGTGAGCGTCGTGGGCGTGGTGGGCGTGATCGTGCCCGTGGCCGTGATCGTGGGGGTCGACGACAGAGCTCATAGCGATTCCTTTATTTGCGCCGCGCTTTGACTTCCGCCGGCTGCACGATGCCTGACTTGTTTCCCCAGGTGCTGCGCTCGTAGCTGATGACGGCGGCGATCTCGGTGTCGGAGAGCTGCTTGCCGAAGGGCGCCATCGCCGTGCCGGACTTGCCGTTCAAGACGATGTCGATGTGGCCTTCCTTGGCGCCGGTCACGAGCTTCGAGCCGACCAGCGGCGGGAACGCCGGCGGCATGCCGCGGCCCGTAGGCTGGTGGCAGGCGACGCAGTTGGTGCCGTAGACCTTTTCGCCGCGCGCGAGCAGATCGGGCGTGTCCCATTTCTTGTTCGGATCGTCCTGCTGCGCGAGCAGCGCCTTCTGCTGCTCGCCGACCCACTTGCCGTAATCCTCCTGCGACACGACGCGCACCACGATCGGCATGAAGCCGTGCTCCTTGCCGCAGAGCTCGACGCACTGGCTGCGGAACGTGCCGGTGATTTCGGGCTTGAACCACAGGTCGCGCAGGAAGCCCGGGATCGCGTCCTGCTTCGCGCCGAAGGCCGGCACCCACCACGAATGGATCACGTCGGCCGCGGTAGTGATGACGCGGATCTTCTTGCCTACCGGCACCACCATCTCGTTGTCGACCTCGAGCAGATAGTGCTCGCCCTTCGGCGCCTTGCCTTCGATCTGGTCGCGCGGCGTGGTGAGCATCGACACGAAGCTGATGCCCTCGCCTTCGCCCTTGATGTAATCGTAGCCCCATTTCCACTGGTAGCCGGTCACCTTGACGGTGATGTCGGGCGCCGAGGTGTCCTTCTGCGCGATCACCACCTTGGTCACCGGCCACGCGATGCCGATCAGGATGATCGCGGGGATCACGGTCCAGAGGATCTCGACCGTGGTGTTCTCGTGGAACTGCTCGGCGGCGTGGCCCTTCGATTTGCGATGCGCATAGCACGCCCAGAACATGAAGCCGAAAACCACCACGAAGATGACGATGATCAGCCACATCACGTACTGGTGCAGATGATCGATTTCGCGGGCGAGCTGCGAGCCCGGCGCCTGGAAGTACCACTCGAGCGCGTGCGCATTCACCGCGGCGGCGAGGCCTGCCAGGCCGGCAGGTATGGAAAGGAGCTTCGATCCCTTCATGTTGTTCTTTCCCCGATCTAGATCCGCAGTCGCTTCTTCAGCTCGGCGGCGAACGCGGCACGCGCCTGCTCGTCGAGATGGCGCCCCAGCTCGAGCGCCTGTTGCGGCCCGCACAGCATGAGATGCGCTCCCTTCATATCTATGCGCACGCAATCCGCGTCGAGCTCGTAGCGCGCCAGCCGCTCGGCATCAGCCACCTCCACCCGCAGCCGGCCACGATCGAGCTCGATCCTCTCGTAGTCGGTCGCGTGGCGCGCCTGCAGCACGAACGCCCCGCCGAGCAGCAGCACCTCGAGCCCCGCGAACGGCAGAATCAGCCACGCCCCGGCGAGCGCGAACCCTATCCCGATCGCCAGCACTGCGAACGCCAGCGCGGCGAATACGCACGCCAGCCCGGCCGGAGAAATCGAGCAGTTCCGCTTGAGGATCAGGCTGAAGCCACCGTGCTCCTCGCGGAATGCCAACTCGCGCCGCGCATTCCACCAAGGAGACTCGAGGCTCGGCGTGCTCACAGAGGCGCGTAAATTACCACAGTACAACGCGCGGTCTCAAGGAATGCGCTTGAAAACACGGACTGTTTTGACCGCGGCATCCGTCGCCGGCCGCTTCCACGCGTGGCCGTAGACGACTTCGTAGGTCGTGCGCAACGCACCGCCCAGGCCCGAGCGCAAACGCGCGCCGAATTTTCGCCCGGAGAGCCCGCGCGCGCGATCCGCGCGCGCATTGGTCTGCCCGCTGGCGCGCAAGTCATCCAGTAGCCGGCTGCCGCTGCCGTACTCCATGGTCAGCAGCTCCATGTCCATGACGGGCGCGGAGAGGCCCGCGGCGACCAGCATGTCGCCCAGGTCGTGCATGTCGATGAAGGCGTGCACGCGCGCCGCGCCCGCGACCGCGCGCAGCTCCTTCAGCGTATCGGGTCCGAGCGTGCTGAACATCAAAAGCCCTTCGGGCGCGAGCACGCGCTCGAACTCGCGGAATACCGCGAGCGGATCGCTCGCCCAATGCAGCGCCATGTTGCACCAGACCAGCTCGACGCTCTGCGCGGCGAGCGGCAGACGGCCGAAATCGCCGCACACCGAAAGCAGCGGCGCGCCGAGCCAGCGCCCGAGGAGCCCCGGCCGCGGCAGCATCGGCAGCGCGAAATCGACCAGCACGATCTGCGCGCCGCGGTAGCGCGCGGCAAGCGCGCGCGCATCGCGTCCCGGGCCGCTGCCCGCATCGACAATGCGCTGCGGGGCGATCTTCACGTAGTCGAGCCGCTCGAGCATGCGCGTGCCCGCCTCGGTTTCCAGGCGCGCCGCCTTGGCATAGCTCTGGGCGGCGCGCGAAAAGCGGCGGCGCGCTGCGGCCGCGTCAATCGGCGGAAAGCGCTCGCTCAACCGCGGCTGCCACGGCGAGGATGCGGCGATCGCTGCCCGCCGTGCCGCAGACCATGAAGCCGACCGGCGCGGCTCCCTTTTCGTGGCACGGCATCGTCACGGCGCAGCCGTCGAGGAAATTGATCAGGCCGTTATTGCGCATGATGCGGAAGTTCCAGCGGAAGTAACTCTCGTCGGAGGATTCGGTCTCGGCGATGGTCGGCGCGACGCAGGGCACCGTGGGCATGACGATCGCGTCGTAAGGCGCCGCGAGCGCCTCGATCTCGCGCATGAACTCGGCGCGCAGATGCAGCAGCGCGACGTAGTCGGCGCCGGTCAGCGCGCCGCCGAAGCTGATGCGCTTGCCCACGCGCGGGTCGTACTCGGCAACGCGCGCGATGTAAGGCTGATGCACGTGGACCACCTCGGCGCCGGCGAGGCCGCCGCCCTTGAAATATTCATCCTGGCGATTGAACGCCGGTACCGGCACTTCGCTCATCACGGCACCCGCGCGCGACAGCTTCTTCAGCGCGCGATCGAACGCCTCGCCTACCTGGGCATCGAGGTCGTCCAGCGCTATCGAGCGCGGCAGCAGCAGCCTGAGTCCCTTGGCCGGCATCGCCGGCAGCTCGCCGCCTTCGCCGCTCAGCACCGCGTCGTAATCCGCGCAGCACGCCACGCTGTTGGCGAGCGGTCCGACCGAATCGAGCGTGTAGGAGAGCGGAAAGGCTCCCGCGCGCGGCACGCGCCGCGCGGTCGGCTTGAAGCCGACTACGCCGCAAAGCGCGGCGGGCCCGCGGATCGAGCCGCGCGTATCCGAGCCCAGCGCCATCGCGCACATGCCTTCGGCCTGCGCCACGGCCGCGCCCGAGGACGAGCCGCCGGGCACGCGCGCGGCCTGCCGATCCCAGGGATTGCGCGGCGTGCCGTAATGCGGATTCAGGCCGACGCCGCCGAAGGCGAACTCCACCATATTGGTACGGCCGACGAAGATGGCGCCCGCGGCGCGCAGTCGCGCCACGGCGGCCGCGTCCTTCTTCGCCTCGATGGCGAGCACCTTGGAGCCGGCGCGCGTCACGTCGCCCGCGACGTCGAACAAGTCCTTGAGCGAAACCGGCAGCCCGTCGATCGGCGAGCGGCGCACGCCCGCCTTTCTCAGCCGGTCGGCGTGGTCGGCGTCGCTACGCGCGCTATCGGCGTAAACCTTGAGAAACGCGCGCGCGCCTTCGCCGTACGGCGCGGCGATCTTTGCGAGCGCCTGCTCGGCCAGCGCGCGGCTCGTGGTGCGGCCGGCGGCGAGATCGCCCCCGAGCTGGGCTACAGTCCACATCGGGCGAAGATAGCATGCGAGAAAAGCTGGCGAGCCTCCTGTTCGGCGGCAGCTGCTTCCTGTGCCGCGGCACGGCGCGGCGGCTGCTTTGCGCCGCCTGCGAATCCGACCTGCCGCGCCTCGCGATGCCGCTCTGCCCGCGCTGCGCACTGCCTTCGCCGGGCGCGCTGGTCTGCGGGCGCTGCCTGAGCGAATCGCCGGCCTACGATGCGACGCGTGCCGCGCTCGCCTACGACTTTCCGGCCGATGCGCTGGTCCACGCGCTCAAGTTCCGCGGCGAGCTGGCGCTCGCGCCGCTGCTCGCCGGAATGCTCGCCGACCAGCTCGATGCCGGGCGCGTCGATTGCGTCGTGCCGGTTCCCTTGTCCAGGCAGCGGCTCCGGAGCCGCGGCTACAACCAGGCGGCGGAAATCGCGCGGCATTTGCGCAAGGACCGCCTGGAGCTCGCGCTTTGCGAGCGCACGCGCGACTCGCCGCCACAGATCGAGCTGCCCTACGCCGAACGGCAGCGCAACGTGCGCGGCGTCTTTCGCTGCACGCGCGCGCTGATCGGTGCGAGCGTCGCCGTGGTCGACGATGTGATGACCACCGGCGCCACGCTGCACGAGATCGCGCGTACCCTGAAAGCCGCCGGCGCCACGCACGTGGTCAACTGGGTCGTGGCCCGCACCCTGTCGCATGATTGACATCGTTCTGGTCCATCCCGAGATCCCGCCGAATACCGGCAACGCCATCCGGCTCGCGGCGAACACCGGCGCGCGCCTGCACCTCGTGCGCCCGCTTGGCTTCTCGCTCGACGACAAGCAGCTCAAGCGCGCCGGGCTCGACTACCACGAATACGCGCGCGTCGCCGTGCACGACTCCTGGTCCGCACTGACCGGCACGATGCGCGGGCGACGCATGTTCGCCTTTGCCGCGAGCGGTTCCCGGCTATTTACCGAGGTGCGCTACGCGCGCGACGATGTGCTGGTCTTCGGCCGCGAGGCCGATGGCCTGCCATCGCCAATCCTCGAGGCGTTCGCGCCGCAGATGCGCCTGCGGCTGCCGATGCGGCCGGGCAGCCGCAGCCTGAATCTTTCCAACGCCGTGGCGGTCGCGGTGTTCGAAGCCTGGCGCCAACTCGGTTTCGAAGGAAGCTAGCGCTCCATCTTCGATTCGCGCGCCATCAGGCGCTCGACCGCCGCTGCCGGCGTCAGCCGGCCCTCGAGCACGGCGCTCACCGCGTCGGTGACCGGCATTTCCACGCCGCGCGACAGCGCGAGCTTGGCCACTTCGCGGGCGGAGTGCACCCCCTCGGCGACGTGGCCGAGGTTGGCAACCACGTCCTTGAGAGAGCGGCCGCGCGCGAGCTCGAGGCCGACGCGGCGGTTGCGCGAAAGATCGCCGGTCGCGGTGAGGATCAGATCGCCGGCGCCCGCGAGGCCCATGAAAGTCTCAGGCTGCCCACCGAGCGCGATGCCCAGGCGCGTGATTTCCGCAAGGCCGCGCGTGATGAGCGCGGCGCGCGCGTTAAGTCCGAGGCCCAGGCCATCGGAGATCCCGGCGGCGATCGCCATCACGTTCTTCACGGCGCCGCCGATTTCCACGCCGACAAGGTCGGAGCTGTAATAGACGCGCATGCGCCCGCCGTGCAGCAGCGCCGCCGCTTCGCGCGCGAAGGCAGCGTCGCGCGAAGCGAGCGTCAGCGCGCAGGGCAGGCCGCGCGCGACTTCCTCGGCGAACGAAGGTCCCGAGAGCGCGCCAAAGCGCGCCTTGTCGCCCAGGCTTGCCGCCGCGATCTGATGCGGCAGCTCGCCGGTGCCTTCCTCGAAGCCTTTGCACAGCCAGACCACCGGCACCCCGCTTCCCAGCTTCTGCAACAGCTCGCGCAGTCCGGCTACCGGCGTCGCCGCGAGCGCGAGCCGCGCGCCACTGACGGCTGGTTTCAGATCGCCGGTTACGGTGACGGTGGACGGCAGCTCGAAGCCCGGCAGGTAGCGCTCGTTGCGCCGCGAGCTGCCGATGGCTGCGGCCTGCGCCGCATCGCGCGCCCACAGCGTCACCTCCAGGCGCGCTGCGAGCACGCAGCTGATCGCGGTGCCCCAGGCGCCAGCGCCGAGCACCGCCACCCGGGTCATGGCTGCGGCATTAATTACGCGCGACTTCGATGCGCGGGCCGAGCTGCGTCGGCGCCGCGTTCTGCTGCTGCTGCAGGTAGAGCGCCTCGAAGGAGAGCGGCGCGAGGATCACCGCCGGGAAGCCGCCGCGCGTGATCATGTCGGAGATGGTCTCGCGCAGGTACGGATAGATCACCGTCGGGCAGGCGATGCCGAGCAGCGGCCCGAGCTCCTCCGCCGGCACGCCGCGCAGCGCGAAGATGCCGGCCTGCTGCCCCTCGGCGAGGAACAGGGTGCGCTCGCCGATGCGCGCGGTCACCGTCGCCGTGACGGTGACTTCGTAGTAGCCCTCCGCGAAATTCTCGGCACCGGTGTTGATCTGCACCTCGAGCTGCGGCTGCACCTGCTCGAGGAACACCTTGGGGGCGTGCGGAATCTCGAGCGACATGTCCTTCACGTAGATTTTTTCGATCTGGAAGGTCGCCTGCGGTTGCGGCTGTTGCGCTTCGGTCATGGCTTAGCCCTTGAGTAGCGGATCGAGGCCACCCTGGCGCTCGAGGTCGTACAGGTCGTCGCAGCCACCGATATGGCGCTCGCCGATCCAGATCTGCGGCACGGTGCGCCGGCCGCCGCTCTTTTGCATCATCTCGGCGCGGCGCGCCGGCTCGAGATCGACGCGCACCTTGTCGATCTGCAGACCCTTCTCGACCAGCAGCCGCTCGGCGGCGTGGCAGAACGGGCAGGCCGAGGTGCAGTACATGAGCACTTTCACGGCCAGCATCTACTTTTCCACCGGCAGTCCCGCCTGCTGCCACGCGCCGATGCCACCCGAAAGATTCGCCACGCGCGTGTAGCCCTGCTTTTTCAGCGCCGCCATCGCTTTCGCCGACCGCTCGCCGCCGTCGCAGTAGACGATGACCGGCCGGTCCTTGCGCTTGGCGAGCTCCCCGGCGGGCGCGGCGAGGCGCGCGAGCGGCAGGTTTTTGGCGCCGAGCACATGTCCGGTGGCGTACTCGCCCGGCTCGCGCACGTCGATCACCAGCGCGTCGTCGCGATTGATGAGCTGCGTCGCCTGCGTGGTGTTGACCCACGGGCCGCCCGTCGTGCGGCGCACGAGCGGCCAGAGCAGCATGCCGCCGGAGACCAGCGCCACGACGAACAGCAGGAGATTATTGCGGACGAAATCCACGAAGCCGAACATTATAATTGAGCGCGATGCGTAAGCTTGTGTTGCTGCGCCACGGCGAGTCGACGTGGAACCGCGAAAACCGCTTCACCGGCTGGACCGACGTCGATCTGTCGCCCGCCGGCATCGAAGAAGCGCGCGCCGGCGGGCGGCAGATCAAGGCGGCCGGCCTCGACTTCGATCTCGCGTTCACCTCGGTCCTGAAGCGCGCCATCCGCACCCTCTGGCTCACCCTCGACGAGCTCGATCGCCTATGGCTGCCAGAGGAAAAGAGCTGGCGCCTGAACGAGCGCCATTACGGCGCCCTGCAGGGCCTGAACAAGGCGGAGACGGCGGCGAAGTTCGGCGAGCAGCAGGTGCTTGTCTGGCGGCGCAGCTACGACGTGCCGCCGCCGGCGCTCGCGGCCGACGATCCGCGCTACGAGGCGAAGGATCCACGCTACGCCGGCGTCGAAGTGCCGCGCACCGAATGCCTGAAGGACACGGTGGCGCGCGTCATCCCGTACTGGAATTCGACGATCGCGCCCGCGGTGCGCGCCGGGCGCCGCGTGCTGGTCGCGGCGCACGGCAATTCGCTGCGCGCGCTGGTGAAGCACCTCGACGGCATCGGCGACGCCGAGATCGTCGGGCTCAACATTCCCACCGGCATCCCGCTGGTCTACGAGCTCGACGAGGCGCTGCGCCCGTCGAAGCACTACTACCTCGGCGACGCCGCGGAAGTGGCACGGCGCGTCGCGGCCGTCTCCGCGCAAGGCAAGGCGAAGGTCTGACGCGCGCGCTCCTGCTCGCGCTGGCCGCCGCGGCCTTCGCCGCGCAGGCGGCGCCGAGCGAGGAGGCACTGAGCGCGCTGCGCGGCCGCATCGAATCGCTCGCGCGCGAGCTCGACGGGAAGGAAGCCGAGCGCCGCGAAGCGCGCGATGCGCTGCGCGACTCGGAGCGCGCGATCTCGAACGCCAATCGCACGCTGGCCGCGCTGCAATTGGAAAGCCGACAACTCCAGGTGGAGATCGCGAAGCTCGCGGAGCGGCGCAAGCTCCTCGAGCGCGCGCTCGCCGAGCGCCAGGCCGCGGTAGAGCGCGTGCTGCTGGCGCGCCAGGCGCTCGCCGCCCCGGAGGCGCTGCGCGCGGTGCTCTCCGGCGACGATCCGGCCGACTTCGCCCGGCGCCTCTATTACGTCGGCTACGTGTCGCGCGCCGCGGCGGCGCTCATCGCCGGCTACCGCGCCGACCTGGAAGCGCTCCTCGGCCTGCAGCGCGAAGCGCAAGTCAAGCGCGAGCGGCTGCGCTCGGTGGAGCAGGCGAGCCGCGCCGACCGCGACAGGATCCTGCGCGAGCGCGAGGCGCGCCGGCGGGTGCTCGAGCGCGCCGCCGGCGAGATTCGCCGCAGCCGGAAGCAAATCAGCGTGCTGCGCGGCGACGAGGCGCGTCTTGCGCGCCTGGTCGAGGGCTTGGCGCGCGTCCTCGGGCGCGTCGAGGCGGTCCCTGAAAAAAGTTCACAAGTCCAGGCTTTCTCCAGCCTGCGCGGAAAGCTGCGTCTTCCGGTGCGGGGGGAACTGGCGGGGCGGTTCGGTGCTCCAAGAGGAGCAAGCGGCATCGAGGCGAAGGGCGTTTTCATCCGCGCGCCCGAGGGTGAGCCCGTCAGGGCGGTGGCGCGCGGCCAGGTGGTCTACGCCGACTGGATGCGGGGCTTCGGCAACCTGATGATCGTGGACCACGGCGAGAACTATCTGTCGATTTACGCGAATACCGAGTCGCTGCTGAAGCAGGTGGGCGACGCCGTCGCCTCGGGCGAGCCCCTGGCGACCACCGGATCGAGCGGTGGCCACGAGCAAACGGGCTTATACTTTGAATTGCGGCACTTAGGCCGCCCCTTTGACCCCTTACGCTGGGTCAAGCTGAAATAAAGCGATCCCCAAACATGCAAAAGCTTCGCAGCATCGGATTCATCCTCGTCGGCGCGGTTGCCGGCGTGCTGATCAGCCTCAACTTCCAGGCCATCGCCGACCGCGCCGGCCGCGCGCCGCTGCCGATCGAGGAGCTGCGGGCGTTCACCGAAGTGTTCGGCGCGATCAAGACCAACTACGTCGAGCCGGTCGAGGACAAGAAGCTGATCACCGAAGCGATCAACGGCATGCTTACCGGCCTCGATCCGCATTCGGCCTACCTCGACCAGGAGGCGTTCAAGGAGCTGCAGGTCGGCACGCAGGGCCAGTTCGGCGGCCTGGGCATCGAGGTCGGCATGGAAGACGGCTTCGTCAAGGTGATCTCGCCGATCGAGGACACCCCGGCGTTCAAGGCCGGCGTCAAGCCGAACGATCTCATCATCAAGCTCGACGACACGCCGGTGAAGGGCATGACGCTGAACGACGCCGTGAAGCGCATGCGCGGCAAGCCCAATACGCAGATCACGCTCACCATCACGCGCAAAGGCGAGACCGCGCCGATCATCGTGACGCTGACGCGCGCGATCATCAAGGTGCAGAGCGTCAAGTCGAAGATGATCGAGCCCGGCTACGCCTGGGTGCGCGTGTCGCAATTCCAGGAAGCGACCGCCGAAAACATGGTCAAGCACATCGACACCCTCTTCAAGCAGGGACAAGTGAAGGGCCTGATCCTCGATCTGCGCGGCGATCCGGGCGGCCTGCTGCACGGCGCCGTCGCGATCAGCTCGGCGTTCCTGCCGGCGAAGACCCTGGTGGTGTCGACCGACGGCCGCGCCGAGGATGCGCGCAAGAAGTTCTACGCCTCGCCCGACGACTACGCGCGCCGCGGCGACGACGTGCTGAAATCGCTGCCGCCGGCGGTGAAGACCGTGCCAATGGTGGTGCTGGTGAATGGCGGCTCGGCCTCGGCCTCCGAGATCGTCGCCGGCGCCCTGCAGGATCACAAGCGCGCCAAGGTCATCGGCACGCAGACCTTCGGCAAGGGCTCGGTGCAGACCATCATGCCGCTGGGTAACAACACCGCGATCAAGCTCACCACCGCGCGTTACTACACGCCGGGCGGCCGCTCGATCCAAGCGCTCGGCATCACCCCCGACATCGTGGTCGAGGATCCGAGCGACACCGCGACCCGCGTGCGCGAAGCCGATCTGCAGCGCCACCTCGAGAACGGCAAGGCCGAGGCGAAGAAGGATGCGGCCAAGGACGCCAAGGAAGCGACGCCCCGCGTGCGCACCGTGCCGGCGCCGACCCCCGCGGAGTTCAAGCCCATCGACTTCGGCGGCAAGGACGACTTCCAGCTGTCGCAGGCGATCGCCTTCCTGAAGGGCGAGCCGGTGAAGAGCCAGTCGCCGACGGTCGCGCAGACCGACGCGGCGAAGCAGCAAGTCAAACCCACGAACTGAACGACCAGCAGCTTCTCCGCTACAGCCGCCACATCCTCCTCGACGAGATCGGGGTCGAGGGGCAGGAGAAGCTGCGCGCGGCATCCATCCTGATCATCGGCGCGGGCGGCCTCGGCTGCCCGGCTGCGCTTTACCTCGCCGCCGCCGGCGTCGGCAAGCTGAGCCTCGCCGATTCCGACAAGGTCGACCTCACCAACCTGCAGCGCCAGATCCTCTACCGCAGCGACGCGGTGGGCACGGCCAAGGTCGACGCCGCCGCAGCCACCTTGCATGCCCTGAACCCGGATGTGGAGATCGTGCCCATCGCGGCGCGCGTCAAAGCGGCCGAGCTGGATACGCTCGCCGCGCAGTCCGACATCGTGCTCGACTGCTCGGACAACTTCGCCACGCGGCACGCCGTGAACCGGGCCTGCGTCGCGCATCGCAAACCACTGGTCTCCGGCGCCGCGATCCGCTTCGATGCGCAGGTGATGGTGTTCGACCTGCGCCAACCCGAGGCGCCCTGCTACGCCTGCCTGTTTCCCGAAGACGCGCAAGTCGAGGAGGTGCAGTGCTCGCAAATGGGCGTGTTCGCGCCGCTCACCGGCATGGTCGGCGCGATACAAGCGATGGAGGCGATCAAGCTGATCGTCGGCACCGGCGAATCGCTCAGCGGGCGGCTGCTGATGATCGACGCCAACGCCGCCGACTGGCGCACCGTCAAAGTGACCAAGGATCCCGGCTGCCGCGTCTGCGGTTAAGTCAGTAAATATTTGCGCTGCGCGGAGAAGCTCTCGCTGGGCCTGCGCGAGAAGCCGCTCTTGCCGAACTGGTGCATGCAGCCGATCGAGTAGCGCAGGATCGCGGCGGCGCGGCCCGCGGCATCGCCATCCTCGGCGCTGCGCAGCGCCTGCTTGAGGGTCGCCTCGAAGCGGTCGAAGAACTGGTTCATGCGGGTCTGCAGCCGCTCGTGCTCGCCGACCAGCGCGTCGCCGGTCATGACGCGCACCATGCCGGGGTTCTTCTCGGCGAACGCGAGCAGCATCTCGGTCAGCTTCTCGGCCTGCTTGCGGCCGTCGGTCTCGTCCTGGGTGATGCGGTTGGCGAGCGTGAACACCGAGGTCTCGATGAACTCGATCAGGCCTTCGTACATCTGCGCTTTGGAAGCGAAATGGCGGTAAAGCGCGGCTTCGGAGACCCCCAGGCTCTCGGCGAGGGCGGCGGTGGTAATGCGTTCCCACTTCGGCGCCTCGAGCATCTGCGCGAGGGCTTTCAGAATCTCGAGCTTGCGTTCGCCTTTGGCGCGGGGCATTAGGAGGGACTGCGGGCGAGCATTCTAAGCCGAGCTAGTTCGGAAAACCAACCGGGGCAGCTCGAGCACCGAAGCGACGCGCAAATCGACAAACGGCACGCGCCGGCGCTCGGCTGACACCCATACCGTCGACATGCCCAGGCGGTGCGCCGCGCGCAGGTTCTCCAGCGCGTCGTCGACCAAGGCGCAGCGGTGGGCATCGAGGTGGTGCTTGCGCAGCAGGAAGTGAAAGCCGTGCAGCGCCGGCTTGCCGCGATAGCGCGCATCCTCGATGGTGTAGACGCCGTCGAAGGTGCGCGCCAGGCCGATGGCGCGCAGCACTTGCTCGACGTAATGCCGCGGCGCGTTGGAGAACACCAGCTTCGTGCCGCCGAGCAGCGCGAGCGCGTGCTTGAGCGCATTCTCGTGCACCACCATGTCGGCGAGCTCGGGAAACACGTGCGTCTCGCGCAGGAAATGCCGCGGATCGGTGCCGTGGTGGCGCATCAGGCCGCTCAGCGTCGTACCGTAGCTGCGCCAGAACTTCTGCCGCAGCGCGTCCGCCCCGGCGGCATCGACGCCGAAATAGCGCCGCAGGTAGGCGTTGATCTGCTCGTGCATCGCCGGAAAAATGCGCACACGGGCGTCGTGCAGGGTGTTGTCGAGGTCGAAGATCCAGACCCGCCTGGACGGCGGGAGTCGCGCAATGCGCACTACTTGCTTCGGATGAGGGTGCCGACCCCTTGGTCGGTAAGCACTTCGAGGAGCAGCGCGTGCGGCACGCGCCCGTCGATGATGTGCACGCTCTTCACGCCGTTCCGCGCCGCGTCGAGCGCCGAGCCGATCTTGGGCAGCATGCCGCCGGAGATCACGCCCTTGTGCACCAGATCGTCGATCTTCTTCGGCGTGAGCCCGGTGAGGAGCTTGCCCTGCTTGTCGAGCACGCCGGGCGTGTTGGTCATCACCACCAGCTTTTCGGCTGCCAGCACTTCCGCCAGCTTGCCGGCGACGAGATCCGAATTGATGTTGTAGGTGGTGCCGTCGGCGCCGGTACCGATCGGTGCCACCACGGGAATGAAGCCGCCGGCTTCGAGCGCCTGGATCACCGAGGGATCCATCGACTCGATCTCGCCGACCTGGCCGAGGTCGACGTGGCCGTTATCCTTCGAAGGCAGGAGCATCTTGCGCGCGCGGATCAAGGCGCCGTCCTGGCCGGTGAGTCCCACGGCCTTGCCGCCCGCCTGGTTGATGAGCTCGACGACTTCCTTGTTCACCTGGCCGCCGAGCACCATCTCCACCACGTCCATGGTCTCGGCATCGGTAACGCGCATGCCCTGCACGAACTCGCCCTTCTTTCCGAGGCGCGTGAGGAGCTGCTCGATCTGCGGGCCGCCGCCGTGCACCACCACCGGGTTCATGCCGACCAGCTTGAGCAGCACCACGTCGTAGGCGAAGCTCGCTTTCAGCTCCTCCTCGGTCATCGCGTTGCCGCCGAACTTCACCACGATGGTCTTGCCGTGGAAGCGCTGGATGTACGGCAGCGCCTCGGCGAGGATCCGCGCCTTCTCGGCAGCTTGCGGGTTGTGGTTGAAGGGCGCGTTCATCTGCGCCGCATTCTACAAACATAAAGGGGCCGGCGTCGTCGGACGCCTGCCCCGGGTGTTGCGGAAAAAGAACTTACTGGATCGAGATCTGCTTGCGCTGCGCCGCGGCCTTCTTGGGCAGCGTCAGCTCGAGCACGCCGTCCTGGAACTTCGCCTGGGCTTTCGCCTCGTCGACTTCCTGCGGCAGCGTGAAGCTGCGCCTGACCTTGCCGTACACGCGCTCGGTGTGGAGTACGCGCTCGTCCTTGGTCGCTTCCTTCTCGCGCTTGACCTCGGCCTCGAGGGTCACCTCATTGCCGTCGATGCTGACGTGGATATCTTCCTTCTTCACTCCGGGCAGCTCTGCGCTCACCACGTAGGCGCCGTTCTTCTCGGCCACGTCCACCTTGGCGCGCGGCAGCTGCACCCCGCCGCCGTCGCCCCGGCTTTCGAATGCCAGCGGCCGCACGAGGAAGCCCTTGAACAGTTCGTCCAAGTCATTGAATGGGTCGAATCGCGTCACATTTGCCATGTCCTGGTCTCCTTTCCTGAGTGGCAATAACGAAGTAGGGATTGCCCCGCTGGATTTCAAGGCCCCGGTAAACTTTACCGATGAGGGACTTGGCGTGCGCCCGATGCGGGCGGACCTTTCAGTGCGGGGCGCCAGATGGGGGCTGCTGGTGCGCCGGGCTTCCGGCGCTGGAACCCCTACCCGGCCGCGACTGCCTATGCCAGGCCTGCCTGCAGGAAGAGCTCAAAGAACGTAGCGCGCCAGATCCTCGTCCTTAGCCAGCTCCGCCAGCCGTGCGTCGACGTACGCGGCATCGATGATCACTTCGCCCGGCCCGCGCCGCCCGGCATCGAAGGAGATTTCCTCCAGCAGTTTTTCCAGCACCGTGTAGAGCCGCCGGGCGCCGATGTTTTCGGTCTTCTCGTTCACCTGGAAGGCGATCTGCGCGAGGCGCCGGATCGCTTCGGGCTTGAACTCGACCTGGAGTCCCTCGGTCGCGAGCAGCGCCTGGTATTGCTTCACCTGGCTCGCATCGGTGCCGGTGAGGATGCGCTCGAAATCCTCGACCGAGAGCGAGTCGAGCTCGACGCGGATCGGGAAGCGCCCCTGCAGCTCCGGAATCAGGTCCGAGGGCTTCGCCATGTGGAAGGCGCCGGAGGCGATGAACAGGATGTGGTCGGTCTTCACCATGCCGTAGCGCGTGGACACCGTGGTTCCTTCCACTAGCGGCAGCAGATCGCGCTGTACGCCCTGGCGCGAGACGTCGGCGCCCTGCAGCTCGCCGCGGCTCGCGATCTTGTCGATCTCGTCGAGAAACACGATGCCGTTCTGCTCGGCATTGGTGAGCGCGCGCAGCTTGAGCTCGTCGTCGTTCACCAGCCGCGCGGCTTCCTCCTCGGTGAGCGCCTGCTCGGCCTCGCGGATCTTCATGCGCCGCAGCCGCCGGCGGCCGCCGCCCATGTTGGACATCATGCCCTGGATCTGCGCGGTGAGCTCCTCCATGCCCGGCGGCGCAAGGATCTCCATCTGCGGGCTGGTCGCGGCGACCTCGATGTCGATCTCCTTGTCGTCGAGCTCGCCTTCGCGCAACCGCTTGCGGAATTTCTGGCGCGTCGCGCTTTCTTCGCCCGAGCTTTCCTGGAAGCCGACGCCGCGCGCCGTGGGGATCAGCACGTCGAGGATGCGTTCCTCGGCGGCTTCCTGCGCTCGCGTGCGCACGCGCTTCATCGCCTGCTCGCGCGTCTGCTTGACGCTGATCTCCACCAGGTCGCGCACGATGGTGTCGACGTCGCGTCCGACGTAGCCTACTTCGGTGAATTTCGTCGCCTCGACCTTGATGAACGGCGCATCGGCCAGCTTCGCCAGGCGCCGCGCGATCTCGGTCTTGCCGACGCCCGTAGGTCCAATCATCAGGATGTTCTTCGGCGTGATCTCCTGGCGCAGGGGTTCTGCGACCTGCTGGCGGCGCCAGCGGTTGCGCAGCGCGATCGCCACCGCGCGCTTCGCGCGTCCCTGGCCGACGATGTACTTGTCGAGCTCGTGGACGATCTCCTGCGGCGTCATACCGCTCACTCCAGCACCTCGATGGTCCTCTGGTGATTCGTGTAGATGCAAAGGTCGGCGGCGATGGCGAGCGCCTTGTCGACGATCTCGCGCGCCTCGAGCTCGGTGTTTTGCAGGAGAGCGACCGCGGCGCTCTGCGCATAAGGCCCGCCCGAGCCGATCGCAACGATGCCCTGCTCCGGCTCGAGCACGTCGCCCGAGCCGGTGATGATCAGCGAATGCTCCTTGTCCGCCACCACCAGCATCGCCTCGAGCCGCCGCAGGATGCGGTCGGTGCGCCAGTCCTTGGCAAGCTCGACCGCCGAGCGCATCAGATTGCCCTGGTGCTTGTCGAGCTTCTGCTCGAAGCGCTCGAACAGCGTGAAGGCATCGGCGGTACCGCCGGCGAAGCCGGCAAGGATGCGATCCTGGTACAAGCGCCGCACTTTCTTCGCGCCGCCTTTGACCACGATCTGGCCGAGCGTCACCTGGCCGTCGCCGCCGAGCGCGACGCTCGTGCCTCGCCGTACGGAAAGAATGGTGGTGCCGTGGAATTGTTCCATCGCAGGGATTCCGGAAACGATTAGATGCGGCC
>Ga0209647_1000470_pt1 | contig 37769 bp, 45 predicted proteins | sample GraSoi_2013_60cm_FD_185827 | JGI IMG/M metagenome (GOLD analysis project Ga0209647, IMG submission 185827) | Grasslands soil microbial communities from the Angelo Coastal Reserve, California, USA - Sample 9_17_2013_60cm (SPAdes) (version 2) | ecosystem: Environmental > Terrestrial > Soil >... | reverse complement strand
TCGTACCTCGGGCTCAGCTCCATAATGATGTCGTCCAATCGCCAGGCATATCTGCGCATCTGCAAACGCAACTTCAACCGCTCTAGCCGGCTCATAGCCTGGAGCTCTAGCTCCCACGCCTCCGCGTTATCAATCGCCTCCGGCGCATCCACCCAATCAGTACCGTCAGTCCAAAAGCTGAAATGCGGAGGGTGACTCCATTTTGGTGAGCGCACGTTATTGGGCACTTGGTAATCGCCATCGGTCCAGAAATCTAAGTTCGCGGTGTAGCGTGACGGTTGCATGAGACCCCTCTTCCGATCTTCCCAAAGAACCCGCCATAGGTAACGCCACTTTTTTTTGCGCGGTATGTTCCAGCCTTGCTCGGGCATTAAGAACCGGTTCAGTCTGGCTAGGTCGCGGAGGTCCAGGATGGGGAACCGCATTCGGTAATACTTGTCTGTCTGGAAGCATCCAACGTCAACTGAGGCTCGCGATCGTCCACCGACGTCCTGGCGCCAATATGAGCGCGTTTGATGGGTATGCCCGCTATGATGACATTGGGAAAGGCTCTTTTCCTGCGTCCGTGGCAGCGGGAAGCTCTGGCGAGCACGCCGGCAAAACTCACGATGCCCTTTTATGGGAGTGCCAAGCTGTCAAAACAACTGCTGCTGAAATGAATGTCGAGAGAATCCATTACCAAAAAAGTAGTTGTCCACCAGCAGGCTTGTACCGTAAGTGTGCATCGCCCAGTGCTTATTTGTATGCTGGCGTCCACAACCGGTCACAGACCAAGGTTTGATAGTCTCGTTTTTCTACCGCCGGTCGTTACCGGAAGGTAAATTTTACGGATGTTCCTTTCGACCCCAGAGAATTTCGCTGCCTTGAATGCCTGCGTCGAGGCAACACGCGACTCCCGAAAGTCTCTTTTCTTTTGGATAGGGGCCGGAGCAAGTGCCTGGTGCGGTCTGCCATTGTGGTCGGAGCTTGCGGAGAAAATGTATCAAAGATTCCAATCGCAGCTAAAGCGAGATCAACGGGAACAGGCCCAAAGTGCACTCGAATCCGGGCGGTTTCCGGCATTCTTTTCTTTGTGTAAAGCTCAGGATCCGCAGCTCTATTTGCGGACCATAATCCACGAACTGCGGACTCCTGCGGAGGCGCCACCTGTATATACTCGATTCATCACCGAGATTTGTGCCACCAAACCCGCCCTGATAGTTACGACCAATATTGACCAGTGTTTGGAACAGCATTCGGCTTTACCCTCCGTCTTGTACGAAGACATCGAGCAGGTAATGCGTGATACCTATGCCGATGGCTGCATCCTCAAATTGCACGGCTGTATCAGCGCGACCGACTCATTGATATTTACGCAGGAGGACTATCAGCGGCTCATCGAACACCCGGGCGTCCTCGCATCGCTGGAGCAGTTGTTTTCATCGCGAACCGCAATTTTCATCGGATGCGGTATGCGCGATGAATACGTCATCAATGCGCTAGAGCGGGCTCACTCTAATCGACCGCTCTTGGGTGCTGGTCCGCATTTTTGCGTACTTCCAGCCGAGTCGTCTTGCGAAATTGGAGGAAACATTCATCTAATAAGGTACGATCCGAAGCCGCATCGGGATCATCGCTCGTGTATTCAGGTGATCGAGGAGATTCTAAGGAGCCGGGAAACTCTCGCTTCAAAACCGGCCGCCGAAACACCGCCTCGCCGAAGCGCTCACATTTTGTCGGACGTATTGCTGCCAGGGACCAGCCTAACCGGGCACACGCTCAGACTTGGGACCCCAGACGGGAAAGAATCGCGCCTAGAGATCGGCTGTGGTTTTGTTGACTCAGAGTTACCGCATCTCGGCAGTACGGCCATGCATGACGCGGTTGTGGGCTTGCTCTGCTTCGATCAACTGATTGCGCCTACAACTATCATCGGAAAACTCCATATCCTCTTGGGAAGCGACATCTTTGAGAGGCTGATACACGAAGGAACGCTTAGTTTTGTTCACTTGGAACGCACCCCGGGAGTTATCTTTCCGGAGGTAGACGCCGTAACCGGTGGTCGCTTGACAAATTTTTACGCGTCTTGGCATGCTGGTCACCCCCTTCCCGTTGACGAAGTCGTGCAACAGCAAATAAGGCCCGCTGACGGCAAGGAACGAGAGGGTGCAGCCCTCATCTCTTCGCTGATTGCAAAGACGTCAGTGCTTTCGGACGATAGCGACGAAATCCTGCAGTTGGTGCGGAGCTTAATGCTATTTCCAAGCGTTCGATCAGACTTGGGTTTTGCTGACCTTGTGAGTTTGGAATCGATTCCAACTTGGCTGGTTTATCCTATTCTAAGATTGGCAAGCGTGGCAAGCATCGGCAAAGTTTGCCGGGAGCTCGGCTTGTCATCAGCGAAATTCGAATTGGGAAACGAATGGCTCGCCGGACCGGTCTTCACGGCGGCCTTTGGAAAGGAAGCGGTCGAGAGGATAGCGGCTTACGTAGCGACTGGACGCCTTTACGGTGACTTAGGGGCCCTGGTGCACGAAAACCGTGGTGTCCTGAGCGCCATTTTATCGTTTAGAGAAACCCATCAGGGCCTTGAACTGAGGAAAGCTGTTTTGGAGCATCTAGCCCTATCCGAGGGGGGCGAACTTGTGGCGGCAATCAATGGCCGACTGTCAGAAATGCTGCCATTAAGCACATTGGAAAGAGCCAAGGCAAAGTTCAGCGAACTGTATTTGCCAAGCACTGTCCGTAATCTTCCGGCCGTTTTCCTGGACGGTGATCACGAGAGAAACCCATTCCCGGCTTGGCGGAAGCGCTCTGGACTGATTCTTGCCGAGGTGTGCAAAAAGTTCAATGTTGGCAGATATTCGCCGTGCCCATGCGGTTCAGGAGAGCGGTTTAAGTTTTGTTGCGAGCCGCTCATTCGTGAGTAGTTCGTCGCCAATATTCGCGAGCGCGCGTGTTGTACTGTTCCGATAAAATTCAGCTATTGGGTATCTCAATTTTTGGGAACTTTTCCAACGTTGGTCTTACGCTCGGCGCACTCATGGGCCGCGTAGAGAGTTGATTGCGCTACTTGGCGCACCGGAGCCAGAAGATTGCAAAGCCCCGGAGAGGTTAGCCGTCCGCGCGTAGAGCCGATCGATGTGCTGCATCCTGGCCACTCATCGGAGGGGAGCGCGCGCCGCGCCCAGCGCAATGAAAGCTTCGCCCACCTTACCGGTCTGGATCGGTCGATGTGCATCAACACTCTCACGCAACGAGGTCCTTAGTTGCTGCGGAGTTAGTTTTAGATCGACGCGCATTGGGTTAATGACGCCCCTAGCGTTCTGGATGTTCCCAGACAGTAACGCATCGTTGAGGTCCTGCAGATAAGGGGTGTGTGTGTTTGCGGGAAAGGAGCCAGGCGCCGGTTTAGCCCATCCCGGATTCATTCTGATGAACAGATTTAATCTGCTCCGGGCAAAGGCAGCATCGCGGTGGCCGATTGCTTCACTGTGACCCCCAAGTGGCACGCCAAAGGTATTGGCAAGGTTGTAGTATTCCCTGGTCGCGGTAATGAGGTTTTGAGCGGTGCTTTGGGCTAGTTGCTCTAACGGTTTGCCCCACAGCGGATGACCTTCCTGAGCCCACTTGTTAATTGCCCCGGTTATGATCTGGATGTACGCCACACTGGCCGGCGTCGCCGGATTAAAGAAGTGAGTGGTGTCAGCCTTACCTTGCGCGACCGCTGAAATGGCCTGCCCAACATCGCTAAACATCCCGATAATTGGCGAGCCAAGGATGTCTTTTAGTTATGCGGTCAACCATCAAGTGAGCGGCCTCGGGGTCATTGGTTACAATCGCTTTCCAGATTTCGCCCATGGTGGCAACATCGCTTTGTTGCCCGAAAAGCTCCTGTATTTTTCTCGTGAGCTCTGAGGCTCCTTCCGCTGCGGCGCCGACCCCTAGCAGCCTGCCAAAGTATCTACCAGCCAGCGGAAAATCTCCTCTAACGCGGTGGCTTGCGCAAAGGGAACAACGGTATCGCGGGCAATGAGTCGAGCGCCGTTGTAGGCCCAGTGCCCGAAACGGAACGCAAACGAAAACTTGCCGCTAGCCCAGGCCGGGTAATCCTCCGGACGATAAGCGGTTTGCAGATCCTGAACGTCTTCGCGCACAAACCGGTCTTTAAGCTGTCGGCTCACTGCTCCGTGCGCAAAATCTTGCGGATTCATTTCTCGCTTAGCAATATCTTCGGCAATCATGCGGGTCGCAGACCGCTTTAGAGTCGGATCCGCTTGCAGCCTTGGAATCGCATAATTTTCCAACCAAAGTCTCGATGCCTTAGCTGTTATAGCCCTTGCGATGTTCTGTGCCCAAGCGTGCCAACCAGCCAGATTAAGAACAGTTTTGAAAATGTTGCTCGCTCGATTTTCCGCGGTGTTAACTGTGGTCGGATCGTCCCAGAGATTTGTAATTGTCTCAGTCGATAGCCCCTGCCGGCGAATCTCGGCCATTTCATCTTGGTAATGAACCATGGTGTCGAGCGTCCCGCGTAGCGTGTTAAATATTCCGCGGTAGGGCAATGGGATAATCGATGCGCTAGCTCCGATCTTGAGACCAGTTTTCGGGTTTCCGGCAAGACCGGCGCTCGTTGCACCACCTAGCAACCGTTCACCTACGCCACGTCTATTCAGCCCGTAAACAGCATTCTTGAGCGAGCCAATAGCCTCGACGGCGGCTTTTATTTGTTTGCCGCTGAGGGTGCGGTCATTGTTAATAAGCGCTCGTATCTGTCCAGGCTGCTTGATAACGTCCTTTTAAGAGGATGCTTGAAAGCAAACGCTGCAACGTCTCTGGCACGTTGTTTATTGAGCCAGATGGGCTCCGTGGCTGTCTGCATTGCAAAGCCATGCCGCTGGCGGCAACGCGCGTTTGAAACCTTATGGCGCCATTGAAGAGATAGTGATTCAGAGAATGCCGACGCACTTTGTTCCGCTTCCTAGCAACCATGAACATCTACTGGGTATACGACCTCCCGATCTGGCTCTTTGGAGCCCTGACCATCGCGGTTACGGTCGCGATCGCTCTAGGTGGCTTTTACGCGACACGTAAATGGGTGCGACGGGTTCACCGCGACCAGCATTCGCATAACGACATCGTTGGCTTTTACCTGAGCGCGATTTGCTTGTTTTACGGGATCACGCTGGGCTTGCTCGCGGTCGGGACATGGCAGGCCTACTCGGATCTGGACACGAAGGTCGGCGAGGAGGCCTCCGTGCTAGCGACGCTATACAGAAATGTGAGCACTTTTCCTGACCCACAGCGCGAGGAACTTCAGGCAGGCCTGCGCGAATACGCGCGTCAAGTGATCGATGTCGCGTGGCCACTACAGCGGCGAGGGATCGTCCCGCAGAACGCCGCTGGCACACTGGCGGCTCTTCAGACGCACTTGGCCACTTTTGAACCGACGACAGAGGGCCGGAAAACGCGGTATGCGGGGGCCTACCGGGAGTTTGACCGAATCGTGGAATTGCGGCGAATTCGGTTGAAGAGCGTGGTCGCAGGTCTACCTATGCCTTTGTGGTTTGTCGTGTTGGTCGGAGCTTTCCTCAGTATCGCGGTGACCGGGTTCTTCGACATGAGGAGCCAGAGCATGCACTTCTGGATGACGATAATGTTCTCTGGCCTTCTAGGTCTGCTGATTTTCCTGCTAGCCGCCATGGACAATCCATTCCGGGGAGATATCAGTGTCGGCCCCCAAGCGTTCGAACTTGTGTATAAGCAATTGATGCAGCCTGGGAAGTGATTGAGAACATCATTCCTTATCCAGAGAGTAACACTGTTAGATACTGAGAGCCGATGGTAGTGCTCCAAAGCGCGAGTTGCCCGCGCTTATCCCGGAGGCCTGTCGTAAACAAAACCCATGAGAACCAAGCCCGAGCAGATTCAAGTAGCTAAGCCCGGCTCGTTCATCCCAGTAAGCGCATTTCTCGCAGAAGTACGCCAAATTCCATGGAAAATTAGAAGCCAATTTTATATGGTCTAATCCTATGCCAGAGCCCCCCACACTTTACGAGCGCCTCGGCGGCGTCTACCCATCGCCACCGTCGTCGATGACTTCATTGACCGTATCATGGTCGACCCGAGATTGAACGCGAATCCCCGCGTGGATGAAGCGCACCATCGCGTGCCCCCGCCAGGATTCAAATACCTAGTCACGGAAATGGTTTGCTGGGCCACCGGCGGTCCTCAAAAATACACCGGGCGCTCCATGTACGACTCACACAAAGACATGAAAATCACCGGCCCCGAATGGGACGCGTTCATGGACGATTTTCAGCAGACGCTGGACAAATTCAGTGTCCCCGCGCAGGAGCAGGCCGAGCTAAAGGCAATCGTCGACAGCACCCGCGCCGACATCGTCGTAAAGCCTGAAACGTCAGCTACTTCGTAAGGCCTCAAACCTCATCCGGCAGCAGGTAAGGCTAGCGATACTCCCGCGTCAAATAACCATTGGCCCCTTGGAAAGCGGAAAAGAGCCGGGAGCTAATTGTCCTTGGAAATGGATCGCTTGCCGAGTGCAATTGCCAAACTTGGTAGCGCGGTCAAGTCTTCACTCACTGTCTGAGTCGTCCAATACCCTCAATGCTTCGTCCACCTATCGCGAATATCTGCGATCGGCTAAGCATTGGCCGCCCTTTCCGATTAGGAGTTCGCCCAGCACTATCTCGCGCTTGTCTGGGAATCTGCTCCGGTCGTAGCCTAACTCGCACTTCACCTTCCTTAGCTCTTTTGAGCAATGTTAGCCGGTCCTCGTTCAGTGCCCGCCGTTTGCGTAAGTCGAGTTCAGTTTCGTAGAACATTTTCGCCAAGTAGCAGATTCGCGAGGACGAGTTCTCAAGTACCAAAACGCCTCGGCGCTCGTTCTCGCGTTCTCGCTCCTCGTACTCGGCTATCTCGCGCCTAGCGCTTGCTAGGCAGCTTTCCAGTTCTTCGACGGACATCGCCGCGAGTCTGTCCTTACCGAACCCTTGGAGCCAAACCAGTTCGGAAAGCATGTCCGAAATTCAGGCGCTTAGGCGTTCGCGTCTAGGCCGAAAACGCTTTAAACCGAATATGAGCGCGTTTGTTGCTCAGCCCGCTACATGAAACCTTTGGGGAAGCCCTTGCGCTCTGCTGGGTATCAAATAGCCTACCTAGCGAGGGCCACTGGCGAGCACCCGACCAATCCCGGCTCCTACTTCGTCGATGAACGACGTTTTCTCTTCAGGTCCCAGCCGCTTTTGCTTGTTGGTATGCGAGTAAATCATTCTGATCCGCGAACGTCGTTGCATACCCATTGGCACGCGCCGCTTCTGGCAAGAAGCCAGCATATTCGCCAGATCCTTCTAACGGCGCGCTTTCGGCGTCCGTTTGCGCAACCGTGAAATCGCTGTAATCATCGGCCATCTAAACTTCCCCTTCGCCTAACTACCATATGCTATGAACCCCGCCGAAGCCGCCTGGGCCCTCATCCGGCGGCGGCTGGTTCCAGGTACGCCGATCCTTGTAGCTCTCGTCGTCGTAATCAGGCGCGTTGCTCGAGTAGTCCCACCCGTGGCGACGCGCGATCTCTTGCCGGTTGCTATCATCGAAAGGCGTCCACGAATAGCTCCTGGCCGGCTCCATCCCGAACGCCATCACAAAAGCGTCTGCCAGGTCTGGGCTTTCCAGGTCGCGTTCTCTCATCTCTTGTTTGGTCTCGATCCAGAGACGGCCATCTTGGGCGTACTTGACGCGGCGGCTTGAGAGCTGAGCAATGAGCTTCTGATCGGCAGGGACAATGATTTGATGCTTGCGGACTTTCTGCGCTACTTCGTGCCAAGCGTAACTGATCAGATTCTTGTATCGACCATGCGGCGATGCGCTCCCGCCATAGAACCGATTGACTTTCCAGCCAGCTGCCGCCAGAGAATCGCACATCGGCAAGCCCAACCCATCCGCATCAGCCCAGACCTGATCAGCGTGCAATTCCATCTCGATTAGGTACGCGATGTAGCGACCGATTGCCGCGTGGGTGTCCCGTTCACGCCATGCCTTTATACAGCCGTTGGGCACGTAGTTACCCGTCCGTTTGAGGATCACGTTAGAATCACCGCCTCCGGCGAAATCTATTCCGGCGCTTACGGTGCCACCGAGCCGCCCAATCTCAGCCCGGCGACTTGACTCGATGTCTGCCAGCTCGAGCACGTGCCGGATTCGGTCGTCAGTGGCCATGAACTCACCGTATATAGTGCTCCGAGTGTATGGATCATTCTCGCCGTATTCCTGGATGATCTGCGAAATCTTTTCCGGGCTGATATGCGGGCAATCCTTGAGCGTGATTTCAAAGGTCTCATACAGCTCGCGCTTGTGAGTCATATGGTCATAAAAGCGGCCTTGCATTAACCCGCCTGTGCTGATCTCAAGCAACAGGTTGTAAGAGCACCGGTTAAAGGCATCAAATATATCGTCCTCAACGCTTTTTGCTTCGTTCACGATCATAAGCAGCGGTCCGTCAGGCGGGTGTTCATGGTACCCCTCGGACCGCTTGGCCTCATCGGTAACGAAGGCGCTTAGCCGGCCACCAGTGGGGGTAACAATGATGTGATCGTGATCGCGCCAGGTCGGACAATCGCCGAACAAGTGCTTGTGAGCCGAAAGCGAGACCCAGGTCTGGTTGCTGAGCTGTTTCTCGTCCGCGGTAGTAATCACTACCTGCCCGCGGCGGTAGCGGCGTAACCACCAAAGCGCTAGCGGCACAATGATGCGATCGTCTTTGCCGGCGCCGTTGGGAGCTCGCGCCGCGATACGACGTCGGCGCCCTGGCTTGGATGCTTCGTGAAGGAGCCTGCCCTGCCATTCATGGAGATCCAGCCGGAGAATGGCACGAGCGAACAGGTCGGCGTCTGCCAGGCTCTCACGGATTATGGTTTTATGGTCGTTAGTCATGACAGTCGGCTTTCAACTGACTATGTTGGCCAAAAAGGAAGAGCTGATGGAGAAATACAAACTTGCAGTTAGACTGGATATTGCGATTCCAGGAGAAGAACCGGTCGCCCAGGTTTTTACAAATGAGGGGAACGATCTCGGCGCCATCTTGGAAAGGTTGATAGGATGGGCAGAAGACGTGCGTGATGACTTGGAGCGCGAGGGGCTCTAGGCTTTCCGGGAGGGTGAGAGAATTAATTATCGGTCTGTCCATTTCTGTAAGGCAATGCCTTGGCCGCATCGAGGATCTGGCGCGCCTCATCGAGATCGCCGAGCATGAGGTTATTCTGGGTGAAGTTGAACCCCTTATCCGGTGGAGCGAAGAAGTCCCGGTACACAGTTTCGAGAAACCAGGTTAACTGGCGGAACTCGCGTTCTTTAGTCGAACAGCTTTTGATGCCATCAAGCGCTTCCATAATCACGTTCTGCTTTTCGGCCGCCAGTGCTTGCGCAAAGTCGGGCCGATCATCGAGCCAACGATAAAACGTCTTCGGATCGATGCCGACGGCCATGCTTGCGATCGGAACAGGAACACCCTCGGCCACGTCAGAGATTAATTTGGCGGTGTCTATCTGATCAAATTTGTTTGGGCGGCCAAGCTTTCGCTGAGACGGTCCGCTTTTGCGCACAGCCTTCCGGCGGGATCGTTTCGGCCGCTCTTTAGGCGAGTCCATGTTTCGCGAAAACATACTCGATTTGTGGGAAAAAGCGTTAGGAGAAATCATTCGCGCCGACCGTCCAGTATCGTCCGCTCTATTAGTTTGGATCGAAAATCGGGGACTGAGAATGGAACCTCCGCTTCGATTCGGGCCGTTGGGTAACCAAAACGACATGGGAACACCATAGCTCGGAAGCTCCCGGCGCCTCGAGTTCTTCCTCGCACGCGCGAAGCCCCAACTAAGACAATAAGGCGCTTGATGATAGGTACCTAGAACCGGTTAGTCTCAAAAGTCTCAAAAGTCTCAAAACTAGGTTATGAGATATGGACCAGCGCGACTTTAGAGTCGCTGGTCTCATAAGTCTTTTAACACTATAGGGTTTTGAGACCAATTTCCGGGGGGTAAAGAGGCGGTCAAAATGTGGCGGAAAAGGTGGGTGAGTCTCACAACCTAGTTTTGAGACCTAGCGATCAGTTATTCGGTTGGTTCCGCAGCTCGGCGTGATATTTTGTTTCCTGGCTTACAGACTCGGCCATGAAACGCCTAGCGGAATCGCCGCGATACGATTCTATGTGGATTTTGTTTCCCGTTACCCCTTGAACCAGGAGCACATCGACAGCAGCGCATGAAGTGGTGGCGCATTGCTCATAGGTGCCGGTTACTGAAATTCTGGAATCCCATGTTGGCAGATGTGTATCATCGGTTACAACGGAGAAAAGCCAGAAATCTTCCTGATCATCATTGGGTCGGCGGCTGAGCATCTCTCTCAAGAGATCCTTGGTCCCGAATGATCTAGGTCGGGGTCGGGAGCGATTAGGTGGATTTAGCATAGTGGGTTGGTTTGTTCTGTGGTGCGGCCTTTTTTGGCGAGTAGTGACCAAGTGTTGTCGATCTTTGAGAAGTAGATGCGCTTTGTATCTGCTAACTCCTTCTTGATTCGGTGGAACTGGGCTTTGGATATCCCTTTTTGGGACTCGGATTTCTGTTGCCACCCCTTATCGCTCAAGGATTCATCGCCCAGAACTTCGAGCAGATCGTTTGCCGAGTATTTAGCCGGCCTCCCGCCGATCTTCTTGAGATCCGTTGGGTCGAGTGTGGCATCAGGCTCAAAACACCAGCCGGTCCATTTTATGGCAATCTCTTGTTTGGGAGGCAGACAGCGCAGAATAAAATGAAGTTGGAAGGCGTCGTCTGTGGTGAGAGGCGACATCATTAGGATTGAGTCCGGGTCTCGGCCGAACACGCCAGAGCCGGCAATCCGGTCGATTGCCTCCTTGGCGCTTGCGTTGCCTTTGGCAAAATGAGCGGCGCTGATGACTGAGGCACCGGTCTGGACTGCAAGTCTATCGACCTCGTTCATCAAACTGGCGATATCGACCGCGGAATTTTCGTCCCGTTTGGTGCCCATCAGTTTGTAAGTTGGATCGATGACGATGGCCAGTAGTGGCGGCAACTGCCTGATTTTCCTAGCCACCTTAGGCAAGATTTCTTCAGCCGGTCCGGCGTAGCCGCGAAGATTTAGCTCGTAGAAATTGGGTGGAATGCCGTCAATACCCATTTGCTTCAAGATCCATAACGCTCGCTCCTTAAAGAACGGCTCTGGCAGTTCAAAGTTGATGTAGAGCACCGCTCCTTTTAGGCACTGTTGCCCCAACCACAGCCGCCCAGTAGCGATCGCCAAGGCAAGGTGCATTAGAAGCCATGTCTTGCGCGCTTTTGAAGGGCCGCCCACCATCAACTTCAACCCCTGATGTAATATGCCTGTGATGATCTCGGGGGGCTTCGGCTGGTTTTCGGTTATGATCTCCGCTAGGCTTTGTATCTGTGGCAACCCATCGCCAGCGCCATTGTTCGCGCGGGCGATCTCTAACAGCGTGCTCTCTGCCTCCGCCAAGATGAGGCTAGGGTTCGCAACACGGTCCTTGCAAGCGATCGACATTTTATCGAAGAGCAACGTGCATCGGCGAAGGGCGTACTTCTCCGCTACCGTCTGGATGTAGCCCGCGGCGTTGAGATGGGTGGGGACAAAGGTCCAAAGAGAGTTGAGAGTTTGGAGGGCGCCCTCTTTGCCTTCGAACCCTTTGAGCTGGCCACTATCTTCGAGTCGCTTTTTTGCCCAAATGAAATCAACCGGCCGCTCAGGGTGCTCCCATTCTAGCAATAGATCGAACAAGATCGGATGCGCTGGGGCGTAGAAAGCGTTCGGCGATATCTGAGCTAACAACGGCGCCACAAATGCCGGATTGAGTATCAGCGAGCAAAGGACACCCTTCTCTGCATCCTCACTGAAGGGTAAAGAGCCATTGTTTGACGCTTGGCTTGCCCCGGGTACCGCATTGTTAAACTTATCAGGATCGATTGGCCCTTTGTGCATTATGCGTCCCTCCAAATTGGCTCGTCAGTTGGCGTCGGATCTAGATAGAGCAATTCCTGGAACCGTTCCCCCCGGTAACAGTTAGGGAGCCGGGTTAGGCGGACCGCGGTTAGTGCACCCGGGTCAGCGCCGAGATTTATCAGCCGTGGTTTAATCGCCCCTATTGTCTGATCCCAATTCAGTTTCGAAGTGGCATCGACTCGGATTAGGGCATGTAAACTTTTTCCGCCGCTTGATGTTATCGAGACGATTGGAAGCGGCAATTGGACCAGGATTTTCAGCCATTGTTTAAGCGCCTGACAGTCACTCTCAAGGACCGCATAACGAAAGGCCGTGATCGACTCCTCACTTCTACGGCTCATCGTCTGCTGTCGCGGGTTTAGATGTTCCTTGCCATCGACTGGGTTGGATAAAAACCAGATGCCTTCTGGGTGCCCGTGAACGAAGCAGGCAAGTTCATCGCGCTCGACCTTGAAGCTGTACTTCTGCCAAAGCTCCTGGCCCTGGCTCCTGTACTCACTAAAGACTAGGATCTGATCGCCCATCTCGTACGCAGCGGATAGGAATTCGGCGGGAGTTAACAGGTATGGTACCCTGACCGGAGAACGTTTCTTGAGCCAGTCTAGGTTAACTTCTTGTGGTACTCGCTCGGCAAACCAGCGTGCATAATCCGCAACAAACGTTGGCCGCTCTTCTTTTTGCACATAGTAGTTACTGCACGGCTGGTGTGAGGTGCTAGCGAACCCGTATGCCCGTCGTAACTGCTGGGTTAACTTAGCCTGCCTTGGATGGTCTCCTGCGGCCTTGATCCGGGTTGCCACCGTTTCAATCGCCTCTTGTGGATCGACACCTAATGATCCAGCACGAATGAAGGTTAGATAACTGGACTGATCCAGCACGCCGCGCTCCCATATCTGGCTATCGACAAAGGCCCGCCAACGCTCGAAAGCGTGGGTGTTTGGTGGCATAATAAAGCCTCCGCCTAGCTTTGCTGCCGCTTGATGGTGACGCTCAGGTAGCGCTCGCCTCTTCTATTGACCTTCTCGCGGATGTTAATCCAGACCTTATCGCCATCGCTCAGTCCTTCGACTACGGCGACGCCTGTAAAATCTGGCATCCAATCTTCCGATTTGCGTGGATTTTTAAAACAAGCCGACGCGTTTCTTCGCGTCTCGTAATCCTGTTCGGGTTTGCCATTGGCCCCAGGGCGTGCGTTACTACCAGAACCAAAACTTTTGCGAGCGCCTCGGTTATCAGCCGGGGCGTTTTCGTTTTCAGGATTCATGCTCGCTCCCCTTCAGCTTGCGATTCTTTTTCGAAGAACTCACAGAGCGAGTCGAAGCTAATAAGCCGCGTCCCTTTGATTTGATTTCGTTCTCGGAGACAGAACGACTTGATTCGTCGTTCGCTGATCAGCTGGTAGAGCCGGCTTCGCGATAATCCAAAGCGGCGCACTGCCTCGTCGATTCTTATCCACTCCGGCTTGACCGGTGTGTCCGCTGGTATGTTAGAATGGCTAACTGCGTTCATTTGCCGCTCAAGTTAGCGGCATCTTAAATGATGGCGATGTGGACAACCGATCGCTATTCAATGTCCACATCTGGCGCACTATCACCGCGGCAGATCGCCAAGCTTCAAATTTTTAAAGACTCGCTTCCAGATGTGTCTCCAAGTGCTTGGTGTATGTTCCCGCCGCAATTCTTCGATCCTGTCAGCTATTAGCTTTGCACGCTGCTGCACCAACGTGGGCTTTTTCTCTTCAGCCGGCATTTTAGAAGTCGGATCATGTTCTGGTTCATCCTGGTCCGCTCCGTAGTGGTCCGGTGGGTTCTGGTCGATGTCTTTGAGTTGCTGACGCAATACATCCTGCGTTTGATCAAGTTCGGGATCGGGAACAGGCTCGGGGTCAATCCGCATCTCTTTAGGCTCTCCTGCCTCCTGCAACTTTGGGAGTAGCTTTTCGGTTCCTACCACAAACATCTTGGGAAGCTCGGCATTTGCTCTCTCCCTCAAGGCAGCTTCTCTAACCTGCTTCTTGAGCGGAGTACCTTGTACGAGAAACCCGAGTGCAGCCCTTGCGGCGTAGTACTCCCAGGGCAATGGATCGCTTTGCTCCTCTCTCGTTCGCTGATATTTGCTTTCGAAGAGTTCGCAGAATGTCACAACGTCCTTTAGCTTCCCAATGTTCCCTTGCCGCACAACGTCAGCGAGCATCCTGGCAGGCTCTGGATCTTCTGGGTCAAGGAGTTTGTCGAGAAGCTCAGGAAAGTGCTCGGCGATCTTAACCTCGTTTTCATGCCGGCGGCGTAAGTAAACGATGGCCTTGAAAAGCTGGTCCTCCTCGATGACGTCCTTCGGAAACCATTCCCCCGCCGAAGATTTGTACTGATCAGCGCCTACAAGGTACCCGCCGGCCTTTTCGCGCAGCTCCTGAATGAAGGCAGGCTCGCGATACCGCTCTGCGGTGCCCTTATTTTCCTGGCAGCCTCGGGATGCTGGTGATCGCTTGGCGGATTGTTTCGAGTTCATGATGGGTGTAGACCGCGTTCATCTCGGCCGTGCTGTGCCCAGTAAACTTCTGGCGCAGTTCCTGGCTAACTCCTTGGTTAGCTAGCGCGCTGTTAAAGGAGTGGCGCAGTGAGTGCCACGACCGTGAGGAAATAGTTCTCCCCTTGGCTCCTAACTTTTCCCGCGCAATCCCCGCTTCGATGCCCGCCTTCTCCATGATCTGTTTGAAAGCGATAGACAGAGCCGGGCTTGGCTTGCCGGCTAAGGTTAGGAACACAAAAGCCCTTGAATCATCGGAGTTCGCGCAAGTGATTAGGTGATCTTCGAGCTCGGGGTGAATTGCTAGCGTGATAGCTTGATCCGTTTTTGCGGTCCGGAACCTGATAATCTTCTTCGCTAGGTCAACGCTATCCCAGCGCAGATTGCAAACGTCTTGAAGCCTGGCGCCTGTAAAGTAGCCGACTAGGATCGCTCCCTTCCAATCTTGCTCCGCCACGTTAACGAGCCTCGAGATCTCTTCTGGAACGAAAACGCCCTTTTCGAAACGGCCTTTCTTTAACGGTGGAACATTGGCGAGCGGATTTTTTGAGAGTGTTCCCAGCTTGACCGCCTGACGAAAGGGCGCTCCCAAAATCTTGCGGACAATAAGGTCGGCAGTTTTTGGCGTCCTGCCGCCTTCTAGTAGCTGGTTGCGGTACTCCAAGAAATCCTTCGGTCCCAGCGATGAGAGATTCGCTTCGGCACGGGGGCCTAGCCATTCAAGAAACGCATTCTTAATGCCGGCGTATTTGGTGGTCGTGGCCGGGGCAATAGATCCCTTGAGAGAATTGATCCACTCCTCTAGCGCCTGCCTGACGCTCGTATACACCATCGGCTGCCCTTCAATTTCACCCAGGATGCGTCTGAGGTTGCGCGCTGTGACCTCCCGCTGGTCCTGAACCCGGATGTCATGCTCAATGCCCCGAGCGATATCTTGAGCTTGTAACTCCAGATCTTTCTTTGTTACCGGCCTGCCGTCTTCGTGCTTGTCACCCTGTAGGGGTGTGTGTCGAACTTTGGTGCTGCGCCATACTCTTTTTGGTCGCCCGTTCTGAATTGTGGAAATAACCGCGATCCAATACGGGCTGCGGTCCTGGGGGTCTTTGATGATGGTAGCCATGGCTGTTAGGAGCGGATTTCCTAATCATTAGTCCTAACATCCGCTCTTGTCCAGCATCATGTTGCATTGTGTATATTGCTGGGAGAGAGCATCTTCAACGAGAGAGACGAACGAATCTGGGGTTCTTTTTTTGGTTCACGGTTCGCAGTTCACCGTTCGCCATTCACGGTTCGGATGTCATTCCGGAAACGTGAGTTATTTTTCGGGTGAGCCTTGTGATCACGCTACGGTTACGCTCTCGAGGATCACTTCTTCTTTTGGCACGTCCTGATGTCCGCCGGAGCTACCGGTTGCCACCTTCCTGATTTGGTCAACCACGTCCATGCCTTCGGTAACTTTGCCGAATACGCAATAACCCCAGCCGTCCCGACTCGGAGATTTGAAGTTAAGAAAACCGTTGTCGACCACATTGATAAAGAACTGAGCCGTCGCGGAGTGCGGATCGCCCGTGCGCGCCATGGCCAGCGTGCCGCGATCGTTTTTCAATCCATTGTCCGCCTCATTCTTGATCGGAGTCTTGGTCGGCTTTTGAGTCATTCCCGGTTCAAATCCGCCGCCCTGAATCATGAATCCCTTGATAACGCGATGAAAAATCGTGTTGTCGTAGAAGCCAGAGCGACAATAGGCCAAAAAGTTCTGGACCGTTCCCGGGGCTTTTTCATCGAAAGTCTCTACAACAATGTCGCCGTGATTCGTATGCAAAGTGACCATCACTGACCTCTACGGCGCGAAATATAGCGGGTCAATCGGCCCTTAGCGCCTAACCTCGACCTGCCAGCGTGTTACGAATCCCACCGACTCGGCACGGCGGTACTTTCTGTAGGGGTCTACCTGGGCAATGGCGTTGATCTACATTTGTCTCGAAAAATTCGTGTACCGGGACAAAGCTCTTAAACTCTTTCTTCGATTTCGATTCATCACCTTGGTGGAATTCCTCTTCGTCGGCACGATTCTGGCAGTTTGAAAAATACCAGATAGCTAGTGCAAGTACCATATGAGTGGCCACGATAAAGGGGCATGGTCGACCCTGCCAACCCTATTGGCGGAGAAGAATCTTACTGTTGCTGATCTGCATCAAATTTTACGGAGACGTGGCTTCGACGTGAATAAAAAGAGCCTCTATCGGCTGGCTGCCTCCCAGCCCGTTCAGAAACTAGATACTGCCATCGTGCGAGCTGTCAGCGAGGCGCTGGAGGTGCGCCTCCAAGACTTGATTCAGTTCCAAAAGCCCAAGTTCGAACTGAAGCATCTGGACCCGCAATCACAGAAGGAGCTCGACCGGCTCATCGATAAGAACAATCAAGGAGAGCTCACCAAAACAGAGCAGGCGCGATTCAAAGCGCTCCTTGATGAGGTCCAGAGGATCAGTCTCTACAATTCCAAAGCCCTTTTGAATCAGAAGCGGCAGCGTGAGCCAAGGCCTCGCGAAATTCTAGCGGCTCGTTAATGGCCCGGAGAGCGAGAAAGCCGGACCCCAGAGAAGCCATTGAATCGCGGGCAGGCCGCCGATGTGAGTATTGCCGGGCGCCTCAGCCCGCAACCGGGATTCGGTATCACCTCGAGCATGTCTTCCCCAAATCGCTCGGCGGAACCGATGATGTGGACAACTTGGCCTTAGCCTGTCCCACGTGCAATTACCACAAATCCAACCATCTCCTCGGTATCGATGAAGAAGGCCTGGCTGGCCGGCCGCTATTCAATCCGAGGAAGGACCAGTGGCACGAACATTTCTAGTTCGATTCCGGAACCCTCCGACTCAAAGGAAAGACAGCGACGGGAAAGGGAACCGTGAACCGGCTTCGCATGAATAACAGCATGCAACTTGAGGGCCGACGGCTCTGGGTGGAACTGGAGCTCTATCCCTAGAGGCTAAGCCCGTGGGTACGCATCATAGGGTGCTTCGGGAAGAGCGCCGGTGCTCCGGACCGCTTTCATGGAATGAATCTAGCTATCAAGCGAAATTCCATGCAGAAGCATCTTTCGGTGATCACCCATGCAGCCGGCATTGTTCACATTAATCGCCAGAACGGGCACCTGTTCTGGGAAGAAGAGAACCTCGATCCCGTCGTGAAGCAGTACGCCAAGAAATACCTGGTGCAGGAGGGTTTCGTTGAGCAAGCGCTTGGAGTTCTTAACCCAGAGACCAACGAAAGTGCCGACCTCTTCCTAGATGACATCTTAAGAAAAGACTGAATTTTTCTAAGCGCCAATTGTTGGACCAGTGACCTGACCCATGAAGGGTGTATTCGACCACTCAGCCTTATCCCCTGTAGGTCTCTTTGCGCTTTTTCATCACGGTGGTTTCTCCTGGTGAGTGTTAGTGGTCGGCTTAGTGTTGCGTCCTTGCCTACTTAGCTTCCGAGAAAGCTATGAGCCAGAACCATCGCATGCCTTTTCGCGATGAAATCTGAGCTGCGGTTCCGATTTTCTGGTTTCGCAGGAGATGCAATAGGTCACGCGTTCGTGCTGTTGTAGTTACCTAAAAGCTAAACGCGTGACCAAGATTCTATTCGGACGTGATTGCGAGGGATCCCGGCAATGTGCCTGTGGCAAAGGGTGAACCGGAAATGGCGGTTATTACACCATTTGAACCGATGTTATAACCTGAAATTGTAGCGCCGCCGAAGTTTGTGACATACAGGAATTTTCCCGCCGGGTCGACGCCAGCAGCATTCGGGACTGAGCCCGCTGCAAACGGAGAATTCAGCACAGGCTTCAGCGCGCCGTTCGATTTGATGCCGTAGGCGGAGATGGTGTTATTATTTTGGTTGGTTACGTAGACGAATTTGCTGGCTGGATCGGCTACAATTGTAGTCGGTCCGCCAGCTTCGTGATAAGGCGATCCCGGAAGTGGCTTCAGGACGCCATTTAAATCAATTTGGTAGCCAGTTATGCTGTTACTCAGGTTTGCCACGTAGAGGAATTTTCCCGAAGGATCCACGACAAGAGTTTGAGGATAGTTTTCAGTCCTAATATGAGGTTTCACAGGGGTTAACACTCCCGTCGATGCGAGGTTATAGACCCAGATACTGTGCGCGAGCCGTTCCGCATTCGGAGCAAAGAGGAACGTCCCTGACGGATTAACTGCAACGGCCGGCGTATTACCAGATGCAAATGGAGAGCCCGGTACGGGCGTCAGAGCACCATCCGAGAGGATGCTGCACACGATGATTTGGCCGTCGGCGCGTGGTATAAAGAGAAACTGGCCGACGGGGTCAACCGCTACAGAATTGCTATTCACAGATTCATCTCTCTGACCACACGAACTAGGTTTAATACCGCGGCGTTTCGGGTTCCCTTTTTCCAAGCTAGGCCGACCGCCAATTCCAAGGTGCTATCTACGATCTCCCGGTACACTAGACCACGAGGTCCGCATTCGCTGTAAGAGTGGGGAATAAGCGCAATGCCTAACCCGGACGCTGCCATCGGCAGAAGAGTGCTAATATCAAAAGCTCCAGGTATAAGTTTGACCGGAATCCGCCCTTTCTTGAGGTAAGGCAAAATAAGCGAAATTCTTACTCCCATGATCGAACCTTTCCTTCCCACTTTGACCTTCGTCGCCGCCGTTAGCTGCGGCCTGGCAGCGGGAATCTTTTATGCCTTTTCGTCCTTGGTCATGCGGGCGCTCGCCCGCATACCGTCGCCGGCAGGTATTGCTGCCATGCAATCCATCAACGTCTCGGTGGTCAATCCCTGGTTTATAACGGCATTTTTTGGACCGGCTCTAATCTGCTGTGTCCTGGTGGTTATATCACTGTTGCGATGGAGCAAAGAGGGTAGCGCTTATATTCTCGCGGGCAGTCTTTTTTTACCTGGTCGGTACAATGATAGTAACCTTCGCGTTCAACGTGCCCCTTAACGATGCCTTGGCCACCCTCGGTCCGGCGGGTCCTCAGAGTGCTAGTCAATGGGCCGGCTATCTCGTTACTTGGACCAATTGGAATCATGTACGAACTACAGGCGCTCTCCTAGCCGCAGTGGCATTCTATCTGGCGAAATGAGCAAGAACTAATCTTTGGCAACAGCAATGGCGTCGACTTCGACCAGCAGCTCAGGCCGGAACAACTGCTTCACAACCACCAACGTGCTGGCGGGAGGATGCTCACGATTCACGTAAGCGTCGCGAACATCGCGTACGATCTGAAGATTGCCGGCATCGAGCAGGTAGAAGTTTAGTTTCACGACGTCATTAAACGATGCACCGGCTTCATCGAGGCGAGCCTTCAAATTGGCGAACACTTGTTTAACTTGGGCGGTGAAATCGCCAGAACCTACCAGGTCACCCGACGAGTCGAGGGCTATCTGACCCGAAATATAAAGCGTACGCCCACCGCGAACCTCTACTACTTGGGAATAACCTGCCGGCGCCCGATTTAAAAAACGGATTTGCGGTTCATTCATCGCTTTGACGTCTTTCGTTTGATCTTCCCCCATAATCGAGCGTGGAATCAGCACCATGCCAAAGAGAGTCGCTGCCGTTAGTCTTTTCATGCGGCGATCAGTTAGAGCAGATTCCTCATTTTGCTCGATCGCGGGCACGCCGTCCTCACGCTGCTAGTCCGTTGTATTACGAATAATGATGACGGCAGGAATTTTCCCCGGTCGATACATTGATGCGCCGTAACAAATGGCTGCGCTTTCTTTGCGGGCGTAACGCGCGTCCGGTTGACCATCGCAAATGGATTCCTTTTCACCGTCATGCTGATCACATTGTTCGTGAAGATTCGCGCTCCATCGCTCCAGGTACGAACAGTTCGCTGTCTTCGAGCTACCAGGAATCTGGACGTAACGATTTTCCGTGAATGTGAGAAATGCCGCTTCTCCAGGAAGGGAAATCGGAGTCGCCCAGTTCGGCGATAATTTAATGAGCTTTCGCTTGTTGAAATCGAAAGCCACGACGGTATCGCCGTCTGAGCTGTTAAGGTGCGAGCTGAAAAATATGAGACGCAGCGGCCCGGCAAACAGAAATTGTCCGACATTGCCCGGCCCGATTTGCAGGGGCTCGAAAGATGGAAATCCCGGGAGACGCCCAATTTCAGTTTCGCTCCCCGATTTTGAATCGCGGAACCACATAACCCAATCCAGCGGATCTTTCTCATCTTTGCCTTTGCGCCAGAAGATTTCTCCGGATCCGTCCGGAGCGTCGATCTTCTGTGGCGGTTGATCGTCGGCGCGGCTCACTGCGTCGAGCGCCGTCCCGCTCGGATGCTGCGTTTGTTGAATCTCGGGTGATGGAGATGCCGAAGGAGATTCTTCGGCTGATGGCGCAGGGGAAGGTGACCCGGATTCTGCCTCCTGTTCTTCTAGGTTTGTGAAATAGGGCGAATTTTTGGCGGACTTGTACCAATCCGGCGCGTTATTGAGGCGCTTCAAATTTGTCCCGTGCGGCTCAATACTCCAAAACTCCCGTTCGTCGTTTGTTCTCTCGCGCGTGAACCCGATGGTCGCTCCGTCAGGCGAGAAAATCGGTTCGACATCTTGTCCGGAATTGTCGTTCGTCAATTGTCGCAAAAGCTTTCCGTCCTCGCGATACAGGTAAAGATGTGAATGGCTTACGCCCGCTGCTTGTAAATAACGAATGGCAATGACAAGCTCGGAATCGCCACGCGCGGCAGATACGAATGTAGTCGCCAGGTAGCCGATCATTAAGCTGTTAAGCAAATTGACCTTGAGTCGCATTTTCACTGCAAAGGTCTTTCCAGCGATTAGAGCAATCCGATACCAGAGAAGCAGCCTAGTAAGTTTCGACTTCGGCGTCGAACGTTTTGTCGTGATCCAGCTGCGTTGGCTAAAAGCATGGGGCGCCAAGGACCTCTGCAATTTCTCAGACATTCGCGCGAACTAGGCGTCAGCAAACGAGATTAATAAAAGAAGACTTCCTCCAGATCGAAGAGTCTGGTCGCATGTTTCCCTAGGGCAGTGTGCGCGGGATCAACACGCGCGTCCGGAAAAGGCCAGCGATTGCGTTTTGGCGGCTTAGGCTTTGTTTCAATGAACGATCTCCATTTCAAAACTCTGACTGAACTTTCCGAACAAATAAGGATGCGATCCATCTCTCCGGTGGAGGTGACCCGTCACTTGCTGGAGCGGATTAACGAGTTCGATCCTATGGCCGATTCACTCGACTCCGTCGGACCAATGGCGCGATCGGCCAGCGATGCTGCTGCTATCCTGGGCGTGGTTGCCGGCAGCGATTCGAACGATCCAACTACTCTTAAGGCCTCTGTTCCGAATTACGCGAACCAAATCAGCGACGATATCCGCGGTCTGCGTATTGGTATCGACCGCGTTTTTGCCACTGGAGGAGTACACGACGAAGTCGTAGCCGCTCTAAGCGAAACTGAGGCAGCATTCATCGAACTTGGCGCGGATGTACGTGAGGTCACGGTCCCTTTTTCGGACCGCATGTCAGATATTTTTTTAGTCCTATGCAGCGCCGAAGCCGCGGCTGCTCACAAAGAAACTTACTCGGTTCACGCTTCGGAGTACGGAAACGAATTGGCTGAATTAATCGAAAGAGGTCGCAAGACTTCGGCGTTACAGCTTGCTGAAAGCCGGCAAGAACGAGTTCGATTGGTGGATAGTGTTTCCACGATGTTCCGAGAGATTGATCTCCTGCTTACCCCTACGCTTCCGTTCCCGGTGCCTCGTCTGGATTCAATTGATTTCAAACGCATGACCGTCACGTCTGGCGGCGCCGGCAGCAACCCCGAGGATCTCTATTCTGCTTGCCTTCGGTTTACCTCACTGTTCAATTGCGCCGGGAATCCAGCGATCAGTTTCCCAACGGGATTCTCGTCGTCTGGTATGCCTATTGGAATGCAATTGGCCGGCCGCCACCTGGAGGAGGAGCTGTTGTTGCGAACCGTACACGCATTCCAAAAATCCACTCAATGGCATACCCGCCATCCGGTCATTCCGAACGAACGGGGAGGACACAAAGATCACCAAGACGGATTTTTGAACAGAAGGAAACACCGCGGCAGAGCCGCAACCAAATAACCGGAAATCTCACAGCAAGGACACAAAGGCCACGAAGACAAAACAGTCTCGACTAAGCTTCGACCATGATTTGTCTTAGCGGCCTTCGCGACCTTGTTGTGAATTATTTTGTCTTCGCGAGGACGTGAATCCTTGTCAAAATGTTTGAAGACTTCTCGTTGTAGTACAAAGGCAGCAAAGTTCTGAGTTCACCTCTCAGTCTCTTTGCGTCTTTGCGTCCTCGGCCGACATAGCTAAAGGGGGAGATGGGGCGAAGTCTGCTTTGCGTGAGATTTCCGCCTCGCCAAATAGCTGATGAACTTCTACTGGGTATACGATCTCCCGACTTGGCTTTTTGCCATGCTGACGATCGCGGTGACAGTTGCCGTGGGTCTGGCGGGTCTGTTTGCTACTCGCAAATGGGTACGGCGAATCCACGGCGATGACCACTCACATAATGACGTGGTCGGCTTCTACCTCGGTGCAGTTTGTGTCTTTTACGGGATCACGTTAGGACTGCTGGCGGTCGCCACCTGGCAAAATTTTACCGATGTAGAAACCAGGGTTGGAGAAGAGGCGGCCGCTGTCGGTGTTCTTTATCGGGATGTGAGCGCTTTTCCTGAGCCGTATCGGCCCGACCTTCAGTCGGATCTCCGTCGTTATGCTCGCGAGGTAATCGATGTGGCATGGGCCTTGCAACGACGGGGAATCGTTCCGGAGTCGGAAGGTAATATCCTTAGCGCTTTCGAGACTCATCTCCAGCAATTCGAGCCTCAAACCGAAGGACAGAAAGCGCTATACACCCAAATTTACGCTGGGTTCAATCACTTGGCAGAACTGCGAGGCAGACGATTGCAAAGTGTGCGCGAAGGTTTGTCCGGACCATTATGGGCAATCGTCTTAGCGGGCGCTTTTCTTAGCATTGCAGTGACTTGGTTTTTCCACATGAAAAGCCAAGGGATGCACTTCTGGATGACCGTGATGCTTTCGGCATTGTTGGGGCTATTGATTTTTCTGTTAGGCGCGTTGGATAATCCGTTCCGCGGAGAGATCAGTGTGAGTTCTCAGCCATTCGAGCTTGTATACCAAAGACGGATGGCGCCTGCGAAATGAGGTGTTTGCAACAATCTACGCAAGCATTATATCATCTCAGCTAGCGGTCACTTCGCGACCGCTTTAGCGCTCGCTATGAAACCAATTACGTGGCTTCGAAAGTTCGCCGAACGAGGCACGGCACGTTACCCGGCTGCTACTTTGGCGTTCTATGGACCGGACGATCGGAAAGCTACCAAAGCGGTCCTCGGCATTATCGATACAGAAGGAGCTGAACCCCGGCTTCATACCTGGAGCGGCGAGACGATAAACAAAGATTTGAGATACAACGTCGATCTCCAGAACAATTGGATCGAAATGATCCGGCGCGAGGGCTGTAAATCTTTGGCCATGCTGGAGGAGATCAATGGTTGTCCTCACCAGGAAGGGATCGATTATCCGGAGGGAACATCCTGTCCCAAATGCCAATTCTGGGCTGGCAAAGAACGTCCTATCGAGCGCGGCCGGCCAGAGGCCGGTGTGGTCACTGGTATCGCTACCTACAAGCCTGAACAGTGGGAAGCTTTTCTCGCCTCGGCGACCGATAGAGACGCCTTAGAGGATACCTGGGAGAAATGGAATGCCGGGTTGCACAAATTGACCGCTGAGCTCGATGCCAAGAAAGTACCTTATGTCTTGGTAGAGCTTGACGTTGATGAGATCAACGAATTCTGCAGGCGAGAAGGTATTCGGAATGATGGTTCGGCTAGGGCCAAACTCGCCTGTCTCAAAGCTCAAGATCAATAGGGCGAAGAAAGAGGGCTATCATTTAATGACTGGCGTTTTGCTTCTATCAAAGGTCAGCACGACACTGATAATGATCATCGCCCCGAGAATGCTTTGCTGAAAATAGGGATCGATGCCTAGCACGTGCATGCCGTTATCAAGCACGCTGAGCAGAAGCCCGCCGAACAACGTGTTAACGGGCCCGCCGGTACCTCCAGTGAGTGCCGTTCCGCCGACCGCTACCGCGGCAATCGACTTCAAGACATAAACTCCACCCACCATCGGATCACCGGTGATCGACGATCACCAGCCGACGAAAAACTGAAACCTCGCGACAATATTTCGTAAGAACAGATGAAGTTTAATAGACGACCTTGATGCGAACCTATCTTCTTTCGGCGTTACTCTCAGTCGGACTGCCTGTACTCCCTGGCCTGGGCCAGAACACTGAGAAGGAAGAATTCTCGTTTGAGACTCGTCCGGACAAGGAAGGTGCAAGATCCACGCTCTGGATTTGGCCGGTCGGCCACAAGGAGGACGCGGCGCCTCAAAGGGCAGGGGAGCTTGCTGAATTCTCGCCAAATCATGTTTGGATGGCTCTCACCGAGCGGATCGACCAGAACGGTGACGAAAGCGATCGGGACTACCACCTTCACTTTGCGCGCCGCGTAAACGACTCCGTTTACAAGTACGAAAGGAAAATAGATGCCGAGCTGGAAAATAAAGTTCTCTCGCTGGTCTTAGGCTTGTACGGATATCAGCGTTCGGACTGCCAGAGGTATTCAATAGTGCCCGGTGGCCAGTGGACCCCTTGACTCTCAATCGATCACGGTGCTGTCGAGCATCCAAGTCACAGATCGAAAAGACAAAGAGTTTTTCGAAACGATCGACGGTTGGAAAGGGATCTATAACCTGGAAAAGGGTGAAGTGTTCGAGGTCCTCGATACCGGTAAGGTATCGGCGGCGTCATCAAACACAGCGCCAACCTTTCTTGAAATTCGATCGAATGGTGAAGAGGCGCAAACGCTCTGGTGCTGGCAAGGAAATCGCAAACCAGAGGCGGAACAAGTTGAGAGCTCCTTCAATGTCTCCTTCGATAACTTCTGGCTGGTGATAAACCGTCACGTTTCTACGGGAGGCTATCTTGAGTTTGGCCGGCAAAAAGAGGAGGAGATCTACACGCTTGTTGGCAGCATCGCCGATGAAAACGATGGCGGAGTAGCTGCCTTGGCATTCAAGCATAACGGTCTGAATGCCGAAGATTACATGGGAGACCACTTCAGTTATTCTTTTAAAGGGTGGGACGATGCTCGTAATAGAATCATTGTTGGATTCGACTCTCGCCTGAGCGTGAGAGACAAAGACCGCAATTTCCTTCATCTCACTGGTTGGTCAGGAGTCTACGACCTGTACCAGCATAAAGTAGTGGGTGAACTCTCCTCGGGAACCGCAGAAGCGTTCGATGGAGAACGATTCCCTCAAATGCGCCAGCGTTTGCTGACGAAGACAGATATTGAGAATTCGAGCTACGCTCAACTGCGTTACGCGATCAACGAGACCTATGCCCGTCATGGAGCAACCTTTCATGACCAAGCCATAGAAAAGCAGTTCAAACAATTTGTCTGGTACAAGCCGCACCCTGAACGCTCGATTGAACAGATCGAAGGTTCTTTCTCCGACCAAGAGAAAAAGAACATCGATCTGGTTAAAGAGTTGATGGACTCAAAACGCGACATGCATTGATGCTGTCTTGGACCGATTTGCGAAAGATCAACCTATGAGCGGTGGAGACGATAGCGCGTCCGGCAACCAGCGAAAAGCAACTACACCAACCAATGTCTGGCGCCCTATTTTTCAGATCCTGCGCGCCGTCTTGGTTGGGATTGGAGGCTTTGTTGTTGCTGCCATCGCCTGGTTTCTCTTGGCCCTGCCGCTCTCGGCTGCGATCACGTTACTGCCGGCGCCTCTGGACCGCTTTTCGCTGGAGAACGTTTGGTCAATACCCATCTTTGGGTTAGTTATTCTGGCCGCGGCTTATCTGGCGGCAAGAAGTGTTTGGGCGTTCTGGTTGATCTGTGCCGGCAGCGCTGCCTTGATTTACGTGTCGCTGTTTTACGGCAAATACATCGTAGACGCGAAATGGCGTGATGTAGATTTTTACGAAGTTGCCGTGAGCGGAAATGCACCAACCATGCGGCAAATGTATTACGATATACTAACCCGCCAATCACCTTCTCAAATCGATCAGCAGGGGAGCGATTTTCTCTATGAAGCTCTCAGAGATCAGTTAAGACAACAGATCGAGGCTAAGCGACCGGACTAGAAGTAATTTTGAAGTCTGTCCAGCTAGTGAGCCATCAGTGATCGCCTGTTATCCCGCAGTTTTCGACCGTCGCGACAAGAAGAAAATCTCACGCAAAGACGCAAAGGTGAGACAAAAATTCGGAATAGCCGCGAAAAGGCGCAAGAAGCACAAAAAAGGAACCGAAAATGTACGCGAATTAACACGAAGCGAACCGTTGCCCTGGCTGGGCAATGAACGACCTCAGCCGTCCAGTTTCTTGGTTTGACAGTTCGTAACCAATCGGTTACCTTATCCGTAACCGAATGGTTACAATGGCGAGTAAACAGAATAATTCCGTCTTTCGAGCGATTGCGGATCCGACCCGCCGGGAAATCCTAAGCCTGTTGCGTAGCGGTGAGCGAACGGTCGGGGAAATTGCAGCGAATTTTCGAAGTAGCCGTCCGGCTATCTCCAAGCACCTTCGCCTCTTGCGGGCAGCGGGTTTAGTGGCCAGCCGCAAAGACGGCACCGCCCAGATCTGCGCTTTGAATGCCAAACCGCTACTTGCCGTTAACGGCTGGCTCCGGGAATACGAAGCATTTTGGAGCGAGAGCATGCGGGGTCTCAAACGCTACGTCGAACGGGCCGAACAGGAGAAAACGAAGAAACCAAGAATCCAATGAATGCTAGTGACACCATCGTCGAGGAAATCACGATCAACGGCACGGCGGAACGCATCTTTGAAGCGCTCACTGATCCCGCGCAGCGGATAAAGTGGTGGGGCGGCGAAGGACGCTTTCAGATGACACAAATGGAATCTGATCTCCGCCCAGGCGGTAAGTGGATCATGCGCGGCGTCGGTTACGGAAAGCCGGTTATCGTTGTAGGAGAATACCGCCGAATCGAGCGACCACACTTACTGGTCTTCACTTGGCTTCCTGACTGGCAGGAGGACGCCACCGAGTCTCTGGTTCGCTTTGAATTGGAGGAGAAGGAGGGAGTGACAACGGTTCGTTTGACGCACTCCGGTCTCATCAGCGAGGCGTCTCGTGAGCACCACAAAGGATGGGCCAGGATCCTTGCCTGGCTACGAGCCTACATTGCTACAGCGAATCCTAGATAGGTCGATTCCCTGACCGCGCACGACCAATTGTGCTTACCGCCGGCGCGGCAAGGCGGGCCTCCATCTGGCTCACACGATTCTTTTGCCAAATAACTCCAGATAGGGCTGCCACGAGCCATCGCTGGATCTCATCTTCTCTGCGCTATAGTTGAAAGAGGTCGGGGTGATCTTTTCATAACGCCATCGGATCGGAGTTCCATCGGCCAGCCTTCCTTCCATCTCGATACCGTCGCCCTGCCGCTGGGCGATCAGGTTCGCGCTCGTTTCATAGGCGGCCGGGTTAATAAAATTGACCCGCCACGCTTTGAGGCCTCGATCGTAGGTTCTAATGGTCGTTGCGTAACGGTCACCCTGAGCCGGAAGCCCGGTGTGCCGGTCTGCGCGACCAGGAAAAATGAATAAATCTTGAATAGCCCGACCCTCCAGAACCCAAGATGCATGAACCTCGCCCTTGGTTTTTTGTACGCGGCCGTTTGCATCGTAAAGGAGGGCATCGATCTCCCAACTTCCGATCAGGAAGCTGAAAATATTGTCAACGTCGGTCAGTTCCGGCGATGGTCCCTCCGCCGGCAAAGCGTCGAGGAAAGCCTGTGGGATCATAGTCTGAATTGGTCCGGTATCTTGCTGGGAAAGCAAGGTTTACTGTTCCTTTTATCAAACAAAGGGATTGTCCAGCTCGTCGGCCACTTTCGCGAAACGTTGGGCCAAAAAATCGAGCTCGTTCTCTTTAAAATGGCGGCCGAACAAATTGACGATCAAGTTCCGATAGATCGGCCATGCTTTCTTGAGCTCGGCTTCGCCTTTGCTCGTGATCTGTACAACCAGCCCGCGCGGATCTTCCGGGCAATCCAGCTTCGCTACCAGGCCCTCTGCCGCCATCCGATCCAAACAGCGGGACAGGGCGCTACGCGAAAGCACAACTTCGCCGTTGATGTCGCGAAATCGCATTTCGCGCTTGGGAGCATGGCGCAAGTGGAACAAGATGTCGTAGAAAGTGAAAGGCACCAGCCCCTGAGATTCAAACTCCCGCTCGATTAATCTGATTATTTGGGAGTGACAGACGAGCAATTGGCGCCAGGCGGCCACTTGTTTCTGAGTCAATGAACTAGACACCAAACAAAATCCACCATTTTTGTTGCATGTGCAACGAAATGGACAATTATTGTTGTCTATGCAACAAGAAGTTCTTCTTCCGACTCATTCTCCGGCTGTAACTGAAAGTCTAAAGCGGACTCTTCATTGGGTCTCCGTCCTGATGCGTCTCTCGCTGGGAACTCTGTTCCTGTGTGCCGCTATCGTGAAAACCCCTCTGGGTATCCCTGGCGTCATCGCTTATTATTCATCGCTCTTTGACCACTCTTTATTGCCCGCATTTCTGGTAAAGATTCATGCTGCCCTGATTCTCTTCGTCGAGTACGGATTGGCAGTCTGGTTGCTAAGCGGTTGGCGGCTTCGATTGGCTTGGAAGGTTGCCGGTGTTCTACTGGTCAGCCTCGCTATCGGAATGATTTTCGCGGGCAAATACGATGTGGCCAGCGCCAATTACATCTATGTTCTGCTGTGCGCGGTCGGACTTTTTTCCAGCGAGTTTGATCGCTGGCAACTGGCGCATTGACCGTGCTCTCGTTACTCCAGGCGAAATCTGATTTGTGCCGTCGCTTAATCGACAAAGACACTCAGCGCAAAGGCGCCGAGTCCGGAAGACAGGGCTAAAGTTTAAGGAGTACAATACTCCGGGCCGCACTGATCTGTTCGCAGAGAGTACGAATGTGGTCCTGGTAAATCGCCCTAAATGGCTCTTTCTATTTCGTTCGTTCAGGCCCTAGTTGATGACGAAAGGCGGGTACCATATGCCGAAATTTCTGTGTGCAGCCTGCGGAGTTCAATATCTCGAAACCCCGATACCACCAGCGCGATGTATTATTTGCGAGGACCCACGACAGTTCGTCCCGAAAACAGGGCAAGGATGGACGACGCCGGAGAAATTGAGCGTTGACCACTTCAACGCGTTCCGGAAAATCGCGCCAGATCTATTGGCGCTCTCCACCATGCCGCGGTTCGGGATCGGACAACGCGCCTTCCTGATCATCACTCCTTCCGGAAATGTACTTTGGGATTGCATCAGCTTTCTGGACAGCGCCACCATCGAAATCATTCGGTTGTTAGGTGGATTCAAGGCGATTGCGATCTCTCATCCTCATTTCTACAGTGCGATGGCGACCTGGGGCCAAACCTTTGAGTGTCCGGTGTTGGTTCACGCCGCAGACCGGCAATGGGTGGTTGACCCTGGTCCTTGGGTCGAGTTCTGGACGGGCGAATCGAAAGATATTCTCACTGGAATCACCATTCACCGGCTGGGTGGCCACTTCCCTGGAAGTACCGTTCTGCTTTGGGCCGACCGGCGGGCGTTGTTCCCGGGTGACACGATACTGGTCGCGCCGGATGGGAAATATGTGTCCTTTATGTGGTCGTACCCAAACAACGCGCCGTTACCGGCAGCCGAGGTAGAACGAATCGCGAGTCGTCTCAGCCCGCTCGATTTTGATTCTATTTATTCGCCTTTCTGGGAACGCGGAGAGATTGAGCGTAACGCCAAAGAAGCGGTTGATCGATCGATACTGCGACATCTAGAGGGCCCAGCGGCAACGGAACGAATTTTGACCTAGGAGACCGTCGAAATCCGCCGCGAAGCGGCTAAATGGCGACGGCGGCGCCGATCGTGCCTGTAGCTCCGGTGATGACAATTTTCATGGAAGACTTTAAAAGAGATAAGGAATTAGCGCCGCGGTTCGGGCTCGATACTCTCCGTACGCCGAACCGAACGTCTCCCGCATGAAGCGTTCTTCGAGCGTAAGCTTGCGCCAGAAGGATCCGAAAGCGATCAGCACCGCAAATACCCCGCACCAGTGGCCGACTACTACGGCGGTGCCCAAAAATGCCACCAGTATACTGGCGTAAATCGGGTGGCGCACGAACCGGTATGGTCCATCACAAATCAGCTGGTGATCCTGTTTTACCTGAACTGTTCCGCTCCAGTTGCGACCAAGGTGTTGGCGAGCCCAGACGCTGCAACCTAAACCTGCAGCGATTAAAATCACTCCCGGCCAATACGCATCAACTCCTGGTGGTAGAAAATGCGAAAATAGGAATCCACCTCCCGCGATAGGAGGGATAGAAAGCAGGATCGACGCGATCACGATCGGTATGATATAGCTCGCGCGCGACCACTTCGACTCATGGCGTACGGCCGGCTTTACATCTGCCGCCGACAGTCGCCAGTAGACCAACCACGCGATCCATAAGAGCAGCACGATCGCTCCGCGCGTAAAAAACAACATGGGTGGCAGCCTATTCGCGACCAATTGAGCTCGTCAACCTGGCCAAGACGTCAGGAAATGTCGGTCGGGATGCGAAAGAAGTAGTCCAACGATCGATGCTACGGCACCTCAAAAGACCGGAGGCCGTAAGCTGAGCGCTAGTCTAGGATTTTCGTTCTAAGGCCAGGCGAGCGCCAAAGAAAATAAAGACGCCTCCGGTGATTCGATTGAGCACAGTTGTCGTCCTGGGGTGGCGCAGCCAGCGGGCAATGGGTTGGGTTACAAAAATCAGTGCTGCAAACCAGAGGACGCCTTCGACATCGTGGATCAGAGCTAGCAAAACACTAAATCCGATGACATTCACGTGGCTGGGGATGAATTGCGGGAGGAACGTGACATAGAATACGCCCACCTTCGGGTTCAATAGATTGGTGAGTAAACCGCGAATGAACCAGCGCAAGCTGCCGCGTGCGGAGGGCGTTTCCCAAGTCGAGTCTTGTAAGGCTGGTTTCTCACGCTGGAACAGCAATCGGATCCCAAGATAAAACAGATAGATTGCGCCCAAAATCCTCACGATTTGATAAGCGAGATTCGATACGGCAAACACGGCGCCAAGACCGGCGGAAACTAGAATTCCCCAGCCCAGACAGCCGGTACAAATGCCCAGCCCGTAAACATGGCACGCCTCGGACCTTCGACTGTGGCCGTTCTTAACACGAGCAACGTATCAAGACCTGGCACAATCGTTAGAAGGCCAGCAGCTCCGGCGAATGCCACCAAGGAAGTCCAGATATTGAGGTCAGCGGTCATAGGGAAGTTCAGAATAGCAAATAGCAGATAGAAAATAGCAAGTTTTTCGCAGGACGGCGTCCACGCTCTTCAGTGAGCGGACATCAGGAAGCGGTTGGTCATCTAAGTGAGGAGATGCACATTTCGTGAAAGAGAGAGGAGCCTGCTAACGGTGAGTCCAGAACGAAAGAGAACGCAGTCTCAGACTGGCATGAGCGACCTCTTTGCCGAGGTTGCCCCTGTGGTCGAGACCGAGAAATTGGCGAACGGTGCCTTTCTTTTTCGAAGGTTCGCCGGGGAAAGCGCCGGGTCCATCGTGCGGCTGGTTTCGCAAATCGCGCAGGTTTCACCGTTTCGCCACATGATCACACCCGGCGGGAAGCGGATGTCTGTGGCGATGACGAATTGTGGATTGGCTGGCTGGACTACCGATCGCCAAGGGTATCGCTACTCGAAGATTGATCCTGCGACGGGCGCCGCCTGGCCGCCAATGCCGCTACCGTTTCAACAGCTCGCCGGCACGGCAGCGGCGCGAGCCGGTTTTGCAGACTTCAAACCTGACTCCTGCCTCATCAATCGGTATGAGCCTGGCGCAAAGTTGTCTTTACATCAGGATCGAGACGAGAAGTCTTACGACTTCCCGATCGTATCGGTTTCTCTTGGTTTGCCGGCAAAATTCCTTTTTGGCGGTCTTGTACGAACTGAGCGTCCGCGACGGCTTCGGCTGGAAAATGGCGATGTAGTCGTTTGGGGCGGTCCGTCTCGGCTAGCTTTCCACGGAGTTGATACACTGGCAGAGGGTGAGCATCCGTTGACAGGGCGGTTCCGGCTGAATCTAACTTTTCGGAAGGCGTTGGAGTAGAGGAAGCTTTGGTACGCACGTTCGCTCGTACCAAATAGTCGAGGACGAGGACGACGACGAGTTCGGGTACGATTGCGGCTGGTAAACCAAGGTGGAATAGCCGGTCCGTTGAAGCACTGCCATCCTGACAGCGATAAAGACGGCAGTACTGGTTGACAGCGGTTTTGCTGGTTCGAGCCGGCAAACCATCCCCCTTGTCCTTGAGCCGGTCCGTAAACCGGCGCGAAAGCCGAAGCGAATTGTCGTTCCGTTCGCTGGTTCGAGACCGGATCTCGAAGCTCCGGATAGGCGAATCGAGGTGCCGAGACCGGGAGTTTGGGCATGGCTAGAGCTTGGATTTTTGGTGGTGCTAATCGCGTCGGCATCCTTTCTAGTAATCCTCTCGGTGGCTGCCGCCGGGGCGATGTGAAACGGCAAATGAAGCAGCGGGTCAATCGAAAGTGTGCCACCGTGGCCCTAGGCAAACCGGCTCCGATGATGCCCGCCAAAATATCTTTGTCGCTGATTAGCCGATATCCCCTCTTAATTAGCACCTTTCTGATGCTGCATTCGGTCTCGGCCGGCCTCGATGAGTTGGACGAGACGGGCGCTAGCGGTTCTTCGTCTGAAGCCGATTCCGGGCAACGAGTCCGCGAGCTAGGGCGGCCGCTGTATCGGACCTTTACCAGGCGAGACGAAGGAATCGTAAACAAAATCCTGACCGGTGTTCAGGATCCGCGCGGGTTAATGATTTTCGGCGGTGTGAACTGCGTATTGGAATACGATGGCCAGCGCTGGACCTCCATCCCTATACCGAACGGTGGGTATATAGAAAAATTGGCCTGCGACAAGTCAGGGAAAATCTACGTTGGCGGCACTGGCGAACTGGGAGCGCTGGTTCTTGATGGCGGCACCTACCGGTATAAATCGTACACATCGCTCCTGCCCGCATCAACGCCGCATCTTGGGGAGATCAGGGATATCGCTGTTCATGGTGATGATGTGTACTTCCTTTTTGAGAAAAGCTTACTCCGCTGGACGGGCCAACAGTTTTCTGTAATTCACCTCCCGTACGAAGTTGGGTGCTTATGGTATCTTTCATCGTTTTCTGGACGCCTATTTGTCCACGCTAAACATCAACTCTACTCTGAGGTAGTTGGGGATCATCTCGAGCCATTCTTGGACGACCCTGTGCTCAGGGAGACTACGGTTACCGGCGCTATCGAGCTAGCAAAAGAGAAAATCTTGCTGGTCACGAAAGAAAAAGGGCTCTTCGAGCTCCACGATTCCCAGGTTGTTCCATTTAAGACCGACGCGGACGATTTATTTAAGCGGCAGTCTTATGTCGAACATGCCATTCCCATAAGTCGCGGCATTTTCGTCGTGGCGGTGGAAGGGCGCGGGCTGGTATTCCTCGACGCCAGCGGGCACATTCAGCAGACTTTCTTGGAAGAGGATGGTCTGCCAAGCGGAGGATTGTATGACCTGATTCGTGATCGAGCTGGCGGGCTTTGGGTGTTCGGAGAAAAAGGTCTGACCAGGGTCGATACCAATCGAAGCATTTCGGTATTTGATCACGAGAACGGGCTTCCGAAGGCAAATGTTGCCTCGACCATACGATTTGGCGGCTCGTTGTATGCCGTGACTGGGTATGGTCTCTACCGTTTGGAGTCCGGCGGGGGTGGGTTGGCTTCTTCGCAATTCCGCAAGGTTCAGGGTCTCACCGGTGAGCTATGGCACGTGCTGGCGGCTCCACCTCACGGTTTGATTCTGACGGGAGCGAACGGTGTGTATCTCTTCGATGGCAGCGGTTTCCAAGTTATATCGAACGTGCCATACACCTACCCCATCGTGCGGTCAGGGAAGAATCCCGATCAATTCTTTTTAGGCGGCCACACAGGCTTACGAGCGATCCGTTTCATCGACGGTCGTTGGGTCGACCAAGGAACCATGCCGCGCTTTGAACAGGAGGTAGAATCGGTCGTGGAGACTGCCAACGGCGATCTAATTGTCGAGAATGGGCTAGAAGGGTTTTTCCGGATTAAGGTCGGTCCGGATCCGAAAATGCCGTTCAAAGACGCCCGCTGGGAGCCGCTACCCGATGCTCCGAAGCCAACAGTAAGCGGAATGTGCTGGGTGCAGCCTTGGGGTAATCTGTTTCTGTTCAGCACGGACCGGAACGTATTTCTCTTTCGGGACTCCGATCGCTCTTTTTGCCGGCCGGATCTTCTCCCGAAACAGATTATGGGCCGGGAAATTCATACTGTGCAGGCTAGCCCATCTGACTCGGATCATCTCTGGCTGGAAACGATCATCGGACAGCTTGGTTCAGTTCAAACCCAAGAGATCGGGCGGTTGGATCCAGATGGAAGTTATCACGCCCTCCCGCGTTCGATTTCATCGGTTCTTGGAGGAGTTAAGTCGTTCTACGAGGAGTCTTTACCGGACGAATCAACCCTTTGGATATCGGGAGAGTACGGCGCTATCGCGCGGGTTGATCTTTCCCGGTCCCCTCAGTACCACCCCCTCAAGCTCTACTTGCGGGAAGCAACAACTGCTTCGGGTGAGCAAGTCAGCCTGCCACAAAATGGAGCAGGTTTGGAACTACCCTGTGAGAAACGGGATGTTCGGCTTCGATTTGCAACGGATGATTATGATGGACCTGATGAAGTCCACTACCGGACAAAACTAGAAGGACTGAATTCCGATTGGTCTGCTTTCATGGAAGAGCCAATCTGGCAATCGGGTTCCTTAAATGAGGGAAGATATATCCTGCACGTACAGGCTCGAAACAGCGCTGGCGTGGACAGCAACGAGTTTAGCGTCGCGATCACCATCTTCCCGCCGTGGTACCGCACCCCTTGGATGTACGCCGTTTATCTCGGCGGAGGCATCTTACTAATTTTCGGTCTTATCCGCTGGCGTCTGTGGCAAATGCGAGCCCGGGAAAAAGAATTAGTCGCGGTAGTCGATGAGAGGACAAGAGAACTCCGCGAGAGCGAGGAGCGTATTCGCCAGCACTATGACGAACTGCGCCAAAGCAAAAAGCGTCTGCAGGAAGCAAAAAATAATGCGGAAGCGGCTAACCGCGCTAAGACCGCCTTCCTAGCGAATATGAGTCATGAGGTGAGGACACCTCTGAATAGTATTCTCGGATATGCTCAGCTCCTTCTACGCGGCTGTGAAAACATCAAAGATCCGCGCCCGAAATTACAGTCGATCATCGACAGCGGCACCCATCTTCTGGGAATGATGAATGAGCTGCTCGATCTGGCCCGGGTTGAATCGGGCAAACTGGCGATCAATTCTGAGCCGCTTAATCTTCCGGCCTTCCTGCAATCGCTAGTTGCTGAGTTTGAAATTCGCGCGCGGCAAAGCGGCTTGCGCTTTGAATTCACCATGGACCGGACCCTGCCCCAATGGATCGAGACCGATCCGCTTCGGCTCCGGCAGATCCTTTATAATCTGGTTGGAAATGCATTTAAATTTACAAGCGCAGGTTGCATCTCGCTGGAAGTGACAACGTTCGACTCCGCCGAGGCTACGTCGCAACTAAAGTCCGACTCGACTGGAGATACGTGGCGACCCGGGTCAGATTCCGGCGAGACTAAGGGAGCAGGGGTCGGCTTGTCCACCGTAGATTCTGACTTCGCTAAAGCTTCGTCGCACAGCTTAGCGAAGGAGGATTCGAAATTAGCGCTAGTGGTTTCTGATACCGGGAGAGGGATTGCCGAGTCGGACCTGCCTCATCTGTTTAAGCCTTTCTACCAGGCTGTAAATAATGAGCAATGCACTGAGGGAATCGGTCTAGGGCTCTATATTACTCACAAGATTGTCCATCTCTTGGGCGGCCGCATTAATGCGGAGAGTGTGCTCGCACAGGGGAGCAAATTCTCGGTGGAGCTACCGCTTAACCTGGTCGCGAAGGCGCCAGAGGTGTGTGCAGATTCAAAAGTGATCGGCTATGAAGGCCGCCCTCGGGAACTTTTGCTGGTCGATGATGATCCCTTGAACCGAGATGTCCTCAAACAGTTTCTGACCGAAGTCGGGTTTTCCGTACAGGAAGCGGATTCGGGCGACGCTGCGCTCAGGGTAATGCGATCCCATCATTTTGATGGGGTCATTAGTGATATTCGAATGACCGGTAAAGACGGGAATACTTTCTGCCGAGAGGTACGATCGGATAAGGCGTTAGCTGAGGTTGTGATGATAGCGTCTTCAGCCAGTGTTTATGAGGGCGACCGCCAGGCTGCTGAGTCCGCCGGATTCAACAATTTTCTACCAAAACCGGTGAAGGAACAGGAGCTTTTCCGGCTCCTCGGGCAGCACTTAGGGATCAAGTGGATTGTCAGGCAACAGGCAGGCAGTGACGCCTCGGCAACGAAACATCGAGTGCAACCCGACATCGGTGACATGCTGATGACAGGACGGGCCGTGCCGGCCGAAGAGTTGCAGCTGCTGCTGAGACTGGCCGGCGAAGGCGATGTAGTGGCTCTTCGCCAATCGTTGCAGAATCTCGTCGAGACCGATCCAGCGCATGCACAGTTCTCCGAGCAGTTGGCCATACTGGTTTCTGCTTACCGTATCGACGAGGTCGAGACCTTGCTCCAACAGCTCCTCTGCGAAGCAACGGAAACGGCAAAGGTGTCCACTTTTGGGAAGCGAGAGAAGCGAGAGGAGTTCAGGAGTTCAGGAGTTGCGGGAGTTCAGTAGCAGCCAATGATACTCAGAACTCCCAGTTCGAAAAGGAAGCCGCTCGATGTAGTGTTTCTGTCCAAACTCCCCCGCATAGCTACTTGGTACTCCTGCAACTCCTGAACTCCTGTAACTCCTCGCCTCCATGAGCACTGTTCTAGTCGTCGATGATGTTCCCGCTAACGCTGACGTAGTTTTGAACCATCTGACGGCAGCCGGTTTTCGAGTTCTCTACGCCGGTAGCGGAGCTC